>Ga0265338_10011373_pt1 | contig 10288 bp, 7 predicted proteins | sample 42126metaG_FD_193579 | JGI IMG/M metagenome (GOLD analysis project Ga0265338, IMG submission 193579) | Rhizosphere microbial communities from Carex aquatilis grown in University of Washington, Seatle, WA, United States - 4-21-26 metaG | ecosystem: Host-associated > Plants > Roots > Rhizosphere >... | reverse complement strand
CCATCGACACTTGCATGCATGTGTGCATCGCGAATATCGAATTCAATTCACCCACTGCATAAAAGACCAGCGGTTGTGCTCACTGACAGAAGTTAACATTGGCTGGCGTGTGAGCGAAAAACATGTCACAACCACAGATTGCAGCAGGCGGAGGAGGAGCACCTGGTGGTGCTGCTGTTGCTGCTGCGGGGCCTGCACCCCCACCCTACGCTAGTCACAAATTGACCGACTTTGCAAAGAATGCAGCCATCAGTGTCAGCAGCATCTTCTTCGTGCTGCTCGGTGTCGTACTGCTGGCCATCTATGCGGCGGAGCGCACAAGCAACACCGACAACGTCACGATCAACAACACTATCCTCGCACTCATCGTGGTCACTTTCCTGCTGTTCATGTACTTTCTGGTCATTTTCTTGATGGACCACTACCGGTACCGCGAAGTGTACAGACAGATCAAGAACAACCTGAACTGGACGGCTCAGCAATGCAAAGCCACCGTGACCGAGCAGTTCACGGCTGCAGAAGTGCGACAGTACAAGAAAGTGCGGCAGTTGCAGTATCTGATTGGCATTCTGGTCATCATGCTGTGTGCAGCCACGGTCGGTCTGTTCTGGTCAGAAATTGGCAACAGCAACGAACATAGTCGACCCGAATACTCAACGCTCGAAGCTGTAGCATCGAGTGCGTTCATCATGGCACTGGTGGTGCACGCCATCGAGCCACTGTATCACAAACTACGCAACTGCAACGCATCCTCCATCCGTCCGGCGTTCAGCGAGCTAGATGGTGCCACGGTGGATCGGCCATCCAAAAACGGTTATACACCCACCCGCAGCAGCAACGACGACAACAACAACAACAGCAGCAGCAGCAACAACAACAACAACAACATCGATATGGAGAAGCTGCGTTCTGAAAACGTGTTCGGGGATTCCTCGCTTGAGCAATTGTAATCATTGTTTTTGTTTACTCAATTCGGATAAAACGAAATCAGATATTCCACTCGTTCTCGTGTTCGCTGGGCGATACCAAGCGGTATGTATGAATCTGCGTCTTGCCCCGTTTCTTTTGCTTTGTAACGGGTGTTTCTGAGACTTGTTGTTCCGACGTATGAATGCGTGAGAAAATGACGGGCGCGCACATATCCGCAATGGCGGTACCGATGTGCCACAGTGCGTGTGGTACGATGTAGATTGACGGCCACATGAACGAGCTGCCATACTGCTCAAACACCGCGATCAGAGCGCATACCAACGCCACTACTACCCAGAACCACTGCTGCACTACCATTGCTTTTAGTGTCTGCCAGCCTTGAAAGCGGAGACGCATGCCCACATCCACGCACACGAACGCCACCGTGTACAACAGGAAGGCGTAGTGGTCGTCTGCGTCGTTCACCAGATTCAGAGATATGAACGGATACACGAGCAGACTGACCAGGAAGTAGATTCGTTCCGTGCGAGTGTTCAGCGGCCAGCCCAGCATCACCGCGACGTGTGGTGTCATCGATGCCGCTGTGGCATCCGACCAGTACGTCTGCGAAAAGGTGTTGATGCAGCGTGTGGTACAGTACAAAGAGCGACTGGAGGTGTCGCACAGATGATGCAGTGATGACATGCAGCAGAGAATGATGTTCACCACCGTGAACGCCACATCGGGGTCGTCCCATTCGTCGTGGTGGATGCGACGCTGGTAGTACAACACACACGGTGCAAATAAGTACAAGACGTTCGTGCACACCAACAGCATGCGCTGAAACCACTCATTTCTGTTGCACTCAATGCGGTGTGGCCAAGTGCAGTCTGGCACCAGCTCCGACCAGCAACTCGCATCGGTGATGTCGCTCCAGTACACACCGAACAACACGGCAATGACGACCACAAACACAGCAATGACGGCCGACGTGGCCAGCACAATGGGCTGTTTCCACTCGACCATGATAACTCAAATAAACCGATGGCATACACAGAGTATGATTATACAAACGAATGCATGAAATCTTTACTGTTACATTTCAACATCTTCGAGATTTTTAAAGATTGGCACAAACGGGCGCCGCTCGCTCGTGATGCCTTCGATACTGTCGGCGCGTACACTCGACTCCCCTCCTACCTCACCCGGTATGCGCATAAACCACGCACACAAACCACAACAGATGAGCAGTGCACCCAAAGACATGATGACAGCAATGGCCGTGAGCTGGTTGGGGAACCCCCAAAACGTGCTGGAACTGCTGGTTGTGTTCAGAGAAAGTATAGACGGAGTAGCAGTTGTTGGTCTCACGGTGGTTGCAGCGAGAGTAGTAGTAGTAGTAGCAGCAGTGGTCGTACCTACCACGCATACACCCATCACACAATCGAAACCATGAGTACAGGCAACACTGGGTGAGCATTGGGTGGGAGTGGGAGTGGGGGTAATTGTTGTTGTTGTTGTGGTGGTGGTGGGAATGGAAGAGGTCGTTGCTGTTGCTGTTGCTGTTGTGGCTGTTGTAGTCGAAGGCGTGGGTGTGGTGATTGTAGTTGTCGAGGCAACGGGTGTAGTGCTGATAGTAGAAGGCGTGGGTGTGGTGATTGTAGTTGTCGAGGCAACGGGTGTAGTGCTGATACCAACAACAGCGGAAGTTGTGGGGGCAACAGTGCTTGTTGACGTAGTAGGTATTGGAGTGGGTGTGGTTGTAGTCGGCGTGGTTGTAGTCGGCGTGGCTGTGAGTGTGGTGCTGATACCGATGGTTGTGGGCGCAGCTGTGGTTGTTAGAGCTGCTGTGGCAGTCGCGGTGGCGGTGGCGGTAGACGGGGTTAGTGTGGTGGTGGTGGTTGTAGTTGGTGTGATTGTTGTTGTTGGTGTGATTGTGGTGGTGGTGGCAATACCCGTAGTAGGCGTCGCTGTGGATGTTGGTGAAGTAGTTGTGGATGCAGTCGTGGTAGGTGCGATGGTGGTAGAGGAGGTCGCTGTCGGTGTGGCAACGGAAGATGCGCTGAGTGCAGCAAACACACACCGCAGTGCCCATCCACTCAATTCACCGGGACATAGATCGATTCCAACAGCCGTGGAATACGATCGGGTGCTCACAAAACCAGTGCCACACAACCCCGTGTATCCGTTCACGGTGTAGTTGACGACGAGATCATCCACAGTGAAACATTGTACAGCTGCGTACGACCAACCAAGTGTATTCGTGGGTGCTGTCACACACGTATCACCCCAGATGGATAGACTAGAAGTTGAATGACTGATGTCAAGTTGACACGTAGATTGTGCCACGCCTGTCTCAACCCACAAGGTGTTGCCATAGCGAGGCAGTGCGTTAAATGCACACTGCAGTGTCCACTGCAGAACCGTGCCGCCACATGTACTGTTGTGCACTGGACTCGTGTAGGAGCGCGAGCTCACCAACCCTGTGCCGCAAATACCCGTGTATCCATTCACCACATAGTTGACGGTGACATCGTCTGTAGTGTAGCATTGCACGGCGACGTACGTCCAACCGAGCGTGTTGATAGGCGCTGCTACGCATGTGTCACCCCAGATAGACAGGGTTGATTCGACAGCGGTGGATTGAGGTACACAGCTACTCGTGCCGGTGGTGGTCGCGTGTACGAGTGCATCACCATAGCGCGGGAGCGCTGATGTGGGAGCTGGAGTGGTGCTACGACAGTCGATGATGAAGTGACCAAGTGGACTGGTTGGGCCGGTGAGTACACTACACAAGCCGTCTGTGAATGTTGTCACACCAGAATCAAACACCGTTGTTCCAATAGTACAACCAGCGGTTGGGAAAAATTCGATTTGATGACTCGTGCAATTCACCAGAGCATAGTTGGTGACAGTGGGATGACCAGCCACTGGTTCTGTGAACGTGACGCATTGTGTGATACCGGGTGAGAGTGAGGCAGATGAGAGTTGACTGGCGCACGTGGCATCGGATGCGGAGAAGTAGGAAAACTGAGAGCCAGACACTGGATGAGCCAGCAGAAGCACCACAAACTGCACTGCGACAAGAAGAAGCAGCAGCATGGGTGCGAAAACCAAATAAACAAACAGAGAACTTCCTGGTAACTAAGTGTCGCTGAGATATATACACAACGGGGAATGGTTTACAAACAACTGTGATTAATTCGTCTTATTTTTTTTATACTAGACTTTCCTGCACCCAGCGATGGCCTCTCTTCCTCTGAAGGAGTTAGAAGATCTCACCGATAATGCCACTGCAGGCTATCTACTCTTCGTTTTCGATTCACTCTTCTTCGCTGTGTTTCCGTTCGGAGTATATCTACTGACTCTAATCTGGAGCTGGATCAGCTCGGGGATGTCATCCCCACCCACTCCAAACACCAACCTCGACATTCCAAGTGAGAATGGACCTGATATCGCTACAGTGTTATTCTACGGCACCGTCGCCGCATATTTCGTGCTACTACGTCGGCTGCAAGATGGCATCTACTATGCAGTCAAGGTGGTGGCGAGCGAACCTGATTTACCCATCCGCCAGCTGGTGCGAAAGTTGAATCAAGTCATGCTGCGCAAGTGGTTTGAACCGTCATTGTCATTGCTGACGGATTTGGTGCGTGCATTATATCTCGTGTTCGTCTGGTATTTTATGCAGCAGTGTTTTTTGACCAACTATGCGACACCGTGGTACACTACCACCATGCAATGGCCCAGTATTGTGCGTGAAGTGGCCTGTGAAATCACGAGCATTGCTGACACCATCTTGCGGAAATTCTTCGAGTGGACGAACGATCCTGCCGTGATTGGAGCTCTGACAGATGCATGGGGCGCGTACTTCACCATCGAGAAGTGGCGTCTCAAAATACGACAGTACTATGCTGGCGGTGCGTGGTCAACAGCTCTGGAAGGCTGCAACGGTGCCGTGCACACATACATCTTCCGCTTGGATCCTCTGGCGCAAACAGCCGTGCTGGTGGCCACAGTGACGGCGGCTCTACTCTGTTTCAGCTTTTATCGCGTGACTCGCAAACTGTTTGACACAATCTACTTCTGGCTGATTGCACTGGCCGCTATTCTGGTTGCGGCATTGGCATCGCATCTGTTGTATGACGTGCTTATTGGAGTCGTGTATCTCACCGTGCCTGATACGACCTGGACTCGCGTGTACACGGAGGTGGGCTATGCAAGTATCTATGCTGGCGTGGGAGCAGGTGTGTGTGCCCTGTTGGGTATGCTCCTCCCAGGTTTCGAGTCCTTAGATGCATATGGCGCCAATCGGCGTGTGAATCTCTTTCAGCTGAAACAGCAGCGAGCAGACGCGCAGATTGTCGAAGCTAAACAGGCTGCAGAGAGAGCCGATGGCGTGTTGGAGCAGGTGGATCAGCTGGCTAAGGTGGTAAGCACCGAAGTGAAAAAAGAGGTTCGTGTGCTTTCACACTACACGAAAGCAGTCATCGCCTTCGTCTTCTCTGAGACGTTCGTGTTCGTGTTGATCAGCTTATTCCTGTTGCTGTACATCAGCCAGTCTCGTTTCCCGGTTCAATCGGTGCGGTTCAGTTCACTCAACATCACCGTCTTTCCCGACTACATGAATCCCGAATACAATGAATTCGAGAGCTACTGGGAAAACTACCATTTCAGCTCCATGCAGCAACTGCAGATCGACATCGTCGACTATATCATCAATGCCAACAAGGCCATGCTGTACGAACTCGAAGGTTACATCCCTTCCATTCCTGGATTTACTATCCCGAACGTGTGTCTCGGGTTTCTGGATGAAATCATACAAGGTTTAGAGAGCGCATTCGACTTTGCCAAGCAAGCTTATCAAGATGTACTAGTTGGCCTGGATGAGGTGCAACAAGATGCCGAGCTCAGTGTGTCTCTGCTCACAGACGCGATCGCGAATCAAGCTGCATTCGCTCATGATCTACAGCAGCTGTTTGCACAGAGCACCCATGCATACAATTACATGGCCGGGTTTGCATGTTCTTCATCGGATACAATCGTTTCCAACATCGACTCAAGGCTGGCTGGACCTTTCAACAATCTGTGCAACGAGTTTCTAGCTTTCCAGCCATTCATCAAAGCGGCGTCCATCCTCGCGTATGGAGGAGAAGACGCGTTCAACGCAGTGGTGCAGGAAGGTGGCAGTCTGGTCTTCGGTGCAGCGGATGCGATTGTGGGTGCGGAGGGCAACGCCATTGGCTGGATCAGTGGTGCGTACGGTAGCTCATCCAACTGGATTGCGGGTGCATTCAAGACCTTCCTGGGTCTGTTCGAATTCAATCGCACCCAACACCACCAAACACACATCCATCTGCAGCGGAGAAAAACACGCACTCGAACGCTGCAAGAGCGCATACACTCACACAACGCCAAGTTTCAAGAATACCACAGAAAGGTTTTCAAGCACATTGCTACATTGAAGCATAAGATCAGTCACCAACACCACAAGGTTTCTTCTTCCTCTTCTTCTTCGCGATTCCACACACAATCTCTGGACAACTGTCCGTATTCCATCGCTTCTTTGTTGCAAGCAGTTGACATCCCCTTTCCTGACGACGGTCTCGCCATACCCAGCATCGACGTGGGCTATCTCTTAAAACAACTCACATCCGATGTGGATTCCCTGTTGAAGACGATCGTGCACCTGACCATCCCTGCTCTGAACACTGTGATCAAGGCATTTTTACAGGCGATTGGCACGGCGCTGGAAGACTTGGAGGAAGCACTGCAACCAGTCGTGAAACTGGCTATTCGAGGCGTGATGGACTTATATCAGGTGTTTTCGGGCCTGCATCTGGATCTGAGCTGGATCCCACCCTACGCCTACTATCTGCCGTTGTTGTTACTGCTGGGCATGATTGCATCTGGTCTGCTGGGTTTTTCGGCCAGACTGCAACGCGCCGCTGCTGCACTCAAAGCGTCTGCGTTGTTGTATCTGGTGACGGGTGTACTGTCGTTCGTGTTCGCAGTGCTCACCGCACGCACTGTACTCGAGTCCGTGGGTTACACGTTCGTGATCAATTGGCGCACGGATGTGTACGTATGGCTAGCTGCAGCAGTGTACACACCGCTGTCATTCTGTCTCGTAGTGTTGTACGAAACCGACGCGGACAGCATAGATCCCGAGCTGTTGGTGCTACGCGAAACGCTGCGACGACGTCAGGCTCGAAACAATAAGACCGAAGCCAACGCCGAAAACAACAAACAAGATCAGGAAAAGAAGAGAGAGGCTTCAGCGGTTGAGCTTCAGCCGCTCATTCAACGATCGCTCGCAGGCAGGTTTCAAAATGCCAATGAGATAAATGAAGATTGATTCACTGTTTTAACAATGTACTTCACAAAAAAACACGATGCGAACCTGTGTGTGGCTGTCGATGCTGGCGTTGGCCAACGCTCTGTCGCCCAACACCTGTGGACACCTGGTACAGCTGCAACAGCCTGATTTCATGTCGTGGCAGTGTTATTACACATCTCCTGGCTCGTCGTCTGTACAACAGTGGGCGATTCAACTCACGCTGCCCATTGACCAACAGTGCACGATTAACAGTAACGGTCAAACTGATGATTTCGGTGGTACGTCAACATCGATAGATTTGAGTCAAGCAACCGTTATGTTTGCACGACAGGGTACGTGTGTGCATGGTCTACCGGGTAGTGTGGATATGTTGTTTTTCTGTGTCGACGAACATAACATCTTTTCGGTGCCATGCTCTGTAGCCAGCTGGTCTCAGGGGGAAGGCGTCACCTGGCCCAGCCCAAGCTGTCAGTCGAGCACATTGCTCAGTCAAGTGCTCACGTTTGGCGGCTCCGTCGATTCCATCACAACACATCCTGGTTTCGCAGCTGCGTGTGTACCTTTGTCTGCTCTACCCAATGTACCCATTCCAGTGGGCATCTCTGGCTACACCAACCTCGTGGTGCAACTGACTCTCTTTCAATCGACACCCGGTGATCTCTGTGCACCAGGTACTGCCACCAAAATCATGTATGTGCCACAGAATACGTGTTTACCCCCACCCGGTGCTGACCAATTCTCCATATTTGTCTCGTGCACTGGCGCTTCAGCTTTAGCCAACGTCGGAGCATTCGTTGCATACAAAAGCGACGCAGCGTGCGTCTTCCCTCATCCGAAGGGAAACGTGGCACCATATGCACAGATCGTTGGATCGTCAGCATGTGTACCCTACCTCACTCTGTACAATCAACAAACAGGTGCGAGTGCGCTATTCACATGTATCGGGCCTCCTCTCATGCCCACCATTCAAGCACAGTATGCTCAGTATCTGGTGAATGTGACATTTTTTGGTTACGATGCTGGTAGTGACACGTGTGTCCAACATCAAGTGTATCGAGGACCACTCCTGGTGCGACAAGACACGTGTTTTGCTGCTGCGTCCACCAAATCGTATCGAGCGGTGTGTCAGGGTGACCAGGCGTATGTGATGCCATACAGTGATACGGCGTGCACCTATCTGTACGGGACAGTGGGATTGGTGCATGCAGACGAATGTCTGCAAACGAGTGGTAGTTACGGCGTTCAGATCTCGTGTGTGGCTCCATTTGAACTCATCACAGTAGTCGTGCCTGTGTTCAATACCTCTACGACCAACAACCCAGGTCCAGCATTGGATATCACACCAGCGTATCGCATGTTTTTGATCACCTATGAGCTGTATGCAGGCGCTAGCAGCTGTTCAAATAGACTCGGTGCACAGGTCAGTGATACAATATCCCAACTGACATGTCTGACGATCTCCACTTTTTCTGTGCACATCGTGTTCGACACAAGTGGCGATTTTGTGATTCTCGAATACAGCGATACGAGCTGCAGCGAGTACGTGGGGCAGTACGTCAATACAGCTACCGACTGCATCGACATCAACAACAACATTCTCATCCTCAGCGCTGAAGATCAGACGCTCTTGCTGCCGACCATTCTCACATCGTATGCCCAGTATCAGGTGGCGTATCAAGAGTTCAGCGCATCCGATTCTGATCCGTACTGTTCTGCGGCTGTAGCTCAGGAGGTTCTACTGAACCAGGGTGTGTGCACAGCGACAAGTAACAACGCGGTGGCGCTGAGTCTGTACTGTGATCGCACGGGCAACGTCAGCTTTGTGCAGATGTCCGGTGATTGTACTACGCTGTATGCACTCGGACATGCACGCAATGACGGCTGCAATCTCATTACTGCGAGTCACACACGCTACTCGTTCGCGTGCACACCCAGAGGCGTATTTCCTACACTGGGCAACAAAACCATCGTAGAACTATCTGCGCCATTCAACTTTGCTGCTGCCCTTGGCATACCTGGTGTTGATATCACTCTGTACGACGTATTCATCTACATCATCCCGGGTGTGTTGTTTCTGTTGCTACTGCCGCTGCTGCTCTGGATATTACGACGATTCAAACGAAGGGTCGAGCACCACATCGAGCACAATCTGGCAGCGCAAAGACAAGCACGCCGACAACAGCAACAACACGTACAATTACACCTCGATCGTTTGCGACAGGCTGGTGATGAATGAACTAGCAACGCGATTTTTATCCGTAACAGTTAATTAAATCAATTAACTTGATCGAAACAGAGAGTCAGCAACCTCGATGGTCCACTTGCTCGTTTGTGCGTGCGGTGCGTTCGGGTTGCGCACACGCCGCGCGACGATGAACGCCATCTGTGAACTAGCGACATCGGACAGCACCAACGCGAACAACGGCAGTTTAGCATCGCGCTTCAACTCCGCTGCAACGACATCGAGACGACGGAACGCCTCGTGCACGACGGCAGGCGGTTGAGTCGCGGCGTAGTATGTACGTGTGCTCACTGCGAACTTGTATTTGCCTCCCGCATGCAGTGTCACCAGTATCAGCATGTTCGCTCGATCGTTTTTCTCTTCGAATAAACAATCCAACACCTTTTGACACATCTCTTGTCGCTTCTCCGGACCATCCAACACCTCTTTCTTGAACTGCAGAAACAAAGGCATCGGTTCACCCGTTTTAACCAACGGCGAAGGCTCCAGCCAAGTCTCTGTTTGAATCGAAGAGGAAGACGACGCAGTGAGCGATGATGATGACGATGACGACGACATTATGCTTAGATGACGATGATGATGATGGAGGGTAGAGTAGCTGTCGATGTACGATGTGTGTGTGTGTGTGTGTGTTTTGCAAGTCGAAACAAGTCAAGACCTAAATGGCCTTTCTGACTTGTTTCAAGCCAAGAAATTCAACCGTTCAAGTCAAGACTTAAATCGACTTTTTTGACCTCCTCGAACGATTCGTTTTTTTTGCAAAACTTTAGGGTCCAACAACACATTTCGGGGCGCTC
>Ga0265338_10011372_pt1 | contig 10288 bp, 7 predicted proteins | sample 42126metaG_FD_193579 | JGI IMG/M metagenome (GOLD analysis project Ga0265338, IMG submission 193579) | Rhizosphere microbial communities from Carex aquatilis grown in University of Washington, Seatle, WA, United States - 4-21-26 metaG | ecosystem: Host-associated > Plants > Roots > Rhizosphere >... | reverse complement strand
GCGTCGACTTGTCGAGGAACAGCATGTAGAGCGTCTTCGCATCGAGGAGCTTGGTCGACTTCCCCGCCTTGCGGGCGGCCTTCAGCTCGGCGGCGACGGCGAGCGTCTCCTCGAGCTCGGGGACGGTCCAGTCGATCGTCTCGATGTAGTCCTTGCCGGCCAGCGTTCGGCGGTCGACTGCCACGGTTGCGTTCATGTGTCACTCGCTTTCATGAGCATTGACTGGCCGAGGCCGAGCCCGAGGTACTCCGGGATCGACTTCTGGCCGGGAACGTCGGGCACCGGGGCTGGCCCCGAGGTCGTCGCCTCGGACCGGATACCGACGAGATCGTCGGGATGGACGGGGACACGGTTCAGCGTGCGGCCCGTCGCGTCGCGGAGGGCGGCGACTACCGCGGCGGTCGACACGACCGTCGCGAGCTCGCCGATCCCCTTCACGCCGTACGGCGCGTCGAGCTCGGGCTCCTCGACGAACTCCGTCACCACGGGAGCGACGTCGAGGATGGTCGGGATGAGGTAGTCGGTGAAGGAGGCATTACGGATCGCACCGTCCACGAGCTGGATCTCCTCCGTCAGCGCGAGGCCGAGACCCTGCGCGGTGCCGCCTTCGACCTGGCCGGTGGCGCCCTGCGGGTTCAGCACCCGGCCGGCGTCCTGCACCGTCGCCACCTGCACGACGCGAACGAGCCCGAGCTCCTCGTCCACCTCCGCGACGACGCGTTGCGCGACGAAGGCGAAGCTCACGTGCGGGCTCCCCTGTCCGTGCTCGTCGAGCGGTGTCGTCGCGCGGTGGTGGTACGTGCAGGTGCGCGTGATCGGCCGCGTGAGCTCCTCGTTGCCGAGGGCGGCGCGAATCTCCCGGCACGCCATGAGGACGGCGCCGCCGGTCATCGTCGTCTGCCGCGAGGCGGACGTCGAGCCGGCCGAGCCGACGCCGCTCGTCGACGGCTCGAGCAGCACCTGCTCGACGCCGAGCTCGGTGCGGACGATCTGGGCGAGGATCGTGTACAGGCCCTGGCCGTAGTCGACCGCGGCCGTGCGGATGCTCGCGACCGGCCCCGCCGGCGACGGGCGCAGCGAGACGGTCGCCTCGGACGCGTCGTCGTAGCCCTCGCTGTACATGATGTTCTTGAAGCCGACCGCGAAGCCGACGCCGCGCTTGAGCGACTCGCCGCGGCTGACGTTGCCGGCGCCGCCGGGATACGCGATCGCGTCGCGGCCGGCGACAGGCGCCTCCTCGGGCAGCGGGATCGCGCGGCAGCGCTCGATCACCTCGCGCAGCGGCGCGGAGCCTTCGAGCACCTGCCCCGTCGGCAGGACCGAGCCGGTCTTCACGGCGTTCCTCAGGCGGAGGTCGATCGGATCCATACCGAGCTTTGCGGCGAGCTCGTCCATCGCCGCTTCGTACGCGAAGCAGACCTGCGGCGCGCCGAAGCCGCGCATGGCGCCGCACGGCGGGTTGTTCGTGTACACGACCGTCCCCTCGACACGCACGTTCTCCACCTCGTACGGGCCGACGGCGAACGTCGCCGCGTTGCCGATGACGGCCGGCGACGATGACGCGTACGCGCCGCCGTCCATGAGGAGACGGGCCTCGCCGGCGACGAGCTTCCCGTCGTGGGTCGCACCCAGGCGGAGCCACGTGCGCGACGGATGGCGGTGCACATGCCCGTGGAACGACTCCTCGCGGCCGTAGACCATCTTCACGGCGCGATGCGTGCGCAGCGCGAGCAGGCACGCGTGGATCTGCATCGTGATGTCCTCGCGCGAGCCGAACGCGCCGCCGACCCCGGCGAGCGTGATCCGCACCTTCTCCTCTGGCAGCCCGAGGCACGGCGCGATCTGCTGCCGGTCGATGTGGATCCACTGCGTCACCGCGTACAGGTCGATGCCCCCGTCGGCGGCCGGGACGGCGAGGCCTCCCTCCGGGCCGAGCGCGGCCTGGTCCTGCATCGCGGTCTCGTAGTAGCCCTCGACCCACACGTCGGCGAACGCGTCCGCGGGATCGCCGTGGTCGATGTGCACGTGGCGGAGGACGTTGCCGAAGTGGTGGACGCGCGGCGCATCGAGCTCGAGCGCCTGCTCCATGTCCGTCACCGCAGGCAGCGGCTCGTAGTCGACGACGAGCGAGGCGGCAGCGAGGCGGGCCTGCTCGTACGTCTCGGCGGCGACGACCGCGACCGCCTCGCCGCGGAAGCGGACGACGTCCTCGGCGAGGACGGGCTGGTCGCAGAACTCGAGGCCGAACGTCTTCGCGTGCTCGAGGTCCGCAGCGGCGAGCACGCAGGCGACGCCGTCCATGTGCCGGATCGGCTCGGCGTGGATCGCGAGGATGCGCGCGGACGCGTGCGGGCTACGGACGGTCGCGCCCCAGAGCATGTTCTCCGTGCGCAGGTCGCTGCCGTACGCGTACTCACCCGTCACCTTCGGCTCTCCGTCGACGCGCCGGGCGCTCTGGCCGATGCCGCCGCGCTCCTTGACGCTCACGCGATCGCCTCCTCGGCGAGCCTGACCGCGTCGATGATCTTCTGGTAGCCGGTGCAGCGGCAGAGGTTCCCGGCGAGGGCCTCGCGGATCGCCTCGTCGGTCGGGTGCGGGTCGCGCGCGAGCAGGTCGGCTGCGGCGACGACGAGCCCCGGCGTGCAGAAGCCGCACTGCACTGCCCCCGCGGCGAGGAATGCGTCCTGCACGGGATGGAGATCGCCGTTCGTGGCAAGCGACTCGACGGTGCGCACGTCGCAGCCGTGCGCCTGCATCGCGGGGACGAGGCACGAGCAGACGAGCTCGCCGTCGAGCCAGACGCTGCACGAGCCGCACTCGCCCTGCTCGCAGGCGTTCTTCGAGCCGGTGAGCTCGAGCTCGTCGCGGAGGAGCGTGAGCAGGCTCATCGCCGGGGAGACGTCGAGCGCGCACTCGGCGCCGTTGACGGTGGCGCGGATCAGCATCACCGACTCCAGTCCTCGACGACCCAGGCGAGCTCGCGCCGCGCGAGCACCTCGACGGCGTGACGGCGGTATGCGGCCGAGCCGCGGACGTCGTCGATCGGCGTCGCGGCGGCGGCGGCGAGACGGCCGAACTCGGCGATCGCAGGCTCCGAGAGCGGCCGGTCGGGCTCGTCCCAGGAGATCGCGGCGGCGGCGAACGCCTCCGCCTCGGGTGCGCGCACGACCGTCGGCGCAACCGAGCCGAGCGCCACGCGCACCGAGCGGCCGGCCGGGTCGAGCTGCACGCACACGCCGGCGATCGCGATCACCATGGCGTTCCGGGTCCCGACCTTCGCGAACGATCCCGGCGCGTCGAGCGCCGACCACTCGACGCCGAGGATGAGCTCGTCCGGCTCGAGCGCGCTGCGCTTCGGGCCGACGAAGAACTCGTGCCACGGCAGCAGCCGCTCGCGCTTGCGCGACGCAACGAGCACGTTGGCGCCGTACGCGGCGAGCACCGGGATGCTGTCGCCGGCGGGGGACGCGGTGCCGAGGTTGCCCCCGATCGTCGCGCGGTTGCGGATCTGCGGCGAGCCGACGGAGCGCGACGCCTCGACGAGCGGCCGGAACGCCTGCAGCTCCCGCGCGATGCGCGCGAACGTCATCCCCGCACCGACGAACGCGGTGCCGTTCTCGCGCCGCCACTCCTTCAACTCCTTCACGTGCGACAGGTCGAGCAGCGCCGGCGGGCGCAGGCGGCCGAAATTGACCGCGACCATGAGATCGGTGCCGCCGGCCATGGGCACCGCCTCCGGGTGCGCGGCGCGTTCCTCGAGCGCCTCCTCGAGCGTGCTCGGGACGAGCGCGATCAATGAACTCCCACAGTCGCGAACGCGTCGATCATGGCGGCGACATCGTCGCCGAGCGGGTAGAGCACCGGGCACGTGCAGCCTGCGTCGACGTACTCCTGCACCTTCGCGCGGCAGTCGTCCGCGGTGCCGGACGCGGTGATGAGCTGGACCACGTCGTCTGGAACGAGCGCCATCGCTCGTTCGATCTGCTCGGATGTCGCGGGCCAGGTGAGCACAGCGCCGATTTCTTCGAGCAGCGACTCGTCGACGCCGCTCGCCTTCATGATATGCGGCTGTTGTCCGAGGTACTGCGCGACGAGCTCGCGCGCACGATCGAGCGCGATCGAGCGGTCTGCATCGAGCGAGCAGACGACGAGCTGGGGGCGGTCGACGTCGGCGACGGTCCGTCCGGCCCGCTCCGCGCCGGCGGCGAGATGCTCCATCGCGTCGCGGTTGTAGGCGGGGCCGACGAGGTAGTTGAGGAGGACGCCGTCGCCGATCTCACCTGCGACCTCCATCATCTTCATGGCGGTCGCGCCGATGTAGATCGGGACGTCCTTCGGCGAGCGGTCGCCGTGGACGATGTCGATCTCGACGTCGTCGAGGTGCACGAACTCGCCGTGGAAGGTGACGCGCTCCATCGCAAGGAGGCGGCGCGTGACCTCGACCACTTCGCGCATGCACTTCAACGGCTTCGTGCGGTGGATCCCGACCTTCGCGGCGAGCGGGTCCCACCACGCACCGACGCCGAGCTTGACGCGGCCGGGGGCGAGGTCGTCGAGGGTCGAGAACGTCGCCGCGAGCAGGCCGACGTTCCGCGTCCACGTGTTGACGACGCCGCTGCCGATCGCGATGCGGTCGGTCACCGCCGCGAATGCGGCCATCGGCACCGTCGCCTCGCGCACGAGGCGGCTCTCGGCCTGCCACACCGCTTCGAAGCCCGCCTGCTCGGCGAGCTGCGCGTAGTGCATGCCCTCGCGGATCGGATGCTTGTCCTGGAGGTAGAGAGCTACGCGTTCCATGTGCGCTCCTTGGGGGCGAAGGGGTGCGGCGGGATGCCGTCAAGACGATTCCAGAGCCTCAGCGCCTGGACGCAGGCGGAGGCGGCGAGCGCGTCCTGGTCGACCCGGGTGAGGCGGCGGTCGGTGACGACCCACTCGCCCGCGACCATCACGTCGCGGACGTGCCGCGACGACAACGCGAAGATCCAGTGGCCGGCGAAGCTCGCGTCGGTGACGGGAGCGGGCGCCGGGTAGTCGAGGACGACGAGATCCGCGGGCGCGCCCGGCTCGAGCGTGCCGAGCTGCGGCTCGTCGTAGACGCGGCCCGCGAGGCGGGCGGACTCGCCGAGGCGCGCAAGCGACCAGTCCGGCGAGCCGGAGAGGTCGTCCTCGCGCAGGCGGAAGTACGCCGCGTGCGATTCCTCGAACATGTCGGAGCCGATCCCGTCCGTTCCAAGCGCGAGCCGCGGGCCGAGCCCGCCGACGGGCGTGCGGCCGACGCCGTTGTTCATGTTCGACCGCGGGTTGTGCGCGACGGTCGCGTTCGCGGCGCGGACGATCTCGAGCTCTGCTTCGCCGAGATGGACGCCGTGGGCGAGCAGCGTGTGCTCGTCGAGGATGCCGAGCTTCGAAAGGCGGTCGACGGCCCCGCCGTCGACGGCGTCCTCGGCTGCGTGGACGTGCAGCGGCCCCACCTCGGCGCACGCGAGCAGCGTCTCGTCGGAGAGCGTGAAGGACGCGTGGGCGCCGACCATCGCGCGGGCGAGGGGCCGCTGCGCCTCGAGGAAGCGCCTGTTCTCCTCGATCCCGGCAAGCGCCCGCTCGGGGCCGTCGCGGTCGCTCGTCTCGTAGCAGAGCACGGACCGGACGCCGAGCGAGCCGAGCGCGTCGGCGATGACGTCGAGCGACCCGTCGATTGCGTTCGGCGACGCATGATGGTCGACGAGCGTCGTCGTCCCGGAGAGCAGTGCCTCCATGCCGCCGGCGAGCGCGGACGCGCGCACGGAGTCCGCGTCGAGCGCGCGGTCGAGCCGCCACCAGACCCGCTGGAGGATCTGGAGGAAGTTCGTCGGCGCGTCGAGCGCGTACGGCATCCCGCGCGCGAGCGCGGAGTACAGGTGCGTGTGCGCGCAGACGTTGCCGGGGACGACGAGGACGCCGTCGCAGGCGATCCGCGTCCCCTCGCCCGGCGCCGCGATGCGCCCCGCCTGCACCCAGAGGTCGCCGTCGACGACCCGGACCGGGTCGAGCGACGTGACGATCACGCGTGCGCCTTGACGAGGTGCGGGACGGCGGCGATCGCCGCGGGCGAGTCCTTCATCGGCAGCTGCGTGCGGTGGACGCCGTCGAACGCCTCGAGCGCCGCGCGCACGGCGGCGGCGGTCGGAACGAGCGGAGCCTCGCCGATGCCCTTGGCGCCGTATGGGCCTTCCGGCTGCGGCTCCTCGACGAGGACGACCTCGACCTCCGGCATGCCCGTCGGCGGGATGATGTGCAGCGACTTCAGCGTCGTCGTCTGCGGGACGCCGCCCTCGACGACGAACTCCTCCGACAGCGCCTGCCCGAGCCCCATGTGGACGCCGCCCTCGATCTGACCCTCGAGCAGCGTCGGGTTGATCGCCCTGCCGACGTCGTGCGCTGCGATCACCTTGCGCAGATGTCCCTCGCCGTCGAGGAGGACGACCTGCGTCGCCCAGCCGTAGGCGAGGTGCGTCACCGGCTCGTCGGCGTCGTTCGGCGTCGTCCAGTCGACGGTGAACTCGCCGACGAACTCCTGCCCGGCGAGATCCGCGAGGGAGCCGCCGTCGAGCGCGTCCTTGAGCTTGCGCGCCGCGGCGACCGAGGCGTTTCCGCCCAGCACCGTCGCGCGCGAAGCGGTCGTCTGCCCCTCGCCGAGCTCGCGCTCGGTGTCGACAACGACGCGGACGCGTTCGCAAGGAAGCCCGAGCTCTTCGCAGACCATCTGGCGCAGGACGGTGTGCACGCCTTGCCCCATCTCCGTCCACGAGTGGTAGAGCGTCAGCGTCGCGTCGTCCTCGACACGGAGGATGGCGCGGCCGTGCTCCGGCACGCCGTTGCCGATGCCGACGTTCTTCAGCCCGCAGGCGATGCCGGCGAACTCGGCTTCGCGATACGCATCGCGAACGGCGAGCAGTGTCTTCTTCAGGCCGACGCCGGGCCCGAGCTTCTGGCCCGTCGTCGTGCGGTCGCCGACGTCGAGCGCGTTCCGCCACCGCATCTCCCAGCCGTCGATGCCGACCTCGCGCGCGAGCAGGTCGAGCACGCCCTCCATCGCGAAGTTCGACTGGTTGACGCCGAAGCCGCGCATCGCGCCGCAGGGCGGATTGTTCGTGTACACGGCGGTCGCCTCGACGTCGACGTTCGGCACGGAGTACGCGCTGCAGGCGTGGCCCGCCGCGCGCTCGAGCACCTTGTCGCCCACACTTGCATACGCGCCCGAGTCGCCGACGATCCGCGCGCGCACCGCGGTCAGCTTCCCGTCGGCGTCGCACCCGGCCGTGTAGTCGAGCCACATCGCGTGGCGCTTGGCGTGGAAGCACATGCTCTCCTTGCGCGTGAGCGTGATCCGCACCGGGCGGCCGGACCGCGTCGCGAGCAACGCCGCGTGCGCCTGGACGTTGAGGTCCTCCTTCGCACCGAACGCTCCGCCGGCGGACACCTGTGTGACGCGCACGCTCGCCTCGGGCACGCCGAGGAAGCTCGCGATCTGCCGGCGGTCGTCCCACACGCCCTGCCCCTGCGAGTAGACGTGCATCCCGCCGGGCTCGGGGACGGCGAGCGCCGACTCCGGCTCGAGGAACGCATGCTCGATGAACTGCGTCTTGTAGATCTTGCTCACGACGTGGGCCGACGAAGCGAGCGCCGCGTCCGCGTCGCCGCGCTTCACTTCCGACTTCGAGAGGACGCGGGCCCCGAACTCGTAAGGCGAGGTGACCGGTTCGAGCACGGCGTACTCGACCTCGACGAGCGCCGCCGCCTCGCGCGCTGCGTGGTGGCTCTCGGCGGCGACGGCGGCCAGCACGTCGCCGACGTAGGCCGTCTCCTCGCCCTCGGCGACGAACTGCCGCCAGTCGGGCGTGAGCGAGCCCTGCTTGCGCTGCCCGGGAACGTCGGCCGCGACAACGACGGCGACGACGCCAGGATGCGCCTCCGCCTTCGTCGTATCGACGCGCAGGACGCGCGCCCGGGGATGGTCGGAGAAGCGGAGCGCCCCGTGCAGCATCCCGGGCACGATCATGTCGCCGACGAACGGCTTGTCGCCGAGCGCGAGCTCCTTGCCGAGATAGCGCGGGCTGCGCGCCCCCACGTGGCCGTTCTCGGCGACGGGAAGCGGCTCGCCGCGCCGGACCGCGGCGGCGAGCAGCACCGCGTCGACGATCTTCACGTATCCGGTGCAGCGGCAGAGGTTGCCGAGCAGCGCGTGGTTGACCTCGTCGCGGGTCGGCTCTGGATGCTTGGCGAGGAACGCGTGCGTCTTCATGAGCACGCCCGGCGTGCAGTACCCACATTGCGAGGCGCCGGCCATGAGAAGGCACTCCCCCCACAGCCGGCGATCCTCGTCCGACAACCCTTCCTGCGTGGTGACCGACTTCCCCTCGACGCGAGCCGCCTTCTGCGCGCAGGCGACGGCGGCACGCCCGTCGACGATGACGGTGCACGCGCCGCACGAGCCTTCAGGCGCGCACCCGTCCTTGACCGAGCACAGCCCGAACTCCTCGCGCAGGACCTCGAGCAGGCTCTCGCCGTCGCGTGGCTCGACCGATACAGACTCGCCGTTGAGGGTGAAGTCCATGACTACTCCGTCGCCCCGAGCACGAGCGCGAGGAGCGCCATCCGGAGCACGACGCCGTTGAACGCTTCCTGCCAGTACCGCGCGTGCCGCGTCTCGTCGACGTCGCTGGGGAGCTCGTCCATGCGCGGCAGGCTGTGCAGGATGATCGAGCGGGTCTTCGCCTTCTCGCGAAGCAGCTCGCGCGTCACCTGGTACGTCTTCGGCGTGGTCGCGACCGAGCCGCCGCCGTCCTCGCGCTCGACGCGCGACTTCGTGTAGTCGGCCTGCACGACCGGCTCCATGTAGATGACGTCGCAGTCGGCGATGACGTCCTCCGTCGACTCCGCTTCCTCGTAGAGGACGTTGCGAGAGTCGAGCTCAAGCTTGAACTCGGGCAGGAGCGCCATGTCGGGCGGGCCGACGACGTACGCCTTCGCGTCGAACTGGGACAGCGCGTACAGGATCGAGTGCATCGTCCGCATGCGCATGTCGCCGACGAGCAGGTACGTGAGGCCGTCGAGCGTGCCGAGCTCCTTCTTGATCGTGTACAGGTCGGTGAGGACCTGCGTCGGGTGCTCGCCCCAGCCGTCGCCGCAGTTGATCACCGGGATCGAGGCCCAGTGGGCGGCCTCGGCGGGCGCACCCTGCTCGAAGTGCCGCATCGCGATGACGTCGGCGTAGAACTCGAGCATGTGGATCGTGTCCTTCATCGACTCCTTGTAGAAGTCGCCGGCGCGCGTGTTCTTCACGTCCGAGAAGCCGAGGACGTGGCCGCCGAGCCGGTGCATCGCGGCTTCGGTGGCCATGCGCGTGCGCGTGGACGGCTGGTAGAAGGCCGTCAGCAGCGTCTTGTGCTGGAGGATGTCCGTGTTGCGACGCGTGCGGGCGATCGGCGCCAGCTCGTCGCAGATCTCGAAGACGCGCTCGAAGTCAGCGCGCTCGAAGTCCTTGAGCGACAGGATGTCGCGTCCGGTGAAGCTTCGCATCTCCTTCTCCTTTGGTTCGTTCTCCGGTGCCAGGCACCAGGGGTTCACCCTTTGCTTCCATCGCGCCGAGCTCGGGTGCCTGGCTCCGGCGTACATCGATGTTCCGGTCGAGGCCGGTGAAGAACAGCGCGACGCGTTCGTCGTCGTCGACGGCGCCGAGCTCGCGTAGCGCGATCAGTCCGGCCAGCCCCGCCGATCCGGTCGGGTCGACCGGGATCCCCGTCGAGCCGCGGGCGAGCGCGTTCGCTCCGAGGAGCACGCGCTCGTCGGCGACGAGCGGGGATCCGTGACTGCGCAGCATGCCCTCGACGACGGCGAGCCAGTCGTACGTCTCGTCGTCGAGGATCCCGTGCGCAATGCTGTGCGGCTCCTGTTCCCAGGGCCACATGAACTCGTGCCGGTGCCGGGCCGCGTAGCCGAGCGCCGTCTCGCCGCCGCGGGCGACGACGGCGGAGTACGCGCGCCGAAGCGGCCACGCGCCCTCGGTCTGCACCGTGTCGAGCCGGGGGGTCAGGCCGCCCTCGCGCAGCCCGGCGGCAACCGCGCTCGCGAGCGCGCCGCCTCCGACCTGCACGACGACGCGGTCGATCTCGACGCCGGCCGAGGTGAGCTCCCAGCCGAGCGTGTAGCCGCCCTCGACCGCGAGCCCGTTGAGGTTGCCCTGGCACGTGAACGGAAGGGCCCCACCGGCGATCGCCTCCATGAGGCGGTGGACGGTCGGGTCGCCGGGCAC
>Ga0265338_10011371_pt1 | contig 10289 bp, 10 predicted proteins | sample 42126metaG_FD_193579 | JGI IMG/M metagenome (GOLD analysis project Ga0265338, IMG submission 193579) | Rhizosphere microbial communities from Carex aquatilis grown in University of Washington, Seatle, WA, United States - 4-21-26 metaG | ecosystem: Host-associated > Plants > Roots > Rhizosphere... | reverse complement strand
CTGCACCAGCTGCGCCTTGGCCGCCGCCTCCCGGGCGGTCTTTTCCTGCGCCAGCCGTTCGGCGGTCTTCTTGAACTCGTCGCGCTCGTGCGCCAGGCGCTCCAGTTCCTCGCGCAGGGAGCCGCTCGGCGCCGAGGCGGCGGCGATCAGGCCGGACTCGGTCCGGCCGGCGTCATACCGCGCCAGGATGGACTCCACCTCGGCCAGCTCCTCCGGCGTGAGTTCGGCCGGCGCCGCGGTGTCGGCCGGCCGCAGCAGCGAATTGACGCGCTGCAGCACCGAACCCCAGTCGCCGCCCGGGGCGAGCACGTCGGCGACAGCCAGGCGGATGCCCCGGATGACCGACGGCAGCTCGAGCTGGTTCACCAGCAGCAGCACCGCGACGCTGGGCTGGATTTTCCGGAGGGCAACGACGAGTTCGAAGCAGCCGACCTCCGGCAGCGGGTCCGCCGCCACCGCGAGGTCGAACCATTCGGACCGGGCGGCCTCGAGCGACTCCTCCGCGCGTCCGTACGCGCGCACGTCGTAGCCGGCCCCGGCGAAAACCAGGGTGAGAGTGCGGCGCGCTTTCGCGTCGCCGTGGACAAGGAGGATCTTCTTCACGAAATTCATCGCGGCGGCGCCTGATCGGTGGCGGCGCCATTTCTGGACTGTCTCCAAGATACTTCGGGACTGATCGCACGGAAATCCTTTTAGACCCGATCCTTCCGGATTTACCCGCAGTTTACAGCGCCGGACTGGCGGGCGGGCCCGCGCAGTTTTTTTCGGGGGATGCGCGCCGCGACCCGCCGGCCCGTTTTGAATTTTTTTTTACCCCACTCCGGCCCGCCGTCGGCAAAAAGTGGCTACGAACGGCCCGGGCCGGCCCGGGGGCGGCGTCCGCCGGCCCGCGTCAGCTCCGGAAAAGCACTGTCTCGCGCTTGAACAGATGCACGCAAAACGCGAGCGCAAGGCCAGCATAGAGGCAGGTCGAGCCGAAGATGAGGGCGAGGTGGTGCCAGTGAAACACCCCCGAGACCAGATCCTTGCTGGCCAGGGCGACATTGAGGATCGGCACGAGCGCGAGGCCGGCGGTGAGTTCCACGCCGGGCAGCAGGCCCATCATGGCGGGGAGGATGACGACGATGATCAGCGGCGAGACGTAGCTCTGCGCCTCCTTGAGGCTCCGGGCGAACAGCGACAGCGCCATCAGCACTGCGGAGAACAACACCGCGATCGGCACCACCATGGCCAGCACCGCGAGCGTGCCGAACGGATCGATCGTCGGCAGGGCGCCCGCGCCCGGGGCGCCGGCGCGGCCGGCCCCGCCCACCGACCCCGCCAGCAGCAGGCCGCCCACCGCCAGGGTCGCAGCCGTCGAGATGAGCGACCACACGACCGTGGCCAGCGACGTCGTGAGCACCACGAGGAACTTCCCGAGCACCAGGTCGGTCCGGGCCACCGGGCTGCACAGGATGGTTTCGAGGGTGCCGCGCTCCTTTTCACCGGCGGTCAGGTCCATGGCCGGATACATCGCCCCGGTGAAGCAGAGCAGGATCAGCAGATAGGGGATGAAACCGCCCACGATGTTGCCGCCCACCTTTTCCGGCGGGGCGACATTCTCCGCCTTGATCTCAAAGGGCCGGACCAGGCTTGCCGGCAGGCCGCGTCCGGTCAGGCGGGCGGTCACGATCCGGTCGCGGTACTCGGTCAGGAACCGCCGCAGCTCGCCCACCGCCAGGCCGGAGCGCAGCTCGCTCTCGTAGTTGTAGAGCCGGACCGTCGCGGGTTCGCCGCGCACCAGCATTACGTCGAAGCCGGCGGGCACCTCCACCGCCGCGCGCAGCTGCTTGTCGATGATGCGCTGCCGCCAGTCCGGGGCCGTCGCCACCAGGCGGATCTTCGGATTCCCCGCCAGCGCGGACCGCACGGCCGGCGAATCGCCGCCCCCCACGACCATGACGGCGGGAACCTCCGCCTGGGCCTTGCGGACCACCCGGGTCAGGACCACCCCGGCGATGAGCATGATGCCCGGGATCATCAGGGTCGGGACGACGATCATCGAGACCAGCGTCCGCCGGTCGCGCAGCGAGTCGCGCAGCTCCTTGGCGTAGACGGTGAGGATGTCGCGCCCGCTCATGGCACCTCCTCCCCGCCCATCGCGCGGACAAAGATCTCCTCCATGTCCTCCTGGCCGAACTTCGTCCGCAGCTCGGCCAGCGTGCCCTCCGCCACCAGGCGCCCGTGGTGGATGATGCCGATCACGTCGCAGAGTTTCTCCACCTCGCTCATGACGTGGGTCGAATAGATCACCGTCCGGCCGTCGGCCCCGCAGCCGCGCACGAACCGCACGACCGCCCGCGCCGCCATCACGTCGAGCCCCAGGGTCGGCTCGTCGAGGATGAGCACGGCGGGGTCGTGGATCAGCGTGCGGGCGATGGACGTCTTCTGCTTCATCCCGGTCGAGAACTTGCCCACGCGCCGGTCCAGGAATTCGTGCAGCTCGAGCTGGTCGGCCAGCTGGCCGATGCGGTCGGCGATCCGCGCCTCCGACAGCCCGTTGAGCCGGCCGAAATAGGTGATCGTCTCCCGCGCGGTCAAGCGGTCGTAGAGGGCCGTGCTGGCGGCGAGGAAGCCGACCCGCGCGCGCACGCGGTCGGGCGCGGTGACCACGTCGTGGCCGGCGACGAGGGCGCGGCCGCTCGTCGGTCGCAGCAGCGTCGCGAGCAGGCGCAGCGTGGTGGTCTTGCCCGCGCCGTTGGCGCCCAGCAGCCCGTAGATCCTGCCCGGGCGGCAGACAAAGGACACGTCGTCGACGGCCCGGACCTCGCCGCGCTTCCGGTCGCGGAAAACCTTCGTCAGGTGCCAGGCTTCAATCACGGATTAGACACCACGAATAGACACAAATAGACACGAATCCAGTCACAACACAATGCGTTCCCATTCAAGCTTTGGTTTCTTGAAGTTGAGAATCACCCCGCCGCGCAATTTGGCAATGAGGTCGGGGATGTTTTCCCCACGCCGCCACCCTGGTCGGTGACTTCACAACGGGCCTGCTGGTCGAACGCGATGTTCCGGAGGCCGGATTTCACGGCCCGCGCATTCTCGCAGGGCTTTTCGCTCACACCATGTCCCAAGGCGGTGAGCACCTCCGAGGCGCAGCCCATGATCGTGGACACGAATTCGCGGTGGAGCCGCTTCGCTTCGGGTTCATCCGTGTTCATCGGTGGTTTCCTAGAGGCTCATCTTCTCGCGGAAGGCCTGCGCCTGGCGGCGCGACAGCTCGACCCGGAGTCCGCCCTTCAGGTGCACGAGCAGCCCGCCGCTGAACCACGGCTCGATCCGGTCGATCCAGGACAGGTTGATGATCTGGCGCCGGTTGGCGCGGAAGAAGGCCCGGGGATCGAGCCGCCCCTCCATCGCGTTGAGCGAGCGGAACAGCTGGGGCTGGGCGTCGCCGAAATGTACCCGGGTGTAGTTGCCCTCGCTTTCCATCAGACGGATCGACTTCACCTCGACGAACCAGCAGCGCTCGCCCTCGCGCACGAACACCTTGTCCTCGGGCGCCAGCCGCAGCGGCGCCTGGCCGGATTCCGGCCGGCTTTCCAGCCGCTCGAGCGCGGCCGCCAGCCGGGCGGGATCGACCGGTTTCAGCAGGTAGTCGAGCGCGTTGCACGTGAACGCCTTCACCGCGAACTCGTCGTACGCGGTGGTGAAGATCACCTGCGGCAGCGGCGGCTCCAGCGACTCCAGCAGCGCGAAGCCGTCGTCGCCCGGCATCTGCACGTCGAGGAAGATCAGCCCGGGCCGGAGCTCGGCGATCCGCGCGCGGGCCTCGTCGGCGTTGGCGGCCTCGCCGACGATGGTGATCGCCGGATGCTTCGCCAGCAGCCGGCGCAGCTCATTGCGCGCCAGGCGCTCGTCGTCGATCAGCAGGGCATTCATGGGGAAAGCGTGGCCGCCGGCTGCTCCGGCCCGGCGCGGCGCCCGTCGTCACCGGACCCTGGACCGCGGGACGCCACCCGCAGCGGCACCAGCACCTCGGCCACGACCCTCCCCGGCGGATCCTCCCGCAGGCTCAGGCTGGCCTGCGCGCCGAACAGCAGCCGCAGCCGGTCGGCGGCATTGCGCAGGCCCACGCCCGTCGAGCCGCCGCCCCCGGCCAGGGTGCCGGGATTGATCACCTGCAGGCGCAGCCGGTCGCGCTCGCACCGGGCCACGATGGCGATCTCGCCGCCCTCGCGGCGCGGGGCGATGCCGTACTTGACCGCGTTCTCGACCAGCGTCTGCACCAGCATCGGCGGGATCGAGACGCCCGGCGCCTCCGGGGCGATGTCGAGGCGCACCCGCAGACGCTCCTCGTGCCGGACCTGTTCCAGCGCGAGATAGTCGTTCACCGTGTTCAGCTCGTCCTCCAGCGGCACCGTCTCGAGCTGGCCGGACTGCAGCGAGTAGCGCAGGAGGTTGGCCAGCTGCGTGACCGCCTCGCGCGCCCGGCCGGGATTCTCATCGATGAGCCCGCGCAGCGAATTGAGCGAATTGAAGATGAAGTGGGGATTGATCTGGGACTTGAGCGCGCGCAGCTCGGCGTCCTTGACCGAGGCCACCAGCCGGAGCTGCTCGATCCGCAGCCGGTTGTACCGGTCAAACAGATGGTAGAAGAAATAGATGAACTGCCATCCGGCCATGAGCACGATCCCGTTGATCAGGCTGGCCGCCACCAGGGCCAGCGGATGGTACTTCGCGGGAAAGGGGTGGCCCAGCACCCCGTAATGGATCCCGTAACAGACCACGACCCACACCGCCGCCAGCAACGCCGCCATGCCGAGGATCCGCGGGATCAGGGCCCGCCAGCCGAGTTCCTTCCAGCCGCGCCAATCGAACCAGCGCCGGGCGAAATGGGTCAGCAGAAGCCCCACCGCCACTCCTTGGAATGCGGCGCCGATCATGCCCTGCTCCCGGTCCGACCCCGTCGCAAACAGCTGCAGGAAGATCAGCTGGATCGCCAGAAAGAAAGACCAGCCGCCCGCCTGGCAGATGACATACAGCCGCTGCTTCGTCCAGCGACGGTCATCGGGAGCGGCCACGGGGTCGCGGGAGCTGGTCGGGGGTTCCATGCCGGCCGGAGACTACAGCATGGAGGGGGCGCAGCGGCAAACTTTAGACGAACGGTCGCCGCCCGGGACGAGCGGCCAGGAATCCGCCGCTTGAAGGCGGCCGATTCCTCATCGCCCGTCCGCCTCCGGGGGCGGCGCGACGGGTGCCGACGCGGCAAAGCGCCGCGCGAACAGCGGCATCCATTGGAGTATGCCGACAACGGCCGCGACGAGTAGTCCGGTCTGATGGGCCCCTAGGTAGACGCCGACCAGGCCGCAGGTCTCCGCCAGCGTCATTCCGGCCACGAAGAGCACGAACGCCGTTTGCACCCGCTGCACGCGCGGCAGCACCCACCAACGCGCGAAACAGCTCGCCAGCAGCGCCGCCAATCCGGCCACATCCCCGCGGGGAGCACCGATCATGGGCACGAGGCGCCTCGCATAGGCGAAGCCGATGAGCGCCGCAAGAACGCCCGCCCACAGCATCCACCAAAGCATCAATCGCGCGGCGGTGCTGCGGGAACCGGGAGGGGGGTTCATGGGGTCAGACGTTTCTAGATGCCCCGGCGCCGCCAATCAAGGCCGGACGACCTTCCGTCCGCGCGCCACGTCCAGCCGGGCCTGCCGTCCGTCGCAGGTGACGAAGTGTCGCGTGCCCAGCTTCAGGCCCGACGCGACGTGCCGAACATCAAGCGATCGGGTGCCCAAGGCGGGCGTAGGCAGGCGGCCGGGCTCCGCGGTGCCACCTGGCGTGAGCAAAAGGGACAGCGAGCCTACCGGCACGGCCATCGATAATATCGGGCCGCCTCAGCAGCGAACATCGGGTGAGCCTTGAGCTCTTTCCAGGCAAGAGAGGACCCTTACGCCCCGACGGGGTGCCAGGTCGTCTTGAATTCGAGGAAGTCGCGGATGAGGTAGAGGCTCTGGGCTTCAGCCGACAGCCAGTCGTTCTTTTCCTCCGCCTTCCAGAACCTGGTCCGCTTGACGCTCTGGACCGCACCCAGCGCGAGCGCCTTGCGCTCTTCGCCGTTGGCGACCGCCGCGAGCGCGCGCAGATGCGTGTGCGTGGCAAACGTCGGCAGGAGTTCCTTGCGCAGCCCGGTGAGCAGGTTGACCACCCCGCCCGGCAGATCGCTCGTGGCCAGCAGTTCGCCGAGGACCACCGCCGGATAGGGCTGGGTCGTCGACGCCAGCGCCACGACGGTGTTGCCGCTCACGATCACCGGCGCGACCAGCGACACGAGGCCGAGCAGCGGCGCCTCGTCCGGCGCCAGCACGCCGACGATTCCCATCGGCTCGGTCACCGTGAAATTGAAATACGGCGCGGCGACCGGATTCACCCCGCCCAGCACCTGGAGGAACTTGTCGGCCCAGCCGGCGTAGTAGATTAGCCGGTCCACCGAGGTCGTGATCTCCCGCGCCGCCGCCGCCTTGGTGGCGCCGCCCAGCCGGAGGGCGTCGCTGATGTCCGCCCGGCGGGCCTCCAGCATCTCGCCCAGCCGGTAGAGGATCTGGCCACGGTTGTACGGCGTGCGCTTGGCCCAGCCGGGCCCCGCCTTCGCCGCGGCCTCCACCGCGTTGCGCAGGTCCTTGCGGGTGCATTGCGGGATGTTGGCGAAGAAGCGCCCCGCGGCGTCCTTGAGCGGAAACGTGCGGTTGCTCTCCGAGCGGATGAACGCGCCGCCGACATAGACCTTGGGAGTTTTGGCGATGGGAAGCCGGGTCATGGCAGGAAGGGTTGAGGTGCTCGGTTGAGGTTTAGGTGGGGGCGGATTCGCTGACCTCAACCTAAACCTAAAACCTAAACCAATTTCGCGTAGTCGAGCAGGCCCTGGCGGCCGCCCTCGCGGCCGAACCCCGACTCCTTGTAGCCGCCGAACGGCGAGGTCGGATCGAATTTGTTGAAGGTGTTGGCCCAGACCACGCCGGCCTTGAGCTCGGCGGACATCTTCAGGATGCGCGAGCCCTTGTCGGTCCAGACGCCGGCCGAGAGACCGTACGCCGTATTGTTGGCCTTCTCGATCGCCTCGTCGATCGTGCGGAAGGTGAGGATGCTGAGCACCGGCCCGAAGATCTCCTCGCGCGCGATGCAATGGCTCTGGGTCACGCCGGTGAAAAGCGTCGGCGGCATGAAGAAGCCCTTCGCCGGCAGGCGGCACGGCGGCTGCCACAGGCTGGCGCCCTCCTTCACCCCGAGGTCGACGTAACGCTGGATGGTGTCGAGCTGGGCGCGGGACACGATCGCGCCGACGTCCGTGTTCTTGTCCAGCGGGTCGCCCACCCGGAGCACGCGCAGCCGTTGTTTGAGCTTGGCCACGACGAGGTCGGCCACCGGCTCGTGCACCAGCAGGCGGGAGCCCGCGCAGCACACCTGGCCCTGGTTGAAAAAGATCCCGTTGACGATTCCCTCGACCGCCTGGTCGATCGGCGCGTCGTCGAACACGATGTTGGCGGCCTTGCCGCCGAGCTCCATCGTCATCCGCTTGTCGCTGCCGGCGACCGAGCGCATGATCACCTTGCCGACCTCGGTCGAGCCGGTGAACGCGATCTTGGCTGCCGTCGGATGCGCCATCAGCAGCCCGCCCGTCGCGCCCGGGCCGGTGATGACGTTGACCACGCCGGGCGGCAGCCCGGCGTCCTGGAAGATCTCCGCGAGCTTGACCGCCGTGATCGAAGTGTTGGTCGCCGGCTTGATCACGACGCAATTGCCTGCCGCCAGCGCCGGAGCAATCTTCCACGAAAGCATGAGCAGCGGGAAATTCCACGGGATCACCTGCCCGACCACGCCGAGCGGCGCCATCCGGCGTCCCGGCGCCACGTAGTCGAGCTTGTCGGCCCAGCCGCCGTGGTAGAAGAAGTGCGCCGCGGCCATCGGCACGTCGAAGTCCCGGGTCTCCTTGATCGGCTTCCCGTTGTCCATCGTCTCGGCGACCGCGAACTCGCGCGCGCGGTCCTGGAGCAGGCGCGCCACGCGGAAGAGGTACTTGCCGCGCTCCCGGCCGGGCATCCGGCGCCAGACGGCGTCGAAGGCGCGCGCCGCGGCCTGGTACGCGGCGTCGACATCGGCCGCGCCGCCCAGCGCGAGCTCGGCCAGCTTCTGCTCGTTGGCCGGATTAATCGAATCGAAGTACTTGCCCGCCCGCGGCGCCACAAACTCGCCGTTGATGAACAGCTCGTAGCGGGTCTTCAGCTTGGGGTCGGCCGTCTCCGGCGCGGGATCATATTCCCAGAGGTCGCCAAAGATCAGCTCAGTCGGCGGTCGTCCGCCGTTGCGGCCGGCGCGGGGTTTCTTTTCGGGTGCTAGGACGGGCATGGAGGAAGGGGGGTTCGCCGCGCGGGCGGGGCGGGACTGGTTCAGTAGCTTTCCGCGGCCTCGCTGAAATAATACGGCGCCTGGTAGGCACCCGTCTTTTCGCGCTCGAGCTGGCGCAGCAGGTCGTTGAGCAGCGAACTGGCGCCGAAGCGGTATCGTTCGTTGGTCAGCCACGCATCGCCCAGCGTCTCCTTGACCGCGATCAGGAACTGGAGGGCGTGCTTGGCGGCGCGGATGCCGCCCGCCGGCTTCATTCCGATCGGGATGCCGGTGGCGAGGTAGAAGTCGCGGATGGCCTCCAGCATCACCTGGTTGTTGCCGAGGGTCGCGTTCGCGGTCGTCTTGCCCGTGCTCGTCTTGATGAAGTCGCCGGCGCGCAGGACGCGCATCGCGAGGAAGGACGCGGCCCGGATGTTATCGTAGGTCTCCAGGTCGCTGGTTTCGAGGATGACCTTGAGCGCCGCGTCGCCGCAGGCCTCGACCACGGCGGCGATCTCGTCCTGCACCCGCTGGAACTCGCCCGCGAGAAACGCGCCGCGATTGATCACCATGTCGATCTCGTCGGCCCCGTCGGCCCCCGCCGCGCGCACCTCCGCGAGGCGGGTTTTCAGCGGCATCTGGCCCGACGGGAACGCCGTGGCGACCGACGCGATGCGCACCGGCGTGTCCGCGCCGAGCGCCCGGCGCGCGTGCCGGACCATCGCGGGATAGACGCAGACCGCGGCCACCGGCGGAACCTCCGGGTCGTCGTGCGGGCGGACCGCCTTCCGGCAGAGCGACTCGATTTTGCCCGGCGTGTCCTTGCCCTCCAGCGTCGTGAGGTCGAGCATCGACACCGCCAGCTTGAGGCCGAACACCTTCGCGCCCTTCTTGATGCTGCGCGTGGTGTATTTCGCGGCCCGCTCCTCGACGCCGATGGCGTCGACGGTTCCGATTTCGTCGAGTAGACTACGAAACGCCGTGTGCAGGGAGGCTGGCATCCGGGGGCGGGTACTATCGTTCCGCCGCCCCCCGAAAACAACGCGAAAGTCGCCTTCGGGGCCCGCGGTGCCGGGGCGATTCCGTTTGCGCCGGCCGGGACCCCGGCCGAACGCCCCGCCCCCTTCCCCATCTTCGGCTCGCCTCGGCCGAATTTTCCGCCAGCCTTTCACCTCCATGACCGCCGTTGCCTCTGCCCGGAACAACCACCTCGTGAAACCTGTCGCCGGCGGTTTCGCCGTCCGCGCCCGCAAAACGATCGCCGCTCCGGCCACGGCCGTCCGCGCCGCCTGGATCGGCGCCCGCCACCGGGCCCACTGGCTGGTCGGCGTGGAGCTGAAGGTCCGTCGCACGGCGGCGCCCGGCATCCTCTCCCTTACCTGCGTCGACGACGGTTCGGAGATCGCCGTGACGATCACGCCGAAGGGCCGCGCGGCCAGCGCCGTGGTCGTGGACCACACCAAGCTGGCCAGCGCCCAGCTTGTGGCGGAGCGCCGGCATTGCTGGAAGGAGATGCTCCGGGCGCTGAAGAACTATCTCGAGCGCCCGGCCTGAATCAGCCGGCGGCGCCGGCGCCCGCCCGCTCGCCCGGATAGATGACGCCGACGGCCGCGCGCCATTGGTCGAGCACCGCCATGTTGCCCAGCGTGTCCGCCACCGTCATCGCGGGCACATCGCTCTTCCCGGCCGCCAGCGCGGCCGCAAAGGCGTCGACCTCGACCGCGTAAAGCGGCGGCGCCGTAACCACGATCTCCTCGGGCCCGGCGGCTCCCCGCCGGTGCACCGTGAACCGGGACCTGCCGTCCGCGCAGCCCGGCTTCCAAGGCTCGGGCACGTGCAGCCAGCCGTCGCTGCCGTAGACGCGCACCGAATTGTCCTGCTGCAGCCCGACCCCGCAGGCGACCTGGGCAACGATGCCGCTG
>Ga0265338_10011370_pt1 | contig 10289 bp, 9 predicted proteins | sample 42126metaG_FD_193579 | JGI IMG/M metagenome (GOLD analysis project Ga0265338, IMG submission 193579) | Rhizosphere microbial communities from Carex aquatilis grown in University of Washington, Seatle, WA, United States - 4-21-26 metaG | ecosystem: Host-associated > Plants > Roots > Rhizosphere >... | reverse complement strand
CCCCCACCGTAATCCCCCGCGCGGAAGGCCGGCCCCAATTGGTCTCGGATGATCGAGCCCGCCGCGCCATCGGGAACCACCCCCTCCAGCCCATAACCGACCTCGATCCGGGCTTTCCGGTCGGCGATCGAGACCAGGATCAGGACGCCGTTGTCCTTGCCTTTCTTGCCGATGCCCCAGGCTTTGAACAGGTCCACCGCGGTGGACTCGATGTCCCGCCCCCCCAGGTCCTTCAGGGTGACCACCGCCACCTCGGCGCCGGTCTTTTGCTCCAGTTCCTGGAGGAGGGCCTCGAGGGCTTGTCGGTGGGAGGCGTCCACCACCCCCGCCCGGTCCGTGACGAAGCCGTCGGGAACGCCCCAGTTGTTGGAGGCGGCCCGGGTAAAACCCAGGGGGGCGGCGAGCAGGAGAAGAAGGAATAGGCGTTTCATCATGGGACATACACCACGGTGAAGTCGGCTTTATCCAGGCGATGGCCCAAAATCGCCCTCCGGAAAATCCCCGGGTCGCCGCCCCCCCGCAATTTCAGGGAACAGTTCAAGGCGTAGATCCGGAAACGGTACTTGCCCTTGTCCATCGCCCCACAAGGGCCCTGGTAGCCCGGTAGGCCGAAATCATTGCTGCATTGGCGGAGCAGGTCGACCGTCACGGCCGTGGGGGCCACGGAACCATAGATCCGCCTCAGGTCCGGGGGAAGGTTGTACAGGATCCAATAGACCTTGGCCGCGCCATGGGAAGGGACCCTTTCCAGGACCAGTGCCAAGCTTTGGGTACCGGCCGGGGGTTTGCTCCAGGCCAAGGGGGGCGATCCACCATCCCCGCAGGTGAATTGGATTGGGAGCTTCCCGCCCCGCCGAAGGACCGAACTGGTCAAGGTCCAATGGCGGGATTTGGCGGGGGAATCGTTCGGCGGGGTTTGGGCCAGGGCGGGCCTGAACGCCGACGCCAGGGCCAAGAGGGTCGAAAGGACAAGTCGTTTCAAGGAAGGAGCCGTTTCTGGTAGACGCCCACCAAGGTCGATTGGGCCAGGACATGACCCCGGATCGCCTTCAACACCTGGGGTTCTTCGAGGCCCGCCTGCAGGTCCAAAACCGCGTCCAGCGCGAACAACTTAAAGTAATAGCGGTGGATGCCCGAGGGCGGGCAAGGACCGCCCCATCCGATGCCGCCGAAATCGTTGGTACCCTGTCGAAGACCGTTCGACAAAACCGGCGTCGGGCCCAGGCTTTCGGGGAGTTCGCCGATTCCCGGCGGGATGTTGTAGAGCACCCAATGGACCCAAGTTTTTTCCGGGGCGTCCGGATCCTCCACCAGCAGGACCAGGCTCTCGGTGGCGGGGGGTTCCTTGTCCCAAGCCAGGGCAGGCGAAATGTTTTGGCCTTGGCAAGTGTATTTCGCCGGAATGGCGCCGAGGCCCGCGAAAGCGGCGCTGTGGAGGTTCATCTTGAATCGGACGGTTTTGTCGGATTTTGTGGCGGGTGGGGCGGCGGCCCCGAGGGTCCAGGCGAGCCCCAACAGGAGTCCCAGCGTGGTTTTCAGGTGCCCGGTCAAGCGCATGGCGCGATCCTTGGGCCCAGGTTCAAAGGGCCGAGGGGCAGTTTACAGCAATCCCTCAGGATTTGGGCTTGAGTCGGGCCACATAGACGCCCAGGCAACGGTCGGACACTACCTTCATCCCGGCGGCCACCAGTTTCGCCTCGGCCTCGGGGTGGGTGATGCCGGATTGGAGCCATACCGTCTTGGGCCGTTTCTCGGCTGGAAGGGCCAGGACCTCGTCCGCCAGGGCGGGGATGAACTCGGGGCGGCGGAAGACGTCGAGGATGTCGGGCACGACCGGCAGGTCCTCGAGCTTCGCGAAGGCCTTTTCCCCCAGGGAGGACTGGATCTTGGGGTTCACGGGGTAGATCTTGTAGCCGCGGGATTGGACCACCTGGGGGATCCGGTAGGCCGCCGTCTCGGCGTGGGTCTCGTCGCGCATGCCGTAAACCGCCACGGTCTTCGCGCCCAAGACGATCTGTTCGATCTCGACTTCGGTCATGGTTTCTTTAGCCGTTTCTTGAAAAAATTCCTCACCCTAGCAAGAAAGGTGGCGAGGGCATCCGTTAATTCTTCGCCTTTTTCCTGACCCTCTCCCTTGACGGGAGAGGGACAAAGAGACCACACCAAATCCACCTTCAAGGCGCATAAACCGGCGTATAAATGTGAAAGAGCATCACGTAGATCACCACTCCCGTGATGGAAACATACATCCAGATCGGGAAGGCCCACTTCGCCGCCTTCTTGTGCTTGTCGAACTTCCCCCCAAAGGCCATGATCAACAGGTACACCGCAAAGGCCGGTACCGCGGCCGCCAGGAAGGTATGGGTGATCAACAGGGTGAAATAGGCCCCCCGCACCCACCCTTGGCCCCCGAACTTCACCACGCCCACGAGCGCGTGGTAGGTCAGGTAGCAGGCTAGGAACAGGATTGAGGACGCCAGGGCCGAGAGCATGTAACGCTTGTGCAGGGTCCGGTCCCCCCGTTTGATGGCGCGGAAACCCAGCACCAGCAGGATCGCGCTCAAGGTGTTCAACACCGCGTTGAGGGCCGGCATCCAGGCGAGGGTCATGGCTTTTCCTTCAGGACCGTCTTGAGGTCCGACTCGAGCTTGACGAACTGCTCTTCCTCCGTCCCGTCGTAGAAACCCCGGACGAAGCCCTTGCGGTCCACCAGGATGAAACGGGTGGAATGCATGACCTCATTGCCCGGCTCGGGATCGGCGTTATCCTGGGCGGCGAGTTTGAACCCGTTATTGGCCAGGTCGAAGATCGCCTTCTTGTCGCCGGTCAGGAATAACCAGTTTTCCCCCGCCCCGGCTTCCTTCGCGTAGTCCCTCAGGTGCGCCGGGGTGTCGCGTTTCGGGTCCACGGTAATGGACCAGAAATGGACTCCCTTCCCATCCCACTTCTTCTGGAGGCGGCCCATCTGGCCCGTCATCACCGGGCAGGACCCCGCGCAATGGGTGAAGATGAAGTCCACCACGGTGACGGAACCCAAGAGGTCCCGTTTCGTCATGGGGGTCCCGGCGCGTTCCGTGAGCTGGAAATCCGGCAATTCCCGGACCTTCGGCGGCGGGACCGAACAACCCGCGAGGAGGACCGCCATTCCGGCCAAAAGTCCGATCCATCGGTTGTTCGTCATGGCCGCTCCTCCCTAAAGGAATAAATCGAAGCCCAACCTAATGAATCACGGAGAAAGCGGAGGTCACGGAGGGATCCTATCCGGGTGATGCCATTCAAAAGATGTCCTCCGTGCGCTCCGTGCCCCCCGTGGTGAACCTTGCCATCTTGTCTGGATCTCAGACCTTATTCAACGCGAAAGCCCCCAGTAAAACCAAGAGGTAAACGATCGAATAGCGGAAAAGGGCCTTGGCCGAGGCCAGGTCCCGCTTTTTCATCAGTTGCAGGGCCAGGTAAAGGAAGACGGAACCCAGCACGACCGCGAGACCGGAGGCCACCTGCCCGGTGATCCCCAGCCAGGTCGGCGCTAGGCTGGCCGGGATCAGGAGGGCCGAGTATCCCACGGCCTCCCGACCGGTCTTGGTCCCGTCGGGGTCCACCACCGAGGTCATGGGAAACCCCGCGGCAGCGTAGTCGTCCTTGAAGATCCAGCCGATCGCGAGGAAGTGCGGCATCTGCCAAAGGAACAGGAAGGCGAAGAGGGCCCAACCCCCGGCGTCCAAGGTCCCCCGGGCCGCGGCCCAACCCATGGCGGGCGGCAGGGCGCCCGGGATGGCCCCGAGGAGCGTGCAGATCGGCGTCAGGCGTTTGAGCGGGGTGTAGAGGAAAAGGTAGGTGACGGCCGTGGCGAAACCCAAAAGCGCCGAGAGGGGGTTCACGAACCGGAGGAGGAACAGGACCCCCGCGGCGGACAAAGCCGTCCCGAACAAAAAGGCCTGTCCCCCGGTCAACCGCCCGGCCGGGAGGGGCCGCTGGTGGGTGCGTTTCATCAGTCGGTCCTGGTCCACTTCCAACCATTGGTTCAGGGCGCCGCAGCCCCCCGCCACCAGGGCCGCGCCGATGAGGGTCAACCCCAAACGGCCCAGGTCCACGGGACCCTGGGACGCCAGCTGGAACCCCGCGGCCGTTGTCAGCCAGGCCACCAGGTTGAGCCGGGGTTTGGTGAGGGTCACGAAATCCTTCCACCCGCCCATTCCAGATTCCTGTTTCGACCCGTTGGGCTTGAGGTTGGTTCTAGTCTTCAATTCGATTGCCGACCGCTGACAGCCGACCGCTGACCGCCGCCGCTCCCCCATGCTTGTCTCGCCGCGACCGCCAGGTAGACCGCCGTTCCCCAAAGCGCGGCCCCCGTGGCCAGGTGGGTGCTGGTGACCCAGGCGTTCTTCCGGGTGACGATCACCAGGATGCCCAGGGTGAACTGGATCGACAAAAGGCCTCCCAGCAGGGTCACGGCCCGGAGGATCACCGGGGGAACCTTCTCCGCCCCCATGACCTGCCAAACCGTATAGAGGATGAGACCCACGCAGGCGTACGCCCCCAGCCGGTGGAGGAAGTGCACCACCACGAGGGGATCATCGAGGGGCGGGATCACGCGGCCCAGGTTGAGGGGAAAATCCGGGATGGCGAGCCCCGCGCCCAAATGGCGGGTCAAGGCGCCCAGGAGGATCTGCAGGTAAAGCAGGCAGGCCACGGCCAAGGTGGCCCGGCGCAGTTTGGCTTCCCGGGGCCCGGGGACCCCGGAACCCGGCCCGAGGTTTTCCCAGGTGGGAGAGGTCACGAGAAAGAGGGTGACCGTCAGGGCGAAGAACAGTTCCGCCAACCCGGCGTGGGAAATGGAGACCGCCGGAGGCAGGTGCATCAACACCGTCACGCCCCCCAGAACCGCCTGGAGGATGATCGCCCCGAAGGCCGCCCAACCTAACCGCCGCACCCAGGTCCGGGGTTCGGTTTTCTGGAGGAAGACCGCGAAACCCAGGGTCATGAGGGAAACGGCGCCGGCGATGAGGCGGTGGCCGTGCTCATAAAAGACTCCGCCGGTCATCTTGGGGAAGAGCGTGCCGAAGGACAGGGGCCAGTCGGGGACCGAGAGGCTGGAACCCGTACTGGTCACCAGGGCTCCCGCGAAAAGGAGGAACAGCGTGGAGGACATCAAGATGACCGCGAAACGGTGGGCGGAGAGGGAGGACTGGGTCACGGACGACACCTCGGCCGGCCGGGACGACCCGGGTTCCCTCGAACCGGATCCACCCGACCAAAATTTTAAATGGACCACCCAACAGGGCGCTGAAAAAGTTTATTTTTCATCCTGCCGTCAGGCGGCCTAGCCGCCTGACAACCCCGTCAAAAACGGGCTTTCGCACCCTGTCAGCCCTTCGAGGCGCTACGCGCGCCTCAGGGCCCCGAGACTCTCGAAGGGCAGCCACGCGGTTCGAGCGAATCGCTGTAAATCCCCCGGGGTTTTTAGGGGGATGATTCGCGGGTACAACACGAAAATGTCCCTTCAGTCCGATTTTTCATCATCCCGCTAAACAAAAAAGCCATCCCTCTCGGGGATGGCTTTTGGGGGATGCTTTTTATTGCCCGAAAGTCACATCCTGGGTCTTGGTTTCCCCGTCCTTCACCTCGATCTGGAAGGTCTGGGTGCCGAATTTCTCGTGCCAAGCCTCGACGGTGTACTTACCCGCCGGGAGCTTGTCGAGCTTGAAGGTGCCGTCGTCGCCGGTCACGGCGTAGAACGGGTTGGTCAAGACGCCCCCATAGCAGTTCATCCAGCCGTGGACGTCGCACTTGAATTTCACCATGATTTCGGATTTCTTGAACACCTTCTCGCTCACCATGCCTTGGGTAGGCTGTCCCACGTTGAATCCGTCGTTGGTGACGGGCATGGCGTGGATGTTGTGCAGGGTCGGGTCGGCGTTCTTGATCTGGAGGGTTTGGCCCACCATGATCCCGAAGACGTGCGGGTGGTACATGCAGCCCTGTTGGACAAGGCTCACGGGGTCCTTAGAGGCCGCGTAGGTCCCGGCTCCTTCCTTCACGTAAACGAAGGCGTTCTGCAGGGTGCCGTTCTTGTTGACGATCACGGCCGGATCCGAGACCGCCGTGGCGTGCTGGGCCTTGCAGGTGGCGTCCCCGCCCATCTGGATGACGGGCTCAACGGGGGCCTTGCCCTTGAAGACGACCTTGCCGGTCACGACCGCCGTGCCGAGCTTGGCCGCGACCGCGGGGACGGCGCTGTCGTCATCGTCATCGCCGCCGCCGAGGCAACCGGAGGTCCCGGCCACGATCGCCAAAGCCAAGGTCCACATCGCCCATTTACGCCAAGCCATGCCGTCCTCCGTTGTCGCCGTTGTGGGGCCCAGTTTCCAACAGGGTTCCCCGCGAATCAAGGCCGAATCCCCTCCCGGGGAGTCCGGTTAAAGGTGAAACAAGAAGTCCCTCAGGGCCGTCCGCTGTTTCAGCGAGTCGGCGTGGAAATACTTGGGGGCCGGGTTGGACTCGGTCCAGAACCCTGGCATCCGGGTCCCGGGCATGAGGGCCTCGGGGTTGTTCAGCCATTGCACGACCCAGTCGGGCTTCAGGCGGCTCTTGACCTTCAACAGGTCCGGCGCGGCGGAATTCAGGTCGGCCGGCATTTGGCTCCCGAGCATGTGGCACTTCTGGCATTGGAGCTTCCCGAAGAGCGCCTGGGCCTGGGCGTGGTCCGCCGGGGACAGGCGCGGCGCGTCCACCGTCTCCCAGGGGAACACCTGGTCTTCCTTCAGGTTGAAGTACGTGATCAGGTCGCCTTCCATGGAACCATCCCAATGGAAACTGGGCATCCGGATCTTCAGCCAGGGACGGATCGGCTGGACGTCCAGGAAGAAGTTGTGCATCCAGTCGATTTGGACTTTCGCGCCTTCCTTGCGCAGGTTCGGGGGGGCCAGGGAGAAGTCCTCGCCCAGTTGGGTGTAGTAGGTCCGGATCTTGGCGCCCTGGTCCTCGATCAGGTGGCAACCCCGGCAGTTCAGCCCGTTGAGGACCCGGCGCCCCTTTTCCAGCAGGGGCCCGTTGCCCGTCAACCCGGCCTGCATCTCCTCGGGAACGGTGGGATGCTCCAAGCCCAGCACCGCGGTGGCCAAGGACGCCCGGTCCTCCTCGGACAGGTTGAAGTTCGGCATCTTCAGGAGGTCCTTGAAGTCCTTCACCACGCCGTCGTCGAAACGGCGCGGGTTGGCCAGCTTGGCCTCGAGGAACGAGGTGTGGGCGTGTTCCAGGCCGGTCAGGCCGAAGTCGAGCTGGGACACCTGCTTGGTGCCCCACTCGGATAATTCGGTGCCGATACCCGGGGTGTTCTCGTATCCCTGGATCGTGTGGCAGCCGAAACAACCGTACTTGGTCAGGCTCTTGCGTCCCAGGAAATCCGCCCGCTGGTCCTCGGTCATGCCGGCCAACTTCTTCAGGGCCCCCTGGTCGCCCTCCATGGGCTTCAGGTAGTCCGCGATAAGGGCGTCCCGCGCCGCGGGGTCCGCCTTCGGGCCCTCTTCCTTCTCGAAAGCCGGGTTCTTGAGGCTCGAGAGGTAGGCCGTCAGGTCCGCGGCTTCCCGGACGGAAAGGCGCAGGGAGGGCATGCGGGTCGTGGGGTTGAAGTGACGGGGGTTCCGGATCCAACTGTAGATGAAGGACGGCGACAACTTGCTGCCCACCGTGGACAGGTCGGGGGCGAAGATGGCGTGGTAAGGCAGGGCGCCCTTGATCCCGTGGCAGGCCAGGCAGCCCACCTGGGAAAACAGTTCCTTTCCCTTAGAGACGCTTCCACCGGGATAGGCCTCGGGGACATGGTAATCATCCGAGTGGTTCCAAAGGTAGGTCACGATGGAATCCAACTCGGCCTTGGTGTTGGCCAGGTCCGCCGGCGTGGAGTTGTTGGATTGTTGGAAGTAGCTGGGCATCTTGGCATGGTCGTTGAAGGATGTGGGCGCCCAGACCCACTTCATCACGAAGTCGCGCTTGAGCTTTCCACGGACGCGTAGGAGGCTCGGCCCCGCCTTGGGAAGGTTCTCGAGGCCCACCACCTTGTGGCAACCCACGCAGCCCCGGACCACCATGAGTTCCCGGCCTCGATTGAGCTTGTCCGCGTGGTTCACGTATTCCTGGCTCTTGTGGCAGTTCAGGCAGGCCCCCTCGACGTACTTCAGGGGTTTCATGGGGGATTGGGTGGTTTCCACGGGCTCCCAGCCGTATTTCTTGCGCCAAAGCTTGGCCTGGTCCTCGTCGTTCGGGGTGTGGGCGGCCTGGGTGAAGTCGACGGATTGGCCCACGCCGCCGTGGCAGATGGTGCAGCCGATCTTCTCCAGGGGGTGCGGGCTCTTGTCGCCCAGGTAGAGTTCGAGGTTCGGGTGGGTCCGGAACGGCTCGGGCGCGTCCTCCCAGCCCTTCTTATCGATGGCCAGGTGGCAGGTGGTGCAGCGGTCCACCCGCATGGTCTTGGCGTAGTACAGGTCCTCCGGAAGGTCGTCCAGGGCGACCTGCTGGATCTTGACCGTCGTCGACATGAAGTCCAGGAAGGGGGCGTTGCGGAACTCGAACAGCCAGTCGGTCTTGAGGGTCTTGGCCTTTTTCGCCAGGAGGCCGTACTTGAGGGTCAGGGAATCGACCTTGCCTTGGGCCTCCTTTTGTTTCGCGTAGAGGTCCTTCAGTTGGTCTTGGTAGCCCTGTTGCTGTTGCTTCAGGTCAAACAGCTTGGCGGCCAAGTCGTCGGTCTTGGCCAGGGACTTGTCGAGGCGCTCCTGCCCCTTGGGGTCGGGCTTCCCCTTCCGGACGACGCCCTCCTCATAGGAATACTTCAGGGAGTCCGACTCGGCCTTCTGGAACTGGGATACCTGGGTGGCCTTGTAGATCTTGCCGTCGAGGGCCGAGGACTTGTCCTCAAGTTCGCGGATGGCCGCCTGGTGGGCGTCCACTTCCTGTTGGGCGGCCTGGAGATCCGCCTCCGCCTTCTGGTAATCCGCCGTGTCCATCACTTCCTTGGCCTCGGCCTCCGCGGCGCGGTTCATCACCCGCTCCATCTTGATGAACTTGACCTGGATATGCTTCCAGGGCCGGTCGTAGTCGTGGACCACCATCAGTACCACGAAGAATAGGAGCGCGAGCGAGGCCCCCAGGAAGACCTTTGTGAGGGTCTCGGGGTTATAAGCGCGATCGTCCTTGAAGATGGCCACGGGCGTTCCTTGCTAGATGTTGAAGAAGAACTCGGGGATCGACACGATGTACTTCAGGTTGAACAGCCACCGCAGGAGCATCTTCATCGGTAGGCTCGCCATGAGCAGGGCCAGGTTCAGGAGGATGCCGTAACGGATGAACCCCATTTTCTTGAGCAGGTCCTGGAGGAAGGCCACCCGCATCGTGAGGAGGGGCGGCAGGACCCCCAGGTAAAAGCCGATCATCAGGAACCCCGGCAGTTCCCGGAGGAGCCAGAAGTGGGGCAACCCCATGCCGAGGAGCTTGACCCAAAAATACTCGGAGATGTTGACGTTGTTCAAAACCACCACTTTGTGGGGATCCCAGAACTCGAAGGGCCCGAAAAAGTTCCAGTTCGGGCCCCGCAGGAAGGTGCCCATGAAGACCAGGGAAACCCAGAGGATCAGGAAACCAAAAAGGAAGGGCGTGATGGCGAGCTTGCGGTCGTTGTAGGTGTAGTACCCATTGCCCTTGGGGTTGCGGTCGATGAAGGGGATGGCGATCAGGCCCATGACGATGGTTCCGGGGAACACCACACCGGCCAGCCAGGGGTCGAAATAGACCAGCATTTCCTGCAGGCCCAGGAAGTACCAGGGCGCCTTGGCCGGGTTCGGGGACCAGGTGGGGGTGGCGGGCATCTCGAGCGGAGCGTGGTACTTGAGGGACCAGAGGATCAGGAAGGCCCCCCCGATGATGGTGGCGATGAACTCAATGAACACCAAGTCGGGCCAAACATACACCTTCTGGTCGCTGGTTTCCTTCTCGACGGGGGGCTGGCCCGTGGAGATCCGGCGGTCGTTGACCACGGCCTGCCGGAAGGACAGCCAGAGGAAGAACCCCACGCAGTACACCATGAGGAAAATCGGGATGTTATCCGGGGTGCCGGCGATCTCCCGGAAGTGGTCGTTGAAGAGGGACAGCCCCAGGACGCCCGTCAGCCCCACCAAGAGCCTCAACGCGTTCTTGGGTTCCGTCCATTGTTCCCGGTACCGGATCATGGCCCAGAAGGCCACGACGGACCCGGCGAAGTAGAACTGTGGCTGGAAGAGCCCGTCGATGAAATCTAGGAT
>Ga0265338_10011367_pt1 | contig 10291 bp, 9 predicted proteins | sample 42126metaG_FD_193579 | JGI IMG/M metagenome (GOLD analysis project Ga0265338, IMG submission 193579) | Rhizosphere microbial communities from Carex aquatilis grown in University of Washington, Seatle, WA, United States - 4-21-26 metaG | ecosystem: Host-associated > Plants > Roots > Rhizosphere >... | reverse complement strand
TGGCTCGGTCCAGAACATCCATAACCGACTCTACCCCATCCTGCTGGTGCGCGGGATCTTGAGAGTCTTTTCGCCAAACTTCATCATAATGAAGAGCTGATTGCCTCTCCAGTTGGCCAAATCCTCGTTCGCGCAAGCTAGTCGTAAAGTTGATCGGACCTGCTCCAAGCAACTTTTGGGCAATCTCGGCAGTTTGGCGTGTCCGGGCAAAGTCGGAACTATAAATAATCGTACCTTTGGCTAACCCGGAGGCCTTAACGCTTGCTTCAACTTGACGACGCCCTTCATCGGTTAAACCGTAGGCATTTAGGCCATTATCGGGGTGGGCAATGATAACCCCCGACACATTAGCCTGACTTTGACCATGGCGCAAAAAGAAATAACGGTTGTGCAATTTGGCCAAACCTTCGAGGTGATTCATAACTATTTAGCGTGGTTTCATTTCTTTAAGCATGCCAGCGTAACAGTCCTGACAAATATGAAACTTTTTAACAGTGCTGTCTTCGCTCGGCGGACTAAATAAAATCGCGCCAAACTTAGTCAATTCCTGTCCGCATTTATCGCAAATCGGTGCTATTGCCATGATTTGATTATACCCTAGGGTGTAGCCGTGGTAGACGTTACCATGTGGGCATTCTGGCCGCGATCATAGGCCTTGGCCGCCGAGCTGAAGCCCGTAACTTGAGCGGGCGTTTTGCCCGGAAAAAGCTCAACTTTCATGTTGTCTTTGCCAGTCATCTGCAGTAGAGCCGTCGCCTGGAGTCCGCCGGCCGTCATCTTTATACCAGTAGCACGCTGGCCGAGCCATTGGGCGCCGCTAGGAGTCGTCCACGTGCGGGTACCTAGCTCTACTTTAACGAGCCCGCTAGCCGGTGTGATCTTTGTCCAATCGACATTACTGATTACGCCAAACTGGTTCGGTTGACCCTGGTAGTCGCCGATTGAGAAAGTTAAGGCAGTTGGATCAATTGAGTCATAGGTCAGCGATAAATGGGTGCTTGAGTAGGAGAAGTTAGCCTGACTAGCGGCTCCACCACTGCCGGCATATCCGTTACTGCCGACGAGGAACCAGCTACCGACAGCCTCACCGCTGACGTCATAATCAATCCTGCCATCAAGCGGCGAGGCCGTGCGAACGTACAGGGGCAAGATCTGGGCTTTAACCGCGGCTGTAAAGTAATCAAGTGGTGCTACGGTATTAACCTTCCAGGGCTCAGCGTTGTTGTAAGCCGTCTTATACAGTAAGCCTTTGAGGGTCTTGGTAGTGTCCCATACCTGATAATCTAGACTTTGGTGACCTACATAGCCAATTAATTGACCCGACTTAACCGCTATGTGCACTCCACCATTACTATTGGGCCCCCAACTCTTTGGCAGTTTAGCTTTAATATCGGGCGCAATGCTAGTCATCAGGTTGTAATTACTCAGGAAGGTGCAAGAATGAGCGATAGTTACCCACCAAGCTGGACCAATGCCACCATTGTTAGAATATTCAACAGCACCAATCGTACCATCAGCGTCAGCATACACGGGATAGGTATCAATTGGCGCATTCTGATTGGCGCCATAGTAATACTCGTGATCAATTGGTGTCACATGAGCGCCAACGACTGCACCCATCGGCTCGATAACGCTAACATCCTGCACGTTCATCGGCGCATGGGTCAGAGCAGAGCTGCCTTGCCCGCTACACTGACCATTCGATAAAGCCTTGCCTTTTGTAACAGGATCAAGCGAGTTGGCGTCACCCAAGCTAGTAACTTGAGAATTTTGCTTACCGTTCTGGGCATCTTTGTGACGGTTATAAGTTCTAAAGGCCAAGGCGGCTATCACCAACACGGCAGCGATTAGAATGACTTCAAAAATAAAGGCCACCCCACGTTGATTTCGGATGACTTTCATCGGCTAATTATAGCATAAGCGATTTTGAATTGATTACAGAGTTTAAAACACTAGCCGCATAATTTGCCCGGGCAATGATCACCTCTCATAATAAACGGCTCAGCTTTCTCTCATAAGCCTTGGGCTATACTTAAATCATGCTGCTGTTACTTATCAGCTTTATCGCAGGAATTCTAACCGTTCTGGCGCCATGCGTGTTGCCGCTACTGCCAATGATGGTGGCCGGCTCTGTAACAGAGAAGAAGACTGGCGCCAGGCCCTACGTAATTGCCATTTCGCTAGCCACCTCGATCATCATTTTTACGTTGATATTAAAAGTTAGCACGGCATTAATTAATTTATCGCCCAATGTTTTAACGGGAGTTTCTGGCGGGATTTTGATTGCCCTAGGTATTGTGTCGGTCTGGCCCGAAGCCTGGGAGTGGTTGATCATCAAATTGAACTTGCAAGCAGCTTCGCAACGACTACTTAGTAAAGGCAGTCACAACCGGGGCAAATATGTTGGGCCAATACTAATTGGAGCAGCCCTTGGACCAATTTTTTCGAGCTGCAGTCCGACTTACGCTTTCATCTTAGCTTCGGTCTTACCCAGGAGCTTTGGAGCTGGTCTAATTTACCTGATCATTTACAGCATTGGGCTAGTTTTGGCGTTGCTTTTGGTAGCGTTGGTTGGTCGCAAGCTAGTTGGTCGCTTAAGTTGGGCTGTTGATACCCATAGTTTATTTAGGCGAATTATTGGTGGGCTGTTCATTGTGATTGGCCTGGTGGTGATAACCGGTAAAGAGGTTAGCGTAGAAACTTGGGTAGCTAACCACTTGCCATTTGATGAAACCAGGATTGAACGCGTACTACTTGCCAAGCAACACACTGGCACTAAAGCAATTAATGCCAATAACGATAGCGTTTTGAATGTTAACCCTACGCCGGCACCAGAACTAGCCGGCTTAACCAATTGGATTAACAGCCCGCCACTAACAATTGCTGGCTTGCGCGGCCACGTTGTGCTGGTAGACTTCTGGACTTACTCCTGTATTAACTGCATTCGCAGCCTGCCATATGTTGAAAAGTGGTACAGCGCCTACCAAAAAGATGGCTTGGTAGTAATTGGTGTTTCAACGCCAGAATTTGCTTTTGAGCACAATCCAAACAATGTAGCGGCGGCCGTTAAGAAAGATCTAATTACTTACCCGGTGGCACTCGATAATGACTACGATACTTGGAATGCTTTTGATAATGACTCCTGGCCGGCTGATTACTTGATCGATAAGACTGGCGATGTGCGCTACGTGAGCCTGGGCGAAGGCGACTATGATCAAACCGAGCGAGCAATTCAAGCTCTTCTAGGCCTTAATCAGCCACTCGTGACGCCAGCTTCTAGCGTGCCAGTTGGCCAGAATCAAACACCCGAAACCTACTTTGGTACTAATCGCGCTCAGGGTTATGTTGGCAAGACTAGTTTGACCGATGGGGCTCAGAACTTTAATGCCGCCAGTTCGCTTAGCACCGGCCAATGGACACTGGGCGGTGGCTGGGAGATTGATCCCGAATCAATTACCAGCGAGAGTAATAATTCTACGCTCACGTTTAAAGTTAGTGCCAAAGATGTTTATGTAGTAGCCGGTAGCAATTCGGCCATCCCGGTGGCTATTGATTTGCCTGGCGCCCAGGCTGGCCAATACGGTAGTGACGTAACGAATGGCAGTGTAGTTATTAATGGTTCCAGGCTTTACCACATTGTTTCGCTGAGGGCTGATAGCACCACTACGGTTACGCTCAAAGTCCCCCAGGGCGTATCGCTCTACACCTTTACCTTTGGCAGCTAATCGTTTTGAATCAGGCGAGTGTTGCTTAATTCTTTTTGCTGCAGACCAGCATAGCCCGGTACCAATACAGCGTAAATTTGTTCGACTAGCTCAGCAAATCCAGGCAAGGTAGACGATTGCGCCTCGGCTAATTGTTTGACTCGTCCGATCACCAAGGCTTGACGTTCCACGGCGGCAGATTGAACATCATTAAGCTTAAACAAGCCAGCCTCGCGCACCAACACTGCTCGTTTCGCCAGAAGTTCTACAATTTGGTCGTCAATTTTATCGAGATCTATTCGTAGCTCACCAAGACTAGCATGAGTTGGCTGGGTGCCATCAATAAACTGACGAACGGGCCCGTTATTAGGGTTCGGCTCGGTAGCTGGTTGGCTCATGATGGCTCTTTGCAACACGTTGGGCAATCTTCTTCGTAAACATCGTCGGCCATCCACGATCCCCAGGCTTTGCCAAATGATTCAACATCGTTGTAGGCCACCAAATCGGCTACGCGGCGCAACAACCAACCGGTCATGCCATAAATACGCAAGTTGCCCCACAACACCGCTGCCCAATTTTGGCCAACCGGCACCACATAAATCGGACGCTTGGGCCGATAATTACGGATCCGGCCACCATGCATTTCTCGGTCCAGATTGGCCGTTACAAAGTCCGCATCATACAAGGCAGTTTGAGCCATGCCGCTATAGGGCGTATCGGCGTTGTCGCCAATCACATAAATGTCGTGGCCAATCGAAAGCTGTGCATCCACCACTACCTTACCGTGATCATTCATATGGAATACTGGATTCGCTTTAAGCAAGGGATTGTTAGCTACGCCAGCCGTCCAAATCACCGTTTTTGATTTAAGCGAATCCCCCTTAAAGTTAATTGCCTCGGCAGTTTCGCCTTCGACGGTAGTCCCAAGATACAAGTTAATAGCTAGCGATTTGAGCCGCTTAGCTACCCTGGCCGACACATCCTGCGGCATTCGTGGTAGCAAACGATCAGCTGCTTCCACCAAGTCCACCCGATAGCTCTGAGTTTTGATGCCGTGAAGCTTAACGATCCGCTGCAAGTAGCTAACCAAGGCTGCCGACAGCTCTACGCCAGTCGGGCCGCCACCCACCACCACATAATTAAGATCGGGCTTTTTGTCGTCCAGTAATTCTTGGTGCAAATGACGACGCAAGGCTTTGGCTTCCTCTACGCTCTTCATGCCATAAGAAAACTTTTCCAGGCCAGGGATGCCAAAATAATTGGTAACGCTGCCCAGGGCCACAATTAAGTAATCGTAGTCGTGCTTACCCTTCTTGGTTACGACAGTCTTTTTGTCGGCATCCACCTTGGTAGCCTCTGCAATGGTAATGGTGACGTTGGGGTGGTCAGTAAATAAGTCCTTCAGCGGGATAATTGAGCCAAGATGCGACCGACCAACAGTGTAGCGATACAGCGCAGGATAATAACGAAAGTCGGGGCGGTCAGAGATTAGCTCGACCGTAACACAATCTAGCTTGGCCAAGTTAAGGGCAGCCCGAACGCCAGCAAATCCCCCACCCAGAATAACGACTTTATCAATCTTTTCGGCCATGACTCTATCTTAGCATCTAAGCCTAAGGATTTTAGCTCCAAAATATTGGCCAAGTTGCCATTGGGTAGTAATCTTTATTCATGACAAAGAAAATTATTCTGGTAACCGGAGGAGCTGGCCACATTGGGTCTCATGTCGTCGAAATGTTGGTCAAGGACTCCAATAATATCGTGATTTCGTTAGACAACTACTTCACCGGCAGAACTAGCAACCATATCATCGGAGCAGAATATCGTCGAGGCGAGACTAGCCAGATTGATAGCTTGATACCAGAGACCCCAGATGTCATTTACCATCTAGGTGAATATGCCCGAATTGCGGCCTCATTTAATGAGCCGGTCAAAGTCTTTGACATGAACATTGTTGGCACCCAGGCAGTTGTTGAGTTTTGGCGTAAACGCAAGGTTGGCAAATTAGTTTACGCCGCCTCCAGCACCAAGTTTGCCATCGAAGGGGACGGACGACAGCAAAGTCCCTACGCCTTCACTAAAGCCACGAATGTTGACCTTATTAACGGCTACGGCCGCTGGTATAAGCTACCATACGCAATCTGCTACTTCTATAATGCCTTTGGGCCTAGGGAAGTCGGGGTTGGTAAGTACGCCACCGTCATAGCCAAGTTCGAGCAGGCTTATTTGAATGGCACACCAATGACAATTGTGAAACCCGGCACTCAAAAGCGTAACTTTACCTATGTAGAAGACTTGGCCCGCGGCCTAATATTGGCCGGGGAGAAGGCTAGTGGTGATGGCTACACTCTTGATAACACAAAAGCCTATTCGGTTATAGAAATTGCCAAAGCTTTTGGAGGAACCATGGAGTACATCGATGGTAGCCCTGGTCGGGCTGAGTCTGGCAAAGCACCCACTAAGGCACGTGATGAGTTGGATTGGGACACGACAATCGATGTAATGGATTACATAAAGGACTTTGTGAGCCAACACCAACACCCGCGTGTTGGTGTTTTACAGCCATAGCGTTTATACACAAGGGTTTTGCCGCCAAAAAGCTAACTTTGGGCCTTCGGATGTTAGAATATCCTTGATGCCTACTCAAGATTACCCACTATTTCCGCAAAAGACCCCCCTGGTGTTTGCTGATGGCTCAAAAGTTTACGAGAAACTAGCAACTAAGTATACTCGGCACGACCGGGGCTACTTTATTCTTGCTCCATCTGGTGCTGGCAAAACCCACTTTGTAGAGAACCAGAAAGAAACCCATTGGTTAGATGGTGATGATCTTTGGATGATGGCTAAGGCTCACCCAGATGGCGATTGGTGGAATCAGAGCTTGGAAGTTATTCATTACGTTGAGCAAAAGTCTGATGTCATCACCACTGAGGCTAAGAAGCTGGGCTTTTGGGTAATCGGTGCCTCTAATTATTGGCTAAAGCCAGACGCCATTGTTATTCCAGATTGGGAGACTCACAAAAAATGGATCGGCATAAGGGAAACTACCGACTACGACGGCGGCGCGACAAGCGATAAACTCGATCAAGTTAAATCGCACCGGGAATGGATCCTAACTTGGCAAGAACAAGGCGTGCCAAAGTTTGAAACCGTAGCGGAAGCTGCTAACTTTCTGGCTGCGGCCGCTTCCCAGAAGTCCTAAGCGGTACATCGTAATTTGTGCCGCCGATCTCCGTGGTAGCGTTGCCCTCTTTATCAACATCAATTGTAATACCACCACCGAGCTTCACTCCAAGTGATTGATCTTTATAATCCTCTTGCTCAAAAATGTCGCGACGGACATAGGGACTGATGGTGTCATAATGCGTAGCTGCCCAGATGACTAACCGGCGGTCAGGGTTTAACTTATGGTAAGCCTGCGCATAACGACCGAGCACATTAATGGAGTGTTCCATGCGATCTGCTATACAATCTGGGCCCTCTGCTCCCACCTGCTCACGTAACTCCTTTTCGGCATCAGTTTCAAAGGCAATCCAGAAAGGAGTATCGATTACTTTCCTGCCACTGTCGTCGGTTGTTTGGCTATATTTATTAACTAGATAGTCAACAAACTCTGGGTGCGTATTCAAGAAGTTGGGTTCGCGCATAGCGGGCATGGTTCTCGGTCCGCTATTGTCATCCAGGCCATGGAGCTCGCCGCGGTTATTATGAATATTCTCGAGTGGAATGCCCATTTGCTGAAATACTTCTTCTGCAGCCTGCTGAGCAAGAGAACCGGTTTCCAGACTACGCCTACCGCCACTAAAATACTGCGTATCACTGGCGACAAATAACACATCCACCGAGCCACGTTCGTTTTCGGGAATCTGATTCATAAATGTCTCAAAGTAAGCCTTGGCTGTTTGGCCAACCTCCGAGGCTGATTCACCCGTAAGGCTTCCCCTACTGGCATCTTCTCTTGGGCGTACATAATCCCCATGTCGTTGCGCTACAATTTCGGTCTCACCGGGCGCGATGGCGTGAGCATGGATGTCGGTAACTTCGATACTGCGAGGAAACTCCACGTCCAATTTAGCGTATTCTTGGGCTGACTCAAATGTATCAGGCGCTTCGTACCTACCTCCCCCACCATATGACTGCTCTGGATCTTCACTCATGGGATTAGTATACCAAACCCGATAAAGTCGGCCTAAACGCTAATATCGCGTTGGTTAAAGTGCCAGGCAGCTAAGCCAGTGGCAATAATTATGACAGCAGCGAATACCACTAGGCTATGAGTGGGTATATGCCCTTTTGTTAAGACGTCTTGGGTGTCGAAATAATAAAACAGCGAATAGTGTTTAAAAGTATTAAGTCTGCTGCTCAACAGTGCCATAAGATTCATGATGTAGCTAAGCATAATTACTCCGCCGGCAATACCGTAAACTTTAGTCTTATCACTCACCCACACCGAAACCAATAGCCCCACAGCGTAAATTGACCACATAAATAAGCTGGTCAATATCCAGGCTGGCACCAAAATGTGTAGATGCGAGGGTATGTTATAAGCGGTGGCAGCTGGGATAATGCCAAAGACTGATACGGTGGTGAATACCAAGATTGTAATCAGGCCGGCGGCATACTTAGCCATAAATATCTGTAAACGTCGCAGTGGTAACGACAGTACCAAGCCCATGGTTCCCGTTTGAATTTCGCCAGCAAATTCGGCAGCGGCCCGCGATAACGCCAATATGATTGCTAGTAGCGGCCAGATGAAGCTAAAGTGCTTGGCGTCGAGGTATTGTTCGATAGTGGTTGGTGCTAAATTATTGAGGCCAAAAGCGTCTAAAAATCCCTTAGGATAGGCTTTAACCAATGCTTGGAGTTGTTGTGAGCTAGCTTGCGTCGAGCGAAACGTCGCGATATACAGCAACAACATGCCAAGCGAACCCAAACAATATGCCAGCAGCGACCACTTACGATCCCACAATTCGCGCAAAGTAATATTACCCACCTTAGTAATACTCCATGAAGACATCTTCTAGGCTGGCATGAGAAACATCGAGGTCGGTTACGTTATAAGTAGCTAAGGCCTTAATGATTGGATCGATTTCCCCACGAGCTTTAAGCGCAATGGTCTTTCCAGAACTATGTTGAATTTCCACATCAGTAAGCTTAAAGTCGGCCTTATTAATGGCCTTGGTAGCCACTGCCTGAACCAAATGCACGCGCAGTTGCAAAATGTCTTTCATGGCCTCAGCCGCCACAATTTTACCGGCCCGAATCACCGCTACGCTATCACAAAGCTGCTGAACTTCAGTTAAATTGTGCGACGAAAGGAACACGGTGCCGCCGCTAATCGCAAACTCACGTAGCAGTTCATACAATTGGTTCTGTAGTAGTGGATCCAATCCGCGAGTTGGCTCATCCATGATTAATAACTTTGGTTGGCCCACAAATGCCAAAATGATAGCCAGTTTTTGTTTGTTACCCGAGGATAAATTACGAACTTTTACGCTCAAATCTAAATTAAACGTTTTTACCAGCTCATCAGCCCGGCCACGACCTTTGGTGCTAGCCATAAAGTTAACGTGATCTTTGCCGGTCCAGTTATCGTGCAGTTGCACGTCTGAGGATAAGTAGCCAACCACGGCTTTAAGCTCGGCACTATTAGCATGAGCGTCCTTGCCCAGGATATCGATAGCCCCGCGGCTCACTCTAATGTAGTCCATTAAGCATCGAATCGTGGTTGTCTTTCCAGCCCCATTTGGCCCCAGGAAGCCATAGACTTGACCCGTAGGGATAGTTAACGAGACATCATCAAGTGCTCGTTTGGACCCAAAAGTTTTAGTAACGCCTTTAATATTGATTGCCGAAGCCATAACCGGATTATAGCAGTTTGGCTATGGGAACTTTACTTGTTTCCGGGGGTATTTAACTGTTTCTGGGTCGGGTATGCAGTAAATATAGTGAGGCGCTAGGCAGCGATGGCGACTTCGTCGCCAAAGTGCTTCTTTAAGCGGGAGCGAATGGAGCCGGGGTGGCGACCAAAGGTTTGGGTGAGTTCTTTAAGTCCTTCGCCGGAGTCGAATAATTCCTGGAGTTTGGCGTCATCAGACTCGCTCCACGGTCGATAAGCATTGGGATAGGTCTCACGCATTTTTTGGATGCGTTCAGCCCAATCACCAGTGGAACTAGAAGACTTGGAGATCGGTGGCTCATCGGGCGTATCCCAACGTTCCTGCGCACCAGCCAAAACCTCGTCGTTTTTAATCAAGGCTTGCTCGGAGGCGGCTCGTAGCTGAGCATCGATCGCCAATGCCTCGGGGCTAACCTGCAGAGCCGTACTGTTGAGGCCGGCTAGCATTAAGTCCTCCAACCGCCGAACTCGTGACAGGGCCACATAGCCCATGCCCGGAGCAAAGGCTCGGCGCAAATCAATGTTGGCAGCATCCAGCGTCATACCCTGGCTCTTATGCACGGTAATCGCCCAAGCCAGCCGCAGCGGCAATTGCGTTAGCGACGCTCGTTTGGTGTCGCCATCACGCAATTCCCAAGTATCGGGCGAAGCGATGATCAGCTGATTGTTGGTTAGTCTGACAATCGGG
>Ga0265338_10011365_pt1 | contig 10291 bp, 7 predicted proteins | sample 42126metaG_FD_193579 | JGI IMG/M metagenome (GOLD analysis project Ga0265338, IMG submission 193579) | Rhizosphere microbial communities from Carex aquatilis grown in University of Washington, Seatle, WA, United States - 4-21-26 metaG | ecosystem: Host-associated > Plants > Roots > Rhizosphere >... | reverse complement strand
ATTGAAAGGGAGCCGGGTTGAAATCGGGCGAGCATCGGCCATCCGCTTCCTGCGGCAGCAAGGGAACGAGGGCGGAGCCGCCCGCTTCGTTGCTGGTAAATCGCACCAGGGGACGCTGCGGGCCGGGTTGGATGATGGCACGGGCGGCCATGGCGACTTCCGACGCCATGACTTCGCCCGTTTGTTTGTTCTGCGACCACAAGACCGTGTCCGGTCTGGCGAGCGAGATTTGGCTGGCGCTGAGCGTGGTCAGTCCGGCAATTCCGAGAGCTTTGAGGTTTTTAAACATGGCAATCCTTTCGTTTTGGTGATTGCGAAACCATTGGGTCGAGACCGTCCCGACCCGATGACCTTTCGCAAGCCGCGTGCGGCGGCGCATTCAGCCAAGCACCTGAAATGCCATGAGCGGGAATGGGGGTTTTGATGGCAATTTGGGGGGAAATCCATCTGCCCGAGTGAGCCATACCGCGTCAGGCTGGCTCACAATCCTGTCGCACCGTGCCACAATCGCGCGGGGCCGGGATCCGCCGGGGGTAATTACGATTGCGGTTGGTGAATGTTCATGACGCAAATTGACGGTGGCACGGCAAAGGTTTACGCTGCGCCAGATTTATGAGCCAATTGCAGGATTCACTGGTCGAACTCATCCGCCGCACGTCCGCCGAGATTCCCGGTGATGTGCATCAGGCCATCCTCACGTCGCTGGAGAATGAGAAGAAAAACTCCCTCGCCGCGAACGCCTTCAAGATCATTGACCAGAATGTCGCGCTGGCAAAAGCCAAGTCGCAGCCCATTTGCCAGGACACCGGCAGCATTTTGTTTTACGTGGATTGCCCGGTTGGCTTCGACCAGATTGCGTTCGAGGAAACGGCGAAGGAAGCCGTGAGGCTGGCGACGAAGAAAGGTTTCCTGCGACAGAATTCCGTGGATTCGCTTACGGGCAAGAATGACGGCACGAATTGCGGGCCGGGCGCGCCCACGTTTCATTTTCATCAGCATCGTTCGCCGGAGATTTCCGTGAAGCTGGTGCTTAAGGGTGGCGGCTGCGAAAACGTCGGCGCGCAATACTCGTTGCCGAATGAGAAGCTCAACGCGAACCGCGACCTCGACGGCTGCCGCAAGGCGATTCTGGACGCGGTGTTGCAGGCGCAGGGCAAAGGTTGCGGGCCGGGCATCCTCGGCGTTTGCATCGGCGGCGACCGCGCAACGGGCTACGAGATGAGCAAGACGCAATTTCTGCGGCTGATTCCCGACCGCAATCCCGTTCCCGAGCTCGACGCGCTGGAGCAGGATATTTTGAAGACGGCGAACGAACTCGGCATCGGCCCGATGGGATTCGGCGGCAAGACGACGCTGCTGGGCGTGAAGATTTGCGCGGCGAACCGCTTGCCCGCGTCATTTTTCGTGAGCATCAGCTACATGTGCTGGGCGTATCGGCGTCAGGGCGTGACGCTGGATGTGGATGGCACGATTCAGAAATGGCTATATTGAGTGCGAGAGGACAATTTCATGATCAAACTTTCATTTCCATTCACCGAAGAAAAAATCCGGGCGCTGAAGGTCGGCGACGAGGTTTTGATTTCCGGCATCGTTCATACCGGGCGCGATGCGGTCCACAAGTATCTGCACGAGGGTGGCAAGCTGCCGCCGGGTGTGAGCCTGCGCGACGGGATTCTGTATCATTGCGGCCCGGTGGTGATGAAGCAGGACGACGGCACTTGGAAGGCGACCGCTGCCGGCCCGACGACGTCCATCCGCGAGGAGCCGTATCAGGCGCAAATCATCCGTGACTTCGGCATCCGGGGCGTCATCGGAAAGGGCGGCATGGGCGACCGCACGCTCGCGGCGTGCAAGGAATTCGGCTGCGTGTATCTGCACGCTGTCGGCGGCGCGGCGCAGGTGCTGGCCGATTGCATCAAAAAGGTGCGCAGCGTCCACATGATGGAAAAGTTCGGCGCGCCGGAGGCCATCTGGGAATTTGAGGTGGAGGATTTTCCGGCGGTGGTGACGATGGATGCCCATGGCGATTCGCTGCACAAGGAAATCTTCACGAAGAGTCAGGCGGAACTGGCGAAACGATTGTGATTTCAGCGGTAGGGCCGAGCTGCTGCTCGGCCAGGCTGCGCGGCAGCGCAGCCCTACCAGTTTAGAATTTAAAGTTCCACTCGTTGGTGGCGTATTTCTCCCGCGCCAGGGCTTTGATTTTTTCGAGAGGCAGATTGATCAACGGTGAATCAGCGCCCCAGGCCTTTTGTAGCGCCGACTTCAACATTTCCGCAGAGGCGTTGATGTTGGTCAGGAAATCGGCGTGTTTGCGGCTCTCGCGATAATCCGGCTGCTTGGACGGCATTTGCAGCAGGTCGCTGATGAGTGTGAGGTCGAAATTCAGCAGGAACGTTCCGTGAAAGAGCAGGTAGTGTTTGCGGCGGCGCTGGGAGTTGCCGGAGAACTTGCGTCCGCCAATCGCCAGATCGGTGTGGCCGCGGATGGCAACTCTGGCTTCTGACTTCTGACTTCTGACTTCTGGCTCTATCGCCGCGCGATTATGGCGCATGATAAATTGGTTGGCGACGGGGATGCTGTGGAGCGGACCGTCCTTCGTGATGGGCAGGACCAGCGTGTAATTGAGGCAGCCGGGGCCTTGCACGACCGTGCCGCCGCCGGAGCAGCGGCGCAGAATCGGAATCTTTCGCGCCTCGCACGCGGCCACGTTCACCTCGGTCGCAACCTTGTTCGCGTAGCCGACCACGACAAATGGCGCCAGCGATTCCCAGAAGCGCAGGCATTCCGTCCCTTCGCCAGATTCGCACCAATCCAGCAGCGCCTCGTCGCAGGCGAGATTTTCAGTGGGCGATGGGAATGTGCGGTCGAAAAATTTCATGCGCGTGATTTCGCTGGCGTTGGATGCGATGTTAAGGTTTATTGTTCGGGCACATTTCTTGTGCTAAAGGTATCAGGTAAAACAGTGAACGTTGACAATAAAGAAATTTACGGCTCGCGCGCCGGCACGGCGGGCGGGCCTGCCGCCAATCAGAACGGCGACAAGTGGAGCGAATCTCTGCAATCGGTTTTTGAGCTGGCGCTGGAAAACCAGGGGCCGGAGCGCACCGCCAAATTGCTGGAGAAACTCGCCGGCCAGCTTCGCGCCGTGCAGCCTCCGTCCAACGGTGCGACGACGCCCTACGTCAACACGATTCCCGTGGAGCAGCAGCCGGTGTATCCCGGCGACCGTGTCATCGAGCGCCGCATCAAGAGCATCATCCGCTGGAATGCGATGGCGATGGTTGTGAAGGCAAACTCGACCACGAACGTCGGCGGCCACATCGCGTCGTTCGCGTCGTCGGCGACGCTTTACGAAGTGGCGCAAAATCATTTCTTTCGCGGTGCGTCTGATAATTTTCCCGGCGACATCGTTTATTTTCAGGGACACGCGGCGCCGGGCATGTATTCGCGGGCATTTCTCGAGGGACGGCTGGACGAGCGGCATCTGCAGAATTTCCGCCAGGAACTCGCCGGGGGCGGCGGGCTGTCGTCGTATCCCCATCCGTATTTGATGCCGGATTTTTGGCAGTTCCCGACCGTCTCGATGGGCCTCGGCCCGATCATGTCGCTGTATCAGGCGCGGTTCAACCGCTACCTGCAGGCGCGCGGTCTGACGAATTGGAAGTCCGAGCCGAAGGTCTGGGCGTTTCTCGGCGACGGCGAATCGGACGAGCCTGAATCGCTCGGCGCCATCACGCTCGCGGCGCGGGAGAATCTCGACAACATCATCTGGGTGGTGAATTGCAATCTGCAGCGGCTCGACGGCCCGGTGCGTGGCAACGGAAAAATCATCCAGGAACTCGAGGGCCTGTTTCGCGGCGCGGGCTGGAATGTCATCAAAGTCATCTGGGGGACGCAATGGGATGAAATCATCGCGCGCGACAAGTCCGGCCTGTTGCTCAAGCGCATGGAGGAATGCGTGGATGGCGATTACCAGAAATACGTCGTCGAGCCGGGCAGCTACACGCGCAAACATTTCTTCGGCAAATATCCCGAGTTGCTCGAACTGGTGAACCATCTCACCGACGACCAGATCCGCAAGCTGTTGCGCGGCGGCCACGACGCGCGCAAGGTCTATGCCGCCTACAAGGCCGCCTCCGATCACAAGGGCCAGCCGACGGTGATCCTGGCCAAGACGGTGAAGGGCTACGGACTCGGCGAGGCTGGCGAGGGCAAGAACATTTCGCACCAGCAGAAAAAGATGAACGAGAAGGAGCTTCGCGAATTCCGCGAGCGCTTCAAGATTCCCATCAGTGATGACGTCATCGCCGAGACGCCATTTTACCGGCCCGCGCCGGACAGCGTGGAAACCAAATACCTTCTTGAACGCCGCCAGGCGCTCGGCGGTTTCCTGCCCGCGCGCAAAGTCACTTCAACCGTTCTCGACGTGCCGAAGCTCGATTGCTTTGCCGAATTTCTGAAAGGCTCGAACTCGGAGATTTCAACCACGACGGCTTTCGGGAACGTCCTGAGGATCTTGCTGCGGCAAAAGGGAATCAGCCGGAGCATCGTTCCGATCATCCCCGACGAGGCGCGCACTTTCGGCTTGGACGCATTTTTCCGCGAGATCGGCATTTACTCACCCAAAGGCCAGCTCTACGAGCCGGTGGACAGGAATTCGCTGCTCTATTATCACGAGGCCAAGGACGGGCAGATTCTTGAGGAAGGAATCACCGAGGCCGGTTCGATGGCGTCGTTCATCGCGTCGGGCACGAGCTACGCCACGCATGGCGTGCCGACAATTCCGTTTTACATCTACTACTCGATGTTCGGCCCGCAGCGCGTCGGCGACCTCTTCTGGCTCGCGGGAGACATCCGGGCGAAGGGCTTTTTGCTGGGCGCAACCTCCGGACGCACCACGCTCAACGGCGAGGGCCTGCAACATCAGGACGGCCACAGCTTGCTGCACGCCAGCACCATTCCCACCTGCCTGCCTTACGATCCGGCGTTCGGCTACGAACTCGCCGTCATCATCGCCGACGGCCTGCGCCGCATGTATGTGGAGAAAGAGGACATTTTCTATTACCTCTCGCTCTACAACGAAAACCACGCCATGCCGCCGATGCCACCGGGAGTCGAGGACGGCATCCTGAAAGGACTGTATAAGTTCAAAGCCGGCGCTGAGGGCAAGAAGATCAAGGCGCACATTCTCGGTAGCGGGCCGATCATTCAATCCGCATTGAAGGCGCAGGAAATTTTGGCCGAACGCTACGGCGTCTCCGCCGATGTCTGGAGCGCGACCAGCTACAAACTTTTGCGGACCGACGCCATCCGCTGCCAGCGCTGGAATATGCTGCACACGACGGAACCGACGAAGAAATCCTACGTCGAGACCTTGCTGGCGAAAGAGCAGGGGGCATTCGTGGCCGTTTCGGACAATATCCGCACCGTGCCGGATCAGATTGCGCCGTGGGTTCCGGGCGGATTGTTCACGCTGGGGACGGACGGCTTTGGCCGCAGCGACACCCGCGCGCGGCTCCGGCGCTTCTTTGAAGTGGACGCCGAATCCACCGTCATCGCCACGCTCTACGCTCTGGCAGAGAAAAATCTCATCGGACGCGAAGTCGTCGCGCAAGCCATCAAAGATTTGGGCGTGAACCCCGAGAAGATTCAGCCGCAGCTTGTTTGAGTCAGCGCCAGCCGACTGAATATCCACGGATTGAGCCGATTTTCTTTTCCTGTCTGCGTCATCAGCGAAATCTGCGGATTAAAACTGATTCGCGAGGAGGAAATATTTTCTGGAAATGGGAGATTTTTTTCGGCAAGCTGGCGGCTGGTTATTTTATGGACGTAAAACTTCCAAAGCTGGGTGAGGGCGCCGATTCCGGCGTTGTGGTCAACCTGTTCGTGAAGGAAGGCGACACGGTCGCCTTGAACCAGGCCATCCTGGAACTGGAGAATGAAAAGGCCGTGGCGTCGATCCCGTCCACGGGGGCGGGGGTCGTCTCCAAGATTCATGTGAAGCCGGGCGACCGCATCAGCATCGGCCAGCGCATCCTGACGTTGAATGAGTCCGGACAGTCGGCGTCCGCCACACCAGCCGCTGGTAGGGCGAGGAATCCTCTGCCCGCCGACGGCGCGCACGGAGCGACGCGCCCTACCGAAATAGTCGAGGAGGAGGACGAGGACGAGGAGCCGGCTTCCACGGTCGCGCCGGTGGCTGCGCCGTCGGTGCGCAGGCTGGCGCGGGAGCTGGGAATTGATTTGCGGAAGGTTCGCGGCAGTGAGGCAGGCGGTCGCGTGGTGCTGGCGGACGTGAAGAATTATATCCAGCGGCTGATCGCAGGGGCAGGGAAGGGCAAGTCTGGCGGAGGAGCCGTTGCCCCGGTCAAACCGATTGTCGAAAGCATTGATTTCTCCAAGTGGGGTCCGGTCAGCAAGAAGCCTCTGTCGCCATTGAGGCAGGTCATTGCGCGGCGGATGGGCGAAAGCTGGAACGCCGTGCCGCGCGTGACGCAGTTCGACGAGGCGGATTTCACGCGGTTGAATGAGTTGCGGAAAAAGTTCGCGGCCAAATACGAGAAGAAGGGCGCGCGGCTGACGCTCACGCCGCTGGTGCTCAAGGCGGTGGCCGAGACGCTGAAGAAGCATCCGCTGTTCAATTCGAGCCTCGACGAGGCGGCGAACGAAATCGTCCTCAAGGATTATTATCACATCGGCATCGCGGTGGACACGGAGCAGGGGTTGATCGTGCCGGTCATCCGCGACGTGGACAAAAAGTCCGTTCTGGATCTGGCGAAGGAGCTGGAGCAGGTTGCAGCCAAGGCGCGCGACCGGAAGATTTCCGCAGAGGACTTGAAGGGCGGGACATTCACGATTTCGAACCAGGGGGCGATTGGCGGGGCGCATTTCACTCCCATCGTCAACGTGCCGGAAGTGGCCATCCTCGGCCTTGGCCGCGGCGCATTGAAGCCGGTGGTGCGCGACGAGAAGGTGGTCATCCGCATGATGACGCCTCTGGGCTTGAGCTACGATCACCGGGTGGTTGACGGCGGCGAGGCGGCGCGCTTCATCGTGGACCTGGTCGCGGCGTTGCAGGATTTCAAGGAAGCGGCGGTGAAGATTTAATTATGGCTTCAACCAAAACAGAGATTGTTGTTGTCGGCTCAGGACCGGGCGGTTACGCGGCGGCGTTCTATGCGGCGGACCTGGGCAAGAAGGTCATCATGGTCGAACGTGAGAAGCGGCTCGGCGGCGTGTGCCTGAACCGCGGTTGCATCCCGTCCAAGGCGCTGCTTTACGCGACGCATCAAATTGTCAACGCGCGCGAATCGGCGCATCGCGGCATCACATTTGGGGAGCCGTCGGTGGACGTGGCGAAATTGCGGGCTTGGAAGGAAACCATCCTGGACAAGCTCGGCGGCGGCGTGGCGTCGCTGGCGAAGATGCGCAACGTGCAGGTGATCCAGGGGCGCGGCTATTTTGAAGGCTCGCAGAAGCTACGCGTCGAGACGGAGCAAGGGCAGCAGTTCATCGAATACGACCAGGCGATTCTGGCGGTCGGCTCGCTTGCGGCGATGCCCAAGGCGTTCGACCTCGGCAACCCGCGCATCATGACTTCGACCGGCGCGCTGGAAGTCGAGGACATTCCCGAAAATCTGCTCGTCGTTGGCGGCGGCTACATCGGCATGGAACTCGGCACCGTGTATGCCGCGCTCGGCAGCAAGATTGTCCTCGTTGAGGCGCTCGACAGCGTGCTTGCCGGCGCCGACCCGGATTTGGCGCGTTATGTCGTGGCGAACGCGAAGAAGGCGTTCAAGGAAATCCGGCTCAAGGCGCGGGTGACAAAGATGGCTACGGCGGGAAAACAAATCAAAGTGGCGATGGAATTTGACGGGAAGAAAATCGAGGAGCTTTACGACCGTGTCTTGGTGGCTGTCGGTCGAGTGCCGAACAGCGCAGACCTCGGGCTCGAGAACACCAAGGTCACGCTTGATGAAAAGGGCTTCGTCAAAGTCAACGGCCGGCAGCAGACGGACGACCCAGCCATTTATGCCATCGGCGACATTGCCGGCGGCATCCTGCTGGCGCACAAGGCGCACAAGGAGGCGCGCATCGCCGTCGAGAACATTCACGGCGAGGACACTGTCTTTGAGAGCGTCATCCCGGCAGTCGTCTTCACCGACCCGGAACTGGCGTGGTGCGGTTTGACGGAAGCTGAGGCGAAGGAGAAAGGCGTTAAATTCGAAGTTTCCAAATTCCCCTGGTCGGCTTCCGGTCGCGCGTTGTCATTCGACCGTGTGGACGGCATGACGAAGATGCTGATGGACCCGGATTCAGGCCGCGTGCTAGGCGTAGGCATCGCGGGCGCTGGCGCGGGCGAATTAATCGGCGAGGCGACACTGGCGATGGAGATGGGCGCAACGGCGGAAGACATCGCGCTGACGGTTCACGCGCATCCAACTTTGTCCGAGACAATCATGGAATGCGCCGAGGCTTTTTACGGACACGCGACGCATACGATTTCAAAGAAGCGCGAGTGAAAAATCTTCGTGATTGAAAACGCGCGGAAGCCGGATAGACTCTCCACTCCAATGGTTCGGGACGTAGCGTAGCTTGGTAGCGCGCTTGCTTGGGGTGCAAGAGGTCGTGAGTTCAAATCTCACCGTCCCGACCATTTTCATTCCATCAACCTTGGCGTAAAAGCCAGATCCATGTCATTAACGGTGATGTCGAAAGGCTTGTCGGGTTGGGCTGTCACACGCGTGACGGACAGGCCGGTTGGCTTTCCAGCGGCGTTTTTGGTTCCAAAGGATAGTGTGAGCTGAAGGTCGTGGCGGTCAAGCAGTTGGGGAATAATGGTGCAGCTTTCACCTTTGCCCAAGTCAATTTCGGTCTCGTAATGGTTGGTCAACTGGATTATGCCCAGGTCCTTGGTTTTTGAAAGTGTGGCGGCGGCATTTGTCCCGGCCACCTGTGCGTGCTGAGGCGATGCCGGGGTTTTGGAGCAACTCGACGGCAACAGCCCGCTAAGGCTGATGGCCGCGACGACTGCGATTTGTGACAAACCCATGCACGGAAGGAAGCAATTTTCAGGCCTCTTCAAATTGTGATAAAAACCGAAGAAACCCGGGGACTTTTTTATTATCGCCGCCTCGCACTGTCTCAAATTAGGACACCCTTGTTTAATCCCGATTTATTCCCGATCGAAAATCAATGTGTCACCTTCCATTTTAAGCGTGAGCTGGGAAGCGTTAATCGTGGCGGTTGCGGTTTTGCTCGTGCCTCCGCTGGAGAGCGATAAATCGTAGTTGGCACCGTCACTTTTCCATTGGCCAGTCCAAGTGATGGCATCAAAGGTGGTTGGCTGGTTGGGTTGCATTTTGAAATGTGGCAGATTTTTCAGGAAGACCTGGCCGTCCGATCCGGCGACAAGGACCGTCTTGGCGTAAGCCGGGAACCATAACGTCCGCATCGCTGCCATTTCGCTGGAAGGAACGTTGGCCCGCGCTTGAGCCAATGCCGTCAACGACGTCATGACATTGTAATCCCAGCGGCCGAGGATGGGTTCCGTCTCGTATTTCGCCGATCGGCCGGTTTGCAGGTAACCCGCCAAGTCATCGAAGTTGGTCAGAACGAGATTCCAGAGCACTATGGACTTGTCCCAATCCTGCCAGATGACCTTCGCCTGCGAATTGTCAAGCAACTGACCAATGGGTGAACGGGACTTCCACGCGTTTTGAAAATCTGCGTTCTGGCCGAGCTGTTTGAAGTCGTCGCGTTCGGACAGCGACAGGAACGCCGGATATGCCGACAAGCGGTCGAGCAACTGCGGGTTTTGGTAAATCAGCCCCGCAAGGTCGGCGGTCTTGAAATAAATCTCCGGCATCGGGTCAATTGCGCGGGCCGCCCGGATCAAGCCCGTGCCCTGCAAATCCCAACCCATCCGGTTCAAAATCCTGATTGGAAACTTTTCTTCGTCCGACGACGCCACCTGCACTGTCCAGTAGCTGAAATCGTAGATGATGAACAAAATAAGGACGAAATAGGCCAGCCCGTTCAGCAAGCCGAGGCCAAGGCCGAGGCGCTTGTTCACGCGTTCCCACAAAATCCGCCGGAGGTCGTCGGCCTTGTATTTGTAATAAACGCTCACCTTGTGATGCATCAGCAATCCAAGAGACTTGAACAGGCTCAATAAAATGACGAAAACCAGGAACGGCGGCAGCAGCCAGACCACGACCGGGTTGTGAAAACCGACGTGCGGCAGCAATGGCCGGATGATGCCGGACAAGGGCCACGCCAGGAGCGC
>Ga0265338_10011363_pt1 | contig 10293 bp, 9 predicted proteins | sample 42126metaG_FD_193579 | JGI IMG/M metagenome (GOLD analysis project Ga0265338, IMG submission 193579) | Rhizosphere microbial communities from Carex aquatilis grown in University of Washington, Seatle, WA, United States - 4-21-26 metaG | ecosystem: Host-associated > Plants > Roots > Rhizosphere >... | reverse complement strand
GCAATACAGCCGTTTCGCGCATTCCTCCGAGAACAAATGGCAACTGTGCAAGTAAACCGGCGCACCACGGCCGCGCGCCTCGACCGGCTGCAGATCACATCGGTGCACCGGCAGATGATGTGGATCGTCGCGATCGTTTTCTTTTTCGAGCTGGGCGATCTGAACGCGTTCGCCTTTGCCGCTCCCGCTGCGAGGGTCCGCCGGTTATGCCGCTTTTTCGGAGAAGTCCAGCAAGATCTTTTGCTGTCCTGCCTCGCCGTCGGCCAGGCGTACTGCCTCCTGGAAGTCTTTCAATGAATACCGCACAGTCGCTGGCGGCGTAAGCGCTCCGTTTGACAGCATGGCGAGGAGATCGCTCGTCGCTGCGCGCACTTCTGCGAGCGACTGGGAATTCACCCAGCGCGGAAGCCACCACCCGCGAACCGTCGCTGTCGAATAAATCAAACGCGGAGCGAAGAGTGGCATGGTGAATTTCGAGGGGTCGGTCTGGCGATGACTGGAGAGGGCTCCATACACGAGCATGGTTCCAGCGGGAGCGAGGTTGCGGGCAATCTCAGCGCCTAGTTCTCCGGCAACGCAGTCAATCGCTCGCTCAACGCCCTGACCCGCGGTCAATTCCTGCAGGCGCGCCCGGAGATCCTCGTCGGCTGTGCAGATTACTTCATTGCCTCCAAGGTTGCGGATGATTGTTTCCTGCTCGCGCCGCCGGATGACGTTGATGGTCTTGAATCGATGCTGCTGCGCCAATTGAAGCACCAACTTCCCGACGCTGGATGCAGCCGCCGTCTGCAGGAGCCAGTCGCCCTCCTTGAGATTGTGACCTGATCTCGTCAATGCCCATGCAGTCAGGGGATTGATGTAGGAAGTGGCGGCGGCCGGATCGTCCAGGCCAGCTGGAGCGGGCACGAGTCTGTCCACTGGGCACACGATCTGCTCGCGCCAGGTGTTCCAAGTGCCGATGAAAACTACGCGAGTTCCAACAGCCGGAGATTGCACGCCCGGACCTACAGCCTCCACAATCCCCACGCCTTCAATGCCTGGGCTGGCTGGCAAATCCGGCTGATAGCCATAGCGCCCGCGCACCATGTGCAGATCCGACGCGTTGATCGGGCTCAGCAGCACTCGGACGAGCGCTTCGCCAGGGGCTAAAGGCGGAGCAGGGATCTCTGCCAGTTGCAATACGCTCTTCGGTTCGCCGGTCTCGCGAAAGATCAGTGCTTTCATCCATATCTCCGGGGATTTTTAGGCGACGGCGGATTCCGAGGGACGCGGCAATACCGCGCTCCGACAGTTCCTGATGAAACGAGATAAGTGGAGTATGCGGATACCTGGTTTACGATGCGCCTGCCGCTTTCGCTGCGCCCTTCCGGGCTTCGATGGCTTTGACGGAGTTTTCAAAGGCTTTTTTCAAGACGCCTTGGCCAATGGTCCCGACCACCAATCCGAGCGCCCATCCTTTGAGGTTCTTGCCCTCGCGTACGACGACCACGTCAATGTCGGTGGTGCCGTCTGGGTGGCGCGTGAAGTTGTAGGTGTGGCCGGAGTCACCTCCCCAGGTGTTGGAGTCGGTCGTCGTAAGAACCACGTGGTTGGGATCGGACCAGTCGTAATGCAGGCGTTCCCAGATGCCGCCCGAACCTTCCGTGACGTCGGCCTGCGTAGTACCCAGGCTGTGCACTTTGAGGTACTCGTCGGCGCTGTTGCCGAAGAGTTTCGAGCGGCCAGGACCGAAGTCGGTGAGCCCCGCGATGTACTGCTCGGGCGTCAAGGTGGTTGTCTGGTGGAGATGGATCGTGGACATTGCGTGCTCCTTTCCTGGGTGGGTTTAAAGGAATTGTTATCTCATAAGCGGAGGGGATTGAGCCAGTGCCTGGTTAACGCCCGAACAGTGAACCGACCACTACCCGACTCAGACGACGAAGCGATAGCCGACGCCTCGCACCGTCAACAAATGTTGCGGTTTCGAAGGATCTTCCTCGATGTAGCGGCGGAGGCGCACGATGAAGTTATCGATGGCCCGGGTGTCGGTGTCTTCACGCAGGCCCCACACGTCTTCGAGTATGGACTTGCGCGTGACCGTGCGGCCGTGGCTCTGCACCAAGTGACGCAGAAGCTTCGCTTCCATCAGGGTCAGCTGGATCGTGGAGGCGCCGGTTTGCAGCTCGAGAGTCTCGAAATTGATGGTTTTTCCGTTGAAGGAGAAGACCTGCTGCTGAGGCGGCGCTTCCGCCACGTTCCGGGAGCCATTTTCGGGACTTCTGGTTTCCTGTGTTCCACCGTTGCTGCCGCGAAGCCATTCGCTGCGGCGGAGCAAGCCCTGCAATCGCGCGAGAAAAATCGGCAGCTCGAACGGCTTGGGCAAATAATCGTCGGCGCCTGCCGCAAAGCCTTGCAGAACATCTTCGGGCCGGCCTCGCGCGGTTAGCATGAGCACCGGCACGTAGTTCTTGGCTTTGCGCAGCTCGGTGGCTACCTCAAACCCGTTCGTGCCGGGCAGCATGACGTCCAATACAACCGCGTCAAACTTCTTGCCGGACCGAAGCAGGCTTTCGATGGCCGATTCCCCGTCGCCCACCACGTCCACCGAGTGTCCTTCGGCTTCCAGATTGAATCGCAGGCCGTCGGCCAGGTGCGCTTCGTCCTCGACTACGAGCAGATGGCTCACGCATTGCTCCTGGGCAATTCGAAGGTGATGGTGGTGCCGCGCGTCCAACCAGCGCTTTCGGCGAATACCCGGCCTCCATGCGCGCGGGCGATGGCGCGCACGATGAACAGTCCCAGGCCTGTCCCCTTCACCTGCGAGGACGATCGCCCCGGCACGCGGTAGAAGCGCTTGAACACGCGCTTCAACGCGTGTGCGGGGATGCCCACGCCGCGATCGCGGACCCGCAGAACCACGCGCTTCTCGTCGGGCGTTTCCACGCGAACGGAAATATCCACCTTGTCTCCCGAATACTTGATGGCGTTATCGAGAATATTCGACACCGCGGTGCGCAGCTCCGCGGGATCGGCCTCAACCGTGGCTCCCGACCCGTTGAGCGGCCCCTGGTATTGCAGAGCGGAGGGATCGAGGTGATGCCGAGTGCGGGCCAGTTCCATGCACTCGCGGACGAGGCTGCTGAAGTCCGTCTCGGCGCGGTGCAGAGTGCCGCGCTTGTATCCCACTTCCCCGGCCTTCAGGACCTGCTCGACGGTCCCGATCAGGCGGTCGGCATCTTCGAGCATCAGCTGGTAGAACTGCTGCCGCTGGCGTTCGTCGACTTCACGGCGCTGCAGCGTTTCAAGATAGAGGCGGATCGACGCGATGGGCGTCTTGAGTTCGTGGGTGACGGCGTTGATGAAGCTGTCGTGCTGCTCGTTACGGCGGATCTCGCGCACCAGGAAGCCCGTATTGAGGATCATGCCGAGAATAATCGCCGCAAAGAAAATGACGCCGAGAACGAGAAGAACATCTTTACGCCAGTTCAGAATGATCCAGCTGATGTTCAGCGTGAGCGCCAAAACGACCAGGCAGACGCCCAGAACGATAAAGAAAGCGATCTTCTTCCGCCGGCTCGTGATGCGCATGGCTATTTACGACGATTGTACAGCGGACGCCGGGCCTCAGGAATTAAAACCCCTTTGTCCACGAGGCTTTTTTGGCACGGCTGGGCCGTGCCCTGACGAGTTCGATCTATGGGGCGGCTTGATGGGATGCTATGCGGAGACGAAATCGGTGGCGGATTCCGGCGCGACGATCGAAGCAGCATCCTCTTCAGGCGCCGCCTGTGGCTTCAAGTTGGAGAGATTCACGGCGTAGACCTGCTTCGCGAGTCCGAGCTTTTGCAGCACCCAGATCCCGTACCAGTTCAGATCGATCTCATACCATGCCAAGCCGTGGCGCGAGGACGTCGGGTGGGCGTGATGATTGTTGTGCCAGCCTTCGCCCCAGGTAAACATCGCCACCCACCAGCTGTTTGTCGAGAGGTCGCGCGTGGCAAACCGCCGCGAACCCCACGAATGCGTGGCCGAATTGACCAGCCAGGTGGAATGCAGGCCCAGCACCGTCCGGAAGAAAATTCCCCACAGCACATACTGGATGCCGCCAAACGCCAGAAGGATAAGGCCGACCACAATCATCGGAACGTAGTGGAATTTGGTGATCCAGACATGAAACTTGTCTTTGGCGAGATCGGGCACGTAGCGCGAGAGCGTCGACGTATCGTGGTGCATCGACTTGCCCATCAGAATCCAGCCCATGTGGGCCCACCATTTGCCGTCGATGGGAGAGTGCGGGTCGCCCTCTTTGTCGGAATATTGGTGATGAATGCGGTGCGTGGCTACCCAGAATATGGGGCCGCCTTCGAGCGCCAGGGTGGCGCAAAAGGTCAGGAAGTACTCCACCCATTTGGGCGTCCTATAACCGCGGTGCGTGAGCAAGCGGTGATATCCCATGCCAATCCCGAGGCTTCCGGCTACCCAGTAGAGGAAGAGGCCCAGCAGAAACGGTTTCCAGCTGAAAAAGAAGAGCGCAGCCAGCGCCCCTGCGTGGAACGCGAACATGGCGATGGCGGTGACCCAATTAATCTCGTTCTCGCCCGCAGGCTTCTTCCCTAAATCGTCAATCTGCATTGACATGTCGCCTCTTGAAAGGGATTGGATACCCGATTAGTTGTGCGATTTGCTTGCAGGATAGTAGCAGTTCTCAGGCGGACTTTTTGTAATAGTTGTGTAATACCAAAGCTATTGCTCTGTATGAGTTAGCAGGTGTCACCAGGTGCTGCAGGACACAAAAAGGCACTTCAACGCTGGATTTGAACGAGTTCCGCTTCCTGGGCCGGGAGGGACCTGCTTGCGGCGTCCTGATCCCAGCGCGGGGGAGTGGTCGATCTGGCCCTGAGGCGGTTCATCAGCCGGCCGACACCGATGGAACCCCGGACCAGGTGGCCGACCTCGAGTGGGCCGGCAAGGTTGATGCCCTTAATCCAATGCAGGCCGCTGCTGATGGCGCAGCCGCACTGGGAGCAATCGGGCTTGCCGCCGAAGACGCAGGGTTCGACGCGGGTGCTCAGGTCAGCGGAATAATTCGCCGACATCTTCGAGAAGACGCAATCGTCCGGGCTCTTTGGTGGCGCGACGATCGCTACGGCGATACCCTTATTCATCAATAGCTTGGGATATTTCGACGCCAGCTTTGGCAACTCCTCGGCTAGCTGCAAGCGGTCAGCGGCGGTGAGCGTTTCGGGGCTGGACTCCCCTACCTGTGGCGTGTAGACGCTCACCCAGATGCGGTTCACCTCAGGGCGGTCGTTCCAGAACGAAACGTATTCTTCAAAATAGCCGGGGCGCTGCAGCATCGGGCGGGTGATTACCCAGTGGATGTTTACCTCGCGGCCCTCAATGTTCTTGAGGATTCGCACGTACGTCGCGGGCTTTCGCCGGATGTCGTGGTCTTCGGGAAGCCCGTCCACGGATATCGCTATGCGGACCCGCGGTAAGCTCATCCATTCCATGGGGATGGGAATCACGCCGCTCGTCACTACCAGCGTAAATATGCCCGAGGCGCTCAGCACGGGAAGGATCTGGCTCAATTCCCGGTGGCGCACCATCGGCTCGCCCCCGACGAGAGAGACATGGAGGGGCTTATGTTTTTCAACAATTTCGAGAATACCGCGAACGAGCGCGTCTCCGCGAAAATCGCTCAACTCCCGCAGAGTGGCGCCTCCGCCAAGATGGTCGGAGCCATAGGCGTAGCATCCCGGGCAGCTTAGCGGACATTCCCGGGTGATCTCAATCGAAAGAAAGGGGACATTGCCGCGAAGGATGCTGCCCCACCCCGCGACAATTTCTCTGGTGGTCAAACTCGCGGCTGGGGCGACATCTGGCTGGGAGTTTTGAGCCTTCTTCGGCATGCAGTATTTTGGATGCAGAGGGGTAATAAGGGGCTGCATAGATTCTGAGGAGTTTTCGTTTCAATCAACAGCGGAGGGATGCGGACAATAGAGAATCAAAGCGAACGGGGCTACTTCAGGTATTTTTTCAGAAAGGCGACGCTTCGAGCCCAGGCATCCGCTGCGGCGTCGGGCTGGTAGTTTTGGGGATCGGAGGGGTTCTCAAATCCGTGTCTGGCGCCATCGTATATTTTTAAGTCGACGCGCCGGGACAAGTTCTTCATCGTTTTTTCGAACGACTGGACGTCGCTGGGAAGGACGCCGTGATCGAGCGCGGCAAAATTTCCAAGTACCGGCGAGAAAATTACCTGAATGTCGTTGGGATCTGTGGGGAGCGCGCCGTAATTCACTACGCAAGCGCCCAGGCGCGGCTGGGTCATCGCCAGCTTCAGCGCGTATGCCCCACCCATGTCCCAACCGATTACGCCGATGTGGTCCCGGTCGACGTCATTGCGGGTCAACAGATAATCGTATGCCGCCTGCACGTCCCGGACGGCTACATCCTCTTTGAGCGCCATCCTCAGCTCGAGCGCTCCGGGGGCATCGGTGGCCACGTGTCCGCCGTATAAATCCACGGCGAGGGTGAGAAAGCCTTCCTGGGCGAGCTTCTGCGACTGATCCTTGATCCAATCGTTCAGCCCCCACCAGGCGTGGAGTACGATCACGGCGGGATGGCGAGCGGTTCCCGACGGCTTCGTGAGCAGGGCCCCGACGGTGTCCTTCGTGTCCTTGCCTGCGGGAAACTGCACCGACTCGGTCTTGAGGGCCTCGTCCGCCTTCACCCGCGCGGCGAAGGCGAGCCCCAGCAAACACACAGCAAGGATTAAAAGGAAAGCTCTTCGATGAAACTTCATTTCTGCGATTCTCCTGCCGTTGTTGAGATGGCGCCGCGGCCTTCTATGATGCCCGCTCCACCTGCACGGCTGTGCCGTAGGCAATCACTTCCGTAACGCCCTGCATCACTTCGGTGGCGTCGTAGCGCATGCCGATCACGGCGTTGGCGCCGCGAGCCACGGCGTGCTCCAGCATCAGATCGAGGGCTTGCTCGCGCGTCTTCTCGCACATGCTTTCAAAGAGCGTGATGTTACCGCCAACGATTGTTTCCAGGGACGCGCCGAGCGTTCCGAGAATGCTGCGTGAACGCACTGTGACTCCGCGCACGAGCCCGAGGCTCTTCGAAATGCGATAGCCCGGCAGTTCGAAGGCGGTGGTCACCATTTCTGCGTTCACCCTGACGTTCATCGATACTCCCGGCTACACGTGTAACCCGAGCCTCTTCTTGCGATGCGATTTTCGGCTGCCCTGCTGCCCCCGCAGCAGAGTTGCCGGGCAGCATACCACACAAGCGGGCGCTGCCAGTGTGGACAAGAAGAAGTCAATTGCAGGCACGCCCCGCCGCTGAATTCGACCGTGGCGCCTTCAGGCGGTCCAGCGCCCAGCGTGCATGCTCTGCGAGGATAGCATCTTGGTCGGCGGCGAGCTCTTCCAACATTCGCACCACGCGCACATATTCTTCGGAATCGCGGGCGATGTGCGAATTTCCCAGCGCGACACATGCGTTGCGCACCAGGCCGCGCCACTTCGCTCGCTTCACCGCGCTCTTGCGGAATGTTGCGCTGAATTCCTGTTGGGTGAGCGAGGCCAGCCATTCGAGTGCGGGCGCGAAAAGCGAAGGCTCGGCACACTCTTCCGGCTTATTTGTCACGGATGCCTGGGGGGCGAGCAGGCGGGGCTGGAACGGGGGTATGTTTGTCACCGGGGCTTTGCGATTCCACGGGCAAACATCCTGGCAGATGTCGCAACCGATCACCGCGTTGCCCATGCCGGCGCGCAGTTCCTGCGGGATCGTCCCGCGCAGCTCGATGGTCAGGTAGGAGATGCAGCGGCGGGCATCCAGCACATACGGTTCGGGGAACGCGTCGGTGGGGCAAGCGTCCAGACAGCGTGTGCAGCTGCCGCAAAGATCAGGTGGAGGAGCGGCACCGGCGGCGAGCGTGGGCTCAAGAGCAAGAGTCGTGATGATGACGCCGAGAAACAGCCAAGAGCCAAGCTGCTGATTGATGAGGCAGGTGTTTTTTGCCAGCCAGCCGAGGCCGGCGTATTTCGCCGCCACGCGTTCGATGATCGGACCGGTATCGACGTAGACGCGCACGTCAAAAGGCTCGCTGAATTTCTGCCGCATCTCCGCCGCCAGCGCATCCAAATTTTCCTTGAGCACTTCGTGGTAGTCGTCTCCCCACGCGTAGCGAGAGATCCATCCACGCGCGGGTTCGTTTTCCCGGCCGGTCGGAATCTTCGTAGAGTACGGGGGCGGCGAATTGTAATTGAGCGCAACGACGATCAGGCTCCGCGCGCCGTCGAGGACGACGCGGGGATCTGCGCGCCGATCATCCCGCAAGTAATTCATTTCGCCCGCATATCCACGCGCGAGCCACTCGGGGAAATGGCCCAGGTCTTCGAGGCCCTCGACCAGCGCAACGCCGCACAAATCAAAACCCATCTCGCGGGCCCGCTCGCAGACCCAACGCGTTCGTTCGCTGGCGTTCACTCTCGTGCCATCTCCCGTATCATTCCTCATGCCCTGCTCGTATCATGCCTCACCAGCCAACAATTTGCTGAAGCGGGACGGCGTGACACGTATTCGCCCGGGACTTCATTTGGACTTCTAAGGCCTTGGCAGCGGGTCAGTTTCCGATTACCTGCGGCGTTACTCGCTTCAGAAAAAGCAAAGAAGTTGATGCGGATTAAGCGCCCTATCGGTACCAGGAGCAGCGTTCACCAGGACTTACTTCAGAATCCAGGCCAGTCAGTTCCTCTCTGATCGCGAGCAATTACAGGCTTCGAGAAACCACGGCTACGTAACTCCCTAGGGACTGTTCTCCCGGTAGAAGACAAACCAAAAACCCTGCCGGTTCCGTATTTGCTCTGGAGCAACGAACTGTCTTCCTTCCCGTGCAATTATTTTTGTTCAGCAGAAAAGAGGAAATCCCGACCCGGCCTTTGCCCGGGGCAAGGTAGGTTCTCGGACGGTGGTGAATCAAAAGGCATTCTTCCTTGCATTGGGGAGACGAGTCCGCAGGTTGCGAAGAAAGCATGGCTACTCGCAAGAGGATATGATTTCTTTTAGTTTTTCAGCGCGTCACTGGCAACAAATCGAAGCTGGCCGTCCGATAACAGTTTCGACCCTGCTCCGCATCTGTGAAGTATTCAAGACTTCTGCCGAGCGTCTAGTTCGCGGACTAGATAGAGGGATCTATACAGACTAGCTTCGCGTTTTCTTTTCGCTAGTTCTGTCCACCTTGAACCTGTCCCCGCTAATCTGCACGTTGTCTATTTTTGAAAATGGGCCGATAAAAGGCAGGTTCGCGCATCAACAACGGTGGTTACAGGGAAAACTAGTGGACTATGTGGAATTAAAACCTAGTTTGAGAATTCGAACCTAGTTGGCCTACCACCTCGAGTACGATTCTACCAACCGCGTTCTGCTGGGCACGTGTGCGGGGCGAATTACCGACGAAGATGCAACAGCTTTCTACCGGATGACCGGAGAGTATGCAGCATTGCTGGACCCCCGCGCCGGTATTACGAATCTTTCGGCGATCGCTTCCCTCGAGGTCACTGCTCAAAAAATCCGCCAGCTGGCAAAGACTGTACCAGTCATGGCGGAACCTAGCCGCCCTTGTGTCATCGTTGCGGCCTCTCCTCACATTTTCGGAATGGCGCGGATGTTTGAATTTGAGGGACAGAGCACACGTCCCAATTTGCACGTGGTTCGAACATTAGGGGAAGCATGGGCGATCATCGGGATCCACAACCCTAAATTCGAGCTAATTCGGCTGTAACTCCTCACTCTCGTGCCATCTCCCGTATCATTCCAGAGAAGCGGTTGTAGCTCCGATTCAATGACATTTGTATATTCGAACGCGATAACCTTTGCTTTCCAGGTCCCGCTCGCGTGGGTCTCGAAGTGACCATCAACGCACGGTGGTCCGAGAGGATTCTCGATCGCTACCACCACGAACTGTGGGTAGGAGACGCTGCGGAAATTCGTGCCCAGAATTGTGTCCACCCCCGGACCAGCTCAAGGAAGCAGGAAGGGCGTGGAGTTTGCTTAACGGGCTTGTAGGTGTGCGCGGCGCAAAGAGAGTCGTTTCACTTACAGACGTTTAGTTGAAAATCGCCTCAGGCCGAATCCGATGGCGAGGGACAGGCTGCCAAGCAAGGCATATAGTGGCATTGGGCTTCCTGTCCTTGGCAATACTTTGGCGGCCGCAACAGGTTCTGCCTACTTGGCAGGGGCTGGTGTCGTCTGAAATGCTTTTTCAATCGGCTCTTCCTCTTGCTGGGGAGTTACTGCGACCAC
>Ga0265338_10011362_pt1 | contig 10293 bp, 13 predicted proteins | sample 42126metaG_FD_193579 | JGI IMG/M metagenome (GOLD analysis project Ga0265338, IMG submission 193579) | Rhizosphere microbial communities from Carex aquatilis grown in University of Washington, Seatle, WA, United States - 4-21-26 metaG | ecosystem: Host-associated > Plants > Roots > Rhizosphere... | reverse complement strand
CCTCGATGCTGGGCACATCGCCGAGCGCTCCGGCTGCCGTCTCGAGATCGACGTCGACGCCGTCCCGCTCGCCGACGGCGCGACCGTGGAGGACCTCGCCTTCGGCGAGGACTACGAATTGCTCGCGGCGACGCCGGACCCGCTCGACTTCGCGGTCATCGGGCGCTGCGTCGAGGGCTCAGGCGTGAGCGTCGACCTCGGCGGCTGGGAGCACTTCGGCTAGCCATTGCTCGAAGTGCGCTCGCGGGCGCAGGCCCACCACCGTGCCGCGAGCCTCGCCGCCGGCGAAGAGGATGACGGTCGGGATCGAGAGGACGTCGTAGCGGCTCGCGATCCCCGGATGCTCGTCGACGTTGAGCTTCGCGACGGGTACGCGATCCTCGAGCTCGGACAGGATCGGCTCGATGGCCTTGCACGGACGGCACCACGGCGCCCAGAAGTCGACGAGGAGCGGGCCGCCGCCGATGGCGGCGTCGAATCCGGCCGTGTCGAGCTCGTGCATCAGATCCGCCCCGTCAACGCCTCGAACCGTAGCGTCGGGACGCGTACCACCGCCTCGAGGAAGATCGCGCGGCTCATCTTCGAGCTGCCCGCCGTGCGGTCGGCGAAGAGGATCGGGACCTCGACGACGCTGAAGCCGAGCCGGATGGCGCGATAGGTCGTCTCGATCTGGAACGCGTAGCCCTTCGAGCGGATCGCGTCGAGGTCCATCGCCTCGAGCACCTCGCGGCGGTAGCACTTGAAGCCGCCCGTCAGGTCGTGGACGCCGACGCCGAGGAGCGTGCGGGCGTACCACGAGCCGCCGGTCGAGACGAAGCGCCGTCCGCGGCCCCAGTTCTCGGTGCCGCCGCCCGGGACGTACCGGGAGCCCAGCGCGAGGTCGGCGCCGTCGTCGCAGGCCTGCACGAGCCGGACGACGTCTGCCGGATCGTGCGAGAAGTCGCAGTCCATCTCCAGGATGTACTCGGCGCCTCCCGCGAGCGCGCTATGGAACCCGGCGATGTAGGCCGGGCCGAGGCCCTCCTTCCGCGGCCGGTGGAGGACGGAGACGAAGTCGAGCTCCTCCGCGAGACGGTCGGCGATCTCGCCGGTGCCGTCCGGCGAGTTGTCGTCGATGACGAGGACGTGGACGCCGAGCGGCTCGAGCGTGCGCAGCATCGGCTCGATGTTGGCGCGCTCGTTGTACGTCGGCAGGCAGACGAGGGCGTTCGCCACTGCCGCTGAGGGTACGGAAACGCGTGCCGGGCGCGCGCGGTTGACGACCATGCCGGCCCCATCCCCGCCGCGGCCGCGGAGCACACCAGGGACCCCCGTATCATCGGCGACGTGGCCGCACTTCCCGGCAACGCAGAGGTCGCAGAGCGGTTCGACCTGCTCGCCGACCTGCTTGAGCTGGAGGGCGCCGAGTCGTTCCGCGTGCTCGCCTACCGGCGGGCGGCGACCCGCATGCGGGAGACGTCCGCGTCCGTCGCCCAGCTCGCGCTCGACGGCCGGGCGAAGGAGCTGCAGGGGATCGGCAAGACGATCGAGGAGAAGATCGTCCAGGTCGTCGAGACCGGCGACATCGATGCGCTCGCGAAGCGCCGAGCGCTCGTGCCGCCCGACGTCGTTGCGTTCATGCACCTCCCCGGGCTCGGCCCGAAGACGGCGGCGCGGATCTGGCATGAGCTCGGCATCACGACGCTCGCCGGGTTGAAGGAGGCGGCGGAGGCCGAGCGGCTCCGCACGCTCGCCGGGCTCGGGGCGAAGAGCGAGGAGAAGATCTTGAAGGCGCTCGCCTTCCAGGCCGAGAACCCCGACACCGGACGGAGGCTGCTCGGCGACGGACTGCCCGCGGTGCAGGCGGTCGTCGCCGCGCTCCGCGAGCATCCCGCCGCCGTCGCCGTGTCTGAGGCCGGCTCCGTCCGTCGCCGCAAGGAGACGTTCCGCGACCTCGACATCATCGCGACGGCGACCGATCCCGCCGAGCTCACGTCGTACTTCACGCAGCTCGACTGGGTCGTGGAGGTGGTCGCGCGCGGCGACACGAAGGCGACCGTCGTGTCGCGCGAGGGGCTCCGGTTCGACCTGCGCGTCGTGCCTCCGGAGTCGTTCGGCAACCTGCTGCAGCACTTCACGGGCTCGAAGGAGCACAACGTCGCGATGCGCGAGGACGCCGTGCGGCGCGGGCTCTCGATCTCGGAGTACGGGGTCACGAACGTCGAGACGGGAGACGTCTTCGCGACGGAGGACGAGGACGCGCTGTACGAGTACCTCGGCTACCAGCCGATCCCGCCGGAGCTGCGCGAGAACTCCGGCGAGCTCGAGGCCGCCCGGCGCGGCGAGCTGCCCGTCCTCGTCGAGCTGCCGCAGATCCGCGGCGACCTGCACACGCACACGACGTGGTCTGCCGACGGGAAGAACACGCTCGAGGAGATGGTCGCCGCCGCCCTGGCGCGCGGCTACGAGTACTACGCGATCACGGATCACTCGCACTACCTGCGCGAGGGGCGGCTGGCGGCGCAGCTCGAGGAGATCGAGCGCGTGCGCGAGCGCTTCCCGAAGATCCGCATCCTCGCCGGCATCGAGGCGAACATCCGCGCGACCGGAGAGGTCGACGTTGCGGAGGAGGAGCTCGCGCGCCTCGACTGGGTCGTTGCCTCCGTCCACCAGGCGCCGCACACCCGGCCGACGGAACGCGTGCTCGAGGCGATGGACAATCCGTACGTCGACTGCATCGGGCATCTCACCGGGCGGCGGATCGGCAAGCGCGGTCCTCGGGACATCGACGTCGCGCGCGTCATCGAGAAGGCGGTCGCCACCGGTTGCGCGCTCGAGATCAACGGCCAGCCGGACCGGCTCGACCTGCCGGACGTGCACGCGCGAGCGGCGAAGGAGGCCGGCGTGAAGCTCGTGATCAACTCCGACGGGCACCGGATCAGCGCCCAGGACTACGTCGCACTCGGCGTCGCCCAGGCGCGGCGGGGATGGCTGACGAAGGACGACGTGCTCAACACGCGTACGTGGGCGCAGGTGCAGAAGCTGCGCCGGAAGCGGCCATGACGTTCCGCGAGGACGGCTATGCGGCCGTCGACTGGGCTGCGCGCTATCTCGAGCGTGTCGGCGAGCTCCCGGTACTCGCGCAGGTGCAGCCCGGCGACCTGTCGGCGAAGCTGCCTGCGTCGCCGCCGGAGCAGGGCGAGCCGTTCGCGAACGTGCTGCGCGACCTCGACGACCTCATCGTCCCGGCGCTGACGAACTGGCAGCACCCGCGCTTCTTCGCGTATTTCGCCATCACCGCGTCCGAGCCGGGCATCCTCGCGGAGCTGCTCGCCGCGACGATGCAGCAGGTGGCGATCACGTGGCGCGCCTCCCCGGCGTCGACCGAGCTCGAGCTGCGGACGGTCGACTGGGTACGGCAGCTGCTCGGACTGCCGGAGGGATGGCACGGTCACATCGAGGACACCGCCTCGACGGTGACGCTCGCGGCGCTCATCGCCGCGCGGCACGTGACGGGACGCAATGTCGTCGTCTGCTCCGAGCATGGACACTCGTCCATCGAGAAGGCCGCGCGCATGCTCGGGATGGAGCTGCGCAAGGTCCCTGTCGACGCCGAGCTGCGCATGCGCACGGACGGGCTCGACTTCTCGGATGTCGCCGCGGTCGTGCCGACCGTCGGGACGACGTCGTTCGCGTCGGTCGATCCGGTGCGCGAGATCGCCGAGCGGGCGCATGCCGCGGGCGCGTGGGTGCACGTCGACGCGGCGTACGCCGGCTCGTCGTGGATCCTCGAGGAGGAACGCTGGTCGCAAGATGGCGTCGAGCTTGCCGACTCGCTCGTCGTCAACCCGCACAAGTGGCTGCTCGTCCCCGTGGACTGCTCGCTCCTGTGGACGTCGCGGCCGGACGAGTTCCGCGAGGCGTTCTCCCTCGTCCCGGAGTACCTCCGCACGCCGGATGACGCGTACGCGCTCTCCGAGTACGGGCCGGCGCTCGGCCGGCGCTTCCGGTCGCTGAAGCTCTGGGCCGTGCTCCGCTGCTACGGCGCCGAGGGGCTGCGCGCGATCCACCGCGAGCACATCCGCCTCGCGAGGCTCTTCGCCGACTGGGTGGAGGCCGATCCGGCGTGGGAGCTCGCGGCGCCGCTTCGCTTCTCCCTCGTCGTCTTCCGCCGCAACGGCTCCGACGAGGAGAACGAGGAGATCCTCGAGCGGGCGAACCGCAGCGGTGAGATCTTTCTCTCGCACACGAGGCTGAACGGCCGCTACGTGCTCAGGCTCGCAATCGGCAACGCGCGCACGACCGAGGAGGACGTGCGCGGGGCATGGGAGGTGCTGAATCGATGATCGTCACGACGATGAACGACATTCCCGGCTACACCGTGGACGAGGTGTTCGGCGAGGTGATGGGGCTCACCGTCCGCTCGCGGAACGTGGGCTCGCAGATCGGCGCGCAGCTGAAGTCGATTCTCGGCGGCGAGCTGAAGGGCATGACGAAGGCGCTCGTCGACAGTCGACACGAGGTGATGGAGCGAATGTCGCAGGAGGCCGAGGCGAAAGGCGCGAATGCGATCATCGCCATGCGCTTCGATACCTCCGAGATGGGCCCGAACTGGACCGAGATCTGCGCCTACGGCACGGCGGTGCGCGTCTCCAAGGCCTGAAGCGCCGCATCGTGCAGTGCGACGCGGTAGCGCCAGAACGCGCGGTTCGTTGCGAGCAGCCGCACGCGTAGCGGGCCGGCGAGCTCGGGGAGCGTCCCCCAGCGTGCGTCCTCGATCTCGCCGGGATCGCCGGGGACGATCTCCGTGTCCTCGGTCTCGGCGAGGAAGACGTGCGTGCGCCAGTGCAGCTCCCGCCCCGCGTTCGTGAACAGCGCGCGCGTCTCCACGAGGTAGCGCCGCAGCTCGACGTGGAGACCGGTCTCCTCGAGCGCCTCGCGCACCGCTCCGGTGACGAAGTCCTCGCCCGGCATGACGCCGCCGCCCGGCGGCCGCCACACGTCCTCGGCGAACTGCGGCTTGCGGATGAGCGCGAGCCTGCGCGCCGGATCGAGGATGAAGAGCGTCACGTCGTGCGTGCGCAGCGGGTTGTGCGTCGCGACGGTCCACTCGACGTCGCTGATCTCGCCCCGCCACGGCAGCACGACGGGTGTGCCGAAGCGCGCGCGGACGGGAGCGAGGACGGCCTCGTCGACGTGCATCACAGCTCTCGCAGCAGCGCGGCGAACTCGTGTGGGCTCGCGACGACGACGTCGGCGGCGTCGCGCAGCTCGGGTGGCGACTCGTCTGCCGCAACCGCGACGCGCACCGCGAGGTCGAGCCCGTCGACGGCGTGGAACGCGTCGAGGTCGGTCGAGTCGTCGCCGGCGACGAGCGCCCGGCGCAGGCCCGCGTCCGAGAGCAGCCGCCGGACCGCGGTGCCCTTGTTCACGTCGAGCGGCGGCAGCACCTCGAGGATCTTCCGGCCGAAGCGTGCCTTCAATCCTTCCGCGCGCGCACGGTCGGCGACCTCCTCGAGCGTGCGCAGCGCCGCCGCCTCGTTCTCCGCGGTGCGGAAGTGGAACGCGACCGAGAGATCCTTCAGCTCCGTGTCCGGCCACCTGGCTTCGGCGGCGAACGCCCGGATCCGGGGCCGCCACTGCTGCGCCTCCGGCTCGACGTCGAGGCCGTGCGAGCCGACGCAGACGACGCCGTTCACGCCGACGCGCCGGCGGACGTCGTCGCCCGAGCGGCCGGAGACGACGCTCACGAGCGCGTAGCGGCCGGCGAGCCGTTCGAGCTGCGCGCGCGCCTCGGGCAGGACGGCCGCGCCGTCCGGCCTGTCGACGATCGGCGCGAGGACGCCGTCGAAGTCGAGGAAGAGCGCCGCCTCGCCGGGCGCCGAGGCGAGGCGCTCGAGCAACGCGTTCCCCGAAGCCACGCGCTCTAGCATAGGCGCGTGCGGCTGATCCTGATCGGGCTCGTGGCCGGCTTCTTCAGCGCGCTCTTCGGGGTCGGCGGCGGGATCATCATCGTTCCGCTCCTCCTCCTCTTCGCCCAGTGGGAGATGCGCTCGGCGACCGCGACGTCGCTCGCCGCGATCGGCATCACCGCGACCGCCGGCGTCGCCGCCTATGCGATCCACGGCGACGTGAACGTCGTGCACGCGGCGCTCCTCGGCGTCCCGGCCGCGGCCGGTGCGCTCGGCGGGGCGACGCTCCAGCAGCGTCTGCCCGTCCGGACGCTCTCGTACCTCTTCGCCGCGCTTCTCTTCGCCATCGCGATTCGGATGTTCCTCCAGTGACGTACGTCCTCGCCGTCCTCCTCGGCGTCGTCGCGGGCATCCTCTCGGGGCTCTTCGGCGTCGGCGGGGGGATCCTCTTCGTGCCCACGCTCACGTGGCTCGGCCTGACGCAGCTGCACGCCGAGGCGACCTCATTGCTCGCGATCATCCCGACCGTCCTCGTCGGCGTCTGGCGGCAGCAGGGGTACGGGAACGTCCGCTGGCGTGGCGCGCTCGTGATCGGAGTCGCCTCGGTCGGCGCCGCCTTCGGCGGAGCCGCCGTCGCCCAGACCGTTCCCGAGGCGACGTTGCGGAAGCTGTTCGCGGGAATGCTCATCCTCACGGCGGCCCAGATTGCGTGGCGGGCGCACCGGAAACCGACATAATTCCGGCGTATGGCGAACGGCGAAGAGCTCTGGATCCCTCTCGTCGACGAGCCGATCGGCTCGATCGTCGAGCGGATCGAACGGGAGAACGCGGACATCTCGGCGCTCGTCGAGACGCCGCACCGCCTGCTCGCGTTCCGCACGTTCGCCTACATCCGCTGCGGCATCCTGCTCGGCCAGCTCCTGTTCGACAACGACGTCCCCGAGTACGACGGGTCGGAGAGCTGGATCGAGTTGCTTCTGCGCGACCCGGCCCACAACGCCGCGCTCACCGCCGAGGTGCGGGCGGTCGCGGAGGAGATCGCCGCCGACCCGCAATACGCCGGCGAGGGGCCGCTCGGTCCCGATCCGGACGCGCGAGAGCGTTTCCGCGTCTTCGCGCGCGAGCATCTCGGCAGCTAGTGCCCCTTCTGGGAATGGAGGCCCGGTTCTCGCCCGCGATCACGCGGCGCCTCCGACTTGGTGCTCGCGACCGAGAACCTAGACCCCATTCCGAGAAGGGGCACTAGATGCGTCGGCTCGCGCCGATCCTCGCCCTCGCCGCGGGAGCGGGAGGGCTGCTGCTCGCGCTGGGCGCGGCGGCCTCGCCGGCCGACGACGCGTCCGCAAGCGCGTGGGCGGTGCAGATCACCGTTCCGGGCACGGCGGTGCCCGTCGGCACGCCGGCGCTGACGGCGCCGCGCAACGGCGTCGCTTCCGGCGGCGCGTTCGCGTATCCGTCCGACGGCTCGATCGTGAGCGCCGGCTCGACGACGGTGAGCGTCTCGTCCACGAGTGGCTCGCGCCCCGCGTCGGAGGCTGCCGCGGCGCTGACGGTCGTCTCCCTCTTCGGCGGCGAGATCGTCGCGGACGCGATCACCGGCAACGCGCGCGCGCTCGTGAACGGCGCGAGCGCGTCGGGCGAGCCCGGGCTCAGCGTCATCGACGGTCTCACGATCCTCGGGAAGCAGATCGCGCCGGCGCCGAACGAGCGCGTCGCGCTCGGCACCTGGGGCACCGCGACGGTGCTCGCCGAGAAGAGCGTCGCCGGTCACGGCCCCTCGTCCGGCTTCGACGAGGCGGTCACCGCGCTCGACGTCGTCCTCACCGCGGCGCACGGCGGGCTCCCTGCCGGCAGCGAGATCGCGATCGGCCATGCGGAGGCCTGGGCGCGGCCGACCGGCAGTGCGACGGGCGTTGCCGCACCGAGCGCGATCCCGACGATCACGATTGCGACGGCGCCGGGCCCCGCGAAGACGGTGAGCAAGCCGCCGACGGTGACGCCGAAGCTCGGCGAGCGCGGCTACGTCTTCCCGGTCTACGGCAGCGTCGCGTTCGGCGACACGTTCGGTGCCGATCGCCCCGACGTCTCCGGGGGATGGCATCACGGCGACGACATCTTCGCGCCGCTCGACACGCCGCTCGTCGCCGTCGCGCACGGCGTCGTCTTCTCGGTCGGCTGGGAGAAGGTCGGCGGCCGGCGCCTGTGGCTGCGCGACGACGTCGGCAACGAGTTCTACTACGCGCATCTCTCCGCGTACTCCCCGCTCGCAGTGAACGGCGCGATCGTGAACGCCGGTGACGTGCTCGGTTTCGTCGGCGACACGGGCGACGCGGAGGGGACGCCGTACCACCTGCACTTCGAGGTCCACCCGGCCGGGCTGCTGCAGCGGGGCTACGACGGGGCCGTCGACCCGACGAAGTACCTCGACGCCTGGCGACACGTGCAGGACCTCCGATACGGCGACATGGCCGGCTGGACGCCGAGGGCTGTCTCGGCGGCCGCGCCGAAGGCGGGGGCCGTCCTGCTGCGGAGCACGGACATCTCCACGGCGAGCGGCCTCGATCCCGCGTCGGTCGCGCGCTCGCTCGCGCCGGCGCGCTAGGACAGCGCGCGCTCGAGGGCGGCGCGGTCGGCCGGGCCGCCGTGCGTCGCGAGCACGTGCTCGACCGGCAGCTCGAGCAGCGGGCGCAACCCTGCGGCGATCTCTTTGCGCGTCACGCCGGGGCGAAGCCATCGCTCGTTGATCTCGAGGCCCCGGCCGAAGTCGACGAGGGTGTCGCCGGAGATCACCGCATGGCGGCTCTCGATCCAGAGCACCGTGTCGTTCGGCTTGTGCCCGCGGAACACGTCGGCACCGAACGGCAGCCGGTCGCCCGGCGAGTACGGGCGTGCTTCGCCCTTGTTCTCGCGGAGGAGCCAGACGACGTCGGGGCTGCCGTCGCCGGCCTGCTCGGCGGTGATGCCGTACGTGTCCATGAGGTACTGCGCCGTGTCGGGCAGCGGGGTGTAGACCGGCACGCCGAGCCGCTCGACGAGGCTCTCCGCGTCGCGCTCGTGCCACGGTGCGGTGAGCACGATCGCCGTCTCGCGGCCGGCCGCGAGCGCCTCGATCTCTGTCGGCACGCCGAGCGGGTCGAACAGCAGCAGCCGTTCGTCGTCGGCGATCGCGTAGGACGAGACGTTCGGGTCCCACGGCTCGCTCGGCCCCCATTCCGGGTGACGTGCCTGCCAGTGCCACAGGCCAGGGCTCAGCTCGCGCACGGCGCGATGCTACTGAACCGGTGCGCTTCGGATGCGCGCGACGGCCAGCTGCGGAATCGGCCCTGCACCGCATTGGAAAGATACGCACTCGGCCCATTCCAATTCCCGGCACGAATGAGTAAGTTCGCGTCGATGCCCGGCAAGGTGCCGTGGGATCCGCCCGCCGACCACCACAGGAGAAAGGAGAGGTTGAACGCGTGACTTCAGATCAGCAGAAGGCACGGATCTTCGGCGTCCTCTACATCATCACCTTCATCACGTCGATCCCGGCGCTTTGGGCGTATCAACCGGTTCTGGATCACCCGGTTGCCTACATCGCGAGTGCCGGGCACGACAATCGAATCTTGTTCGGAGCGTTCCTGGAGCTGCTCCTCATCATCGCGAACATCGGCACCGCCGTCGTCATCTTCCCGATCCTCAAGCGCCTGAGTGAAGGGCTCGCGCTCGGGTATGTGACCGCCCGGCTCGTCGAATGTACGTTCATCCTCGTCGGCATCGTCGCGATGCTGGCAGTGGTCACGTTGCGGCAACAGAACTCGGGCGGGCCTGAAGGGTCGATCGCCTACACGCTCGCCGCGATCAAGGACTGGACGTTCATCCTCGGACCGGGATGGGTCGTCGGCTGGGGGAACGGCCTTATCCTTGGCTACCTGATGTATCGCTCGGGGTTGGTGCCGCGACAGATGGCGATGCTCGGCCTCGTCGCGGGCCCGCTCATCATCGTGTCGGGGACCCTCGTCATGTTCGGCGTCGATAACGCGGGTGGGACCATGCAGAGCCTCGCGACAATCCCCGAGTTCCTGTGGGAACTGTCGCTCGGCATCTACTGCACGGTGAAAGGCTTCAGAGCGGCTCCGATCCTCGGAGCCGACCGCTTGCCCGCCGCGGCACCAGTCTGAGACGCGTCTGGTCGTCTACACGCGGAAGCGAGGCGGAGCACTCCGCCCGCTTTCCGCACGCTTCTTGCAGCTCCACGGCATCCCGGATAGGTCGTTCCGTCGCATGCGCCAGTGTGCGGGAATGTCACCCGAGCTGGGCGCTAGCCTCCGACAGCCATGGGCACCGGAGCACGCGTCGCAATCACCCTCGGTGTCGTCGCGGCGTTCGTCTGCGTGTGGGTCGTCGATGGTCGGCTCTCTAA
>Ga0265338_10011361_pt1 | contig 10293 bp, 10 predicted proteins | sample 42126metaG_FD_193579 | JGI IMG/M metagenome (GOLD analysis project Ga0265338, IMG submission 193579) | Rhizosphere microbial communities from Carex aquatilis grown in University of Washington, Seatle, WA, United States - 4-21-26 metaG | ecosystem: Host-associated > Plants > Roots > Rhizosphere... | reverse complement strand
CGCCGTAGCCATCCGCGCCGGCCGCTTCGACCTGGATGCTTTCCTGACGAGTGTTTACAACTCCCACGACACCCTCGCCAAGGCCGCCACCGACACGGACACACTCGGCAAAGAGCTAACGATCTTCAAGAACAACGTCGAGCTGGCGCTCCAGCCGCTCGGACAACTCATAGAAGAGAAACTCAAGGGACTGGTGGAGCAAGGCTCCCCCGTCATCGCACTGATTCAGGGCTTCGTCGCCAGCTTCCAGGCCCTCCCGCCCTTTGTGCAGAATGTGGCGCTTGGCTTCGGCGGAATTCTCGCGGTAATCGGTCCGATGGCGGTCGGGCTGGGACTCGTGGTGGGGCAGATTTCAAACCTGATCCCCGTCATCACCAGCGCAGCGTCAGCACTCGGGACTACGGCACTAGCATTCGTGGCGACAACAGCAGCAATCGCCACGCTCGTTGTTGGTGTTGCGTTGGCAATTGCAGCCGTAGTTGCGAATCAGCAGCAGGCCGATAAGCTCGTTGACAGCATTTCCGGAAAACTGCAATTCCTGAAGGCCGTCCAGGTGGACACCACGGCCGCGACGGAGGCCTACAACAAGGCGATTGCCGGAGGCGGTGGCATCAAAGATGCGATGATCGCCTACAATGCCGCGCTTGACAAGATGGTCACGGCGCACGAAGGTGTCGTCACAGCGCAGCATAACGCGCAGATGGCAACCCTCGGGCTCACTACCGTGCAGCAGGCCCAGGTCGGATCGCTGGTCGCCCAGGGCAAGGCATTCAACGATGCCGTCGCGCTCGTTATCGCCAACACCACGGCTACGGAGAGCCACGCTGCGGCTAGTTCCCTTTCCGCCGAGGCGATGAAGAAGCTCCAAACCGAAATCAAAAACCTCCAGGCCGCGCTTGAAATCGAGGGCATAAGCGTAAACCGCGGCAGCATGTCGCTGCAACTCTACCTGATCGCCCTGCAGGATGCTAAGACAGGTTTGGCTGCGCTGGCAAAGCAAGCGCAGGACCAGCAGGCGCTATTCGACATCATGGTGAAAGGGCAGGACAGTCTCGGGCTGTCTACTGCCGATCTGGGGCTGCAAGCGCTGAAGGCACAGGACGCCTGGCAGAAACTATATGACACCGCAAACAAGGGCACCGATGCGATGGCTCCAGCCGCCGCCGCCTTCCGCGAGTTGGGACTTACTACGCTTGAGCAGCTCCAGCGCAAGGCCAACGATTCCGGCATCGCGCTCGGGGAGGTGGCGTCGGCAGTCGAGGAAGGAAAACGCCCCGTGGCCGACCTGGGGCTCGCCTATGACGCCTACAACAAGTCCCAGCAAGCGGTAACGGATGCGCTCAAGGCCACCACCGACGCACTGGCGCCGGCATCTGCGGCGTTTAAGGAGCTGGGCGTCACCACCATTGCTCAACTCCAAAACTCCCTCACCGTGGCAGAGGGCGACCTGCAAAAGGTCAAAGATGTGATGGACGGCAGCCCTGACTCCGTCGCTAACTATGGGAACGCTCTCGACAAGGTAACGACCGCGCAGAACAACCTCCGCGATGCCATGGAGAAGGGGACCGCCTCTGCGGCTCCCGCAGCGGCGGCCTACAAGGATCTCGGCGTAACGACCATTCCGCAGTTGGAGCAGAAGGTCAAGGATGCCGACGCCGCACTCAAGGCGATTGCCGCGACAATGGACCCGTCATCGGCGAGCGGAGAACAACTGCAAAGTTACGGTCTAGCCGTGGCGGCAGTTCAGCAAGCCCACAACGATCTGAAGGATGCAATCGACAAGAGTGCGGCGGCTCTAATCCCCGCCGCTCATGCATATGCGGACCTCGGCGTTACGCCGATGTCGACGCTAGAGCAGAAGGTCAAGGATGCGGACAAGGCGCTGGCGGACATTGCATCCACGATGGATCTGAATTCCGCGAGTGATGGGCAGTTGGCTAACTACGGCAACGCCGTGATGGCCGACAAGGCGGCCCACGACAAACTGAAGCAAGCGATGGAGGACGGGGAAGCCGCCTGCTCGCCTTACGCCTCCGCGATGAACACGCTGCGTACCGACTCCATCGAGGTAATGACCACAAAGGTGGATGATGCCAAGAAAGCCTTCGGCGAAGTGCAAGCGGTCTGGGAGGCATCCTCCAAAAAAGACGGAGACCTGGATAACTTGGCCCTCGCCTACGCGGCAGCGAAAAAAGCACAGGATGATCTGACTGCGGCGGTGTACGACGCCCAGTCGAAACTGCCTGGCTACTTCGGTATCATCGGCACGGCCCAAAAGGGCATCTATGACGCGCTGGGGCAGGTGCCGGGCGTGATGGCCGACGCCATCGTCAAGTGCAAAAATCTGGGGGACGCGTTCGTCACACTGGGCCAGACGGTTGCAACCGAAGTTCTCACCAAGATCATCGACAACTACCTGAAGGCATTTGTCAACTCACTGAGCGGGATTCTCGACCAGTGCGGATTCATTGGCAAAGCCATCGAGGCATGGGCGGCCCCGCTGAACAGCGCGGCAACGCAGGCCGCGAAGGTAGGGACTTCCCTGCCGAGCGTTCCCGGCGTGACCGCTCCGCCTGCGACCACAATGCCCAGTACCCCGGCTCCAGGAGGTACCGCGGGCGCGGTTGGCGGAGGCTCATCCGGAGCGGGCGCTGGAGCCGGAGCTGGAGACGCCGGCGGTGACGCTGGCGGTCTCGGCGGTAGTCTGGGTACGGCAATCAGCGCCGTGACGGGCATCATCACAGCGGTGTCGTCTGTGGCCTCGGCGGTGATTGAAGGGTTGACTGCGTTCCACGAGAATACTCTACTTGGCCGCATCGAAGAGTCCACGCGCTACGTGAAGATAGCGATGATGGATGCGGCCGCAGGAGGATCGTCATATAACCTGATGCAGATGGTCTCTAATTTGATGTGGTCATCCGACTATACGAACAAAAACACTTACGCCTGTCAGGTGGCGCTGGGCGACGTCAACTTCAACCTCAAGGGGTTCTGGGCGGACGTGAAGAGCGGTAACGAATCTCTGCTCGCGGCCGTGTCTGCCATCGTCATCCCGGCGCCGATTGTCAACGTGACCGTGAGCACCAACGATCCGACGGCGAAGGTGAACACGGAGCTCCAGATGCAAGGGGCGTCCTAGTGCGGATGTTCATCTCCATCAACGGACTTCCGGTCTCGGACCAGGCGATGCTCCTGACCACGAAGGTCACCAAGGACTCGACGCAGTTCATTTCGACCGCTACGTTCACGCTCAAGAATCCGCTGAACGAGCCCGAGGAGTGGCAGGAGGTCCTCATCACCGACGTGTCCGGAAATCGCCTGTTCGGCGGTTTCATCGTCGGCCTACTGCGGCGCGCCCCGCCGTATAGCCCGATCTACTACGACGTCAAGTGTTCCGACTATGGCGCCTTGTGCGATCGCATGAGCTGCCCGGACGATTTCACGGCCTACTCCGACCAGCAGATCATGGTGACGCTGGGGACGGCGGTCCCGGGCATCACCGTCACCCTCGGCAACATCGCCAGTATCGCCACCATCCCATTCCTGGCCGTGAAAGATCAGACGATCCGGCAGGCCTTCTCGTCGGTGTGCGCGCTGACCGGGGGAGAGTGGAGAGTCGACGCCTACCGGAATCTCCTCTACTACAAGTCCGGGAGCATCGTGGCGCCGTGGGGCATCACTCCGGGCGGGCAAGTCAAGGCCTGCATAGACGGCGTGCAGCGGGACTTCTCTACCGCCGCGAATCAAGTCACCGTACTCGGCTGGAACAACACCACCGGAGCGCAGGTTAGCGCAACGGCCAACGACACCGCCAGCCAGGCGAAGTACGGGACGCTGACGGCCGTCGTGGTGGACCGCTCGATCTCGGACGCCGACACGGCGCTGCTGCGGGCACAGGCCGAGATTGCTACACGCGCCTGGCCGATCATCTCGGGAGTCTTCCGCACCTATGCCGATGGGCTCGACGTCGGTCAGACGATGCACATCAAGAGCCCCGCCTATCTGCTCGACGGCGACTACCTGGCGCGCACGATCAGCACCCGGCAGCTCCACAACGACGTGGACCCCGAGAACAAGCAGACCGAGTACACGGTCACCTTCGGCCAGCGCATCCCCGACCTCGTGCTGCGGCTGCTCCGCATGGAGACGACTCCGAAGCAATCGCCTACTCCGCCGCCCGTTGGTCCGCCCTCTGGCCCGGGCGGCGGGGGCAGCGACCACGTGCCCGACTGGTGCCACGTGGTCACGGTGAGCTACACGCAGTTGATCGGAGAGATGTTCGGGGGTGCGCAGAGCCTAGTAAACCTCTGGCATGTACCGTCCAAGAATCGCCTTGTGGCGACGGTATCAAACATCACCAGTCCATTTGGGAAAACTGGAGACACGCTAAACCGGGCAGTCCACAGCGGAGGTGGGCTTGACGACGCATCCTTCTCCTGTTCTGGCATTCCAGGGACTGGATACATCGTTGTAATTGACGGCACGGGTACGCTCGATTCGTTCGCGTGGGGAGTTCTGGCCCCCGATGGTTCCTCGTACATCATGAAAGCCTCGCACGTGGGAATGTCGGGCGGGGTCCCTGTCGTGCTGCAAGATGGCGTATCGGTTACCTTCGCTGCCGGCGCGGGACACACTCTTGGAGATAGTTGGGTTGCGACGAATCCGAGCAGTCCGTCTTTCCAGTTTGGCGCCGTAGGGTGGGTCGATAATTGGGGGACTCCCGTACCACTCGTGGGCACCCCCAACGATTGCGCCATTTCGGTGGATGGGTTTGATGTCGGATTGCTGGCATCTGCGCCCCTAGAAGAAAGCCTAGGAGACGGAGAAGCCACCTCGCTAAACCAGGGCAGCATGAAGGTCTGGATTTACTACCAGCCGCTGCCCGACACATCAGTTGAGCCGTCTTAAAGGAGAACCATGAAACGCATTTTCTGTTTGCTCGCCCTGATTCTGGCGGCCGGCCTGAGCCTCCGCGCCGACGAGTACACGCTGTCGGACACCGAGGTCTTGAGCGGAACCGCAACGGCCATCACCATCCAACAGACCGCCAGCGTCAACACCAACGTCAAGGTCGTCGGCGTGTACGTCTACTGCTCGGTGGCCTGCACGGTCACGCTCGAGCGCTCCGGCACGGCGGCCACCACGACGCTCACGGCCCCCGTGGCCACGTCCCCTGGCTACGCAGCGACCACGCTCACCGGCTACATCAACTCGAACGTGGGAGCCGGAACGGTGGTCGGGCAGGCTGGCGGTTACCCCGTGGCCGCGGGCTCGTATCTTGCGCTCCGATTCCTTGGAGCCGATGGCTCGTCCTCGGTCAACTTGCGGCGCGGGGCGGCCGACAACTTCACGGTTAAGGTGGCCGCAATCAGCGGAACAGCGAAGCTGCTTATCGACTACCGCCAGGAGGCGAACTGACATGAACCGGATTCTGCTGCTGCTATTGCCTTGTGTTCTGTTGGCGCAGATCCCTGATCCTGTGGGCTCTGGCGGTGCCTCATCTGCCGTGACCGTCGCCGCCCTGCCCACGGCTGCGACTGCAGTGGTCGGCCTGATCTACCGCTGGACCGGAGCGACGTCCATCAACTCGTGCCCGGCTGCTGGCGCGGCGGGCTCGGGCGGGTCTGCCGTGGCGCTGTGCGTCACGCACGATGGGACGGCGTGGCAGGCGGTCATCGAGGGGGGCACGGACGGATCGGTAACGATTGGGAGTACGTTGTCTGCGGGAAAGGTGCAAACCAAATTGCCGGAGACCGGCCTGTTGGCGGATTACCAGTTGCTTGAAGGAGCCGGAACGACAGTAGCCGACAGTTCTGGGAATGCAGCCGCTGGGACGTTCTTGGCAGGAGCAAACGCCCCAACGTGGTTGTCAGGTGGAGGGGTACGTTGCGGAGCCTCTGCGGTATCGGGAATCAGTTTGCCGTCCTCAGTGAACGTCTGGAGAACATTCATGGCTGCCGTCTATCCTACGACTGTTGCCGTGACTGCCCCGACCAACCAACCGACGCGACAGACGGTAATGTATGCTACCCCGTCCAGTGCAATCGGCATTTATTCCCCAGGCATCGCCCATCCGAACTTTGCTAACTATTACGGCATGTCGATCGTGCGGGGCAGTAATGGAATCGTGTTCGACCGTTCCGACACGTTGACCGTTGGGCCACATATTCTTACGTGGCAGTTGGGATCAGCCAGTGACAGCACCCTGGACACGATGTATGCGGACGGTGTGCCCGCATCGACTTACACTTCAGCACAGGGTACATCTGCCGGGCTCACCGACGCCGGGGTGACGTGGCAATTATGCGGAGGGACGGGAAATGCATCGAACTTTTTCAACGGCAAGATATATCGCGCCGCCATGTGGAGTGGATTCCTGACTGCCACCCAAGTAGCTGCGGCCACGGAAGCAATGCGCCTTGATCTCCGACAGCAAGGCGTAGGTTTAGCGTCGGCGCAGAACACCTCCAGCACGCCCCAACTGATTGCTGTGGGAGACTCGATCACGTCTGCGGGAACCGGGGGAACCCCATATACATCGCAGTTGACCGGGCTGGTGGGAACGTGGACCATAACCAATTTCGGAGTTAACGGAGAGCACATTGATGGAATGATAGGGCAGGCCCCGGACCGGGAAGACTTGAAGTGGAGTCCGGTCGCAGCACAAAACGTAATTATCTTTCTCGGCGGGGCGAACGACACGGGGGGGGCGGTTTATACCGATGCCCAGTTAGCCTCGCGCGTCTGTGTCTACGCCCAACAGCGCCGCGCAAGGGGGTATCGAGGAAAACTACTGGTAGGAACAAACCTCAGTAAGACCGGGGCGGAGAGCCACAGGGAAGCTCTCAACACTTACATCCGGCGGCAGTGGCAAGGGTGTGGTTGGGATGGCGTTGCAGACTTCGCGGAAGACCCCAACTTGGGTGCCGATGGAGCGTATGCCAACACCACCTATTTCAATGTTGACGGACTGCACCCGAAGACCGCGGGTTATGCGCTGATGGGGGCGATTGCGGCGCGATCTGTCAACGCGGCCTTTTCTTCGGTATCAGCCACAGAGCCTACGCTGGTGACGGGAACAACATACACCATACTCGACGCCGACCTCTTCACGCGGATCGACTCGACCGCCAACAACGTCACGGTAACACTTCCAACGTGCATTGGAACCAGTTTCCGGCGCTCAATCAAGCGGGCCGATGCTTCAGCAAACGCGGTTACCGTGGCGGCGGCTGGATCAGAGTTAATAGACGGTTCAGCGAGCATCACAATCGCGGCCCGAGGATCTGTTTTGTTGGCTCCGATTGCTGACGTCCCCGCAACCGCAGGCTGCCATTGGGAAGCGGTTCCGTAAGCACCGTAAATCCCAGAAAGGGTTCCCCATGAAACTCTGGCTCCGCAGCATCGGAATTGAAGAATGAAATGAAACTCACACTCGCACTTCTCTTTGTCGCGCTCGCCGCAGCGCAGGGCACAGCCACTCCGGTGTCGCTGACGTGGCTCGACGCGATCAACCCGCCGACAGTGAGCTATAACGTGTACCGCGCTCCGGCGAGTGCAGCGGGTGATTGCGCGACGGTGGCTTACGCCAAGATCGCCGGGCCGCTAACGGCGAAGGCTTACCAGGATTCGCTTGCCACGTCAGGGACCTACTGCTATACGGTGACGGCCACGCTAGCGGTCAAGAAGCCCGTGGCACCGGTGGTCACGGCGGCAGGACAGGTGAGGAAATAGCGTATGACCAAACTAGCCCAACTGATCGCCCGCGAAGAAGGCTTCGGCCGACCGGGAGCGATCCCCACGCGGCGGAACAATCCCGGCGACTTGCGCCACAGCCCTCATTCCGCGCATCCAGGCGGCCCGCAGCACGCCGACGACATCGGGACCATAGATACCGTCGAGCACGGCTGGGAGGACCTGGAGCGGCAGCTAGGGCTGATCGCCAAGAAGCACTATCTACTCACCCTAGAGCAATTCACGGCTGGCGAGCGCGACAGCAAAGGCGTGGTGCTGCCGGGGGGATATCCCGGTTGGGCTCCGACCGCCGACAACAACGACCCGGCGCGCTACGCGGCGATGCTGGCGGCGGGTCTGGGCCTGGCTCCCGACGCGCTATTCGTGGACGCCATCAAGGTAAAGGCCGATGGCAACCCCAGCCCGGCGTGAATTTGACCTGGAGGTCCTGAAATGGCAAGCAAGCGAACCGGTAAGCTCTCGGTCGTAGGGCACTGCCTGACGTGCGGCGCTCCGATCTACGGCAAGTCTCGGGTGGCTCCCGGAGAGTCAGCGGAAGTACAGCGGTCGTGCATGTGCATCGTTCCGCTGTTCCAGGCGCAACCGTTCATCTACCCCGTCTACCCGCAGCCGGTTCTCCCTGCTCCGGCCCCTTACGTACCGCCGTATCAGCCGTTCCCGACAAATCCGACGTGGCCAACCATCACCTGTGGGACCAGCTCTGTCAGTAGCAACATGGAAGGCATGGCCGTCTGGCCGCTCAATTTAACTGTGTCCTGAGTCCATGCCCCGCGTCTGGCAAGGCCTGATGTACACCCAGGACGGCATCGTCATCCTGGGCGCCGTCTCGCGCGATGCGGGTGAGGGGCCGTGGTCCGCCTGGCGCTTGCAACACGACCGGGACAACGAACTGCTGGGCGATTGGTTCGCCACGGCAGAAAAGGCGCAGCGGGCGGTTGAAGCCGCTTGCGGCGCCGAATAACTTCGCGCCTTCGGGCGCACAACCGTTTTGCACACGTCTGCAAATTGTTCGAAAAAGGAAACTACAATGGCTGATTTTCGCAAGTGGTTCATGCTCATCGCTGTCTTCGCTCTTCTGTTCGCGTGCCTGGCTTCGGCCGCGCCCGCGCAAACGCCAACCCCGACGCCAGCGCCCGACGTTTCCACGCTGGCGCTTCCCGATTACGTAGCGGCGGGTCTCGCCTGGAACCAGACCGCCTCGACCCGCATCAACGCCTGGGCGAGCGGATTATGGCTCGTGTCCACTCCGGTGCGCGGTTACACCAGCACGACCAGCGACATCTTCCCGGTCAAGAAAGTCGTGGACGGCAAGACCGTCTACGTGGTGCAGTTCCAGGTCCGGCAAGGCTTTCACCGCGATATGTGGCAGAGTCCCAACGGCAAGGCGCACGTCCTGCTCGGAGGCGATATCGGCGGCGCGTTCAGCCAGGCGCAACCGAGCGGAGTCAACGTGAACCTCGCGGCAGCCGTGACGATCACGGGCGTCTACCAGTTCAACCCGCACTGGGGCGTGATTGTGCCTGTGCGCGGGATCTACACGGCCTCGCTCGGAGGCTGGGTGCCTATCGTGCAGGCGGGCGTGGTCTACACGATCAATCGGGGGAAGTGATGAAATCGCTCTTGATCGACATCGCCGCAGACGGTCTCCGGATCAGCAAAATCGTCGGTAGCGATTACGCCCCCCTGAAAGTGCTTCCGCTATACCAAGGAGACTCCTTCCAGGACGCCATTAGGGCCATCATGGTGGTCGCTTCCGTGGCGAACGGAGTTGACCCCGCAGCGCTCGACGTCTCTCGTATTTTCCTGTCCGAAGGGGCGTCGAATCCGCAGTCTGTGGGTATCGTGGAGGAGGTGCTGGAAGCCTGGAACGCGGAACCCTCGACAGAGGATCCGGAGCCGCGATGACCCCCTCGCTGCACGTCAAGAAGGCGCTGGAGCAGATCCTGGGTCCGCACCTATCGTTCCTCCAGGACAACCAGCCGCACAGCGCTGGCGTTGTTGTGACATCGTGCTTCGACCAACTCCTGGAATACTTCGCCAAGATCGAGCGCATGAAACTCCTTGCCGAGAAGGGCCAGGAGGGATTCCTGCGGCGTGTTTGCCAGTTGGAGACGCACATCATCAACAGCGGTGGCGTCAGCCCGGCCGAGGATGCTCCAGTCTCACCGGAACCGGGAGCGATCGTCACCGAGGCACTACCTGTAGAGCCGCTGGACATGACGCCCGAAATGCTCGCCGCAACCCTACTGGACTGCGGGTGGAGGTGGACTGGGCTCAAGTGCGACCTATACCTCCAGGAACCTCCCTTTCGTAAGCGCACCATCCAGAACGCTGCTGACGTGATGGATCGGCTCAGGGCTCTCGGGGTGAAGGTATGACCCCCAAGCAGCGCCGCGCCGAAGTGCTGCAACTCATCCGCGACCTGGCCGCCGCAGTCGGCCGAATGAAGGCGCGCGAACGCCGCGCGCTGTGGAAGTATCTCGACAGTCTTCCGGGCGTGGCCGTCTATGACGTGGACGCCTCGCGCGGCCTGACGTC
>Ga0265338_10011359_pt1 | contig 10294 bp, 9 predicted proteins | sample 42126metaG_FD_193579 | JGI IMG/M metagenome (GOLD analysis project Ga0265338, IMG submission 193579) | Rhizosphere microbial communities from Carex aquatilis grown in University of Washington, Seatle, WA, United States - 4-21-26 metaG | ecosystem: Host-associated > Plants > Roots > Rhizosphere >... | reverse complement strand
TACGTGTCGCAAGCTCCGTGCCAGAATTGTATCCAATTCCATTAGCGGCGCTCGACGTTCTTAAACAGGTCTTCTCCAGCAGGGACAGGTCATCTCGTCGGGATGGCGAAGCAAATCGTAAGAAAACTCGCGAAGGCGACGCACCGATTTGGGTACCAAATATGCGGCACCCAGCCCAGGCTGGTGCGTAACATCATCCAAATAGCGCATCCGCCAAATCGACCTCTTCGTCCACGCCGTCCAGGTTCAGAGCCCGTTCGATGTGGTGCAGATGTTCCGTGGCCAGTGCCTCGGCGCGCCGCGTGTCGCCGGCTTCGATCGCGTCCACCAAGCGGGCATGCTCATCGTTGGGACATGCCGCCATAGTCGGCGCCTCGAAGGTCAGGATGGCCAAGCATGTCAGCGGGGTCAATTCGCGCATGATGCGTTCTGAAATTCGACTGCCCGAAAGATCGGCAAGCAGAATATGGAATTCCCCGGACAGGCGTACCGCGGTACGCCTGTCCCCGCTTTCGCGCGCCTCCTCCTCGCGCTCGACCATGGCACGCAGTTGTTTGATCGCACCCGGCGCCTTGCCCTTGCCGATGCGCTTGATCAGACGCGCTACGACGGCGGGTTCCAGTGTGCGCCGCACATCCAGTACGTCGTGCGCTTCTTCGGCGGTCGGCGTTGCCACAAAGGCGCCGCGGTTGGGAATCAACGTGACGAGCTGCTCGACTGCCAGACGTTGCAGCACCCCGCGAATCTGCGTGCGGCTCACGGCAAATAGCTCGGCAATCCTTTCCTCGGTAAGCTTGGTGCCCGGCAGCAAGCGGTGTTCGACGATCGCTTTGTAGATGCGCTGGTGGATGTCCGCTTTGGAGGCGGTCTTCAGCGTGGCGGTCAGTTGCCGCTGCGCGCGCGGCAACGTGGCCGTCGGGACTTTGGATGGTTTCAACTTGTTTCCTGGCGTGATCATGCATAGCTGGATGAAATCGAGCAATATTCTTGCCATCGCTCCTGATCGAATTCACGAAGCCAAACTCAAGAAGCCCAACGAAAGAATTGGATACCATGCATTCTAATATCGTATCCAATTAATATGTGATGGATCAGACTACGTGCGAACGCGAGGTAGAAAACCCAAGACTGGAGAGACCCGCGCGGGAACACGCTGGACGAAGAACGTTGGGCCGATTTTTCGGCAAGCGTGTGGCCGAAGAGACGTACCGGGCTTTCAATCGCGAAGCCCGGTCATCAGGTGATTCAGTCGATGGATATTTCCAGTGCACGCGGACCGGACGTGACGTCATGCGGCGCCGTTTCGCTCGCATCGACCAAGGTCCAGCAGAGCACAGTGGCGATCAACGCGATAACCGCCGCCGCGAGCATGACCCCCTGATAGCCGTGACCAAGACTGCTCTTGGCAAGAGCAGCGACGCCGTTGTGTGACAGTATCATCGACGCTGCCGACGATACATTGCCGTCGGCGACCGCGTGCGTGATCGCAAGCCGGTCGACGCTCGACAGCATAGGCATCCCACGTGAAATCACTGCGTCGATACGTTGAAACAAGATGGCGCCCAGCGCGGCAAACCCGACCACGATGCCGCTGAAACGCATCGTCCCGGAAATCCCCGACGCCATGCCCGCACGTTCGACAGGAATGACGGACATCGCGACCTTGGCAATCTGCCCGTTCAAGATTCCCGCACCGACGGACGCGACCAACATGCTTGCGAAAATCGCCATGTAGCTAAAAAGCGTGATTCGCATCGCCGTGACCAGCAGCCCGATGCCGATGAAGACCAGCCCGATTGACAACAAGGTTCTCCCCGACCAACGGTGATCGAAATAGACGGAGATAATGCGAGGAACCACGAACAACGGAATCGCAAGTGGCAGCATGAGCAAGCCAGCCGTCAAGGGCGCATAACCCAGGGCGCTCTGAAAGAAAAACGGCAGATAGGTCAACATGGTCAGGAACGCGACGGCGAATGCGACGCCGGCAATATTCGCTCCCAAATATGTCGCGCGAAGGAAATAACGCAGGTCGATCATCGGCCGCTGCTGCTTCAATTCGACAACGAGGAACGCGGCTAACAACACAGCGGATACGATCAGTCGGGAAACAATTGCATGACTGAGCCAGCCGTCCCGATTCCCCGAGATCAAAGCCCAGGTCAAGAGCCCAAGAAATCCGCTGAAGGTCGCGACACCAGCGACGTCGATCGTTTCAGCGTGGGGATCTTCCGATTCTTGAACAGCGTAGATGGTCAGCGCGATCATCACGATGCCGATAGGCAGGTTCACATAGAAAGCCCACTCCCACCCGAACAATTGCGTGATGAGCCCTCCTGCCACGGGTCCGAGCATGATCGCTACCCCGATTACCGAACCCCAAAAGGCGAATGCCTGCGCCCGCTCTTTGCCGTGGAACCCGTGCGACAGAATGGCCAATGCGGCGCTCAGCTGCAAGGCGGCGCCTACGCCTTGGAGAGCACGCGCCCAGTTCAATACCGTGATCGACGAGGCACTCCCGCAAAGCCCTGACGCGATGGTGAAAACAGCGAGTCCGACAACCAGCATTCGCTTGCGGCCATAGCGATCGGCAAGCGCCCCGGCAGGCATGACCAGTGTTGCAAACGCTAGCGTATAAGCCGAGATCACCCACTCAATCGCGGCAAAATCGGCATGCAGGGAGCGCGATATCGAAGTCAGCGAAACAGCTACGATGTTGGCATCCAGATTGATCATGAATGACGGTACCGACACGCATAGCAACAACAGAAAATTCTTCGACATGTCCTACTCCCATACTTTTTCCACACCCGTTGCGCGGCGCTCGAACGCAAACGCCAGACGCGTTTTACTTTGCAAACCTTTCGCTGAATGAACCCGACGCAAGGTGATCCAGCAACAAGCGTAACGCGACGGCCTTTTCTCGGCCCAAGACGGTTTCGAATCGACCCTGTGCCGGCTTTTGCAGCTTGGCGGCTTCTTTGAGCTTGGCGGCTCCTGCCGGCGTCAGCGCGATACGTCGCTTACGTCCATCGGCCTCGTCCGGCAGGGTCGCAACGAAGCCGTCCCTGATCAGCGGCTTCAGAGTGTGACCCAGTGCCGAAAGGTCCATCACCAAATCTGCCGCCAACTGGCTCTGGCTTGGACTCTTAAGGCGCGCTATCGCACTGAGCAGACTATATTGCGCAGCGTTCAACCCGCACGGCGCAAGAGCCTCGTCATAGAGTTGCCCTATACCGCGGGTCGCGCGACGCAGGGCGGCATAGTTGCATACGCTAGGGGTCAGTGGCGCTTCGCTCATGGATGCACTCCTTCTAGTTGCTCGACTTTACCGGCAACCGGATCGTTGACCTGATTGCCAGTCAGAGTTCTCACTATACATCAAAGTACTGGTATATACCATATAACTTGCCCTATTACCGGTATATACCAATAAATCACGGAAGAAGGTGCTCGCATGAAGTCCAACGGTGGTCGTCGGACGCGCCATTGCGGACATGGTTGTCCTGACTGTTCCAAACCTCCGCCCTCTACCGCCTCAACCTTTAATCTCTTATTCTTCCCTCCATCGGTCGACTACAGGCAAACGCGTTTCACCGCCAGAGGTTGACCCGCTGAAACTTACGGCCGCGCTAAAGGGACAACCCGCTACGACCGGCCCCGCCGGCCACAACCGCATATTGAGGAAAATCATGTCCAAACTTATGTCCACCGTTAAAGTCGGCCCTTACGAGCTCTCCCACCGCGTCGTGCTGGCGCCGCTTACCCGGATGCGTGCAGAAGAAGGCGCCATTGCGGGCCCGCTGATGGCCGAATACTATGCCCAGCGCACCTCCAAAGGCGGTTTGCTGATCGGTGAGGCAACCATCGCCGCAGCCAACGGCAACGGCTACCTGGGTGCGCCCGGCCTTTACGACGACAACCAGATCGCAGGCTGGAAGCAAGTCACCGACGCCGTTCATGCCAAGGGCGGCCGCATCTTCCTGCAGCTGTACCATGCCGGCCGCCAGTCGCATGCGGATGTCCAGCCCAACGGTGCCGCGCCGGTATCCCCTTCGGCAGTAGCGCACGGCGGCGTTGCCTATACTACGACCGGCTGGGTTCCCAGCACGCCGAGCCGCGCGCTCGAAGTCAGCGAGATCGTGGACCTGGTGGGAAGCTTCCGCCAAGCCGCTGAACGTGGCGTCGCTGCCGGCTTTGACGGCGTAGAGATTCATGCGGCCAACGGCTATCTGTTCGATCAATTCTTGCAAGATGGTAGCAACAAGCGCACCGATGCCTACGGTGGTTCGATCGAAAATCGCAGCCGGTTCCTGCTGGCCGTCACGAGTGCCCTGATCTCGGTGTGGGGTAGCGACCGGGTCGCGGTGCGCATCGGACCGAGCGGTTCGTGGGGCGACATGCACGACAGCAACCCCGAGGCGCTCTTCAGCTACGTGGCCCAGCAACTGGACAAACTCGACCTCGCCTACATCCACCTTATCGAGCCGCGTGTGCTGGGCAATGTCGATGACGAGAGCAAGGATCAGGCCCCGGTTGCCGCGCAATTGATACGCGAACACTACAAGGGCACCATCATCGCCGCAGGCGGCTTCACGGCAGATTCGGCAGAAGCGATCATCGCCGCGGGCGACGCCGACCTCGTCGCGTTCGGTCGTCACTTTATTGCCAACCCCGACCTGCCCGAGCGCATCCGGAATAATTGGCCCTTGAACGCCTACGACCGCCCGAGCTTCTTCGGTGGCAACGAAGTGGGCTACACCGACTACCCGGTCTATAACGCCGAACTCGCGGCAGCTTGAGGTAATCGCTCACCGTGGCGGGGCGTGGCGTGGCGGCAAACGGTCGGGCGCCCGCCACCGGATACGCGAGCAACGCGCTGGCGGTTTCGCTTTACGCCAATGCTCGCTTGATCGAAGGTGCAGCAACGCCCTCGATCATGATATTCACACAGGCGGGCAACTTGGATCGATGGGCTTCGGTCACGGCCGGCAACACTTCGCTCGCGCTCGTGACCAGTTTCCCAAAGCCCCCAAAGGCTGCGGTCACGTTGTCGTAACGCGTGGGCAGCAATTCGCAGCCGATCAAGCGCTCCCGCCCATAATCGCGCAATTGAATTTGGTACTCTGCATTCCATCGCGCGTCGTTGCCGACGACTGCGACGAACGGCAGCTTGTAACGCACTGCCGTGTCCATTTCCGCTGTATGAAAACCGAAGGTGCCGTCTCCCATCACCGTGACAATCGGTGCATCGGGGCGGGCCACGCGTGCCGCAAGAGCGAACGGCAGTGCCGAGCCGATCGCGCCCGCTACGCCGTTGATGATACGGTCGGGCGCGTGCAAGCACGCTTGGGCCCATTGCCCGATCTCGCCACCGTCCGAGATGAAGACCGCGTCCGGATCGCTATCGAGTAGTGTCTGGATCGGTGCGCAGGCCTGAACCGGGTGAATGCGTCCATCGATAGCCGAGGTTGCAGTTTGCCAATGCGAAGGCCGATAGTCGATGGCGCTTCTTACATCGTGCGCCCACTCTTCGTGCGCAGAGGACGGGCTCGGGCACGCCGCGACGAGTGCATCGATCGCCGAGAACGCATCGGCGATCGCTGTCTGTGCCAGACGCTCGCCGACCGCGCGATGCGTGCGCGATACTTCCGCCGGCTCCGCGTCAATTTGAAGGAACGTGCAGGTCTTCTCGATCGACGGCGCTTGGCCGAACTTCAACGTGAAGTCCAGGCGCTTGCCGAGCAACATCACGCAGTCGGCCTGCGCGAGTACTTCCGCGAAAGCGCCCAGGCTCGGGTCGCCAATGCCGCGCGGGCTTTCCATGCCGATCACCGGAATGCCGCACGCCGCGGCAAGGCTATCGGTGCGCTTGCGGCCGGCGCGGGTCATGCAGGCGGGACCCGCGAGTATCAGCGGACGTTTTGCGGCGAGCAGGCGCGCCATGAACGCGCGTGCGAGCCCGGTCTCGAGAGGCTGCGTGACTGCCGCGAACGCTGCCTTGTCCCGCTCGCCGTCGCTCGATACACTGCAGACGTCTTCAAGCGCATCAGTAGGCAAGCTTAGATGGACAGGCCCCGGCCGACCCGAGCGCGCCACGCGAATCGCACGGGCGAGTTCCAAGGCGAGGGTCTCAGCGCTTTGGGCTGTCGATGCGGCTTTCACGAGCGGCGCCGCGACATCCGACTGACGCATTTCCTGGAAGGCCCCCATGCCCAGTTGGTTGTTTGGCGCATGGCCCGATAGCAACACCACGGGCGACTCCGCCATCTGCGCGGTGTAGAGCGCCGACACCGCGTTGGCGTGGCCCGGGCCACCGGTCACCAGGGCCACGCCGACGTTGCCGGTCAAGCGAGCGTAGGCATCCGCCATGTGGACGGCAGCGGCCTCGTGCCGTGTGTGGATCAACGCGATGTCGGCGCCCACGCAGGCGTCGAAGATGGGCATGATGTGATTGCCGGACAGCGTGAAAACATGCTTGACTCCCGCGTTCGACAAAGTCCTCACCAATGCGTCGGCGCCGCGGTGTGCTTTCGTCATGAACTTCTCCTGATTGGATGCTATGTAGCGTTCGTTGTTATCAATCGTATTGCGTGCCGCTTGTCAGTTCGCGGACAAATGGCGGCTGCGAACCACCTGCTGCCACTTCAATGACTCGGCCGCGATATTGCTTTTCAACTGTTGGGGTGTGTCGCCCTTCGTCTCCATCCCCAGGGCGGCAAACTGCTTTTGCGTATCCGCACCCATCAATACCTTCACTGTATCTCGCTGCACCTTGTCGATGATATTTTGGGGCGTACCGGCCGGCGCTACAAGTGCAAACCATCCCGTGACGTCGAACCCCGCCAGTCCCGCCTCGTCGGCGGTCGGCACGTCGGGTAGCGCGCTGGAGCGATGCGTGTCCGTGACAGCAAGGGCCTTTACCGTTTTGCCCTTGATAAAAGGCAGCGCCGCGACGATGTTGCTCAGCACGACTTGCACGCGACCCGCCATCAAGTCGTTCAATGCGAGCGCTTCGCCTTTATATGGCACGTGGGTCATTTGGATTCCGGCGGCATCGGCGAAAGCCTCGCCGGCCATATGTACCTGGCTGCCAATGCCGGCCGATCCGAAATTAAGCTGCATCGGATGCGCTCGCCCTATCGCTATCAGCGCTTTCAGGTTGTCGGCCGGCACGGAGGGCGCGACCGCTACCACCATGGGGTTGCTTGCCACAGTCGTGATGTAGCTGAAATCCGCGTTCGAGTAGGGCAACTGCTTGTAGATATATTGATTCACCGTGAACATGCTCTACCGGCTTCCGGTGGCTTCCGCGTATATGGGCATTTTGACCTGGCACGGTGGTCTCTCCGGCTCGGTACCGCTCGTCGCGGCAACCAAGGGAAATCCGATGGAGAAAGTGATCGGCTTGATTCCCGTGTCGCAGACGTTGTTCACCGGCTATAACGTATTCATCACTCTCGCACTGATCGTGATGTTACCGCTGCTCGCGCGCGCAATGATGCCCAAGCCCGATCAGGTGGTCAGCGTCGATCCGGCATTGCTTATCGATGAGCCGGTCGAAGAGCGAGTGCTGGGACCCAATGCAACGTTTGCCGAGCGGATCGAAGAAAGCCGTCTGCTGTCGATTCTTGTTGCGTTGCTCGTTGCGGCCTACCTGGTGATACGCTCATTGACCAAAGGCTTCAGCCTGGATATCGACACCGTCAATATCGCCTTTCTTGCGATCGGCCCCATGCTGCACAAGACGCCGATGGCCTATGCGCGCGCCATCAGTAAGGCGGCACGCGGCACGGCCGGCATCATGATCCAGTTTCCATTCTATGCCGGTATCCAGGCCACAATGGATCACTCGGGCCTGGCCGGCGTAATCACCAATTGGTTTATCGAAATCGCGAATGTACATACATTCCCGTTCCTCGCCTTCCTGAGTTCGGCCGTCATCAATTTCGCAGTGCCTTCCGGGGGGGGCCATTGGGTCGTGCAAGGGCCGTTCGTGATGCCGGCTGCGAAGGCGCTCGGCGCCAACCTGGGTAAATCGGCCATGGCGATTGCCTATGGTGAGGCATGGACCAATATGGCCCAACCGTTCTCGGCACTGCCGGCGCTGGCGATCGCGGGACTTGGCGTGCGGGACATCATGGGCTATTGCGTAACCGCCCTGCTGTTCTCGGGGGTCATATTCGTCGCAGGGATGTACTTTTTCTAAAGCTCAAAGCGTCCGCGACGAAACGACTGCCCGCCGCGCAAGGTCTGAGCCACGCCACTGCAGAAGGCTTTTACGACGGATTGGACGGCACGGACTTCTGACGCTTGTCAGCGACGGCATGCTCTCGACCTTCTGGGGTTCGAGCCCAAGCACGGTAGACCAGCAGCGCCACGTGCGCATCGTTTGCCGCATACAGCAGCTGCCGTTCGGTCAAGCGCGGGTTCGACCAATTGCTCGTACCAATTTTCTTGGATTTTTGCAGCCTCTGGCCAAAGAAATGCGCCACGGCCACTTTCGTTCCGACCGTGCCCCTGTGGTCAGGTCCACGCAAGACCGCGCCCAGGTCAAGCAAGTTGGTAACATCGATGTCCAATTTGGATTTTAGCGCGCTGCGGTCATTGCCAAGGCCAAACCCAACCTTCAGTAAACGCGGCGACTCCAGAATCGCTTTCAACGCTGTCATTTGCCGCGAGTGGGAAATCGGGAACAGATACGCTCTGTTATCGGTGGCGAGCTGGACTAAATGCGGGCCTGTAGATACCTCGCCTTTGAGGAAGGTCGGTTTCGATTCGGTATCGAAACCGACCACGTCAGCGGACGTCAGCGCCTCGAGCGCTTCAAGCGCGAGAGGCTCCGAATCAACCAAGGTTACGTTGGCAATCGAAATGCCTTGATAGACCCCAAGCTCGGCACCACCGAGGGATGCCCTATTCAACGTTACATTGCTCATTTCGCGGTTCGCCGTCGTTCGTTGTTTCGTACCTTCGCTTCGGCTGCTATTGCAGGTCACGGAGCTTCCAACAGGTCACCTGCATTATCACTGTCAAACATGGAAAGCGCGACGTAATACGCTTTCTCGGTCGGCTGCAAGCGCGCAATCCCGTGAGGGACGATTCCCTGCCAGAAGCCGCCTTTCCTGTATGTGCTGATGGTTAGGCATATTCGATACAATCGCTCTCTATGACACCTACTCCCGACTCCCGCTTCGCCGAGCGCGTGCGCGCCAGCTTCACGCGCCAGAGCGCGATGGCGCTTATCCAGGCGACCTTGCCCGTGGTCGAGCACGGCCGCACCGAAATTCACCTGCCTCATTGGCGCGGCGTCGAGCAACAGCACGGCTTTGTACATGGCGGTGTGGTGGGCATGATTGCCGATTCAGCCGGCGGCTACGCTGCAATGACCATGGTGCCGGCCAGCGCCTCTGTATTGACCGTCGAATACAAGATGAACCTGGTCGCTCCGGCCGACGGCGAAACGCTGATCGCCCGTGGTCAAGTAGTCCGTTCCGGCCGTACGCTGATCGTCACTCAAGCAGAGGTATTCTCCGTCAAGGATGGCCATGAAACGCTTTGTGCGCTAATGCAGCAAACGATTATGGTGATGCACGACAAGGGGGAGAAGTAGAATCAGCTTGACGGTAAGCGAGGTGTAAAGACAGTGCTATGGGTTGAGAAACGCAAAAACCCCACCTTTGCGGGTGGGGTTTTTGTTTAAATGAATAGCCTGACGATTACCTACTTTCACACGGGTATCCGCACTATCATTGGCGTGGAGTCGTTTCACGGTCCTGTTCGGGATGGGAAGGGGTGGTACCAACTCGCTGTGGTCATCAGGCATAAGGGGTGTGCTGGGCTGGTGTAGGTGAGTACAGGGTCAGCCGAGCAAATAGGGGGAAGAAGTAGTGTTGGGTTGTGAGTGTTGCGCTGTTTAGAGCGCGTGGCACAACGTGGTAAATCAACCTGGTGGGTGCTGTACCCCCTACGGGGGTTGCGCCGTCCTAAGCGCTAAAGCGCTAAGGCTGGCGGTAAGACACACTGGTTATAGGATCAAGCCTCACGGGCAATTAGTATCAGTTAGCTTAACGCATTACTGCGCTTATACACCTGACCTATCAACGTCCTGGTCTCGAACGACCCTTCAAAGGAATCGAGTTCCTAGGGATATCTCATCTTAAGGCAAGTTTCCCGCTTAGATGCTTTCAGCGGTTATCTCTTCCGAACATAGCTACCCGGCGATGCCACTGGCGTGACAACCGGTACACCAGAGGTTCGTCCACTCCGGTCCTCTCGTACTAGGAGCAGCCCC
>Ga0265338_10011354_pt1 | contig 10299 bp, 8 predicted proteins | sample 42126metaG_FD_193579 | JGI IMG/M metagenome (GOLD analysis project Ga0265338, IMG submission 193579) | Rhizosphere microbial communities from Carex aquatilis grown in University of Washington, Seatle, WA, United States - 4-21-26 metaG | ecosystem: Host-associated > Plants > Roots > Rhizosphere >... | reverse complement strand
TCAGGGTGAGCATATTAAGAGTGGAACTTTGAGGCTGGAAACTGGTGCTGCCTAACCTGGATTCGAACCAAGATGAACGGATTCAGAGTCCGCTATCCTACCATTAGATGATTCGGCAATGATTAATAAGTATTATTACAATAACCGAATTATGCCCTTGGGTATGATTCGGCAATGTAGAAGCTATTTTACTAAAATTTAGGAGAAAAAGCTATCAACCGTATTCAATTTTAAGAAAAAGAGAAGACTGTTAATGATGAAATAATTTTAAGACGTAGGGAAGAAAAATAAGAGTTCCGATAATTGCGGCCGCAATTGCGGTTACTAACACCATTCCTGCTGCAACATCTTTGGCAATTTTTGCCTCCTGACGATGCTCTTTGGTAATCAAATCGACCATCTTCTCAATTGCCGAGTTAATCATCTCAGCAGTAATGACCATCATCATCGTAAGACCCAAAATAGCCATTTCATAAGGAGAAACTTTGAGAAAAATACTGGCATTAATGACTAAAAAAGCTACCAGCAAATGAATGAGCAAATTTTGATCATTCTTAAACGCATAATGAATCCCTTCAAATGCGTATTTAAATGATTTAATCAGTCTTCTTCCGTCAATCATAAATCAAAGATGTAAAACCTGTCCAATGAGATAGTACAATCCTAATGATAACAAAATTCCAAATCCTCCGCCAACTATTGTTTCGGGCAACGTGTGACGATGTATTTTCAGCCTTGCCCACCCAATAATGGGAATTAGTAGCAACGCAATATAGTAATACCCTTGATAAATAATTGCCAACGAGACAAGCAACGCTGCAACTGTCGCGACATGAATACTCATTTTCAGTCGAGTGTTGATTAAGGAAATCAAAATGACACTTATGATAAGCCCGACAATAACAGCCATCAAAATTTTTGGACCGTGCAAAAATGCCAGACCACCTAAATAAATAAGCCCCATGATGAAACTTATGATAAAGAGTAAGGGACGTTGTTTACGATTAGAGACATCCATGTCAGTAAAAATTTTTTTATGAACCCCATAGATGATAAAAAACGTCATGGCGAGAAGAAAAATCATTGTATAGCCGGTCCATGCCATCGCATAAACCACACTTCCTGTCGTCCGGTAAACAAGAAGCAGCGGCACAAATACTAGAAGCAAAATAGGGTTAAATAGAAATGAAATTACCTGAGCAAGTGACTTCATCATGATAATGCTTTGGTCAAGCGCGAAAGTACTTCCTCTTTTCCCAGAATCTCGAGTGACTCCGGCAAAGGCAGTCCGCGTTCTTGTCCTGTTATTATTGTATACAAAACCGGCATCCTGATGCTATGCTTTTTGAGAACTCCTCGAAGAGCATCAAGGATTGTCTCTGTCTTCCATTCTACTAATTTTTCAAATTCATCGTTCAATGATTGCGCAATTTCTTTTTCCTGATCATTGGCTACATGAAATGGTGCGTTAGGAGAAAAGTGCTGTATTAACGGCTCAAATTGCTTAAGCGTATCAATGCGAGATTGTGCAAGCGCTACTATTTTGTTAAACATGACATCGTCCATAAATGAAAATGACGTCTCCTTATAAAAATCTTTGATTGCTGTTGCTAATTCTTCAACAGACAATGATCGGATATATTCTCCATTCATCCAAGTCAATTTCGCTAAATCAAAAATAGGACCGACGGCACGGATATCTTTTAGATCAAATAATCTCATAAACTCATCAAGTGAAAAAATTTCTTTCTCATCTGGATGCGTCCATCCCATATGCCCCAAAAAATTAAGCATTGCCTGAGATAAAAATCCTTCTTCCCGATACCACGTCACATCCGTATGTCCATGCCTTTTGGAGAGTTTACTTTTGTCTGGATTGCGAAGAAGCGGTGTGTGATAAAAATTCGGCATGTCTTTCTCCCAACCAAAATAATGGTATAAAATAATATGTTTTGCCGTTGACGGAATCCATTCTTCACCACGAACGGCATGGGTTATCTGCATCAAATGGTCATCAATAACCACGGCAAGATGATATGTCGGAAAGCCGTCTGATTTGAGTAATACCTGGTCATCAATAAGATACTCCCCTTCTTTGGTAGTAACAAAACTCATTTCTCCCCGGACGCCGTCATGCCAGACATAGCTTTGATCCGGCATAATTTTTAAACGAATAACGCCTTTTGTTTTCCCTAGATCTCGACAATGTCTGTCATACATAGGCGTTTTCTTCTCGGCTTGCAACTTCTTGCGTACTTCATCAAGACGCTCTGGAGTACAATCACAATAATATGCTTTGCCTTCTTTGACAAGCTGTTCTGCATATTGCTGATACAAATCTAACCGCGCAGACTGTTTATAGGGAGCAAAACCGCCGCCTATACGCGGACTTTCATCTTCAGTCAATCCAAACCAATCAAGTGCTCGGTATAATTTTTCTTCCGCGCCTTCAACAAACCGCACTCTATCAGTGTCTTCAATACGTACAATAAATTTCCCCTTATGCTTATGGGCAAAAGCATAATTAAAGAGCGCCTGATATATTGTACCGATGTGTGGATTACCTGTCGGGCTGGGTGCGATACGAGTTCTTACCATAATAAATACATTTCGTTGCGGGTTAACTTATTTGCGTGTTAACGAGTTGCTTTAACTCTTTAACCCGTTAACTCATTAACTCGAAACAAATTCTCTACTTATCTTGCATTGTAATAGAAATCTAAACTATACTCAATAGTATGAGCCTTCATGATACTGCTGAGTTCGGAAAAAAAGCTGCACTGGTCCTCGGGATTGGATTCGGAGTTATCATTTTTATAACAATCAGTATTAAAATTGGTGGATTTATTAGCGCCATTCTTAATCCGCCCAAAATCGCTCCTGCCAACCAAGCATATGGCAAGCTCCCAACGATTCCATTTCCGAGGAGTACTGCTAACGGACAGTTTGCCTATACGATAAACACCCTCAATGGTGCACTGCCGCAAGATTTTCCTGACAGACTTATTGTCTACCCGATGGTTATCAATCAGCCAAATCTCCTCAACCTTAATAACACAAAAAATAAAGTCGCAGCAATAGGATTTGTTGACGATACAGGAAGCCCTCTTCATGAAATTCCTCTTGGCGGACCAAATTATGAATGGGCTGAGCAAACAGGATTTCAGCGAAAAATTGTGTATGATATCGTTTCCCAAAATTTCACTATGACATCAAACTATTTGTCCTCTCTTACTGCTCTAAGCGCACAATTCCTTGGTGATCAATCAAATGCTGTCTCAACTGTGCAAAGTTTTCTCGGGACACTCAACTCGGTCCCTTCTGATATCGATATTACCCTAACCCAAAATCCTGACCCATCAACTGACTATACGACAACACCCCAACTATACTCAATCAATAATGGACAATTGACTCCTACAACAAGTCTTTCCAACGCACAAGCTATTCGTGTAGATCTGTATCAACAGGAGATTGATTACACCTTAACGGCCGGGCAAGGACAGGATCTCACCCATTTTCAAGATTTTGACATGAAACTTCCAATTCTTTATCCGCATCCACCTTACTCAACAATGGACTTCATTGTAACGTCAGGACAGGGCGAGTCAGATGTCACCTCAGCAGTGTACAATCACCAAACAATTAACTTACAACCAGATACGCAAGCAACCTATCCAGTCAAAACAGCCCAACAGGCCTTTGATGATCTCAAAAATGGTAAAGGATATATTGCCGCTTATAACGGCAGCGGCAATCAGATACAAATAACCAAAGTCTATCTTGCTTATTATCTCGGAACAATACAACAGAATTATCTGATGCCGGTTGTGGTCTTTGAAGGACAGGATGGGTTCTTTGCTTATGTCCCTGCTATAACTGATTCCGCGACTCAATAAGCTCAACTTACTGGGGTTGTTGCGGCATAACGTACTTCACATTATCAGTAATGTAATTAATTAATCTGCTTGTATCTCCAAATCTGTCCGTACTGTCCATCACAATAATAATATACGTATGACCATTCTTTACAACAGAAGTCACCAATACTTCTCCTGCTCCTTCAGTGGTTCCGGTCTTAATACCCGTCACACCATCTATCCCCAGCAAGTCATTGGAAGTTATCAGTTGATACGCATGAGTAGAATTTATGGGGTAAATCGTTTTATATTTTGTTGCTGTTATTTCTGCAAATGTCGGATTGGTTATTGCGTAAGAAGCAAGTCGAGCTAAATCAATAACCGTTGAATAGTCACCATCATCATCAAGTCCAATCGGATCAGAATAATGCGTGTTATTCAGATGTAAGCTCTGCGCTTTCTGATTCATTTGATAAACAAACGCACTCTCTCCTCCCGGATAATTGTCCGCAATTGCTTGTGCCGCGTCATTCGCTGAGGGAAGCAGCATCGCATACATCAAGTCCATAAAGTGAAATTGTTCACCTGAAAAAAAACTCATTCCTGATCCAGGTACATATGATTTCTTTACGGTGAGAATATCATCAGGTTTATAATGACTCAAAGCAATTGTTGCTGTCATTATCTTCGTTGTTGACGCAAGAGAAAAGCGCAGCTGCGGATTTTTAGAGTAAAGGATGACTTGAGAATCACGGTCAAGAATAAGCGCAGCTTCTGCGGTAATAGTCGGTTGAGTAACAGCCTGTACATAGGGATATGGATGCATGGACCCAAGAAAATTATCAGCAATAGGTTCTCCCTGAACCAGGGTACTTGCTATTTGATTATTGATAATAAAAAGGATAATAACAAGAACAAACAAAATAAGGGGGAAAAGAATAAGCTGGATATCCGAATCATGTCGTCTAACCCATTGATGGACCTCTGGCAATTTCTTTCTTTTACTTTCTTCTTTGATGTCTTTTTTCTCTACGATTTTTCCTACATGAGCTTCTTTTTTCTGAGGAGATACGCTTTTTTTGTTTACTGCTTTTTTGTAGAGTTTTTTCCGTTTGGTTTTCCAGTTGGATGAATGAGGATTTTTCATGGCAAAGATGCGTAGTATAATTGTAAAGGTTTCAGCAAAAAATGCAAAGATAGATTATTTCGTGGAGACTTTCAATCCCAGCTCGTCCAGTTGTTCCTTTGATACTTCAGATGGCGCATCCATAACAGCAGTCCTTCCTGTTGAACTCATGGGGAATGCAATTGCTTCTTTGAGTGATGTTTCACCACCAAGAATCATCACGTGCCGATCAAGTCCCAAAGCGATACCTCCATGAGGAGGGGTACCATACGAGAACGCCTCAAGCATATGTCCGACGCTTTGCTCAATTTCTTTATCAGAATACCCCATGATTTTATAAGTCGCTTTCAAAATCTCCGCTTTATGTGCACGAATACTCCCGCCTCCTGCTTCCAATCCGTTACAAATCAAATCATATTGCGTTGTTGTTATCTGATCAATTTTTTCACCTTTTAAAAGCCATTCTACATGCTCAGGAATAGGCATGCTAAAAGGATTATGCGTGAAAGTCCAGCCGGATTTACTATCGCGAACTTCTGCAACATCTTTCTTATCAACTTTTTTGAAAAATGGAAAATTAATTACCCATGCAAAAGCAAGGACGTTCTTCTTTTTCTCTTCTTCTGTCCGCAAATCAAATTTGTCTGCACCATATTTTGCAACTGCCTCTTTATAATCAACCACCGGAAATATCTCATCTTTTAAAGTTCCACCAACTTTTTTAACTGCTTCTTTGACGACTGCTTCAACCAGTTGCATAATATCTTCACGGTTTACAAAACTCATCTCAATATCAACTTGTGTATGTTCAAAGCCGCGATCCGCTCGCAAATCTTCATCACGAATGCAGCGAGGAAATTGAAAATATTTTTCAAATCCGGCGGTCATTAGAAGCTGTTTATACTGTTGAGGACTCTGCGGAAGTGCATAGAATTTGCCCGGTTGAAAACGAGACGGAACAAGAAAATCACGGGAACCTTCCATGGTGGATTTTGTAAGGACTGGGGTTTCGATTTCAACAAATTCCTTTTTGAGAAGTTCTGAACGAATTGCATTGGTGTAATCGGATCGAAGGCGCATCATGTTTTGCATTCGTTCCCTACGCAAATCAAGATATCGATAACGCAGACGGACCTCTTCACCAATATCATGACCATCGGTGTCAATCGGAAGCGGCAATTCCTCTGATTTATTGAGTATTTTATAATCATCAACCGAGATCTCAACAGTTCCTGTCGCAATATTGGGATTTACCATTCGCTCAGGACGTTTTTTGACTGTGCCGACAATTTCAACAACCGACTCAACAGTCAGCTCACCCATTTTGCCAAAACCAACACACTGAATTATTCCGGTTCGATCCCGCAAATCAATGAAGGTAAGTTTCCCATGATCTCGCTTGGTCGCAACCCATCCCTGAAGCAAAACCTGCTCATCGATGTGTTCAAGAGTTTCTTTAATTAATGTCCTTTTTGAATTTTTAGCCATAGAGTTCTAGATTTATTATAACACATCAGCCTCTAAAGATTGACAAGAAACGAAACAAAAAGTATACTATGGGTTCTCAAATATGTCAGAAATAGATATCAGACCAAGAAGAGCAGATGGAGACGTATCCTCTGCTGCTTCAGAAATATCATTTATTACTCCACAATTTCAGATTCATCGGACCGACGGAGAAACGGATGGTCCTGTTTTTATTAGTGTCCCCGCTTCTCGATTGCGTGCACTACACTCGCTTGGACAATTAGATAACCCACCGGTTTCCCGACAACAAGGGGAGACATCGTTCTTAATAACTCCTCGAGCACGACATGCGGCAACACATGTGATTACGCATCCAATATTTATCGACCCTGAACGCTCAGGAGAAAGACTTGATGAAGTTGAAAAAGTAGAAATTTTTGCAACTGCTGGTAATTCAACTCTCACGCTTGATCGTGACTTTCCTCTTGAGCCAACTCATGAAAATTACTTTTCAAGAGAAAAAATACTTGAAAGGCTAAGAAGAAGTACATTCTTCCCTGCAATTCCTGAGGATTTAACAGGTCGCACAGTCGCTGCAAGATTTATACGTGAAGTCCTCGAGCATGGTAGAGATGATGTTTACTGGGATGGGCAAGGAGCTGCTCTCGCTAGACGATTTGATAAAATGGCGTTTAGAACAATTAGAAATGAATATGGCACTCGAGAACCTGAAGGTTTCTTTGATAACAGAACTACAGAAGCATATCAAATTATACAAGAATTAATCAGAGATAAAATTCCAGAAGCCAGACGTACTTCGGGGGTTCTGACTAGGGCAGCCTTAATATCTTCTCCCTCAGAATTAGTCAGATATGCGTTAACTGCTAGACCGCGGTTACAATATGAAGCACTGCGAATGCTGAATGTTGCGGAAATGCTCGCTAAAAGTGATCAAGAAAGAGAAGGACTCAAACCACTCGTTGCACGATTCTTCCGTGAAATAACTAATAGAATATTTGATCCAGAAGAAGATCATGGCAGAACACAAATTGAGCCCATTTATGCAATTTTTAATAAAGAAACAGGAGAGCCTTTATGGGACAGCAAAACGGATTCAATACTTACAAGAGGAGAATTTTCTCACTATCAAGAAATAGGGATTGTTAGAAGAATAAATTGGAATATCAATACCGCACCAATTATTGGTGGTGTATATACCGATCCGCGGTTCAAAGATAGAGATGCAACTTATGAAAAAATGATCCGCGAAGCTGAACATCGCCAGAGACTTGTTGATGATAATTTTGTTGAACCGACAGGAGTTACAGATCTAGGAGGTATAATGCATGTACTACTAGATGAAACAGTGATTAATGGTTCAAAAATAAATCAATTCATTAGAGCACATATGGATCTCGCACGGGAAGTCTTTGGAGATGAAGTAGAAGTAAGGATGCGAGACTCAAAAACAGGAGGTGCAGGAAAATCTAAAGAGCATAGATTCAGAAGGATAGATATTTTGGTACCGCAACAAGGCAATGGGAAGAAACATAAAATAGAAATAATCTTAGTCCCCCTGCAAGAATATCTAAAAAATGAATATCAGGTCGGAGTTCCCAATGAAAGGACAGGCATTCTGAATGGACCGGCACATAGAATTTATGAAAAGATCAGAAGGACACAGGCAGCAATACGCATGCTGCCGGAGAGTCTTTTTGGGAAGATTGATTGGAATAAGATTACAAGAGATGAAGTAGAACTTGCCGCTGCGGCATTAGCAAAAGAAGATCAAATACCTTTTGGATTATTGGAAAGTGCTGGATACGTAGAAGATGTGCCTCCATCACCTTTTGCTGAACCAATTGCATTACGATTAGAAAATCCTGAGACTAGTGAAGTATAATATCTCTTATCTTCAACTGTAACTTCGTCTCCCCATTCCAGGTATTCTCATCAAGTGCATATGCAATGTCAATCTTACCGCCGGATTTCAGTGTCGTCCCAAGCTCTCCCATCCCAAACGCAATCGCCTCAAAGGTAGTCTTTGTCATTCTGGCAAGCGAAGCGTGTCCAGAATCTTTTTCTCCGATTCTGGAGTCGTCGCTTTGCTCCTCCCCAGAATGACGTTGTGATAACGTAAGTTTGAGATGATTTTTTTCTTTTCCTAGGACGCGAAAACTCTCAATGGTAACTTCTCGTGTCGCAAAAACCGGCTCGGGATTTGCCATGCCAAAAGGTGCAAGCTGCTGGATACTATTATATAAGTCTTTGGATAAAAAACTGAACGGCACTTCACAGTCAATTTTCAAAGTCCTAACGAGTAACTCTTCAGCGAGTACTTCTTCTGCTTTTTCTTCAAGAGCTTTTTGTAAAAATACAATATTTACAGTCTCAACACTAAATCCAGCAGCCATTGGATGACCACCGAGACTGATGAAATGTTCTTTATACAATCTAAGAAATTCGATAATATTAAAACCACTGACCGAGCGAACAGATGCTTTACTCACAGATTCTCCCAAAGACAAAACGATTGCCGGTCGATAGAACGCTTCAACCAGTTTCCCTGCGATAAGTCCAATCACTCCTTCTTCATAACTCTCATGCCCAATAATTAAAATCTTCCTAGTCCCTAATCCCTGATCCCTAACCCCTACTATCGCATGTTCGACTCCTTCTTTCAATAATTGCTGGCGTTCTCGATTTACCGACTCTAATTTTGTCGCGAGTTCCGCAGCACGAGTTACACTTTTGGTACAAAGAAGCCGCAGACTATCCATTGCAGAGGCAATTCTTCCTGACGCATTGAGTCGAGGAGCAATAATATAGCCGATTTCGTAGACGCCAATGGCCTCTTGTGCAACTTTTGCTTGTTGAAAAAGTGCAAGCAGTCCTGGACGTGTAGTCGTATGCAACTTTTTGAGTCCATCAATAACGATGGCCCGATTTGCGCCCGTCAACGGCACCAGATCAGCGACAGTTCCTAATGCCGCAAGTTCTAAGTGAGTATCCTCAAGCGCTGTCATGCTGGCGCTTGTACCCCGAGGGGTATGTCCAGCATCTTTTCCCTTTTTTGATTCTGGAGTCGCTTCGCTCCCCAGAATGACATTTTGTTTAATTTCTTGCGCTAATAAATAAGCAACTCCCGCTCCGCACAATTTCGTTGTATGGACAATGGCATAAGCATCCGGCAAAATATCAGATGGCACATGGTGATCTGTAATTATTACATCTATCCCCTGCTCATTGGCAAAAGTTACTGCATCGTTTGCCACAATTCCATTATCAACAGTGATAATCAGTTTTGGCTTCTTCGCTGTTAACGCTTCATTCTGTAATGCTTTCAGAGAAAGTCCGTATCCTTCTGTTTTTCGATCAGGAATAAAGGGCAAACAATTTGCACCCATCTCGTGCAATGTTTCCCAGAGAATCGCACTTGCAGTAATCCCATCAACATCATAATCGCCAAAAACAATAATTTGTTCTTTTTTTTCGATTGCCCCACTAATCCGTTTCAATGCTTTTTGTAATTGTTTTTCATCAATCTCAACACTTTTTGGAGTAACTTTTGAGAGATCAGGATGAAGAAATTCTTCTATCTCTTTTTTGCTTTGCAATCCTCTATTCTCAAGTAAAAGAGCAATCAAATCATCAATTTTGAATTTTGTCGCTAGATCCCCTTTGGGGAAGTTTTGAACTTTTAACTTATTTCGTGTCTCCCACTTTTTCATATTAGACCAATCTTTCTTCTTTTAGCCATTTTGCAATTTCTGGTGGAATTTGTATATATTCCTTTTTTAACGTATGATCCTTACTTTTGATAGAAAAAAATTTCTTCCTTGTATT
>Ga0265338_10011351_pt1 | contig 10303 bp, 9 predicted proteins | sample 42126metaG_FD_193579 | JGI IMG/M metagenome (GOLD analysis project Ga0265338, IMG submission 193579) | Rhizosphere microbial communities from Carex aquatilis grown in University of Washington, Seatle, WA, United States - 4-21-26 metaG | ecosystem: Host-associated > Plants > Roots > Rhizosphere >... | reverse complement strand
GCTCGAGCGCCTTCTTCAGGATGTATTTGCCCTCGCTTCCATGGAGCTTCAGCCGGCTCGGCAGGCCTGCCGCCCATTCCACGAATTCGTGGTCGAGCATGGGCACGCGCACTTCGAGTGAAACCGCCATGCTGGTGCGGTCGACCTTGGTCAGGATGTCGCCGACAAGATAGGTCTTGATGTCGGCATATTGCGCGGCCGTGATGCGATCGGCGATATCGGCTTCGCGCATGGCGGCGGCAATCGCATCCGCGGGATGGTGGCCCGCTACGGCCCGCTGCATTCCGGGCGAATAGAGCCGTGCCCGTGCGTCGTCGTGGATCTTGTTGACCATGCGGTAATAGCCGCCGGCGCTGTCGAGCGCGAACTCCTGAAAGGTGTATTTCGCCCGCAGCCAGCGCGGGGCCCAATCGAGCTTGGGATAGATCTGCCCGAGCGTGCCGAACACCGGGCCCCGAACGGAGGCCGGCAGCATCCGCCGCATCCGCTCGCCATAATTGTAGAGACGATAGCGGCGGTAGCCCGCGAACATCTCATCGCCCGCGTCCCCCGAAAGGGCGACCGTCACATCGCGCCGCGCGAGCTTGGACACGTGATAGGTCGGTACCGAAGAGCTGTCCGCGAAGGGTTCATCGAAGATGGCCGCTTGCGCGCGGTAGGCCGAAAGCGGGCTTGCCGCCACTTGCTGCTCGTGATGGTGCGTCCGGTAAAGGCGTGAGACCCGCGCCGCATGGGCGAGTTCGTTCGTGCCCCCGTCGCCAAAACCGATGGCGAAAGTCTCCACCGGCGAATCGGTCTGCCGCGCCATCGACGCGACCACGCCGCTCGAATCCACGCCCCCCGACAGGAAGGCGCCTAGCGGCACTTCCGAGATCAGCCGGATGCGCACCGCTTCGTTCAGCCGATGGATCAGCTCGCGCGCGGCGGTTTCTTCGGAAATCGCCCCTTCGCTGAACTTCAGCCGCCAATATTCCACCGGCGTCGGCATCGGCTTACCCCGGACAAGCGTCAAATGATGCGCGGCGGCAAGCTTGTGGATGCCCTGATAGATGGTCGCGGGGTCCGGCACATAGCCGAAGGCGAAATAATCGTCGACCGCATCCGTATCGATCCGCTTTTCAACCAGCGGATGCACCAGCAGCGATTTCAGCTCGGAGGCGAAGATGAAATAGCGTCCGCCCACGATGGCGTAATAGAACGGCTTCTTGCCGAGGCGGTCGCGCGCGGTGAACAGCGTGCCCGTCTTGCGGTCATAGAGCGCGAACGCGAACATGCCGCGGAAGCGCTTGACGCAATCAGGTCCCCATTGCTCCCAGGCATGGATGACGACTTCGGTGTCGCTGTGGGTGCGGAAGCGGTGGCCATGGGCTTGAAGCTCCGGCACAAGCTCCTGAAAATTATACATTTCTCCGTTGTAGACGAGACAAACCGAGCCATCCTCGTTGAACATCGGCTGCTGGCCATGGGCCACGTCGATGATGGCGAGGCGGCGCTGGCCGAAACCCATGCCGCCCTCGGTGTGGTAGCCGGCGCCATCCGGCCCCCTATGCGCGATGGCATCGGTCATCCGGGCGAGCACGCCCTTGTCTATGACGGAAGGCTGAAGGAGATCGAAAATACCGGCTATGCCGCACATGACGCCGAAACTCGCTGAACGACCCAGTCCTATGTACCGGTTCTTTTGCTGCGGTGCGAGGTCGGACCGCGGATGCGGTTAAGTTCCCTTGACCGCGGGGCCCGGTCACGATCAACCCAAGCTGGCGGTTCGGCGCGCGCTGCCTGCTTCAGAAATCGGGCCTGCCTGCGGTCGGAATTTCCGCGGGCTTGTTGTCGTTGAAGTCGAAGGTCGTCTCGGCGCAAACCTGTTCCAGCCATGGCCCACGCCCGCGGCGATAGGTGGCACTGGCCGACCAGGTTCTGGTGAACATCGTGGGGTCTTCCACCGTGATTTGGACCTGCAGCCCTTTGAGATTGGTGTCGGGATCGATCGCCATGGCGCCGGGCACGCCGCCGACGCGCCCCTCCCGCTTTTCATAGGTGTCCTGCGCCGTTTTCGCGGCGGCGCCGTCGATCAGGCGGTAGCGCTCGACCACATGTAGCGCGTTCGTGACGGGCACGCCGAAGCGGTCGATCAGGGCGTATGGTGCAGGCTGGACGCCGATGGTGTCGACGACGAGCGTGTCGCCCTCCCAATGCCCGACGGAATCGCCCATCGGTGAAGGCTTCAGATTGCGCGGGTGGCTCGCATTCAGGCGCACGCGCCGGACCTGGTCGTCCTGGGCGTAGAGCATGGTGATGTGGTCCTTGGCGGGAACCACCCACATGCCCAGTTCCATCGCATAGGTGAATGGCGGGTTGTACGGCGCGCAGCTGTTGGAGGGGTCCGGATAAGGCTTGCCGGTCTTCGAAATCTCGCCCTTCTTGCGAACGATTTCGGCGGCTTCGGGCTTGAGAATGGGATTGTTGTAATCGCCGACGATCTGGCCGCCGTCGCCAGTGCCGTCCGCGATCCGCTTCAGATTGATGAGCGGCGCGGGCTCGCCGGGAATGGGTTCGAAATTGAACGCATTGCGCGCCCACATGCCGCTGAAATCGAGGGACGGATTATCGGCGGCTGCGGCCGGCCCCATGCAGATCGAACTCAGCAGCAGACCCGTCATCGACCGAACGAACGCCATCGACTATCCCCCTTAAAAATCCGGTTTGTTCGCCTGCGGGATCGGCTCCACATCATAGCCGAACCAGGCCGTGTTGTTCTCGGCGCAGGAGGACTCCGTCATTGGGTTGTTGCCCGCGCGCTCGTAATGCTGGCGCGCTGTCCACGCCATGGTGAAAGCGCCGGGGTCCTCGACGCGGACGCTCGCCTCTATCGCCTTGCCGCCATTTGCGAGCCGGTAGCGCTCGACGACATGAATCTGCGTCGTATGCGGCGTGCGGTAGGAATCGACGAAGGTCTTGTCGTTGAGCCCAATGGTGTCGATGACGAGCGTGTCGCCATTCTCGTAATGGCCGACGGATTCTCCGAACCAGGAGGGCTTCGGATTACGCGAATGCTGGGCGTTCAGATACACATGGCGCACCATGTGGTCTTCCTCCCAGATTATGGTGACTTCCTTGGGCGTCTGGAGGAACCACAGCGGCCGCACCGGATAGAGCAGCCATCCGGGCACGCCGATCGGCCAGCAGCGCTCCTTCGGCGTGAAGTCGGGTTTTCCGGATAAAGCGCGCTCGTTCTCCTTGCGCAGCGCTTCTTTGACCCAGGGCTGCAGGATCGGATTGGTCAGATCCGCGACCCGGTAGGTCGGCTGTCCCCCGTCTCTCCGCGCGGCGCCGTCGTCCACATGCGGATGAGTCTTGTCGCTCGTAACCGGACCGGGCCCGCTTTCCGGGGGAATGAAATCCTGGCCGATGGGGTTCTCGCCCTTGGGGTCGCCGGCGATCCAGCCGGTCACGCTGTCCGGCCCGAAATTCGGAATGGCGGCGTTGTCGGCGGCCGATGCCGGCCACAGGGCAAGGCTCGCGCACAGCGCGCCCGCGGCAAGACCGCCCGAAATCGGAAAGGGAATTCTCGTCATCGTTCAAAAATCCGGTGTTCTGGTCTCTGGAATGGGCAGGGCATCGTGCTTGAAATACCCTGCATTGTTCGCCGCGCAAACCATTTCTTCCCAGGAGCCGTTCTCGCTCTGGCGGTAACACCGGCCATAACCGTAAGCCCCGGTTTGAAGCGCATCCCGCACGCCTTCGCAGGTCAGAAATCGGGCCTGTCCGCGACCGGGATATGATAATCGAACAGATGCTGGTTGTTCTCCGCGCAGGCTTCCTCCTGAAGCGTGCCTTCCGTCCGCCGGTAGCTCCGCATCGCCTGCCAGGGCTGATTGTACGTATCGGGATCCTCGATCGTCAGGCGCACTTCAAGGGTCTTGCCTTGTTCCGTCAGTTTCAGGCGCTCGATAACGTGCAATTTATCGGTGTGGGGCGTGCGATAGGAATCGACGAAGGATTGGGTGCTCAGCCCGATGGTGTCGATCACCAGCGTATCGCCATTCTCGTAATGGCCGACCGATTCTCCGTACCAGGACGGCTTTGGCGCCTTCGAATGCGGCACGTCGAGATAGACATGGCGCACCTGATGGTCTTGCTCCAAAAGGATGGTCACTTCCTTGGGCGTCTGCACGAAATAGAACGGGCCGCCTTGCAGGTCGATGGCCGGAACGCCGGAGGGCTTGCAGGAGGAGGCGGGCGTATAGGCGATCTTTCCGGCCAGCACCTCGTCATTGTCTTTTTTCATGACGTCTTTGGCCCATTGCTTCAGATTGGGGTTGGCAAGGTCGCCGATGCGGTAGGTCGGCTGCTTTCCTTGGCCGTTGCCCACGAAGGGATGGGCCGGGTCCTGGCGCATCGGCGCGGGCGAGCCGGGCACCTGGCCGTAGTCGCCGCCGTTTCCGGTCTGCCAGGCAATGCCGCCCGAAGAAAGATCCGGAATGGAAGCGGCCGGCTGCGCCATTGCGGCCGTAATGGCCGCGGCCGCAAGACCGGTGATTCCCGCGCCCACAAGCATCGATTTCATCATACCGAATACAGACATTGCTCCCTCCATCTTCTCGCTTTGCGGGCTCAGAAATCCGGCTTGTCGGCCTTGGGGACGAGCTTCAGGTCCCCCTGGTGAAACATATCGACATTGTTCTCGGCACATGCGCCTTCATTGAAACCGCGGATGACGCGCCGGTAGCTGACATTGGCGCTCCACGGAGCGGTGAAAATGTTCGGGTCCTCGATCTTGAGTTCGACCCGCAAGCCCTTGTCGTAATTGGGATCTGCGGCCATGGGGCCTGTCGTGCCGGCGGTCTTCACGTGGCGGTCCAGCGCAGCTTGCGCGTCCTTGGCATCGATCAGCCGATAGCGCTCCACCACATGCATGGCCTCGCTCTGGGGCGTGCCGAATCTGTCAACCACGGTGTAGGGTTCAACCTTGATGCCTACCGTATCGACGACGAGCATGTCGCCTTCATAATGGCCGACGGAATCGCCCATGGGCGAGGGTTTCAGATTGCGGGGGTGGCTGGCGTTCAGCCGCACGCGCCGGATTTGTGCATTTTGCGTGTAGAGGATGACGATATCGTCCTTCCTCTGCACCATCTGCATGCCCTGCTGCATGGCGAAAAGAAAGGGCGGCGAAAAGACTCCGCACTGGTTGCTGGGGTCGGGAATGTCGTGTCCGCTTTCCGAATATTCGCCGTTTCTCTTTACCACCGCGGCAGCTTCGGGCTTCAGGATCGGATTGTTGTAATCGCCGACCAGCGGAATGGGATCGCCGTCGACGGCGGAGCGGCCGGCATCCGCGCCCAACCGCCGCAAATTCAGCAGCGGACCGGGGCCGGTTTCCGGGGGCTCGAGATTGAACATATTGCGGCCCCATGGGCCGGAAAAATCGGGAATGGTGTCCGCGCCCGCGGCATTTAGCGCCGGAGAAGCCAGCGCGGCGCAGAACACAAGACCCGCAATTGGACGACGAAACGCCAAACCATCCTCCCCCTCAAAAATCCGGCCTGTCCGCCTTCGGAATGGGCGGCGATGCCGCCACGGCATATTGATTGTCCGCGTTCTCGGCACAGATCTGCTCCTGCCAGGCGATCGAGGCCCGATGATAGGTCACGCGAACCGGTAGCGGCTGCTTGAAATAGACCGGGTTTTCGATGGTCAACTGAAGTTCGAGCCCCTTGGCGTAATTCTCGTCGATGGGCATGCCGCCGCCGAGCCGCCCTGCCTCTTTTTCGTGTTCGGCTTCCCTCTGTTTCGCGTCTTTCGCATCGATCAGCCGATAGCGCTCCACCACATGCGCGCCTTCGCCCAGCGGCGTGCCATAGCGGTCCACCACGGCCTGCGCATCGGACTTGATGCCGATGGTATCGATGACCAGCGTGTCGCCTTCGTAGTGCGCGATGGAATCGCCTTTCCAGGACGGCGTCACGCGACCGGGATGTTTTCCGCTCAGCCGGATATGGCGGACCTGGTCGTCCTGGTTATAGAGGATGGTGATTTCGTCCTTCTTCTGCAGGAACTGCAATCCCAATTGCATCGCGGCGACGAAGGGCGGGTTATAGGGGGCGCAGCGCGTGGACGGATCGGGGAATCCGTGGCCGGCCACCGCTCCTTCGGTCCGCTGCTTCACAATGGAAGCGGCTTCCGGTTTGAGGATGGGATTGTTGTAATCGCCGGCCGGCCGCGTCGGGTCGCTGCTGCCGGAGGGAAGGCGAACAAGGTTGGTGATCGGGCCCGGCCCGGAAGGAAGCGCTTCGAAATCGAACGTGTTGCGCCCCCATAGGCCGGAGAAATCCGGCGCGGTCTTCTCCGCGCTCCATGCCGGCAAGCCGAGGAGGGCGGCGGCAATCGAACCTGCAATCAAGCGGCGCATGAATCCTCCGGTCAGAAATCAGGCCTTTTGGCTTCGGGGATCGGCTCGACCTTGTAATTGAAGTAATTGAAATTGCCCTCGGCGCAGAACGATTCGCCGATTGGCCCATCGGCGCGGCGATAGCGCTGGATCGCGTTCCACGGCGTGGTGAAGGCGCCGGGATCCTCGACATGCAGGTCGACCTGCAGCGTCTTGCCGCCGTCGGCCATATGGAAGCGCTCCACCGTGTGCAGTCTGTCGGTATGGGGCGTGCGGTAATTGTCCACCCAGGTCCGGTCGTTTATGCCGACGGTATCGACGATCAGCGTATCGCCCTCGTAATGGCCGACCGATTCTCCGTACCAGGACGGTTTCACGCGGGCCGAATGCGGCACGTCGAGATGGATGTGCCGGACCTCATGGTCCTGCTGGGAAATCAAAAGCACCTCTTTCGGCCCTTGCACGAAATAGATCGGCTGCACCGGATAGAGCAGGAACGCCGGCGTCCCCATCGGCCAGCACGCGGCCTGGCGCGTGTAGCCGGGATTGCCGGCAAGAATGAAGGCGTCGCGCTTCCTGATTTCTTCCTTGGCCCAGGGCTGGAGAATGGGGCTGTTGACGTCGCCGATGTGGAAGGTCGGCTGTTTGCCGGTGGCCGCTGCCTCCGCGTTGCTGACGCGCGGATGCGCCGGATCGAACATGACCGGTCCCGGCCCGGAAGAGGGCGGCAGGAATTCGGTGCCGACAGCGATCCAGCCGACATTGGCGGCCGGCGCGAAATCCGGCGTCGCCGGGCCGTCCGCGCCCCATGCGGCTGCTACGACGCAAAGAAGCCCGGCCGCCACGCATATCGATCCCAATCGCAACATGACACCTTCCTTCGGGCAGAACATCAGAAGTCCGCCATCGCAATCCCGGCAGCCGCGGTGGCGGCTGCAACGTCTCCGACGAGCCGGAATTTCCGTAACGCGGGATTCGTCATGCGCGCTCTCCTTCAGAAATCGGGCCGTTCGGCGTGTGGCACCTGCGTATCCTTGCTCGCGTAATATTCGGTCTGGTTCTCGGCGCAGATCTGTTCCTGCCATTCGCTGCCGGCCTTGCGATAGGTGACTGTGGCCGACCACGGCTTGGTCAGCGTGTCCGGGTCTTCGACCGTGAACTGAAGCTGCAAGCCTTTTCCCCGATAATCGGGATCGTAGTACACGCCGTTCCCGACCGGCCCGTCGACCCGGCCGAATTCCTTTTCGTTCTGTGCGAACGCTTTCAACATCGTTTCGCCATCGACCATGCGATAGCGTTCGACCACATGCATGGCCCCGCTCTGGGGCGCGCCGAACAGGTCCGCCATGGTGAAGGGACCCACCTTCACGCCGACCGTATCGACCACCAGCGTGTCGCCTTCATAATGGCCGACGGAATCGCCCATCCAGGATGGCGCCATATGCGCAGGGTGGACGGAATTCAGCCGCACGTGCCGGACATGGTGGTCCAGCATGTAGATGATGGTGACCTCGCGCGGGCCTTGCAGAAGCTGGATTTCCTGCTGGTGCAGCACATAAGGGGGCTGCTGCGGCGCGCATTGATTGGAAGGGTCGGGGAAGGCGTTGCCGGTTTTCGAGATCTCGCCGAGCTGCCGCAGGCGCTCGGCCGCGTTGGGCTTCAGCACCGGATTCATGTAATCGCCGACCAGCTTGCCGCCGTCGCTCGCCCCATCGGCGCGGTGCATCAGGTTGGCAATCGGCCCCGCTCCGGAGGCAGGCGGCTCCAGCCCGAAGGTCATCCGCGCCCACAAACCGGAAAAATCCGGCTGCGCGGCCGCTTTTTCGGCGCCCCATCCCGGCCAGGCAGCCATCGCTGCCGCACCCAAAACCGCCAGGAAACGGCCGCTTCCGCGCGGCCAGCCGCACCCCATCGAATCCTCCCATCCCTGGGAAGCAATTATAGCGTGCAACCTTGCCGGGGCGAAGCTCTCAGCGGGCTGCCACGGCGGCGGGCGGCAGCGCGTTCTTGACCACCATCCCGCCCTTCATCACGAAGCGCACCCGCTCCATCTCGGTCACATCGTTGAGCGGGTTTCCGGCGACCGCGATGATGTCGGCGAATTTGCCCTTTTCGACGCTCGCGATCTCGGTGTCCCAATTGTAGTTCAGCACCTTGGCCGCCGGCAGATAGGCAGACTGCAGCGCCTGGGCGGGCTTCATTCCCCATTTCACGAAATAGGAGAATTGGTTGGCCTGCTTGCCGTGGGGGATGTCTATCGACGTGGCGCCGCTGCCGAACACGATGGTGACGCCCGCCGCCAGCGCGCGCCGGAACGCCTGCTCGGCGAGTTTGATGCGCGAATTGCGCCCGCCCGTGGCGGCGAGGTCGCCTTTCTCAAGCGCGATGAGGTCGTCGAGCGTGCAGACGAAGGGGAGCTTCTTCTGCAGCAGCACGCGGATTTGCGGCTGATCAAGTTCGAGCAGATGGTTGTTCGCATCCACCCCTGCATTGATGCAGGAGTTCATCCCCTCGCCGCCATAGGTATGGCAGGCGACCTTGAGCCCCAGGCGGTGCGCTTCGTCCACGATCGCCTGGACTTCCTCGAACGTCAGCGATGGGCTGTTCACGAGCGTCGCGTCGGGCTTCCACATGTGCATGGTGCCCGCGAAATCCTGCGTCGTGTAGATCTTGATGTAATCGACCCCGTGCAGCTTCGCCTCGCGCACGGCGGCGCGTGCAAGCCACGGCCCGTTGATGTCCTTGTCCTCGGTGCGGCTGTTGTAGAAGCGCCCCTCGGCCGGATCGACGTAGTAATTGGTGGCCCGCGGATTGAGCGATTGCCCGACCACCTGCATCCGTGGACCCTGGACAAGGCCCGCATTGATCTCGTCGCGCAAATCCACGGTGTTCCAGCCGCCGCGTGAATCCATGTCGAGAAGGGTAGTGAATCCCGCCTCCAGATCGACCTGGGCGTTGGCGAGCGCGATCAGCGCGCGCTGCGTCGGTGTGTTGCCGCCGGTGTTCACATGGACATGCGCATCGATCATGCCCGGCATGACGGTCGCGTTGGACAGGTCGATCACGCGCATGCCCGCCGGGATCTGCAGGTTCGGCCCCACATCGGCGATGCGGTCGCCCTTGATCAGGACAATCTGGTTGTTGAGGAGCGTGCCGGTGTGAGAATCGAACAGCCGCCCGGCCCGGATGGCGATCGTCTGATCGGGCGGCGCGAGGAATGTTCCGGTCCGCTGCGCCTCGGCTTGTGGGGCGGCAATCCCCAACAGCATGGCGGCGGTCAGGAAAACGAGCGTGCAATGCCGGCGCATGGGAACCCCCCGTTTGTTTGTTGGTCTTTGGGGGCATTCTACCGGATTTCCTTGCGCTCAGACACCATGCCCAGGGCGCAAAAATCATGCGCAGGCGAAACCGGCTCGCCTGCGCATGATGTTGGCCGCGGAGGACGCCCTCTATTGGGCCGAAGCAATCGCTCCTGATCCGAGGTCGATCATGGCGCGCCGGTTCTGCGGTTCCCGCACGCCCGGTCCCGTAGCGACCAACGGATCATCGAAGCTCTTGCCGATCGTCATGATGTTCGACGCATTCATGCCGAGCTGCATCATCTCGTTCTTCACCGCGGTCGCGCGGCGTTCGGAAAGCCGCTGGTTGTAGCTGTGCGAGCCCACCGTGTCGGTGTGTCCGGTCACCGTGATGCGGACGCTGCCATTGCGCTTGGCCGTGTCCACGGCGGCAGCGATGATCTGATGCGCTTCGGGTGTGATGTTCGACTTGTCGAAGTCGAAGAACACCATGAAATTGCGAACCACCGGCGCCGGAGGCGGGGCCGGTGGCGGCGCAGGCGTTTCGGCCACGGCTGGAGGAGGCGGGGCCGGCGGAGGCGGCGGCGCGGGCGGGGCTTCTGCGACGCGCTCG
>Ga0265338_10011349_pt1 | contig 10303 bp, 8 predicted proteins | sample 42126metaG_FD_193579 | JGI IMG/M metagenome (GOLD analysis project Ga0265338, IMG submission 193579) | Rhizosphere microbial communities from Carex aquatilis grown in University of Washington, Seatle, WA, United States - 4-21-26 metaG | ecosystem: Host-associated > Plants > Roots > Rhizosphere >... | reverse complement strand
GCGATGGCGCATCGGTGTTGCACGGGCTCAAGACGACCTGCTTGCCGAAGTACATGGAGCGCTCCGCATACCTCGCGACATTTTGGCGACGCGGTCGCTACTACCGGACCTATTCGGCATACGTCGAAGACGAAGTTCGTGCCGCTTTGGCAACGCCGGATGATTTCGTGCGCGGGCCGCGCGAGCTGTCGAAGCGAGGGACGCGCGAGGATGACACCCACGCGTTCGTCGTCGAGGACGGGCGCTACGTTTCGGCGCGCTGGCCAGGCGATGCGTTCCTGATCGCAAAGAAACTGAACGAGCGACTCGCTTCGGCGAGCGCCGAAGCTTCGACGACTAATCGCGCTGAATATTCACGCTAAACTTCGCGTCGGACTACCGAGTCACTCGTCTCGTGCGCTTCCGCTTCTACCCTTTGCTTGCCGTCGCCGCGCTCGCCGGTGACACTCGCGCCGACCTCGGCGTACGCGACTATCGCTATTTTCGCGCGCTGTCGATCGATCTGCTCGGCCGGCCCGCGACCCGCGCCGAGCTCGCCGCGTTCGAGCGCCCCGACTTCGATCTCGATGCATGGATCGATTCGGCGATGGGCACGCCGGAGTATTCCGATCGCCTGCGCCGGATCTACATGGATGTGCTGCGGCTCGAAGTCGGTCCGAGCTTTCAGTTCGTACCCGCGCCGCTCGTGCTGCGTCGCGAGCAAGTGCTCGATGCTGAAGGCGCGCCGATCTACATCTACTTCCGCAAAGGTCAACGCCGCGTCGATCCGGTCACCGATGGCGACTTCTGCCTGAGCCGCGACGACACCGGGATGCAGTTTCCGGCCAACGCGCCGTCGATCGGGTTCCCTCATCCGGTGAGTCAACGCGTGCTCGACGAGCGCACCGTGGTGGTCAAGCCGTGGTGGCTGTACGCCGACTATCGCGTGACCACGCCGACCGATCGGATCGGCGACGAATGGAAGAAGCGCTACCCCGGGTTCGTGCCGGCGCCGGCGCTGCTCGTCGAGCCCGACGGCAAGACGCCGACCACCGTCGTCCGCGTGTGCAAAGAAGAAGCGCAGACCGCGGACAGCGGCACGGTCTACGCATCGGGCCGCGCCGGCGCCCCGAAGTTGAAGCCGGGCGAGCAGCTGCCAGCGGGCCGGCTCGACGCGCCGCCCGGCGACTCGGGGTTCGCGAAGAACCAGAAGGGTCGTGCGGTCTCGTGCCTGTCCGGCACCGGCTTTCAGAATTCGGTCGAGTGCGGCTGCGGCATCGGCCTCGAGCGCTGCGAGCCGTCGAGCGGACCGCAGTTCGAGTCCCCGGCGTTCGTGATGCCGACGCGCACGCCGCTCGGCGCCGATGCGCCGTTCGAAGCAACACCACAGCCCGCGTCGTCGTGGGAGCGCAACTGGTGGGGCGAAGAGGCACGGGTGTTTCTCGACAAGATCTTCACCGAGGATCGCGACTTCCGCGAAGTGCTGACCAGCCGCGCAACCTCGGTCAACGGTCCGCTCGCCCAGTTCTATCGATTCTTCGCGGGCGCCACGTGCTGCGGACCGAGCGCGGACATCGGCTACAGCCAACCCGAGCCGCTCGTCGAGCCCGGCGCGATTCCGCAGGCATTGGTTCCCGAGGATACCGCGACGTGGCTGCCGGTCGCCGATCGCGGCCCGCACGCATCCGGGATCCTGACGATGCCGATCTTCCTGACGAAGTATGGCTCGCGACGCGCGCGCGCTCACGTCGTCTACAACGCGTTCCTGTGCAAAGACTTCGTCGCGGATAGCGTCAAGCTCGCGCCGTCGAATGAAGCGGATCTGACGAAGCGCCCGGGGTGTTCGAGCTGCCATCAGACCCTCGAGCCGATCGCGTCGTACTTCACGCGCGTGACGGAGTCCGATTGGACGTATCTGCCGGCGACGACCTTCCCGATGTCGCAAGCGCGCTGCGCGAAGGCCGATCAATCGAAGCTGCCCGGGTTGTGCAAGCTGGTCTACGACCCGGCGTTCTCGGACGACCGCCACTCGACGCTGCGCGGCGCGTACGCGTCGCCGGCGCACGCCGAAGCCGGGCCCGCCGGGCTCGCGCAAGAGATCGTCGGCGCGCCGGAGTTCGCGCCGTGCGTCGTCGACAACGTCGCGTCGTCGCTGCTCGGTCGCGCGCTCGCACCGGAAGACGAGCCGTGGAAGAACCAGCTGACGAACACGTTCGTCACCGGCGGTTACCGGATGAAGGCGTTGGTCAAAGCGATCGTGACCTCGCCGCGTTATCGCAAAGGCAACGACGCGAAGAGGGCCCCGTGAAGCTCGCGGTCTATTTATCGTTTGGGCTGCTCGCCGCATGCGGTGCCGCTCCTGGGATCGCGCCGACCGCGCCGCAGCCGCTGCCGGTCGCGAAGACCATCGCGATCGACACGACGCCGAAAGAGCGCCGCCGGATGATGCCGCCCGAAGTTTACCTGCGCGCGTACATGGTGTGGTTCGGCGGGCTCGCGCCGCTCGACGTCCAAGCGCGCGCGAAGGGCAAGGCGCTGTTCGATGCGTGGGACGACTATCTGTCCGCGCTCGGCCTGCCCGACTATCGCGTCGACCTGCCGCGCCAGATGCAGACCAACACGCTCATGCTCGCGACGCTCGGCCGGCTCGGCGAGGCGCTGTGCATGCGCGCTGCCGAACGCGACCTACACGGCAAGCCGCCGGCGATCGCCGATCGCGTGATCTTCGCGTTCGAGGTCGTGCCGACGCCGAGCGCGGACGAGTTCCGCGATCGATTCGACGTCTTGCATCGCACGTTCGTCGGCTATCCGGTCGCGCTCGGCCCCGCGGATCGGCTCGCGAAGTTCTATGCGCTCTATCAGGCGGTCGCCGCGCGCCACAAGGCCGCGAAGCAACCGCTCACCGGCGACGAGACCGCGTGGGCCGCGGTGTGCAGCGCGCTCGTGCAGCATCCAGAAACGGAGCTCTACTGATGTTCACTCGACGCTCGATGTTGCAACTGCTCGGCGGTGGCGCCGCGAGCCTCGCGCTGCGCCGGCCGGTCTGGGCCGCGGCGAAAGATGCCGCGCCCGGCGAGTTCTTCATCTTCATCCACGCCTCGGGCGGCTGGGACGTCACGCTATGGGCCGATCCGCGCAACGAGCGCAAAGGCATCGTCGATCCGGCCGGGACCGACAACACCGACATCGCGCCGCTCACGCATTGGAAGTCGACGCGACTCGACAACGACGTCGATACGTTCGAAATCCTCGCGCCGAAGAATGTCTCGCTGCGATTCGGGCCGGGCATCGGCGACTTGTTCGACTTCCGCGAGCGGCTCACCGTGATCAATGGCCTCGCGATGAACACGGTGAGCCATCCCGACGGCACCGCATTCTCCGCGACCGGGCGTCACCTCGCGGGCGGTCGACCTCCAGCGTCGAGCGTCGACGTCGCGGTCGCGAACGAGCTCGGCACCGACCAGCTGTTGCCGGCGGTCGCGGTGCAGTATCCGTCGTCGTTCATCGGCGACCGGCTCGATCGCCGCGCCGTGCCGCTGCGAGTCGCGAGCGCCGCGACGATCGCGAAGTCGTTGACCCGCAGCGACGCCTACCTCGCCGCCGACGATCGTACCGCGATCACCGCGTTGCTCACCGACGAGGCCGCGGCGCTCGCCGAGCAGTCGGCATATCCCGAAACGTACCTGCGCGCCGAGAGCCAGGAGACCGCGCTACCGAAGTTGATCTCGGGAGATCTCGAGAAGGCGTTCACCCAGAAGGCGCTGCAAGATGCGTATCCGAAGTTCGACTACAAGGCGAAGTCGCAAGGCCAAGGCGCGCTGTCCGCCGCGTTCGCGCTCGAAGCGATCAAGCGCAACGTCGTGCGCTGCGTCGGGTTCGCGCTCGGCGGGCTCGATACGCACAACCAGAACTACAAGCAGCAGGCGCACACCCAGCAAGAGCTGTTCGGCGTGATCGCGCGGCTCGTCGAGGAGCTCGATCGCACGCCGCACCCCGACAAGCGGTCCGCGAAGCTCGCCGACCACACCCACATCTTGGTGTTCTCCGACTTCTGCCGCACGCCGCAGATCAACCTGAGTGGCGGGCGCGATCACTATCCGAATAACTCGGCGCTCGTGATCTCGCCGAAGTTCGTCGCCGGTCGCTCGTTCGGCAAGACCGACGTCGAGCAGCTGTTGCCCGCCGACGCTGGCTTGGGGTTCTCCGACGGTCCGCGCCCGATCGCGCCGCCCGACCTGCTCGCGACGTTCGTGTCGGCGTTCGACATCGATCCGCGCAAGTATCTGCGCGACGGTGAGGTCGTGAAGGCGATGCTGCGGTGAACCGCGCGTTGCTCGTGCTCGTCGCGGCCTGCGCTCACGCTCCGCCGCCGGCGGTGACGAAGCTCGTCGCCACCGACATCGGGACGCTCGACAACGCGTCGGCAGTCGTCGCGCTCGGCGATGCGACGTTCGTGTTCCGTGCAGCGGGCGTCGCAATCCTGCGCGGTGGGATTCTAGTGGCGACCGGCGAAGCACCGGCCGAGATTCGTTCGGCGACGACGATCTCGGCGCTCGATGGCGACGGCCGTTGGGTCGTTGCGGTCGCGACCAACGGCACCGTGTGGCGAGTGACCCAGACCGCCGCGTTCGAATCGATCGGCGAGCGGCTCGGGTTCACGGGCGCGAAGGTCGTTGCACTCGTCGGCGCGGGTAAGACGATCGCGGCGCAGCTCGACCAAGGCATCGCGTCGTCGACCGACGCCCATCACATGCAGATCGTCACGAGCGTGCCGACGACGACCGCATTCGCTGCCGCGGTCGACCGACTCGCGTTCGCTACCGCCACCACCGTCGAGCTCTGGGATCTCGCGAAGGCGACGCGAAGGTCGTTTGCAGTTTCCGGCGTGCGATCGCTCGCGTTTCTCGATGCGGACAGTTTGGCGCCGCGGCTCGCCATCGCGACCGCCGATCAGCTCGCGATCGAGAGCGGTGGCGTGTTGCGAAAAGTCAGCGCGCCCGCAGCGCTGTCATCGATCGTCGCCGCCGGACCGCACCTGTGGATCGGAGCCGCCGACCGCATGTACCTCTACGACGGCCGAACGATGTCGCCGACGACCAGCGCGACCCATGCGCCGCGACCGCTCTACGGCTCACCAACCGGCGACGTGTGGGTCGCTGGCAACCCGGGGTTGGCGCACTACGCGATCGGTGGCTCGACCCGCGCAGCTCACGCTGCCGACGCCGGCTGGCAAACGAGCATCGCGCCGGTGTTCCAACGCGTGTGCGCCCATTGCCATCTCCCGGGCGGCGATGCGGGCATCGACCTATCGAGTGCCGCGTCGTGGAGTGCCGAGAAGAACGAGATCAAAGGTCGCGTGCTCGTCACGAAAACGATGCCGCCGGCCGGCACCGAGATGTCCGATGCCGATCGGCGCGCGATCGAGGCTTGGCTCACGAAGTAACGATGCGGCTCGACGCTAGTTGCGAGCGACGCAGCTGTCGCTGTGACCGAGCTTGCAGGCACGCGCGTAGTAGGTGCGTGCGCGATCCTTGTCGATCTGCACGACCTTGCCCTGCGCATAGTAGTAACCGAGCTGAGCGCAGCCGATCGCGTAGCCGCCGTCGCATGCGTGCTCGAGGATGGCGACGCCGCGCTTGGCGTCGGCGGTCACGCCAACGCCCTCGGCGATCCGTCGGCCGACGGCACCGCACGCGAATATCGCCGGATTGTCCGCGTTGCAGGCGGCGATCAGATAGTCGGTCGCGCGCACGTCGTCTTTCGGAACGTCGGTGCCGAGAGCGTAGAGACTGCCGATATTCATGCACGCTGGACCGTTGCCGCCCTGGCAGGCCTGCTCGTAGAGCGCCATGCCCGACCGCACGTCGCGTGCGACGCCGCGGCCCTCGACATACTGGAACCCGAGATTCGAGCACGCCACGGCATCCCCGGCTTCGCACGCCTTCGCGCTGATCGCAGCGGAGCGCGACTCGTCACGTTTCTCGGGTGGCCCGCCCTCGAAATAGACCGATGCCAGCGCAGTACAACCGCGAACGTTGCCGCCATCGCAGGCGCGCTGGAATAGCGCCTCTGCGCGCGTCCAGTCGATCTCACCGCCTCGGCCCTGTGCGAGTAGCGCGCCGAGGTTCTCGCAACCAGCGAGCGAGCCGAGCTTGCACGCACGCTCGTCATAGCGACGCGCGGCGACCGAGTCCTTGGCCGCCGGCGTGAAGGAATTCTCGTTCGGACCGGCGGTCGGCGACTGGACGAGCAACGGACCGGCAGGATCGGCCTCGAAGCCGAGCGTGTAGCAAGCGTTCGCATCACCGTCGTCGCACCAGCGATCGAGCAAGCTGTCGGCGCAGTGATCGGAGTCGCACGCCGCCCTCGCTTGCGCCCGGCACGCGGTTTCGTCGCCAGAGCTGCACCCGATCGAGCGCGCCGGAGCGCTCGTGGTCCGGGCTGCCACCGGCGTACCGCAGCCGGCAAGCCACGCGCACGACGAGAACAAGAGCAGGCGGATCATCGGCGTGGCCGAGCGTATGTGGCCGCGAGCGCCTCGCATATCGTTGCCGCGTTACTGATGCGTGAAGACGCGAGCGCAGCGACCGTCCCGAAAACGATGCCGCCGGCGGGCACCGAGATGTCCGATGCCGACCGGCGGATAATCGAGGCTTGGCTAACTAACTGACTATCTACTGCCAGCCGAGCTGCGCTGCGGCTTGGGCATACGTCGTCGCGACCACGATCTGATCGAAGTAGAAGATGTGGCCGTTGTTCGAATCGGGTTGATAGATCCCGTCTTTGATATCGAGCCCGTTGTAGGCGCCCGCGACTTGGCTCGGGTCGTAGCCGAGCTCGCCGGTCCAATCGAGCACGCGGGTACCGTCGATCCACATCTTGATCTCGCCGGTGCTCGCGAACCGCGGCTCGACGTAGATCAAGAACGTGTGCCAGGTGTCAGCCTCGATCATGTTCGCGCTCCAGATCTCGACATCGGGCGTGGTCGAATCGGGGCCGGTCGACATGTTGCGGATCGCGAGCTTGATCCGGAACGGCGGAGCGGCGCTCGACTCGAACTTGAGGCTGATCGGCGGGCCGTACGGATAGCCCTGCCACGCTTGCCAGAAGATCGCCGAGTCGGTGAATGCCGCCGGCGCTGCACCGAGCTTGAACGCGAAGCCCGCGTAGCGCGCGTTGTCGAAGTGCAGGCCGTCGGCGTCGGCCGCCTGAGCGATCTTGTACTCGACTCGCTGTTTGTGGCCGCTCGTATCGGTCGGAACGCTGAACGCCAGCGAGTGCTCTCCGGTGAAGTGCGCCGACGAGATGTACGGCTCGCTCGGCGTGCCGTCTTGAACGACGGCGAACGCGTAGCCGCCCTCGCTCGCGGTCCAATCGGAGTTGATCACGGTGTTATCCCCAGTGATCAGCCGAAGAACCTCGCCGGTGCCCGTGGTGGCGTCCGGCGGGACGGCTCCGTCCATACCTCCATCGACGTCGGTATTGTCGCCATCACCCTTGCCGCCGCCATGCGAGGGAGCGGTGACATGTGAAGCGCTCGGTGCGCACGCTGCGAACAGCAGCGCGATGACGATCGAGGGAGAGCGCTTCATTTCGATCAGCTCGGGCAGGATTCGATCTGGCAAGTACCGCTGTCGCACGCCCAGTGCGCGCATGCCTCGCTGCCGTCGCTGCACAGCCGGCAGAAGTCCGGCAGCGCGCCCGAGCAGTCCGATGCGGCGCTGCAGCTGTTGCTCGGCGCGGGCGGCAAGCAGCACTCGACGCCGAGGCCACCACCGCACGAATACTGGGTTGCATCGCCGACCGAACCGATCTCGCACGCGTCGGGAACGAGCGGAACGCAGGTGCCGCCCGCGTCTTCGCACGAACCGCCTACGCTAAAGGTCACGAACGTCGTGGTGCCCGGCGCCTCGAGCTCGAGGTTGTGGGCGCTCGTCAACTTCCAGGTGTACCGATCGATCGCGTTGCCGCCCTCGTCATAGAACCGGATGTACTTCTTGGTCGTCGTGGTCGAGTGCGTGAACAGGTACGTGCCCTCGGTGACTGCGGGTGGGCACGTACCGCCGCCTTCACACAGCACGAGCTCGCTGCGCGAGAACGTCATGTCGGGGTTGAGCGTGACGCTCGCGAGCGAACCGAACGTCGGCGTCGGGTTCGTGTACATGCCGGACGGCTTGCTAGCGCCGTCGTCTTTGCCGAGCGAGGGATCTTGCTGATCGCTGTCGTCGGTGCTGGTGGTGGTGCCGCAAGCGGCCAAGGCGATGATGCTGATGAAGCTGATACAGAAAAGCGTGCGCATGTGGATGCTCGCGCCCTGTGCACTCTGTATGCCCGCTGTAACGCAGCGTTGCGCATCGCAGGGCGATCGGCGACTCGAGTAGCCGACGACGACTCCAGTTGCCACTCGTGAACGCGGCAACCCGATCAGCCACCGGTGCGAAGAGAGTTCGCCCGTTTGCGGGCGGACCGATTCCTGCTTAACGCCGACCCGATGATCAAGCTTAGCTTCGCCCTCGCCGCGATCACGCTCGCCGGCTGCAACGCTCCTTCATCTAATGACGAGCCGTTTGCGCCCGGTCTGTCGAAGTACGAGCACGTTTTCCATAACGTGCCGGCCAACGGGACGCTGCCGGATATCGGCAAGGCCGACGGCACGTACCCGGCAACGTCGACGGAGCTGCTCGCGTTTCAATCGCCGGTCAAAGACCAGAATCAGCGCGGCGTCTGCACGATCTTCACGACCACCGGCCTGATGGAGCACCTCTATCTCAAAGCCGGGATGCAGAATCCGAGCTTCAGCGAACAATACTTACAGTGGGCCGTGAAGTCGCAGCTCGGCGTGTTGCCCGATAGCGAAGGCTCGGACATCGCGGACAACGTCGCGGCGATCAACCAGTTCGGCATCGTCGCCGAGTCCGACGATCCGTACGTCGGCACCGAGTGGACCGCCGCGAATGATCCGGCGTGCGTGCCCGACGGCACCGAGACTCAGACGCTGCCGACCAAGTGCTGGACCCAAGGCGATCCATCGGCGGCGGCGCAGGCGGCGACGAAGTACACGCTGCCGGTCGGCCAGTTCATCAACACCACCGACATCAAGGCGCACATCACGTCGGACCACACCGCCGTCGGGGTCGGCATCGACTTCTTCTATCAGGCGTGGAACCACGGCTTGTCGACGCTGCCGATCAATCGTGCGGATCTGACCGCCGGCATCGTGCGTTATCCGAACGCGGCCGACGTCACCGCGAGCCACTTGCAGCGCGCCGGTCACGGCATCTTGATCGTCGGCTGGGACGACAACCAAGAGTTCCAGTCGGTCGACGAGAACGATCAGCCAGTAGTCGACAGTAGCGGCAACCCGGTCATGCAAAAGGGCTTCTACATCTTCAAGAACAGCTGGGGCACCGACATCTTCGGCGTGACGAACCCGAACGGCGCGGGCTACGGCTGGATCTCGCAGCAATACATCACCGACTACGGCACCGCGTACGTGACGACGGCGCCAGATCTCGCGGGTTCGGGCTCCGGCTCGGGCTCGGGCTCGGGAACCGGAACGTGCACGTACAAGTGCAGCGATTACGGCTTTGCCGCGAACCAGTGCTTCATGGGCTGGACGTGCGATGCCGACGGCGAGTGCTTGACGCAGACCGGCGGTTGCTGATTCGCTGAGCGGTGGTGGACGGCGCGTCGACGCATCTTCTTTGCCCCAGCTGCGATCACGAGCCGCCGAGCTCGAGCGCGGTTGGCGATGTGTGCCCGGCGTGCGGCGCAAAGCTTGTATTCGTCAAACGGCAAGACGAACTGATCGGCACGATCGTCGACCGCCGGTTCGAAGTGCGCAGCGTGCTCGGCTCGGGCGGGATGGGCACGGTCTACCTCGCGTGGCAGCAGTCGATCGGTCGCGAGATCGCGCTCAAGGTGCTCGATCGCTCGTTCTCGCACGATGTCGGGATGACGAAGCGGTTCCTGCGCGAGGCGCGGCTCGCGAGCAGCTTGTCGCACCCGAATACGGTCAGCATCATCGACTTCGGGCAGGCCGAAGATGGCCGGCTGTTCATCGCGATGGAGCTGCTGCGCGGCATGACGCTGGCGCGCGTGCTGCACGACGGTGGCGCGCTGACGTTCGAGCGGGTCGCGCGCATCGGCATTCAGCTGTTCGATACGCTCGCGACTGCGCACAAGCAGCAGATCATCCATCGCGATCTCAAGCTCGAGAACATCATGCGGATCGACGACGCGCGCGGCGATCACATCAAGGTGTTGGACTTCGGGCTCGCGAAGTCGCTGATCGAGCGCGATCCGAGAGACACCCAGGCCGGTA
>Ga0265338_10011348_pt1 | contig 10305 bp, 4 predicted proteins | sample 42126metaG_FD_193579 | JGI IMG/M metagenome (GOLD analysis project Ga0265338, IMG submission 193579) | Rhizosphere microbial communities from Carex aquatilis grown in University of Washington, Seatle, WA, United States - 4-21-26 metaG | ecosystem: Host-associated > Plants > Roots > Rhizosphere >... | reverse complement strand
GGTATAGATAGCATTCAAAGGAAAGGCCAGGCTACCAATGTCGCTAGTACCAGATTGTTGCATAACTATATTGATACCAGTTCCAAGGACAACATTGGAATTGTATGGGCTCTTTATGTCGGAACTATTTATCTGTGTTTTAGACATCTAATTTTCCTTATGTATGACTGTAGTCGATCAATATATTGTCACCAGAGATTGGCGCATTGTTGAATGTGATGGTATTACCAGAATAGGTATAGTCAATACCATTGGGAGTCTGTCTCAAACCAGCTCTATATAATCTCTGCGTTCCGCTTAGGGCTGGATAGGTAGTGGTAAAAACTGTATTTAAGCTATTTACAGTGCCAGCAGGAATCTCATTCCATGACGGGATGGGAACTGGTTGATTGTTGATGGTCTTGACATAAATACTTGCGTAAGGTGTTGCTACAGTTCCAATGGTTCCATTGCCAGAGCTTTGGTTATTGTAAATGTTGGCAGTTGTTACGAGCTGTGATGTAACACCAGTTGCATACAGATTTGCATAAGGTGTTGCCAAGGTACCAATTGAGGCATTGCCCGATGTGTGCGGGTAAATATTACCACTCGTCTTCAAGCCACTAGTTTGTAATACCAATGGATTGGCGGAGTCACTGATTGTGATGGATGCACCAGAAGTAATAATAATGCTCTGGTTGTCTGCCAGATTTGGGTCTAGTCTTATGGTTGAAGCGCCAGAACCAAGCCACAACTGACCGCCCATGGTATAGGCAACAATGTTGTCAGTCTGCAGATAGTTCAAAGCACCATTGATAGTCAATGGGCCAGTCATATCATCTCCAGTGACATGCACAAATCCACCCGATGGATTTGTTGTCACAAGATGATCTACATAGAGAGTGCCTGCTGGGTTTGTTGGTGAACCAATATTGCTGTTGCCAGAAGTTGTGAAGGCAATTCCAACACCGCTTACAAACCCAAGATTCCCAACCATGGTACTACCAATCAGTAGCACGAATGTTCCAGTTCCAGATCCACCAATTGGAATGATGTTCTGAGCATAGATATTATTAAATGGGTTCTGTGGAGTTCCCAATGAATATGTGCCAGATACATTGGGGAAAATATTGTTAAAAGCCTGAATACCAGAAGAGTTAATTGCAAGCGCTGTAGAGCCATTTACATTGAGCTGCAATTCATTGTTTGCACCAATGATGATTGGTCCAACAGTTGAGGTTAGTGTGATCTCTTGGGCTGTTTCTGTTATTTGATTACCAGTTATGTTTACAAAACCAACTGGTGCAAGAAGATTCAAATTACCAGTTGACTTAACAGTTGTTACGGTCAACGGACCAGTCATCTGGTCGCCAGCAATAGCAACATATTGTCCAGATAAATTGGCTCCAAATATGTTGTTAGCGTAGAGTGAGCCCAATGGATTGCTTGCACTACCAATGTTGTTGATACCACTACCAGATGGAACAATGTTAGAACCTGTTCCAAGTACCATGTTACCAATCATGGTATCACCATACTTCAACAAGTAAAGTGAACCAGTTGATCCATTGGTGACTATGTTGTTTGCGTAAATGGTGCCAAATGGGTCAGCAAGACTACCCATGTTAACAGTGCCAGATGCCTGATTGACAACGCTTACACCTGGACCATAGATGACACTTCCAGTGATGAGTACCGTTCCAATTTGAGCATTTTGAACTGAAATACCAGAACCCACACTCCCAACCCTAATGTTGTCAGCATAGATAGCTCTTAGTGGTTGTGCAGCAGATCCAATATCATAGATTCCGCTTGTTGCAGGTAATAGTGTTTGACCCATGGTGCTTTGTGTTACACCGAAGTCCCAAACCTGTGTTGCCCCAGAACCCATATTGATAGAGAAGTTGTTCTGAGCAAAAATATTTTGCTGTAGAGAATTGATATTCAAAGTACCGCTGGATTGAATGGATGATGTGTTAAGGTTTACTCCAACACCCAAATTCAAGTCACCATACATCTGTCCGCCAGATGTTGGTACAAAAGCACCTGAAATTGCTGCACCTAATATTGAGTTGGCATAGACAACATTGAATGGGTTATCGCTGCTGCCAATGTTGTAAGTTCCAGATTGATTTGGTGTAATGCTTGAACCAACTGAAATTACTGCTGGACCAACGCCCAAATTATTGTTTAGGTTGACAAATGGTGCAGTTGCGTTGATGTTGCCAGCCGCATTGAGATTAATGTCGTTGGTCGATGTTACTGTTAGGCTTGTCAATGAGTTGTGGATATAGTCTGTATTGATAGACTGTCCAGTTGACATGGTCAATGGACCAGTTAAATTACCGCCAGTAATAGGAAGATACTTTGAGCTGATGGCATCAATGGAGTCTGCATAAATGGTCTTCCATCTTTGTGATGGTGAGCCAAGATTATATACAAAGCTACCAGTTGGAACAACATTGCCATCCATACTTATCAGGTCATTGCCTGCGGCAATGTAAACTCCAGACTCAACACCAACTATGAGAGTGCCAATATTGCCACTCAACATTACAACACCATCACTCTCAACCATGGCAATTGCATTTCCAGACATCACCAGTCCATTGCCCGATGCAGATAGTCCATACTGCGACACACCTATGCCTATAGCATTACCAAGGAAGATGCTGTTAGTAGCATCAAATGACTGAACTTCATTTGTAGTTATCACATTTGATATGACATCTGCAAATGGTGATGCGTTTGAACCAATTGTATTGTTTCCAGAAACAGATGTTCTAATTCCAGCACCATTCATGGTGAGTGGTCCACTCATGGATCCACCCGTTACCTGAACTGCGGTTTGATTGCCAGAAAGAAGATATCCCTCAATGCTGCCGACAGAAGTCTGCAGGCTATTAAACCACTCAGAAACAATGTTATCACCAGCAGCAATATACTGGATACCTGTGACTGTTGTATTTCCTGCGGCAAAGGCAAGAGTTCCAGCAAAGTTGCCACTATAAGTTACGCGATAGTTTGCAGCGCCAATCAATCCAGTAACTTCGGTATAGCCAGCAATGCTAACCGTTGAACCAAGGATTCCGCCATTGTAAAGGGGAACGTGGTTTAGAGAAAAGGTATAGTATATTCCAGAGTTTGGAAGGATGGGTGTAGTGTGTGATTCAGTTAAAGGGACACCCTGATCTACCTTGTTGGAGTAGATATCTGTCCCTGTCGGGAATAATAGAATAGCTGGATTTGGTCCTGATGACATTGTTTACCTCTATATATATAGATTCTTATAAAGTATGATTAGGTTCCTGATATTGTGATGTAGACTGGGAGCCCATTGGTGGGAACAACTGATTGTCCTGTGATTTCAACGATAATATTGTTGTTTAGGTTGCCAGTTTCCCAATTGGTTCCAGTGTTAGAAATGACTGGAAGTTGAACAGATGTATCCAAAGTTTGAGTCTGCTCAAAGATGGTGATGGCAATTGTATGGGCTGGCTTTAGCTTTGCCACGATATTGTTAATGATAAAAATGAAGTTTGGATCAAGTCCCTTGATTATCACCTCAAACTGGAAATTGGTCTGTGGGTCAAACTGGAAAAACTTGTTATCCAAAATAGTTGACTGAGACAACGCACTACCTTCCCAGTCCTGAGCAAGATTTGGAGTCAAATTGTACAGTGGTAATACCTTGGTTGGGTCATAGTATGAAACCGTCACGTTGTCAAAGTAGCTATATTCCTGTAGTGGATAGTTTGTATTAGTTATCATTGAGATACCACTAGTTGAGGCAATGTTGCCGCTGAATGGCAAATTGAGGTTTAGGAACTGGTTACTATCCATCGATGCGTTTAGACCAGTGTAGTTGGTTGTGAAGTCAACGGTTAGTGTATGCCAGCCCTCTTCTCTGGGAAGTTGTGATAGATAATTCTTGGCAACGATAGATTGTCCAGAAGCAGTGAAGTTTTGGTAAAAATATGGATACTGAGATATGCCAGTAGATTGAGTCTGTAGATACTGACTTCTCAAGGTTGAATTACCAAACTCGTAGTGTAAAATAGAGGTTCCACTATTAACCGTGACACTCACAGATAATGGGTCTCCAGCATTGATCTCATTGTATGGAGCAACCACACCATTGGTGGAATGAGCAGTTCCCAAAGTGCCAAGATTGTCCCATGGAACTGCATGAGGAATTGTTGCACCATCAAAGATAGCATTTCCATTGTTTAAGAGTTGCAGAGTGTGTATTCCCGAGGAAACAGGAATTCCAAACAAACCACCACCACCATTGAAAGAGGTGACAGGTGCTCCATGTGGGTTGGATATGAAAGTTCCCAACGCACTTCCACCGTGTCCCAATTGTCCATTGCTTACAAAAATCTGATTCCACAAAGTTGAATACCATGCCTCGCCATTACTTATTCCCGCTGGCTCAATAGAGGCTAGAGCAACAAATAGATTGCCGCCCTGATAATCAAACTGAATAAGGAGGTTGTCAGCATTTTGCACAAGCGCTGGATAAGCGTTGTTTATGAAAGACATATTTCCAGTAGCATAAAGAGATTGATTTGAAAATATGGTGTTTGTATTCGTGCCTGTTGTATAGGTATATGATCCAGTTAAATTTATGGCATGGCTGACTGATTGTTGGCTGCTAAAATAGGTCTCAACAAATCCACTCGACAAACTATTGGAGAATGGATCAGAAGATGAAATTACTGAATCATAATCTATTCCAAACCTAAACCTATTGTATTGTCCAGCCGTGCCAGTTTGCACAATATCCATTAGTGTTTGAGTTCCAGAGTTAAAACCATCATAGAAATCTATTTCAATATGGTTCCCCTGAGAAGTTGTGGCAGCATTAAGTATCGGAGAAGTTGAAATGGAAACTCCAGACTCTAGTCCGAATACCATCAAACAATCTTCCTTCTGATAGAGCGGAACTCCAACCTCATCAGAAATTCTTGTCCCAGACCAATTTGTGCTGCTCACCCTACTGAGAGTGCCATCTTCAAAATTGTTGAAGTAAAGGATGTCTTCATGTAGTGAATAGTTTCTCTGCACAATATTGGTATTGTTAAGGTTGTAGGCGCCGTTTACATTCGGAACATTGATCCATGCGTTGATGGTTCCTGTTCCGAGCAGATTGTTTACATCAAAGTTGCTCCCCTTCTCAAAGAAGTCTAGATTTCCAAAATTTGAAGAAAAGAAACTGATGCTATTGTAATATTTTGTAAACGTTGGCAAAGATCCCAAGAATGGAAAAAGGGCTGGCTGAGTGCTGTTGTTGTTGGCAGAGTAGCGAATGTAGTAGTTGTTAAAGTTTGAGGATACATCACTATAGTAGTTCTGCGGCACATCATTGAACAGTGTGTCTGGATTGCTTGGTGTGACAATATCAATGTTATATGCCGTTCCAGTCAGGTTGTAAAAATCAACTGTCTGTGTTACTGGACGACCAGTAAATGGTGAGGTATATGCAATTGTCTTCTCTGGCAATCTCCAAACCAGCGAAGAATCTGATCAATGATGATACCATTACCATCAGTATTGTATGTGTTCCACCAATAGCTAAATATTGGATTATCATAACTTGGAATTGGATCACCAATCAAATCAAGGGGGTTGATGGCTAACCCTGTTGGGTTAGTTAGATTGACCCAATTGGTCCCATTGTAGGCAGTGTTATCACGGTTGTAAAAAATTGCGTAGTTAGTTCCAGTATTAACAGTGCCAGTAAATGAAATGGTGTTTGTGGTTGGATTGTAGTTTGTAACAATCAAATCAGATGGGAAGAAGGCTATGTCTCCCGAAGCGGCCGTACCAGTTCTAGCTGGACCTAATATATTGCCACCAGAAGCCTGAACCGCTGGATAAGCCAATGAAATTCCACTCGTAGTAACATAGAGGGTTGTGTAGTTAACAACCTGCTCTGCTGCTGTTGTGTTTGGGTCCACCGTTAAATATGATACTGCTGTGCCTAAAGCCTGCTGCATAGAGGCTGTGGTTGCGCCACTCTGGAAAACCTTGAACATAGCCTTGAGCATTGCTCTGTATATTTCTCCACCCTGATTAACAGTGTTGAGACGCGGTGGCATAGGGAAGTTTATGAGTGTGCCAAAGTTTGCTTCAAGAGCTGCTTGTTCAGCCGTGGCAATATATGTATTGTTGCTTACCTGATTGATCTTGCGCTGCACATCAGAAAAGACTTCGGCATAAGAGTTGTCGATAATGAACATGTTGGAGTTAAGCATTCCATTATCATTGCGATAGATGGAGCTTAATCCATTGAATAGATTATCTAAATATATGTTATCTGAGTCCATTGTTTACACCACTGTAATTGAAATATTGTTTGATTGGAAGTATTGGTTGGACTGACTAGTTTCATTGCCCTGGAATATGGTGTTGGTCACGATTATCGGTGCAACGCCATAGTAGGGAGACCTTGAAGTTGTGATCTTTACACTATCAACAATTACATTTGTGACACCAGATGTGTTCATAGCAGCCTGAATCATGTCTGCTTCCTGAATGGTGTTGCCCAAAGCGGTGTTGTTGATGGTTGATGCAACGGCATTCTGAACACTACCGATTGCCTGTTGCAGGGTGGTTGTAGTGGTCGTATAGGTTGGGTTGAGAGCAATGTTCATTGATACATCCACCAACAATTCCTCAGCCTCTTTAACCAAAACATCTGCTGTAATGATGTGATTGTTGGGTTGGTCAACAACTGTCTGAACAGCACCAATGGTTGAGTCATAGGAGTAATTGATGCTGACGCTCATAATGTTTCCAGTCAAAGCAACATTACCACTTGGATTGAAGGTTCTTAGATAATCCATTTCATTTGGATTCCATAGGATGTAGTCATTGGATACATCGGAATGACCAGTCTGCAAATCATCAGCCAAAAATACTTGGTAGTGATAGCCAGTGCCACTTGGGTTCATGTAAGAAATACCAGAACCAGGAGCAATGGACGAATACAACAACACATTGCTCACGCCAGATGGAGTAGATGATGCCGTAATAGTGATCGGTCCTTGTGTGCTCACTGGAAGGTATGGGAAGTTGTAGATGAATCCCTGTGTGAACTGGTCAGCCCAATTCCAGTTTGGTATGTAAAGAGATGGTGTGCTACTTGGTGATAGTGGCGTAATGCCCGCTGGTGATGGAATAATCCATATGTCCACCTTTCCGCCAAAGCCACCATCCCTGGTCATCAACGGATCACCAGGACCAACGATCAATGCGTCCAAAACATTTGGCTGACTTGAGACAAGTCCATCGTATCCTGTAGCTGTTCCAACATTGCTGCCTAGCAATACGTTCAATGCTCTTACGGCAAAGTCATTGTTGCTTTCCTGGTCAACACCACCAGAAATTGCATAGTAGTTGGTGACATTGAGAGGAAAGTTTCCATTCAACACATTGACCACAGTAAATGGTCCAACATTACTTTGCGTACCAGGATTGTTGGCAACAATGTTTACACTGATCTCGTATTGCTGCGTGTTTGGATTCCAATACACTCCCTGCATAGCGACATTGAAGATGATGTCATACTGTGTAGAGAAAGTTACCTGCGTAGCCTGATTTCCTAAATTGGTTCCAAGACTTGTTCCTGCTGGAATGGTAACATTGGCTGTTGGTAGAGTAGATGTATAAAATGTTACCTGTCCAAATGAGTTGGTAGCTCCTTTGCGAGTGATACCAAAATTAGCAAGCAAGTTGTCTAGGTTTTCAGTGGTCATCAAGTTGGCGTTGGAAATAGATTGATTGATGCTCAACTGATTTATTTGGTTATACAAATCCGAGATATCAGTAGACGGGGCATTGACAACGACATCTCTCAAAACCTGACCTGGTAGTACGTCAGCCTTTTCGGAAGCCCTTAAAATATTTGTGAGCAAGTCAATAATGACCTGATCTTGTGTCCTTGTTAGTGCCATGTTAGTTTCCACCTACCGTTGAGATAATTGAACCAAGTTGTTGTGTTTGTCCAGACTTTGATGTTACTGAAATGACAACAGAGATATCAGTTGCATTAATGGCCTGCACCTTGATACTGTTGATTTGAGCAATCTGTTCTGCAAGTCCAATACCTTGGATGCCTTGCTGCACCTTTTGTTTCGCTCTTATCTGAAATAGCAGGTTGATTACCTCAGCCTGAACTAGCGATTGCAATGTAAGTGGGTCTCCAGCCTTACCAATGAGTGTTGGAATTGCCGTTCCCTCAGTCAAATCAAAAATGTTAGAACCCTTATCCGTATAGAACCTCTTGAAAAAGTCCTGGATCATTTTTGAGAAATCATAGACCAATTGCAGTCTTCCATGCTGGTCAAAATTAAGATCGTTGAGGGTTCCTGCTCCCAAGCACTTTGGACAAACCTGAATCTGAGTTTTGTATCTCAAATAGAGCTGAGCCTGTGTGCTGAGAATTGACTTACCATAAACGGTAAAAACCCCCTGACCCTGGCTATTCAATCCATTGTAAGTGTAGTTGACTGTTCCATCCTGGTTAGTTGGAGGGATCTTTTTCTTATCAGCCAAATAGGCGAACTTGATCGTTGCACCAGCATCAAGTGGATTGGTGAACTGAATGTTGCCATAAAGTTGGAATAGGTTGTATCTGGTAAATGGTATGTAAGTTATCTCATTATTACCAAGCGTCAAGACCTGTTGGGCTGTAACGGTATTTGTTCTTGGTGGAAAGGCAAGATTAACCATGTTGCTAATGTCTGTTGGGACAGTAAATGTTTCCACGACTGGATTGTTAACATCCAATGGAATACATTGTCTCATTGAAAAACTACCATCAGGAACATAGGGAAACTGTGTTGTGATTATGAATGATGCATTTGGGTCGATTTGTCCATTAAAGTTGATTGCACCAAAGATAGTGGATGTTCCACTATAGGGCGCGTTTACTAGGATAGGAGAAATGTCGAAAGTAACAGCCTCATCTCTGATGAAATGATCACATGGAGTGTCCATGAATCTTAGGTCATAGCTAGAATCTGGAGAGGAAACGACATTGAAATTTATCTGGTCAAAAATTCCCATCTTTACAACTTGCCTCCCGCACTAATTCCGCCCAAAGGTGAAACCACCTGAATTTTTGTTCTTGGTCCACTTAAGAACTTGTTTAAACTCTTAATTTGCGATTGTAGAAAAACAATATTTTGAACGATAGCCTGAGCCTTCAACACCTGTATTTGGTAAAGCTTCAAAGTATCAATCAAAATTATTTTCGACTTATTGAAATCATTACTCACAATAGATAGAGGATTTTGAATCCAATTCTTGATCTGAGAAATAGATAGACACTGAGCCAACTTGCTTTGGTCTACACGGTTAAAAACGGCAGTAAAATCTATGGAACTGCTATGATTAAAAGCTGCGGCATAGACAACGAGTTGAGGATTGGAGATGAATTGCGTTGCTCTCAATATCATTAAGCCGTAGGGTCCAGAGATATCCGCCAACGTTAGGTTCTGTATGGTTGTAATAGACTTGTTGATGTTGGCTAGTGTCTTGGTAAAATCAATGGTTGATGGGTCTGCCAGATTCACCTTAGAAAAATCAACGCCAGTAAAACCAGTCAAAGCAGCAATGGTGGCGGCTTTCGGAGTAATTGAAGACCTCTTGAGCGTTGTTATAGCATTGGTAAGAGCATGTGTTATGTTGTTGGCAGCTTGCTCTTCAAGAGCAGCGACCATTGCCTTGATCTCTGATGGACTAAAGTGATCTAAAATCTCTTCACATGCCGAGGTGCTATTGCCTGTTGCTGAACCACTACTTGTTGGATCTTTTACATTTAGATCTGAAGTGTGAGAAATTGCTGCACTCTCATTTCTCATCACATCCAAAATAGACATTACTTGGTCATAGGGTTGGTGTGGTCCAAAGAGATTGGTTCCACTGACATTAATAAAGGAGATGATTTGATTCTGTGCTAAAACCTGATTTACAGCGGCAGCTTGCACTGTATTCTGTGGGTCAATACCAACTCCAGGTTCAGTAGCCTTTTTCGCAGTCTTTTTAGGAATGGCTGCATTACTGGCAGTTCTTGAAGTGTCTGGATTTACAACCCCGTTAGTCACCAGATCGTTATAGACTTGGTCAATAATAGATGTAAAATTTTCACTAAAAGAGTTGTAACGTAATAGAATTTTATCAGCAGTATCAGCAGCATAAGAACTACCGCCACTATCAACAAAGGTATGAAGATAATTGATGTCGGTTGTTGTGCTTTTTATCGTGTCATTGAGACTGGATACATCGACTGTTGCCGCTTGCGCTGGAGTCATATTG
>Ga0265338_10011346_pt1 | contig 10306 bp, 8 predicted proteins | sample 42126metaG_FD_193579 | JGI IMG/M metagenome (GOLD analysis project Ga0265338, IMG submission 193579) | Rhizosphere microbial communities from Carex aquatilis grown in University of Washington, Seatle, WA, United States - 4-21-26 metaG | ecosystem: Host-associated > Plants > Roots > Rhizosphere >... | reverse complement strand
TGCGAATCCTTTCGCACGCTGAAGTAGTCCGCCAGCGAAATCGACTCGCCGTGGGTGATCAGAAAACCATGGTATGGCCCATTTAGCGGTGTCCAGCTGCGCACGCGCGTCGCGACACCCGGCTGCGACAGATAGATCGCCGAGCCGTTGCCGAAATCATAGCGCTTGCCATCGCGCGGGAAATTGCGCTCGTGCGAACCCCATCCGAGCTCGGCCGGCTGCGAGCCCTCTGAGACGAACCCGTCGACCGACCAGGTATTGACGAATTCGTTGGGCTCCTTCGGGATGGTGGAGACCTGCGTATCGCGCTCGGCGATGTGAATCGTCTTGACTCCCAGGCGCTGGGCAAGCTCGGCCCATTCGGCGCGATTCGCGGGCACTGCGCCCTCGACACCGACATCGCCGGCGATATTGAGCATCGCCTGTTTGACCAGGTGTGAAACCAGCCCGGGATTGGCGCCATGTGTCAGCACGGCCGTCGGCGCACGCGCGCTGCCGCTGCGCAATGCCAGCGTCTCCTCGCGCAGCGCGTAGTTGGTGCGCTTGGAGACTGGAATGGTCGGATCGGTGTAGCCGCCGGGCCAGGGCTCGATGCAGGTATCGAGATACATTGCGCCCTTGTCCCAGCAGTAGCGGATCAGCGCGATACTCGACACATCGACCGAAACATTCAGCAGAAAATCGCCGCGCCCGAGCAGTGGCTCGAGCACGCGACGAAAGTTCTCGCGCGTCAGAGCTTCCTTGACGAATTTGACGCCGAAACGCGCCGCCTCTTCGCGTCCGACATCCTCGGCGGTGACGATCGAGATTCGCTCGGGAGTAATGCCGATGTGACGCAGGATCAGCGGCAGCACGCCCTGCCCGACGCTGCCGAAGCCGACGAAAACGATCCGGCCCGGAAATTCGACGTAGACTTCGTGTGTACTCATGATGATCCCGAGTTAATCGACGCGGAAGGGTAGCAATGGCGGCCCACCGCCGCCAGCGTCGACTAACGCCGACAGACAGCGCTCAGCGCCAGTGAGGCGGCCAGGTGCGTTCGTGGCCGGGCAGCGCCGCGACGCGCTCCAGCCAGCGGCCGATGGCCGGATAATTGATTTCCATCGGCAGGAAGCGCGCCGCCAGTTCGTGCGCACGCGGCCGCGCCAGCGCCCGCAGCAGCAGGCGAATGTCGGGATAGATCATCATGTCAGCGGCCGAAAAGCTCTCGCCGACGACCCAGTCGGAGCGCGCCAGGCGCATTTCGATGGTTCGCGCCTCACCCGCGACGCGATGCATTGCCTCGGTGACTTCATCTCCGGTGACCCGTTCCGGACGCTCCAGCAGCGCGGCGACGATCTGCTTCAGCGGCGGCTCGGCATACGACTGGTATTCGCAGATCACGCGCATGATCACCCCGGCTTCCTGCGCGTTGCGGCCGAAGATGGGCGGTTGCGGATATTTCTGGTCCAGGTAATACAGGATTGCGAGCGACTCGAATACCACATAGTCGTCGTCGCGCAACACCGGCAGCCGGCCGCGGAAATTCATCGCCAGCATCTGCGGCGATTGGTGTTCCTGGCGATCGAAGTGCAACAGGTGACTCTGGTAAGCCAGACCCTTGAATTCGAGCGCCAGCGCCACGCGCCAACAGGCGGGGCTGCCGCTCCCCCAGTAAAAGTCGATGGCCATTGGCCAAGATTGTAGCCACTCGGCTGCGCGCCGGAAACGCGTGCATTTACTTGTCGGCTTGTTTTGCTATGGTGCGCGCCTGACATGGGCAGCGGCGGGGTACAGAGCGTGAGTCAACCGCAAGCGGCGCGCAGCGCCCCGGCCGGCCAATCCTGGAGTGTCGAGGACTCGCTCGAGCTCTATAGCGTGCCGGCGTGGGGCTCGGGCTACTTTTCGATCAACGCGGCCGGCCATGTGGTGGTGCGCCCCGACACCACCGCCGCTCACGAAATCGACCTGTTCGAGGTCGTGCAGGGCCTGCAGGAACGGGATCTGTCGGCCCCGGTCGTGGTGCGCTTTTCAGACATCCTGGCGCACCGGCTGCGGCACCTGCATGAGGCGTTCAGCCAGGCAATCGCCGAGAACGACTACCGCAACCGCTACACGGCGGTGTACCCCATCAAGGTCAACCAGCAGCGCCTGGTGGTCGAGGAAGTGTTCCGCTACGGCAAGGAATTCGGCTTCGGGCTCGAAGTGGGCTCCAAGCCCGAGCTGCTGGCGGTCATGGCAATGACCGAGGCGGCCCCGGAGCGGCCGATCATTTGTAACGGTTTCAAGGATTCGAGCTACATCGAGGCAGTGGTGCTCGCCACCAAGCTCGGCCGCACCATCATGCCGGTCATCGAAAACTTCTCCGAGCTCGAGTTGCTGCTGCGGCACGCCGATCACTACGGCGTCAGGCCCAAATTCGGAGTCCGGGTCAAGCTGGCGACCGAGGGCTCGGGTCGATGGCGCGACTCGGCCGGCGAGAGATCGAAGTTCGGATTGTTCATCACCGAGATCCTGGAGCTGCTCGCCGTACTCAAGGCGCGCGACATGCAAGACTGCCTGAAGCTCGTGCACTGCCATCCGGGCAGCCAGCTGCAGGACATCCGCCGCGTCAAGGCCGCCATCAACGAGCTCGCGCATGTCTACGCGGAACTCAAGCTCATGGGTGCGGGTCTCGAATACATCGATGTCGGCGGCGGCCTGGGGATCGACTACGACGGCACGGGCACTAACTTTGCCTCGTCCATGAACTACACGCTCAACGAGTACGCGAGCGATGTCGTCTATCGCATCGGCAACGTCTGCAACACGCGCAACATTCCTCATCCACTCATCATCAGCGAATCCGGCCGCGCCATTGCCGCGCATCACAGCGTGCTGATCTTCAACATCGTCGGCCGTTCGGCCCTGGACCGCTTCGAGATCACCGGGCGCGAGGCCGAGCAGTTCGGCGGCGACCGCGCGCTGCCCCAGCCGGTGCGCGACCTGATCGACGCCTATCGCAATATTGACGAGCGCCGCCTGGTGGAGTGCTTCCACGACGCGCTCACCGCACGCGACCAGGTGCTGCAGATGTTCGACCTGGGGCTGATGTCGCTCGAATTCCGGGGACTTGCCGAGCGGCTCTACTGGGCAAGCTGCGCCCGCATTCGCGACTGCTGCCGCAAACTCGACAAGTTGCCCGAGGAACTCGAGGACCTCGAAAACGTGCTGTCGGATACGTACTTCTGCAACTTCTCGATCTTCCAGTCGTTGCCGGACAGCTGGGCCATCGATCAGATCTTCCCCATCATGCCGGTGCACCGCCTCAATGAGCTGCCCACGCGCAAAGCCGTACTGGCCGACATCACCTGTGACTCGGACGGCAAGATCGACCGTTTCGTGGGTCCTCGCGACCTCAAGCGCACGCTGGAACTGCATGAGCTGCAGCCCGGAACGGACTACTACCTCGGCGCTTTTCTGGTGGGCGCCTACCAGGAAACCCTGGGCGACCTGCACAATCTCTTCGGCGACACCCACGTGGTGCACATCAAGCTGCACGATGAGGGTGGCTGGTGGATCGAAGAGGTCGTCAAGGGTGACACCGCCAATCGGGTGCTCGAATACATGGAGTACGACGTCGCCGAACTGGCGCCGGCGCTGGCGCGCGATTGCGAACGGGCGGTGCGTGAAGGGCGGCTGACCGTGGCCGAAGCGCAGGCGCTCAAGCGTTTCTACGAAACCGAACTCAACGGTTACGCCTACCTGGAACCCTAGGCACGGCGCCGGCGGCCGGCAGCGCGGCTACCACATCGCTTTCAGGCGCGCCGACACGTCCAGGGTCGAGGGGCCGCCCTCGCTCAGCGCCATGGCCGGCTGCTCCAGCCGTGCGGCCTGAAACGCGGCCGGCTCGAATGCCTTGAGCACTTTTTCGGTCATGAATCGGCTGCGCGCGCCATAAACATGAGCGTCGCCGTTCTTCGACTGCTGCACCAGCGGAAACTTCAGCGGTACGCACAGCTGCAGCTCATTGCGCGCGCGCGTCATGGCCACATAGAGCAGACGACGCTCCTCGTCGATCAGGTCGTTGCGCGCGGTCGAGAACTCGGACGGAAAGCTGCCATCGACGACATTCAGGACATAGACCGTGTCCCATTCCATGCCCTTGGCCGAATGCACGGTGGAAAGCACCAGGTAATCCTCATCGAGCACGGGCTTGCCGGACAGATCGCCGGTGGCCTGCGGCGGATCGAGCGTCAGCTCGGTCAGGAAACGCTCGCGCGAAGGGAATTGAGTCGACAGCTGATCGAGCTGATCCAGATCGCCGATGCGCGTGTGCACCTGCTCGTAGAGGCGCTCCAGGTGGGGCTGGTACCAGTCGCGCACCATCCGCACCTGCCCGGGCCACGGTCGCTGCGGGTCGGCCAGCGCACGCAGCAGCGCGCCGAGCTTGCCGTAATCGACCGCCATTTGTTGCGAGGGAGAGTAGCCTTTGAGCGCCTCGAGTGAGCCGGACTGGGCATCGAGCAGCTCGATGACCTTGCGGGCATTGACCGGCCCCATGCCGGGCAGCAGCTGCAGCACGCGGAATGATGCGATCGTGTTGCGCAGATTGTCGCACCAGCGCAGCACCGCCAGCATGTCCTTCACGTGTGCGGCCTCGAGAAACTTCAGGCCGCCATACTTCACGAAGGGAATTTTGCGCCGCGCGAGCTCTATTTCGAGCAGGTCGCTCGCATTGGCGTTGCGGAACAGCACTGCCTGGCGCTTGAGGGCCACGCCCGACTCGCGTCGCTTGAGGATCTGGGCACAGACATATTCGGCCTGGCCGGCCAAATCGTCGATGGTCACATACAGCGGCCGGCTGCCGGTACCACGCGTGGAAAGCAGATGCTTGCGATGCTGGCGCGGCGCTTCGGACATGAGCGCATTCGAGGCGTCCAGCAAGCCCTGGGTTGAGCGGTAGTTCTGCGCCAGCGTGACGACCTCGGCCGCAGGCTTGAAGCGCTGGGGGAAATTCATGATGTTTTCGACCGCGGCGGCGCGGAAGGAATAGATCGACTGCGCATCATCGCCAACGACGGTCAGGCCGCTGCCGTCAGGCTTCATCGCGTAGAGAATCTCGCCCTGCAGCCTGTTGGTATCCTGGTATTCGTCGACCATGACATGGTCGAAATTCGCACCCAGGTCCTGCGCCAGGCGCGGCTCGCCCATCATCATGTGCCAGTAAAGCAGCAGATCGTCGTAGTCGAGCAGCGAGTAACGCTGCTTGCGCTCGACATAGCCGCGATACAGCTGGCGCAGATCCTGTTCCCAATCCTTGCACCAGGGAAACTGCTGCTCCAGGGCCTCCGTCAGGGTCTTCTGTGTGTTGACGCGCCAGGAGTAGATTGCAAGGCAGGTGTCCTTGCGCGGGAAGCGCTGTTCCTTGGCGGCGAAGCCCAGCTGAGCCCGGATCTCATCGAGCAGATCCGCGGAATCGGCACGGTCAATCACGGTGTAGCTGGGATCGAGCTGCAGGTGGCGCGCGTAATGGCGCAGCAACCGGTTACCGATGGAATGAAAAGTACCCGTCCATACCAGTCGCTGGATCATGGCCTGGGCCTTGTTGCCCAGCGTGTCGCCCATGCTCTCGCGGACGATCTCATGCGAACGCCGTCGCATCTCGTTTGCGGCGCGACGCGTAAAAGTCAGCAGCATTACCCGCGCGGGATCGACCCCATTGAGTACCAGGTGCGCCACGCGGTGGGCGATCGTCATTGTCTTGCCGGTACCCGCCCCCGCTATCACCAGCAGCGGACCCGCGCGCCAGCCTTTTTCCGGCACGGCCTCGCCATGAGCGACGGCCTTGCGCTGTGCGGTATTCAAGCCATTCAATTGCGAGGCGGCGGGCATCGTCGCGCAATATAGATCACAGATGGTGCCGGCGGGCGGCTTCCTTTCACCGATTGTGAACTGGCTGCGGTGGCCGCGCACAACCGCTACCCTATGGCATGAGTATTGAGAAGGTCCGCCCGATTTTCTCCGGCCGCGTGGTCCGGGTGAATGTGGAAACCGTTCGCCTGCCCAACGGCCATGTCGCGGATCTGGAGATCATCCATCACCCGGGTGGCGCCGCGGCCGTAGCCTTCGATCACCAGCGGCGCGTGTGCCTCATCCGCCAATTCCGTCACGCCGCCAACGGCTGGATCTGGGAGCTGCCGGCCGGAAAGCTGGAGCCGGACGAGCCGCCCCTGACGACCGTGCAGCGCGAATTGGGCGAGGAAACCGGTTTTCGGGCACGTGACTGGTGTCCCCTGGGTTCCTACCTTAGCTCGCCGGGAGTCTTCACCGAAGTCGTGCACCTGTTTCTGGCGCAGGAGCTGGAGCCAGGCCGCTCGTCCCATGAAGCAGCAGAGCTGATCGAGGTGCACTGGATGGACCTGGAGGAGGCCTGCAGGTGGGCGCTGGATGGCACGATCAGGGACGGCAAGACGGTGGTAGGCCTGCTGAGGGCCCGGGCAGTGATAGCCGGCGGCGATAGCGGTGCCGACAGCGCAGGAGTGTGATGTCCCCACGCCGCACACCCCGCACGGGCCCTCAGCTGTGCCGCCGTATATGCCTCACCTTGTGTTCGCGGCTCAGCCGATAGAAGCGGCGTAGTTCGGCCAGCGTCTCCAGTTGCACGCGCGCAACCTGCGCCTTGAGCTGGCGTTCGAGCCGGCGACAGAAGCGCGCCGCAAATTGATTGGCCTCGCGATACAAATCGCTGCGCGCCCCCGCCAGCCTGGTATCGACATGCGCGCGTTTGAAAAGCAGGTAGTGCAACTCGGACGGGACGCGCGCTGGATCCTGTTGCCGCAGCAGCCACCAGCTGCCGACGTATTTGTCGATCTCGGCCTGCAGTTCGAGCTCGAGCAAGGTAACGCCCCGGTCGTGCCCCGCATTCCAGGCTAGATAAAGAAAGTGACTGACGCCCTCGAGCGCGGTCCAGTAGTCGGCAAGATTGCCGCCGTGGAGCGCCTCGAGCGGATTGGCACTGCTGAGCCGCTCGAGCAGCTGCGGATCCAGGAACAGGCCTACCGATGCCGCCTCACCCTCTTCAAGCACGAGCAGCTGTTCATCGGTGTCGGACTCGCGCGCCGGGCTCGGCAGCCGCTCGCGCTCGGTGAACAGGAAGTCGTAGATGCTGTAGTCGGTCGGAAGATCATAGATGCCGGCCAGCAGGTCCTGCAGCTGCTGCAGCAGCATCGGTTGGGCTGTGCCGGCCATCTGCGTTCAGTTGTGCGCCAGCGCCACGGGGGTAGCCTCTACACCCAGGCCGCGCAGCAGAGTCCTGGCTCGCGGACTGCCGGTCTTGAGCCAGATTTCGTAGAGCCGCAGCACATCGGCCTGGCTGTAGCGACGGGCGGCGTCGCTGATCTCGTTGAGCGCGTCCACCAGCGGCTGAAATTTTGCCGCCAGCTCCGCGAACACCCGTCCCAGAACCGGCCGGCGCCCGCGATTCAGCCCGCCCGCCAGGGTGCCGTAGGCGCATCCGCCCATGGCGATGTGGTAGTCGATATCAATGAGCTTGCGCGCAAAGCTGTGCGCGAAGAAACCGGCGATGAAGAGCGATACATCGCCAAGGCGCTGCAATCCGCGCTCGCGCTCCTGCGGATTGGGAGCTTCGAGAGCTTCGGACATCATCTGCACCAGCGGCTTGAGGCGAACCCCGTCCGGCGTTTGCTCGAACAGCTGCTCCGAGCGCGAGAACAGGGTCAGCAGATTGACGACGTAGTGCTCGGTCTGATCTTCAACCGCCAGATGCTGATGCGCGAGCGCGCTCTGCAGCGCGTCGTGGAAGTACTCGCGCAGATTCGCGCAGGTCAGGACGTGTCCGCTGTGCTCAGAATCCTGCATGTCTTGCTCCCTCGCACCGAGTTCAACACGAAATTCCCGTGCGGCCAGATAACCGCATCACGGTTTGTGTGTTGCAAGAACCCTGCCCGGCTGGCAGCCGGCGATGGAGACTGCTAACAATCCCCGCAAACTTGCTGCATTTCACATTGCGGCGGCCCGCGCGGCATCAACTTCAGCGGATACCTATTGACGGTGTACGCGCAGGCCGATGCGCAGGGAGCGCGTCGCCAGAAAAACCTCACGCAGAAACAGCATCAGGCCACCAATGAAACTCAGCATTGCGACGATGAATAGAATGGCGATGACGAGGGCCAGATGAAAATTCAACAGCGCGCCTAGAAAAAGTGCCACGACGACCATGGAAACCAGCAGCGCGCAGATCGTGCAAAGCGCGATTGCGCCTCCAAGAAGGCGGGATCTTTGCGCCAGTGTGGAGAGCCGGCCGCCAAGTTCATCCAGTTCGCTTTCGTGAGTCTTGCTTTCGCCCTGTTCGAGCGCGCGGGCCCGATCGACCACGCGCGCCAGGCGGCCCGCCAGTAAAGTCAGCGTGACGCCGACGCTCGAGAGCAGAAATACCGGCGCAACCGCGAGTCGCACCACGTCCCCGACTTCTGCAATCTGTGGTCCGAGTTCGGCGGCCATGGTTCAGCGCTCCGGGTTCTGCTACTTCGCCGCTCCGCGACGCACGAAGCGGTAGTAGGGATCGGATGGCGATGCCGGGCCGTCCACCAGGCCGTCGGCCGTAATCTGCTGCTCGAGCACGGCGAGATTATTGTCCTTCAGTTCGATTTTCTGTTCGAGCTGCTGGCCTTCCGACTTCACCGCAGGCGAGCAGGTGGTCGAGTGCCTTTCGGCGACAAAGCCGGATTCCTTCGTGGTCCAGAGCAGATCGCAACCCGTCAGCCGATCCAGGTCCGATGGCAGCAGCGATTCAAGCAATTCAGGCTGCTCGCCCACCTGAAGCCAGCGGTGCGGCTCCTTGAAGAGGTAGATGTGCTGTTCGAGATGCTCTTCCCTCTCGTGACCTTCTTTGTCGACCGGTGCGGTCTCCTTCTCGCCTTTGCGATGCACCTCGATGGCGCGTCCAAACACCCAGATGTACTGCGATAGCACACGCTGCGGATTTCCGCTCGCCGTCTCACGCACGTAGAAGGTCGCCTTGCCGATCAGCGCGGCATTCGCAGGCAGGATCAGCAGGTCGATCGCCGGGAGGGTGACACCGCTGCCGGAACGCGCCTCCGCGCGTGCCTGCCCCACGTTGTCGTAGCGGCCCGGTAGCCGCGCCTGCAGCAGCGTCATCGCCGCATCGTCGGCCTTGTCCTGGCGTTGCGCGCATTGGGCTGCAATCGAGAGGGTTGCGCCCGCGATCACGAGCAGCCGGCATGCAAGCCTCATCGCCGATGAAAAGTCAGCCATCGTAGTTCCGCCATTCGGCGCGATAACTGCGCCCCAGGGTCATGATGCGCTCGAGCAGCGCGGGGTACTCGATACCCGCCGCCCGAGCCGACTCGGCGAAGTCCTCTTCGCCGGTGAGGTTCGGGTTGGCATTGGCCTCGAGCACGAAAATGCTGCCGTCCTGGCGCATGCGAAAGTCGATGCGCGCATACCCGGACAGGTGCAGGGCGCGATAAATGCGACGCGAGAGCCGGTCCAGGCGCAGCAGCAGCGGCGGCGGCAATTCCTCGGCCGCGCTGGTCGTGATTTCGTAGCGCTTCTGGTAGGAGCGGTCCCACTTGACCTTGCGGGTGGCGATCGCCGCCAGCGACTCGGGCATCGAGCCGAAGCGCATCTCCCATACCGGCAATCGCGTCAGGCGTTCGTTGCCGAGCACGCCTACATAGAGCTCGCGCCCCTCGATGTACTCCTCGACCAGTGCGTCGGATCCGATCTGCTCGTGCATGAACTGCACGCGCTCACGCAGCCGTGCCCCGTCATCGACCACTGAGGCCTGTGCTATTCCCAGCGAGGCATCTTCTGTGGCCGACTTCACGAACAGCGGCAGGTGCAGCCGTCGCGGCAGCACGAAGCGCTGACCCCGCCGGAAGACGGCAAATTGCGGTGTCGGAATCCGATGGAAGGCCAGCAGCTGCTTGCAGAGCACCTTGTCGCGCGACAGCAGCAGGCCGCGCGGGTTACAGCCTGTGTAGGGGGCGCGCATCAGCTCCAGAAAGGCCACCACGTGCTGGTCGTAGGTGACGATGCCATTGAATTCCTCGAGCAGATTGAACACGACCTCCGGCTTCCACTCGAGCAGCGCCGCGCGCAGCTCGGTCAGCGAATCGAGCACGCCGAGCGTCCTGACGTCGTGTCCGGACTTGCGCAGAGTCGAGACGACGTCGTACTCGGTGCGCCATTCGTCGATTTCCTTGGCGCTGTAACCTTCAAGGCTGTCGGGGGGCAGCAGGCTGCTGTGTGCGACGACGAGGGTCCGCAGCGGCTTCATGCGCGCAGGCGCAGGAAGCCGCTG
>Ga0265338_10011345_pt1 | contig 10306 bp, 9 predicted proteins | sample 42126metaG_FD_193579 | JGI IMG/M metagenome (GOLD analysis project Ga0265338, IMG submission 193579) | Rhizosphere microbial communities from Carex aquatilis grown in University of Washington, Seatle, WA, United States - 4-21-26 metaG | ecosystem: Host-associated > Plants > Roots > Rhizosphere >... | reverse complement strand
CTTGCCATTTCGACCTTGGGGAACATCCAGCTGTGCCATCGTTTTGAAATTCATTGGAGTTTTCTTTGGCTGCAAAGCCATGACGACCTCGTTAACGGTACCTAACCGTTACACTAACGTAACGTACTACACCCTAACGATGTCTGCAAGTAAAAATATCGGTCCATTAAAAGCACAGCTCCATTCGTATAGCCCCTGATTCCGTAAACTATGCCAAGTCTCGTTAATACAATAACTTGCCTCGTTGAAACATGCGGGAAGATCGCTGAAAAGATATGACCCGTTACGTTCCCAGATTGCTAGTGTTAAGGCTGGATGAGGAGCAAATTCTTATGGACAGGCCGAAAGCACATTTCGAGCAGATACCCGTGGCGATTGTAAGAAGAATCGCTCATGAATTTCCAGCGGCCAATGAGATTGGAGATCCCATGCACGATGACGTTTCGAATCATGAAGACTGGCGACAGGTTGCCCAGCAGGTGCTCTCAGAAACCGATGCGAACAAGATGGTCGAACTGGTCCAGGTTTTGATTGAGAGGTATGACAAGGAAAGACACGGGAAAAGCGGACTGACCGAAGGCTAAGAGAGCAACAGTTTCTTCAAAGGCCACCGCAATCTATTCAAGCGCCCGATGGATGGTCTTCAGGAGCGATACCCTCGTAAATGGCTTGTCCAGGAGGGGAATTCCATGATTGATGATGTCGCCCTGGGCGATCAACTCTCCCGTGTAGCCGGACATATAGACCACCTTCATTGCAGGATGCAGCCGTATCAGTTGCGCGGCTAGCTCCGGACCGCTGATACCCCGCATCACCACATCAGTCAGAGTCAGATCAATCGCTCGCGGGCTGGAGCGGATGCGCTCGAGCGCGGCGGCTCCGTCTTCGGCCTCGAGCACAGCGTAGTCATGATCTTCCAGCATCTGGCGAGTCAGGGAACGCATAAGGGGATCGTCTTCCACCAGGAGGACAGTTTTCCCTTGCGCCTTCGGCGGTAGACTGTCCGCTTCGACCATCGGTTCCAAACCCAATTTGTGATCGGCAGCCGGCAAATAGACTTTGAAGGTGGTGCCGCGGTTCGGTTCGCTGTAAACCCAGATATGACCACCACTCTGTTTGACGATTCCATACACGGTCGCCAACCCCAGGCCCGTTCCCTTGCCCACTTCTTTGGTTGTGAAGAACGGATCGAAGATGCGGGAGAGCGTTACCGCATCCATGCCGCATCCGTTGTCGCTGATGGCCAGCAGCACGTAGCGCCCTGCTTTCATGGGCGGATGACGCTCGGCCAACGCCTCATCAAACTCCTGGACAGAAGTCTCCAGAATCAGCTTGCCGCCCTTTGGCATGGCATCCCGGGCATTGACGGCGATATTCATGACGATCTGATCCAGTTGCGCCGGATCCGACTCGACAATCGCCGAGTCCGTGCCCTGGCGCACGATGATCTGCACGTCGTCGCCCATGAGTGGGCGGAGGAGCTTCACAACCTCCTTGAGGCTGTCATTGACATCCAGGATCCGGGGTTGAAGGCTGACTTGCCGCCGGCTGAAGGCAAGTAATTGACGTGTCAACGCTGCGCCGCGCCGGGACGCTTCCTGAATATTGTCGATGTACTGTGAGAGGCCCTCCACCCTCACGCGACTGCGCAGCAGTTCGCAGCATGCGGTCACAATTCCCAGAATATTGTTGAAGTCATGCGCGACGCCTCCGGCAAGACGTCCGATGGCCTCCATCTTCTGGGCTTGGCGCAGCAGGTCTTCGGCACGTCTTTGACTCGTAACATCGCGGGCAATTGCCGAGGCTCCGACAATCGTGCCGTGGGCATCTCTGATGGGAGACACTGAGATCGAGACGTTGAGATGCTGGCCGTCTTGTCTTACTCGTACCGTCTCGAAATATTCAACAAGCTCTCCCCGGCGAATCCTTTCGAGAATAGCCGGGATTTCGTCAGCGCGGTCGTTGGGAGCGAGAATCGAAATCGACCTGCCGATCACCTCTTCGGCCCTGTAGCCGTAAATGTGCTCCGCCCCTTTGTTCCAGTGGGTGATTGTGCCATCGAGGTTCTTGCCGATGATGGCATCCTGCGATGAATCGACAATCAGGGCGAGCCTGTTCTGATACTGAAGCAGCTCGCGGTCCTTGCTGGCGGCCAGTTCCTCGTGGGCTTTTTGCAGCTGCTGTTCGATGCGCTTGCGATCGCTGATATCGCGAATCGCGCTCAAAACCAGCATTCCATCATCTGTGGGAACCGGCGAAAGACTGATTTCCACCGGAAATTCCGATCCATCCTTGCGCCGCCCGTGGAGGTCCAGCGCGGCGCCCATACGGCGAGTTTCGGGGTGCTGCCGGAAGTGCTCCCGATGGCCATGGTGTTGTTCGCGCTGGTTGGCCGGAACGAGGATCTCGACTTTCTGCCCGATCAGTTCGCCCTGCGTGTATCCGAACAAGTGCTCGGTTTGAGAGTTGACCTGAACGATCACGCCCGTCTGATCGACCGCCACCATCGCATCGGGAACCGCTTCAAAGAAGCTGGTGGATAGTAACGACTTGATCATTCTTGTGGCCAGATGAGACAGCTTTTTCCCCGGGTCAGGATCGGCAGATTGCGCACACATACGTTCCCCACGGTTGGCTCTACTATACGTCGTGGCGGGGGACTGCTCAACCAGCAGAATCGATCATGGAGCTAGTTTTTGAACGACCGAACGTCCGTTTCACAGTTACTGATTGCACTAACTCCGGAGTTAATGGCGACACTCGGAACAGTAGCCTCCGACCTCCAGCCTCGAAACCACGATGTGAAAGCGGCAGTCGCGTTCCAACTGCTTCTTAAGCGAATCGAATGTTTCGCTCACGAACTCGGTGATCTTCCCGCAGCGCAGGCAGGCCATGTGAATATGATCGCGGCCCAGCTTGCGCTCGTAGTAATGCCCTTCACCGTTCAGGTGCATCAGGTCGAGTTCGTCCACCAGCCCTTGCCTCTTCAACAGGTCGAGCGTGCGGTAGACCGTACTGCGATCCACGGAAGCGTCCACGGCGCGCGCTTTGCGCAAGATCTGCGTGGCGTCGAGATGCTTGCTGGCGGTTTCAATCACGCTCAAGATCGCGCGCCGCTGCGAGGTCATACGGATTCCGCGGTCGGCAAGTTGCGTCTGCAACCGTCCAGGAATTTCGGTCTGTGGAAGCGGCATTCAGGGTCTCCAATAAGTGTGTGTCGCAACTGATCGCAAGAAACATGCAACGAAATCTTCGCGAAATCATTGACAGCCTGCGACACCGGCTTTTACGCTGACATTGTAATGCTAATTGCGACTCAGTCGCAACTACAACGGCCCTCGATAGGAGATAGATGTCCGCTCGAATGTTTTCTGGATTTCTCGGAGCGCGGCTGCCAGCGTTTGCCCGGCACAGCCTGCGCCCGCTCGCATTAGTATTTTTTTTCTTAGCGTTATCATTTCGCTCTTCATTAGCCCAGGAAAGCCCGTACTTCGTGACATACGACCACTACCTCGAGGAACCCGGCAATCTGGAAGTGGAATATTTCTCGACGTTCGGCACGCAGCGTGTAGGAAACGACTTTCACGCTTTCTGGCTGGAGTTTGAGTACGGTGCCACCGCCTGGTGGACGAGCGAACTGTATCTGGATGGACAGACCACGTTCGGCGACAGCACGGTGTTTACCGGCTTCCGGCTGGAGAACCGGTTCCGCTTGCTGCAGCGTGAACACTTCATCAACCCCGTCCTTTACGTGGAGTACGAGCAGATCAGCGATGCGGACAAGATCCTGAAGGAAGTCGAAGGCCATGACGTAGAGGCCGACTTTGCGGAGCCAAATTCGTCTTTGCGGGCGGCACACAGCCACGAATTGGAGCTGAAACTCCTCCTCTCGAGCACTTTCAAGGGTTGGAATGTGGCCGTGAATCCGATCGCGACCAAGAACCTCTTGCCGAGTGAGCCTTGGGAGTTTGGCTACGCCCTCGGCATAAGCCATCCCCTCGCCCTGAAGGCCTCTCCGAAACACTGCGCTTTCTGTCGGGAAAATTTCATCGCCGGAGTCGAAATGTATGGCGGTCTCGGCGATGTGCAAAGTCCGGGTTTGCACGACACATCCCACTACATCGCGCCAGCCATCGCCTGGAATCTTCCGTCGGACTGGACTCTTCGCCTGTCGAGTGGCTTCGGCCTCAACGACAATAGTCACCGCTTTCTGCTGCGATGGGGAGTTTCGCGAGAGTTCTCGGGATTCAGAGACCTGGTGAGAAACTGGTTTGGAGGCCGCTCATGAAATGGTTTGCCAATCTGCTTCGATACCACAGACCCTTGTGGATGCTGGGAATCGGCTGCCTTTTGTGTTGCGCCTCGACGGGTCTCGCGCAAAAAGACAAGTCAGCCGAATCCACGGAGAGCCCGCTCTACGGGCCACTGGCGCAAGCTCCCAGGAAAGCGCGGGCGCGGACCAATCCTTTTGAAGGCAACGCACAAGAGGCGGAGGCTGGAGGAAAACTCTTCGAGCAGCACTGTGTGGAGTGTCACGGAACGAAAGCTGGAGGCACAAAGCACGGACCCAGCCTGCTCCAGGAAAACGTCCAGCAGGCAACGCCCGGCGCGGTTTTCTGGGTGATCACCAACGGAGTCGTGCGCCGCGGCATGCCGGTCTGGTCGAAACTGCCCGAGGAACAGCGCTGGCAGATCGTCACCTTCGTGAAATCGCTGACCGCCCATCCGGTGGGTTCAACCGAGAATCACTGACAAGCCAAGGTGCGGTCATCCCTGGCTGCGGAACGCGGCGAGAGCTGCCTGCCCCAGGCTGATGCCGCCGTCGTTGGCAGGGACCGCGTGGTTGGTCCAGAGCTGCAATCCCGTTTCGTCGAGTTCTCGCTTGAGGTCCCCCAGCAGCAGTTCGTTCTGGAAGACGCCCCCTGAGAGAACCACGGTGTCCAGGCTTTGTTCGCGGGCAAGAATCTGAGCAGCCTCAGCAACCCCGTGCGCGATTCCCCGCTGGAACGAGCGAGCAATTTCTTCTGGACTATGGCCCTTCACTCGGTCGCGAACAACCGCTTGCAACAATGGGCGAAAGTCCAATTCTCCATTGCGAAACGGGAAGGGATAGCAATCCGCCGCGCCGGCGGCGCGCGCGATGTGCTCAACCCACATCGCCGCTTGACCCTCAAATGTGATTTCCCGAGTAAAGCCGAGCAGCGCGGCGACCGTATCGAACAACCGGCCAATCGACGTTGTGCGAAACGTCCGCACATTTTTTTCAACCAACTGCAATGCGATCTGGTAACGAGCAGGGAACAAGAACGGCGGCTCCTTTAGAGCCGGCAAGCCCTCCACCTGCGCAAGAAAGCCGGCTGCTGCCTGCACCGGATGTTGCGCGGCAGCATCTCCTCCCGGTAGAGCAGCCGGTCTCAGGTGGGCGATTCTTTCAAATCCTTCCGTCAGGCTGCCCACGAAAAATTCGCCGCCCCAAATACTGCCGTCGTCGCCGTAGCCCGTTCCGTCAAAGCTGATGCCGAGAACACGCTTTCCCCAGGCGCCCCGCTCAGCCAACACAGAAGCAACATGCGCCCGGTGGTGCTGAACGGCATGCTTTCTTGACGATGGCAACCCCAGAGCATGCACCGTCGAGCGATATTCGGGATGCGCATCGTGCACAACCAGAACATCATCCCAGCGGATCTCATACATCTCCATAAGATCGCGAATGGTTTCTTCAAATGCGCGAAAGGCTTCGTAGTGATCGAGATCCCCAATGTACTGGCTGACGAAGGCTTGTCCATCCACCACCAGCGTGATGGCATTCTTCAGATCGGCACCGAGAGCGAGAATCGGAGATCCGACAGCCGGCTCAAGGGGAAAATTCGCCACAGCACCCGGCGCATACCCGCGAGAGCGTCGCAAAATCGCCGGCCCCATCACCCCGATGCGCGCTACGGAATCGTCCACGCGCCGCGCGATCGGGCGTTCGCCAATGAGAAATGCGTCCGCAATACCCGCAAGCCGCTCGAAAGCATCCGAGTCTTCGTAAGCGATCGGCTCGCTTGACCGGTTCGCGCTGGTCATCACGAGAACAGAAGGCGCGCCCGCCGCAAATAACAAGTGCTGCAGCGGGGTGTAAGGCAACATCACTCCAAGTTCGCGATTGTCCGGAGCCAATCCAGGCAGATCTGCTTTCGCTGGAGCCAGCACGATCGGCCGCTCGATGGAGGTGAGCAACGCGCGAGCCTCCGCTGAGAGTTCAATCAAATCCTGAGCCGCGGACACGTGCTCGACCATCACCGCAAATGGTTTCTCTTTGCGGAACTTCCGCGAGCGCATCGCAGCGACAGCGTCAACATTCCGCGCATCACAGGCCAGGTGATAACCGCCCAGCCCCTTGACCGCGACAATCTTGCCTCGCCTCAGCAGTTCGGCGGCCTGTCGGATGACTCCTGCCCCGCGCGTAGTCTCTTCCCCGATGCGCAGGTAGTAATGAGGACCGCACGCCGGACACGCCACGGGCTGCGCATGAAATCTGCGATTGGCTGGATCGTGATACTCCCGGTCGCAGTATTCGTCAAACGGCCAATCTTTCATCGTCGTATTCGGACGATCGTAGGGAAGCGCAAGAATCACCGTGTAGCGCGGGCCGCAATTTGTGCAATTGATATACGGGTATTGAAACCGCCGATCGCCGGAGTCGCCCAGTTCCTTCAAGCACGCGTCGCACACCGGCAGATCCGGCGAAATACGCACGGTAGGCCGTCGCGTGTGCTCGCTCTCTTTAATCGTGAATGCCTGGAACCCGACTGGAGCCACCGGCTGAACGTCGATACTTGCAATATTGGACGCGGGCGGCGCTTCTTCCTTCAGCTTTCTCACAAATTCCTGCAAAACGGCCGCGTCGCCCTCCAGATGAATAACAACGCCTTCTTCCCCGTTCAGCACCCATCCCGCCAGGCCCAATTCACTCGCAACGCGATAGACAAACGGACGAAAACCCACGCCTTGCACCACCCCGCGGACCTTGATCAAACAGGCGTTCGCCATCGATTTGCACCGCCTCACCGGCTGCAAACGTCAACGATACTTGAACAATTCAGATTTTCAGGCATAATTTCGCTGGCTGCGATTTCACTTCTAATCCGGCCGCGCGACAACGAGGTTTCATGGGCCGAAAACAGTCTCCTATCCTGAATCACAATAAATTGAAATTAGGCTTCTTCTCGCCAAACTGCTCGGGTGGAATGTCGGTCACCAAAGTTCCCGAGCGCTGGGTCAATTCCTGGGACAACAATATTCAGCTCGCCAAGCTTGCCGACGAAGCCGGCATCGAATTTCTGCTCCCCATCGCGCGCTGGATCGGCTATGGCGGAGAAACCGATTTCCACGGCAGCGTGCTCGAAACCCTGACCTGGGCTACCGGGCTCCTGGCACACACGAAGCGCATCAACGTCTTTGCCACTGTCCATACGGCTTTCATCCATCCGGTAGTTTCCGCCAAGCAGCTCGCCACCGCTGACCAGCTCAGCCATGGACGCCTCGGCCTCAACATCGTCGCTGGCTGGAACAAGCCCGAATACGACGCATTCGGCATCGACCTCCCGGAAAAGCACAGCGACCGCTACGCGCTGGCACAGGAATGGTTTGATGTCATCACGGCCATCTGGAACCACAAAGGCCCCTTCGACTGGAACGGAAAATTCTTCCACCTGAAGGGGGTGTATGGCTTCCCCCGCCCCTACGACGGCATTCCGCCGATTATGAATGCCGCCGGCTCAGGAGAGGGACGCGAGTTCGCCGCGCGCAATGCCGACTTCCTGTTCGCGATCTCCGTCGATCTGGAAAAATCAAAAACCGAAGTCGACGCCATCAAAGCGAGCGCCACAAAGCAAGGACGCGATACGGGAGTCTTCACCCTCTGCCACGCCGTGTGCCGCCCCACCAAAAAAGAAGCCGAGGATTATTATCACTACTACGCGCATGAGCACGCAGACTGGGGAGCAGTCGACAACCTGATGCGGCTGCAAGGTATGCATGCGCAGTCGTTCCCCGCGGAAGCGTTGCAGATGTTGCGCGACCGCTTCGCCGCCGGGCATGGCACGTACCCGCTGGTCGGCGATCCAGACACGATTGCAAAAGAGATGGAGAAGATTCCGGCCGCGGGATTCGCGGGCACCACACTCAGCTTCGTCGACTATGTGAAGGAGTTCCCTTACTTCCGCGATGAAGTCATTCCGCGCCTCGAGAAAAAGGGACTGCGCGAAAAATACAAAGGCTAGTCCCCTGCCGGACTTTCGAGAGCATTGAACGTAAGAGAATTGAGGATCGCAACGACGCCATGACGCAGCCCCCCGGAACCGAGAAGGCTCTCTCCCAGGCAATCCAGGAGCGGCGTGCGACCCCCAGTTTTCTGCCGGACCCTGTACCGGACACCGACCTCAAGAAGATTCTCTCTGCCGGGTTGAGCGCTCCCAGCGCCTACAATCTCCAGCCTTGGCGCTTTATTGTTGTGCGTGATCCCGCGCAGCGAGCCCGTTTGCGTCAAGCGGCCATGAAGCAACCGAAGGTCGAAGAGGCCCCCGTAGTCATCGTTGCCTGCGCCGATTTGGACGGTTGGCGCCATGGTGACGTCGATGAAATCATTCGCCTGGCAAAGGAAAATGGCTATGGCGATGAGGCTCGCTATGCGAGCATACGGAGAAATGTCGAGAAATTCTTCGGAGCAGCTCCCGGTTCAGCGGGAGGATTGGCACCCGATTTCGCGGTGTGGGCCAATCGGCATACCATGATCGCCTTCACCACCATGATGTGGATGGCGGAGGTGATGGGTTATGACACCGCTCCGATGGAAGGCTTCTACGAAGATCAGGTCAAGACGACCCTCGGTATCCCAGAAAATATCCGCGTCGTCGCACTACTCGCCATTGGCCGGCGCAAGGGGGAAGACAAAAGTTTTGCCGGACGATTCCCCATGCAGCGCACCGTCTTCTCCGATAAATGGGGGAATCCTATCTAGCGGAAGCAGCGAGGTTTTGGTGAGAGCTCTCAGACCGGCACCCAACCACGGCCTTCCTGCTAATCTCGTTCCTGCGTGAATGTTTCCGACGTGAGTCCAGAATACGACGCAATTATCCTCGGAGCGGGCGCAGCCGGACTCATGTGCGCGATCGAGGCCGGTAAACGCGGACGCCGTGTCCTCGTGATCGAACATGCCGACCGCAATGGAAAGAAGATCCTGATTTCCGGCGGCGGCCGCTGCAATTTCACGAATCTGCACACTGCGCCTGACAATTTCATTTCGTCGAATCCGCACTTTGCCAAATCCGCACTCGCGCGTTATAAACCCGATGCTTTCGTCCGCTTAGTCGAAAAACACGGCATTCCCTATCACGAGAAGAAACTCGGCCAGTTGTTCTGCGACCGTTCAGCCAGCGACATTGTTGCCATGCTGGAGGAAGAATGCCGTGCGGCAAGAGTTGAAATTCAGCTCAACACCCGAATTACAGAGGTCCGGAAGTCGGATCAATTCCACGTCAAGGCAGGAGACACCGGCTTCGCCGCGCCCCGTCTGGTGGTCGCCACTGGGGGCCTGTCGATCGCGAAGATCGGTGCCACATCATTTGGGTATGATCTCGCGCGGCAATTTGGCCTGAAGATTCAGCCCCCGCGCCCGGCACTCGTTCCCTTTGTCTTCCGCGATGCTGACCGCAAGCGCTGGTGTGATCTCGCGGGAGTGTCGACGGACATCATTGCTTCTGGGCCAGGCACAAAACGATATTTCCACGAAAAAATGCTAATCACGCATCGTGGCATCAGCGGCCCCGCCATCCTACAGATCTCATCGTACTGGGACGGTCAGGAAGCGATTTCGATTGATCTCGCACCCGGCATTGACTTGAACGCATTGTTACGCGCGCGCGGACGCCGTGACCACTCGAACTGGAAATCGTTGTTGCGAGAGATTCTGCCGCGTCGCCTAGCCGACCGTTGGCTCGAAACGTATTCTCCGAGCGGCACCTCAGATCGAGCCTTTGCCGAGGCTGAGCACCAGATTCACGCCTGGGAAATAAGACCCGAGGGGACTGAGGGTTTTGGAAAGGCTGAGGTGACGGCGGGCGGGATTGATACCGACGAACTATCCGCGAAGACGATGGAAGCCCGAAAAGTGCCCGGGCTTTACTTCATTGGTGAAGTGGTCGATGTGACATGCCAGCTCGGCGGCTTCAACTTTCAGTGGGCCTGGGCCTCCGGCTTTTGCGCGGGCCAGGGTCTCTGAATTGATAATGAAACTGAGCGGTTCCGATTAGAACTCGGCGCC
>Ga0265338_10011343_pt1 | contig 10307 bp, 15 predicted proteins | sample 42126metaG_FD_193579 | JGI IMG/M metagenome (GOLD analysis project Ga0265338, IMG submission 193579) | Rhizosphere microbial communities from Carex aquatilis grown in University of Washington, Seatle, WA, United States - 4-21-26 metaG | ecosystem: Host-associated > Plants > Roots > Rhizosphere... | reverse complement strand
CGCGGGTGCGTCATGGCGGTCTCCTGGCAGGCCGTTTCATGTCCGCCACGTACCGTATCGCCGCGCTTCACTTCGTGGCGATACGGGCGCGCAGGCAATGATGGCGAGGGCCGCAGGTTCAGTGCACGCCGATGCGCCAGCGCTTCAAAAGTCCCAGCCGCCCCAATTCGACAAGGCAATCCCAGCGCAGGTCAAATGCCAACGTGTTGCGTGACCGGCTCGAACGTCATGCTGAAGTTCATGTAGATTGCTGTCGGTGCTCCGATATGCTGCTCACCGAGACGATCGACACAATCGGCCAACTCCGCAAATGTCGCGGTCTTCGAAAGATCGAACGACAAGGCGCTGGCGGCATACAGCGCCACCACCCGGTTCGTCTGCTCGGACGCCTCATATGTACTTTGCATAATACTACTCCTGAATTGTGCGCAGACTGGAATGGTCTGCCCGAGCGTCAGACCGCGGAGATGGTGACCACGGCTGACTGGCCCCACAGAACGCACCAGATGCGTTTATCCTGGCGAACATAGCCCGTGCAAGATCGCAAGATAGGACCGGAAACTACCTAGCGACCGCCGGGACGGTCCCCTGAGTAGTTTCCGAGGCTCACGCCGCACGGTTGCGCCTCCCACATCACACAACGGGACAGACGGCGATTATCGCGGTCAATCAATCTCCCCGGAGGATACCACATGGTCAGAACTTACCTCGCAGCGGCAGCCGCTCTTGCGATGATGACGGGGGTTGCGGTTGCACAAACCTCTTCCTCGAGCACGACGTCAACCCAAACAACGGCAACCCCGACCCCCGTGTACGGCGGCTCAAGCTCGAGCAGTAGCCAGCAGACCACCACCAGCGGCGGCGTCTCGGTGGACAAGACGCAGACCACCTCCAACGGCATCGGCATCACGTCCAGCGGAGACCTCGCGACGACGAAGAAGTCGACCGAGACCACGACCGTTCGCTGACCGCGCCCGCATTAAGCATGCCGGACAGGTTGCCTGTCCGGCGCCATCACGCTGATTGGCTGGCGCGGTTTGTTCAACGGCCAGTCGCTCGCACTCCCAGGAGTCGCACAATGACCACCACAAAATCGCGTTTCGGCCTGGCGCTCGGCCTCGCATTGCTCGGCGGCACGGCTACGCTCGCCGGCTGCGGTGGCTCATCGCCAGCCCCGGTTAGCCAGACCACCACCACCGAGCGGTCCACCACAATGATGCAGCCGCAGCCGATGTCTTCAAGCACAACCACCACGACGCAGCAGGTTCAACGTCCCTGATCTGAGTGCAGAGCGTTCGGCACTGGCGGAGCCACCAGTGTCGCAGCCCTTGCACCAGGCAACTTCGACAACGTGAACCAGGCCTGTCCAATCCGGTGGCTCCGTTGGCCCGGGCGGCGGCAGATCACACGAACCCATACCGTAGGATTATCACGATGCGTGCAAATATCTTGGTCGCCCTGACCGTTCTCGTATTGCTTGGCGCAGCGCCGCTGCTGAGTGCCTGTCACACCACCGCCGGCGCCGGCGAGGACATCTCCGCTACCGGCCATGCGATCACGCATAGCGCCGACAAGAATACCCCGTAGCCTTCACAGGAAAGCACCAGCCACCATGGACAAGGATCGAGTGATCGGCGCTGGCAAGCAAATTGCCGGGGCGGCGAAGCGGATGGTCGGCAAGCTTGTCGGCGATGCCAAGCTGCAGGCGGACGGCAAGGCGGAACAGCTCGACGGGAAGCTGCAGAATGTTGCCGGAAGCGTAAAGGACACGCTGCGGCGCTAGGGATTTCGGAACATGCCCACCATTCTGCTTATCGTCGTCATATTGCTGCTCATCGGCGTGCTGCCGACTTGGTCGCATAGTGCCAAATGGGGCTACTTCCCCAGCGGCGGGCTGGGCCTGTTGCTGATCGTCCTGGTGGTGCTGATGCTCGCCGGACGGATCTAGGCCAGAACTGCGATTGTATAACTTTCATAGGGAACCCAGCACCATGCGCACATATTTTCAAACGGCCACCAGCGCGAAACCCACCACCGTAGGCCTGAGCATCTTCGCCGTCGCATTGCTCGGTATGACTGCAATGCCGGCGCTGGCCCAGATGCCGGCCGGCGCGAACCCCGCCACCGGCGCGCGTCCGGGTCACCAGATCGGCGTCGGTGAGTCGCTGCCGCTCTCCAATAACGCGAGTAACATTAGCGCTGCCGATACGCGGTCCACCATTGCGCCCACACTTCCGGCGCCGACCATCGGCGGCGACGGAGCGGCGCATGATTACCTCCAGGCCGCGCGGGCCTCGCTGGTGCACGGCCACACGGGACAGGCTCAGCAGTCGCTGGAAATGGCGGAGACTCGGGTACTCGATCGCTCGGTCGCAGCAGGCCAGACCGCCGCCCCGAGCGACAGCCCGTTGATTGCTCGAATCCGTGATGCGCGCCATGCGCTCGGTGGCGGCGACCGTGCACGTGCCATCCAGCTCATCGACCTCGCATTGTCGAGCTGAAGGCGGCTATCCGCTGCGGGGGCTGCGGACATATGATTGCTAACGCCCGGAAGGCCGGCTTGGGTCGTGTCCAAGCCCCCCTTCGGGAACCGGCCAGGCGCATCGTCGCGCTTACCGGCGCCGGATATCATCGGGGTCGTTGCGCGCCTACCCGGTGACGCGGCATGCGGCAAAGGGGTCGAATTCGATGTCGGATCCACCCACCCCGTTGAACCGGCCATCCTTCCAGATCTCGCCTGCGGAGACCCCCAGTCTACGCAGCTTGCTAAGTATTGCCGTCTCGGTCGTGGTGGTTGCCGGCCTCTACTTCGGCCGCTCGGTGCTGATCCCGATCACGCTCGCAATTCTGCTGTCTTTCCTGCTCGCTCCGCTCGTCAACCTGTTGCGGCGGCTGCATCTCGGCCGGGTCCCTTCGGTGCTGCTGGCCGTGGTGCTGGCCCTCACGGTGATCCTTGGTCTGGGCGGCCTGATCGGCACGCAAATGGCCGGTCTGGCCGAGGATGTGCCGAACTACGCGCTAACAATCCAACAGAAGGCCGATACGTTACAGCAACTCTTGCAGTCCCACGTGGCGCAACTCATGCGTGGGTTCAGCGCCAAGCCGAGCCCTGTCGCCGTGCCGGTCAATACCAAGCCGCACAACTCACCGGCCGCGACACCATCGCCAGAGGCGCAGAAGCCGATCCCGGTGGAAGTGCGTCAACCGGACCTGACGGCGGTCGAGATTGCCCAGCGTATCGTCACACCAATTGTCGAACCCCTGTCCACCACTGCCATCGTGTTGATCGTCTCGATCTTCATTCTGCTGCAGCGCGAGGACCTGCGAGACCGGATGATTCGCCTGTTCGGCTCTTCCGATTTGCACCGCACGACGCTCGCCATGAATGACGCGGCGCACCGGCTGTCGCGTTACCTTATCACCCAGCTTGCCGTGAACACGGCATTCGGGGTCATCATCGCCACCGGGCTGGCCTTTATCGGCATTCCGTCGCCGGTGCTGTGGGGCGTTCTCGGGGCGCTACTGCGTTTCGTACCCTATATCGGCGCACCGCTCTCCGCTGTCATGCCCTTGGCGTTGGCGGCTGCCGTCGATCCTGGCTGGTCGCGGCTGCTGTGGACCGCTTCCCTCTATGTCGTGGTTGAGTCGCTCATGAGCCAGGCGGTAGAGCCGCTGCTGTATGGCCGCAGCACCGGGCTATCGCCCTTCGCCGTGGTGGTGGCGGCGACCTTCTGGACATGGCTATGGGGGCCGGTCGGGCTGATCTTGTCCACCCCATTGACGCTCTGCCTGGTGGTGCTTGGGCGGCACGTGGCTCGGCTGGAGTTTCTCGATGTGCTGCTGGGTGACCGTCCGGCGCTGACATCTGTGGAAAGCTTCTATCAGCGGATGCTGGCGGGGGACCACGACGAAGTGCATGACCATGCCGAGATCCTGCTGAGGCAGCGTTCGCTATCGTCGTATTACGATGACGTGGCGTTGCAGGGTCTGCGGCTTGCCGTCATCGACGCCGAACGAGGCGCTCTGACTCCCGGTCATCTCGATCGGATCAGGCTGTCCATTCAAAGCCTGATCGAGGATCTGGACGACTACGAAGACACACCGCCACCCAAAGTCGCGACCGCCGTCGTGCCCGGCGCGAACCCGGATGTCCTGGGACATCCTGCTGCCGTAGAGCCGGTGCCGGGAACATTGGACTTCGCGCCGGCCTGGCGCGGAGCAGCGCCGGTCATGTGCATTGCCGGCCGGGGACTGCTGAACGAGGCAGTTTCCACTATGCTTGCACAATTGCTGGACAAGCAGGGGATCGGGTCGAGAGTTGTGCCGCACGTCGCAACCACGCGTGCGGCGATTGGCAAATTAGACATGGGCGGGATAGCAATGGTGTGTATCTCCTGCCTGGAGCCGTCCGGCAGCGTGTCGCACCTGCGCTATCTGGTGCGGCGGTTGCGTTGGCGCTTACCGCCCGATGTGCAGATTCTGGTCGGGTTGTGGCCAGACGAGGCAGACGCTGCGCAAGACGAACGGCTGCGCGCCGCGGTGGGTGCGGATTATTACACGAACTCATTGCATGAGGCCGTGGAGACATGCCTCCAAAGCGCACACAAGGCCAGCGTTGTTGCGCAGGCGCCGGACAGGATGGAGATGGCGGTGGAGGGGCCTTGACGGCGTCGCGGGTAGGCAACTCGAGGTCACCACAGCGCGGCATATTTGGCTGCGTCCAACCTGGTAATAGCCGGGTGTGGGTTATGAACCTGGCGCACGGGACTACTGTCGCGGACGAGAACGACGTAACATGAGGCAGGCGCCTCGTTCGTGGCAAGCATTGCCTATCGGGCGAGCTTCCGCCGGCAATCTGAACAGTTTCCGAACCTCTCGTACGGGAATTGCCACGGCTACTATTGCGCTGATTGGATGACGCGATCCAAAGTCCGCTGTCTCCTGGCCGCTTCCGGGTTCGCATGTGACTCGAAGCACTCGACGCCGGAAAGCGGTGCTTAGCCAGTGGACGCTGACCGATCCGGCCAACCGCTTGTCAGGGCCAGTCATGACAAACGGCTATTCGGATCGGTCCGTCGACGTCGGTCGAACTTGGAGGTAGGTCATGGCCGTAGCCGCCGTTTTGCCTGCCGCCAGTGCTGCACGGGGCAAATCGGCACCATCGGTGACGGATAGCGCACCAGGCGGCCTGTCCGGTGACGAGGCCCACCGTCGTCTGGCGAAGTTTGGACCCAACGCAATACCTGACACGACGGTGCATCCATTTCGGCGGGCACTGGACAAATTCTGGGCCCCGGTGCCGTGGATGCTCGAAGCCGCCATCGCACTCCAGATCGTGCTTGGCGACTATTCCGAGGCCGCGATCATCGCCGGCCTGCTGATATTCAACGCGGCGATCGGGCTGTTCCAGGAGGGGCGCGCACAGGCGACTCTCGCCGCACTGAAATCGAGGCTGGCACTGACCGCATCCGTCAGGCGCGATGGTGCGTGGAACACTGTACCCGCAACCGACCTGGTGCCGGGCGATGTGGTGAAGCTCTCGCTCGGTGGGGTGGTCGCCGCCGATGTGCGTTTGACCAGCGGCGAAGTATTGCTCGATCAGTCCATGCTCACCGGAGAATCGGTTCCAATCGAAGCGGGCATTGGCCTGCAAACCTACGCAGGAGCCTTGGTGCGGCGTGGTGAAGCGGTGGCGGAGGTCACGGCAACCGGTGCGCGTACGAAGTTCGGGCGTACCGCAGAGTTGGTCCGCACCGCCCACGTCGTTAGCTCCCAGCAGAAGGCCGTGCTGCGGGTGGTGCGCAATCTCGCGGCGTTTAACGGCGTTCTTATTGTGCTCCTGGTGGCGTATGCCTGGTTTCTCAAGATGCCGGCCGCCGAGATCATACCACTCGTGCTGACAGCGATTCTCGCATCCATACCGGTCGCGCTGCCGGCTACCTTCACTCTCGCGTCGGCGCTGGGGGCGCGCGCGTTGGCGCAGCTTGGTGTTTTGCCGACCCGGCTTTCCGCGGTGGACGAGGCGGCATCGATGGATGTCCTGTGCGCGGACAAGACCGGCACGCTGACACGCAATGCGCTGACGGTGACAACAGTTTGGGCCGTGCCGGGCTTCGACGAAGCGCGGGTCCTGATGCTGGCCGCGCTGGCGAGTTCGGATGGCGGGCAGGATCCGGTCGACGCCGCCATTCGCGCGGCCGGCAGTGGTAAGCACGACAAAGTCGTGCCCCACGTTATCAACTTCGTGCCATTCGACCCGGCAACGAAAATGTCGGAGGCGACCATCGCGGATTCGCCCAACGGCACGTCCGTTGCGACCGGCGATGCAACGCAAGGTGGGACGCAACGTGTGGTGAAGGGGGCGTATGCCGCGATCGCCGGTCTGGTGCCCTCGCCAGCAGCCGCAACAGCAGCGGCAACGCAGCTTGAGGGCCAGGGGTTCAGGGTGCTGGCGGTCGCGGCCGGGCCGCCAACCGCGATGAAATTGGCGGGTTTGATCGCACTCAGCGATCCGCCTCGCACGGACTCCGCCGAGCTGGTCACGGAGTTGCAGAATCTGGGTGTGCGCACCGTGATGGTAACTGGCGACGCGCCCGCGACCGCAGCGATCGTTGCGCAGGCGGTGGGACTCCCCGGCGCGATCTGCCCTCCCGGTCCAATTCCGGACCCCATACATCCCGAGACATTCGCGGTCTTCGCCGGTGTTTTGCCGGAGGACAAGTACAAACTGGTCAAGGCGTTTCAGCAGGGCGGGCATATCGTCGGCATGTGCGGCGACGGCGCCAACGATGCGCCGGCGCTGCGCCAGGCGCAGATCGGCATCGCGGTCTCGACCGCTACCGACGTGGCCAAGTCGGCCGCCGGCATGGTGCTGACCGAGCCTGGGCTCGCCGGGATCGTCGCCGCGGTCAAGCAAGGCCGCGTCACGTTCCAGCGCATCCTGACCTACACATTGAACTCCATTACCAAGAAGACGCTGCAGGTCCTGTTCCTCGCAGTCGGCCTGGTCATGACCGGACAAGCCGTCCTGACGCCGTTGCTGATGGTCCTGATCATGATCTTCGGCGACTTCCTCGGCATGTCGATAACGACCGACAACGTGCGGCCGTCGCCGATGCCGAACACCTGGCGCATCGGCAGTCTGACAGTTGCCGGCGCGGTCATGGGATTTGGCGAGCTGATGTTTTGCACGTCCATCCTGGCGTTCGGCGCCTACCGGATCGGGTTCGCTATCGGGCCGCTGCGGACGCTCGCCTTTGTCGCAATCGTGTTCGGCAATCAGGCGACCACCTATACGAACCGAGAACGGCGGCGGCTGTGGGCGTCTCGCCCAAGCTACTGGCTCGCCGCATCGTCAGTCGCCGATATTTTGATTGCCGCGATCCTGGCCGTCGGCGGGATCGCCATGGCACCATTGCCAGCCTTGGTGGTGGCTGCCGTGCTTGCCGCGGCAACGGCCTTCGCCGTCGTCCTGGATTTCGTAAAGGTGCCACTGTTCCGCCGTCTCCAAATTACCTAGCGCGGCAACCGGTTGTCAAAGGATGCAAGATGAAGAATTACTCGAGGGACTTTTGATCCTGAGATCGCGGATCACCGTCAATAGATATAGCAGGCAACCCGGCAGCATCTTGCGGTGTGACAACGACGACGGTGCCGCGAAAAGCAGATCGTGACTATCGATGACGATCGTGGCTGCGTTGCGCCGTCGATCCACCGTGGCTTGCGCTGCTCCAGATACCAGCCGGGTCACGCTGATTTCAGCGCCACCGGGAACGCCAGACAATTGCCACTCTCGCACGGCCTGACGACCCGCAAAAAGATGGCCGCTGACATTGCTGCCGGCGGCCATGTTCGGACCAAGCGCTTACTGGATTCCGATGGTGACGCCCGGCAGGTATACGCCGACGGAGGGACCGTAAATCACCGGCGGCGGAGCGTAATACGGGGCGTAATACGGTGAGCCGTAAACCACCGGCGGAGCATAATACCCACCACCCCCTCCACCATGCCAATCGCCATGGCGATCGCCACCGCGATGATCATCCCGGCGATCTCCCGCGCTGGCTGGTGCGAGAGACGTCCCCAGCACGAGCAAAGCTGAGATTATCAGCCCTGCCGCAAGCCTGGCAGGCAGATGGCGGCTGGAATTGGTATCGATGATACAGGTCATAACGACCTCCTTTGATAACTATGATAGCGCGTCGTGGAGCAGTACATCGCCGACGCGGTCAGCCGTGCGAAGAGGCGCCTTGGTGGTGCGAGCTCTGGAACACCTGATCGGCAACCTTCTTCTGCGGATCGGGCATTGAATTGTAGAGCGCCTCAAATGACGATGTCAGGTTCTTCAACCCATCGACATGCGCCTGGGCAAACTTCTGGTAGGTCTTCAAATCGTCCACCGCGGTCATGCTCTGCGGCACCTGGACGGTGCTGTCCGCGGCCAGCTTTTGCATGGCAGCGGCGTTTTCTCGCATCGCTTGCGCGACACTGGTCCAGTTCGTCTCTTCCTGCGGCGTGATTTTCAGCGCCGTGTGAAGATTGGTGATCCGCTGCTCAACGGTTTCCGCCTTCGTCGCCATGGCGCCCGCGGCGGCCTTGGTCCGCGGCGCTGCTGCCTGCGTCGGCTGGCTCGGCGCGGCGCTGGTGCCGGCAGCATGAGCAATCGTCAGCGGGCTGGCGAGTATTGTGGCGCCCAACAGTGCCGCAATCGCAACCGAACGTGCAAACGGCGCGGACATTGCGAATGGGTGGGAGAGACGTGACATGGGCAGGTCCTTTCTGGGTTCCGGCAATGCATGATGACGTCGCCGCTACGGCACTGCTGGCCGGATCAATGGCAACGGGGCAAATCCTCAACTGGTGCCGCGGCAGACAGTCGTCAGCCCTCGGAAACTACCTAGACCCGGAGTCGTTGTCGGGATCGGTGCGTCTTGCCGTCGTACTCTTGCTGTTGTGTTCAAATTTTATGGCCATCACTGCCGATGCATGCCAGGCTGGGTTGGTCGCCATCGAAGCTCGTGTTCATCTCGCGCGAGCGGCGGCGCTCGACATAAGCGGCCAACTTGCGCTCCAAGCGAGGATTTGCAGGCGCTATCAGGCGGGTTGCCGCGATCGCCCGACCTTATGGCCGGTTCCAGGAGCCAGGCACGATGTACAAACAACAAACGGACCAGTGCAGCGATAGCGGCAGGCATGGATTTTGCCGGCTTGCGTTGCGGCCGGCGTTGCTGCTGGCCGTGAGTGCGTGGCTTGCCGCGTGCAACGCTCCGATCGGTGTGGCGCCGAACTACCGAGGCACCTACCTGGAGCATGCCTTGGTAACGAACCCAAATGGTGGCGGTCCGCAGATCACCATCTGGGGGCCACCCGAGAGCGCCAATTCCGAGAGCAAGTAACCCGGCCGCACCGCGCCGGTCTGCCACGGTCGCGTCGCAAGGACCAGCATGAAATCGTCGCAGTGCCCGTCCGTCACCTATTGCACGATCGACATGCATGCAGCCAACCAGATCCGGTTTGCTACGTGGGTCGTAAGCGCCGCGACCAGGAGTTGCATCACCGTCCGGGTCTCGCCCGGCCGGTCCCCGAACGCGCGCGCGATGTAGGATTGCATGCTCTTGGCCGAAGCGGGCTTGCCGCCATCCACTGCCAGCGACGTGTCATCGGTGGCCGGCAGCACCGGCACGTCGCGTAGCACAAAGTCACTTAAGTGATCCGGCCTTTCCGCCACATCCTCCAGCCGCCAGAACAACCATCGCAGAATGAACTGACGGCCCCGGCTCGCGCGCTTGTCGTCTTTTCAAGCCGCACGCGTCATTCGAAATCGCACGATCGAAATGCCAATTAATGACCGGGTCAGTCGGCGGCGACGGGAAACGCGATCTCCGCGATCGTCCAACCGGCCAGCCGATCGTACACGAGCTCCGCCTCCAGCAGATCGCTCAGCCCGGCGGCCACGCCGCAACCGAGATTTGGCGGAAAGGTCGTGAAGCCGGCACCGTTATCGGCCACGCGCAGACAGGCGGTTTGGCGCCCACTTATCGTGAGGCCGACCTCGATCAGTCCCGCCGCACGTCCCGCGAACGCGTGCAGGAGTGCGTTGTTGACCAGTTCGGCCGCCGCCAGAACCAGCGCGCGCCGCTTGTAGGCCGGCAACGACACGTCCTCAATTTTGACTTCGACGATCACTGCTGTCCGGTTAACCTGAAACGATCTGTCTGAAAATCGTTATCCCGCATAGGTTTTCGGCGAAAATCGGGTGGTGTCGATTTGATCGCCATGCGGCAGTTTTGGGGCGAATTCTCGTGGAG
>Ga0265338_10011342_pt1 | contig 10308 bp, 10 predicted proteins | sample 42126metaG_FD_193579 | JGI IMG/M metagenome (GOLD analysis project Ga0265338, IMG submission 193579) | Rhizosphere microbial communities from Carex aquatilis grown in University of Washington, Seatle, WA, United States - 4-21-26 metaG | ecosystem: Host-associated > Plants > Roots > Rhizosphere... | reverse complement strand
GCCCCCAGCGGGTGCGATGTCGGCATTGAAACGATCGGCGACTTCGGGGAATTCGTCAATTTCTGCGTCGGGCACGATTTCAAGGTGACGCTTGCGGAGGGCTGGGTTCTCAACCCGAACGGCAACAAGGGGAACCGGCTTGGCGCGCACTTCGCCCATCTGGTGCCGGATTATTGGAAGGGCCAGCAAATCCAGGTGCCCCAATGGTACAACAGGTGAACGGCCGGATTTGAAGCCGCAGGCAGGAGGTGGTGCGCCATCCCGCCGCGAGGCGCCGTGAAAATGCCCGCTGAAGCCGTTTGACACGAGTGTCCAGGGCTTTATTGATAGTCCCACTGGTGACGGCCTCGCGTTGGGGCCGGCCATGGGCTGGTCCAAGGACGCGTTCGCGCGGGGCTGGCTTTCAATCAGAGGGCGGCATCCTTGACCCGCCAGCGGCCTGCGGCTCGCGGCGCAAGGGTCAAGGGAAGTCTCCCTCAATGGGCAGGGGATCGAGGGTAGTACACGATGAAGCCGCCTCCTTTTTCGTATCACGACCCGCGGACGGTGTCCGATGCGGTCGGCCTGTTGAGCAGCCTCGAAAACGCGAAGGTTCTGGCCGGCGGGCAATCGCTGATGCCGATGCTGAATTTCCGCTACGTGCTGCCGGATCACCTTATCGACCTGAACAAGATCCCCGAGCTGTCGTTTTTGCGCGAGGTGGACGGGGGAATCGAACTGGGCTCCATGACGCGGCAGCGCGACATCGAATTCTCCGATCTGGTCAAGGCGCGCTTTCCGATCATCAATGAAGCCATCCTGAATGTCGGCCATCGCCAGACGCGCAACCGGGGCACCATCGGGGGATCGCTGTGCCATCTTGATCCGTCGGCCGAGCTTGTGACCATGGCGGCCGCGCACGACGCGGTGGTAACGGTCGCTGGCCCCAACGGCACGCGCGATATTCCGTTTGCGGAGTTTCCGGTGGCGTTCATGACGCCCGCGCTGGAGCCGAACGAATTGCTGGTGAAGGTGCGTTTCCAGCGCTGGGCCGCGGGGCACGGCTATGGCTTCGTGGAATTCGCGCGGCGGCACGGCGATTTCGCCATCGCCTCCGCCGCGGCTCTGATCGAAGTGGATGCTGCCGGCAAGATCGGCCGCGCGTCGCTGACGCTCGGCGGCGTCAACGTGAAGCCGGTGCGCATGTATGAGGTGGAACGCAAGCTGATCGGCCAGGCGCCGTCGGAGGATTTGTTCCGCGAACTGTGTGAGGAATGCCGCAAGGTTGACGCCATCGACGACGTGCATGCGCCGGCATCCTATCGCCAGCATCTGGCGGCGGTGATGTCGCGCCGCGCGCTGGTCGCGGCCATGGGACGGGTTGGAAGAGCATGAGCGAGAAGCGGAATATCGCCGTCACCATCAACGGTAAACGATACGAAGAATCGGTCGAGGTCCGCTGGACGCTGGCCGATTTCATGCGGCAGCAATTGGGGCTGACGGGCACGCATCTGGGCTGCGAGCACGGCGTGTGCGGCGCGTGCACGATTCTGCTCGATGGGCGGTCGGCGCGGTCGTGCCTGATGCTGGCCGTACAGGCTGACGGGCACGAAATTATGACGGTCGAGGGCATTGCTCCGTCAGCGGACAAATTGCATCCGCTGCAGGAAGCGTTCCGGGACAATCACGGCCTGCAATGCGGCTTCTGCACACCGGGCATGCTGACGACATTGATCGAATTCCTGCGCGACAATCCCGACCCGACGGAGCAGGAGGTGCGGATCGCGATTTCGGGCAATCTCTGCCGCTGTACCGGTTATCAGGGGATCGTCGCGGCCGCACTCGATGCCGCCCAGCGCTTGAAGGTTTTGAAGGAAGCTCCGTGACGGCACGGACGTTCGGCAATCGGGTCGGCAGGATCGAAGACCCGCCGCTGCTGACGGGCAAAGGCCGCTTCATCGACGACATCGCTTGGCCCGATCTGGCGCACGCCGCGTTTGTGCGCAGCCCGCACGGGCATGCTTGCATTCTCGGCATCGATGCGCGCGTGGCCCTCGCGTTGCCGGGCGTCTTCGGCGTTTTCACAGCGGAGGATTTCGCGCCCCGTCTGAAAATCGACCGGCTGATCGTCGGCTTGCCGAGTTCCGCCTACCGGCAGGAGGTGAACCGGCCTGTTCTCGCCAAGGACGAGGTTGTCCATGTCGGCGAGCCGGTGGCGGTCGTGGTCGCGGTCAACCGCTATGTGGCCGAAGACGCAGCCGCACTGGTGAATGTGGAATACGACATCCTGCCTGCGGTCGCCGATGCGCGCGCGGCGCTCGCGAAGAATTCGCCCAATGTTCACCGGAACGCCCCGCACAATCTGCTGGCGGAATTCGACATTGCCTATGGCGATGTAACGGCGGCGTTTGCGAACGCGCCCCATGTGTTTCGGGAAAGCCTCTGGCAGCATCGGGGCGGCGGCCATTCCATCGAATGCCGCGGCTGTGTCGCGCGTTACGATGTCAACGAAGAACGGCTGACGGCATGGTGTTCGACCCAGACGCCGCACACGGCGATGCAGCTTTTGTCGGGCATGCTTGGCTTGGACGAAAGCCAACTGCGTGTCATCACGCCCGATGTCGGCGGCGGCTTCGGGCCGAAGCTGATCTTCTATCCGGAGGAGGTCGCGGTGCCTTTGGCCGCGATGCTGCTCGGCCGGCCGGTGAAATGGATCGAGGACCGGCGCGAGCATTTCGTGGCCTCGACGCAGGAACGCGATCAGTTCTGGGACATCGAGATCGCGGTGGATCGCGACGCGCGCATTCTGGGCGTGCGCGGGCAGCTCATCCATGAGCACGGGGCCTATACCGCGCGCGGCGTGAATCTGCCCTATGAATCGGCGCAGACGGTGACGCTGCCCTATGAGGTACCGGCCTATGCGTTGAACGTGAAGCTCGCCCTCACCAACAAGGTGCCGGTGACGCCGGTGCGGGGCGCGGGGCAACCGCAGGGGTGCTTCGCCATGGAGCGGCTGCTCGACCGCGTGGCGCGCGAACTCTCGCTCGACCGCGCCGAGGTGCGGCGGCGCAATCTGATTCAGCCTGAGAAGATGCCCTACGCCAAGCCGCTGAGAAGCCGCGGCGGGATGGCCGTGTTGCTCGATTCCGGCGATTACCCGCGCTGTCAGCAGATGGTGCTGGATGCCATCGGCTGGGCCGATTTCCGCACGCGGCAATCCACTGCCCGTGCGCGTGGCCGCTACATCGGCGTGGGGCTCGCGAACTTCGTGAAAGGCACCGGGCGCGGGCCGTTCGAACCGGTAACGGTGCGCATCGGGCCGTCCGGAAAGATCCAGATTTATTCCGGCGCGACCGCGATGGGCCAGAGCACCAGAACGATGCTGGCGCAGATCGTCGCCGATCAATTCGGCGGCGCGATGGATAACATCGTTGTCACTGCGGGCGATACCGCGGGCACCGCCATGGGCATCGGCGGGTTCAACAGCCGCCAGGCGGTGATGGCGGGATCGTCGGCGCATTTGGCGGCCGTCAAACTGCGCGAAAAGACGATCGCCATCGCTTCCAAATTATTGAACGCGCCGGTAGACCAACTCGACGTCGACGCGGGCGCCGTGTTCGTGCGCGCCAAGCCCAAGACCGCGATAGCGCTCGGCGATATTGCGCGCGCGGTCGCAGGCGTTCCGGGCCTCGCGCTGCCGGGCGGCATTGCGCCCGGGCTGGAAGCGAGCGAAGCCTTCGTGTGCGACGAGATGGCGTATGCGAACGGCGCGGGCGCTGCGGAAGTGGAGGTCGATCCCGATACCGGCGCGGTTTCCGTCCTGAAATTCGTAATCGCGCATGATTGCGGGCGCGCGATCAATCCCATGATCGTGGACGGCCAGATCGTGGGCGGGGTCGCGCATGGCATCGGCAACGCGCTGTTCGAGTGGATGGGCTTCGACGCCGAATGCCAGCCGATCACCGCGACATTCGCCGATTACCTTTTGATCGGGTCCAGCGAAACGCCGGATATCGGTGTGCTGCATCTGGAATCGCCTTCGCCGCTCAATCCGTTGGGCGTGAAGGGCGTTGGCGAATGCGGCGTGATGCCGGCAGCCCCCGCCATCATGTCGGCCATCGAGGATGCGCTTTCGCCCTTCGGCGTACGAATTGCGCGGACGCCGATTCTGCCGCCGGAAATCCTCGCCGCCATTCACGCGGCCGCGGGCCTGGAGAAAACCCTTGCCCCTACGCTTTGACGACATCGGCAACCGGTTGAAGGCGTTTCGCTTGGGCTCCGGCCTTTCGGCGGAAGACGTGGCCAAGCGCATCGGCATTTCGCGCACCGCGCTCTACCGCTTCGAGAAAGGCGAACTGGTCAAGATCGACACGCTCGAGAAATTGGCGGAGCTGCTCGACGTCTCGCTGCCGACGCTCTTGGGCGTGGGCGTCGAATATATCGCCTCGGCCGTCACCTATTTCGAACGCATGCGGCAGATCGAGGAAACCGCCGAGCACATCATCGTGCTGGCGGGGCCGCTGTCCTATCTGCTCGCCTCGGATGCCTTCAACGCCGTGCTCGGCCAGATCCTGAAAGAAAGCATCCCAGAGAATATCGAAGACCGCGCGCGGGCCGAAGGCGAAGTCGAAGAGATCATGGCGGTGCTGACGCAGCGTAAAGAGACTTATCGCCGCCGCCAGCCGGCCATCGTGAACCTCATCGCGGCCTCTGAGATCGCGCGCTTTCTCATCAATGGGATGGTCGGGCGGCTCGACTTGCCCGAGGCGGTGCGGCGCGAACGCCGCGCGCTCGCCCGCGCCGAGGTCGAGCATTTCGCCCGCATCATGGAGCGCGAGCCCATCGGCGTGCAGATCGGCATTGTGCCGGAGACCTTGCCGCATACGGGGTTCCAGATTTTCCGCCAGCCCGACCGGCAATTGCTGTCGCTGTCGCCGTTTCGTCTGGGGGAGGAGCCCAATGTGCGCGTGGGGGTCGCGATGATTACCTCGGCGCCCGAAGCGCTCGCGCTGCATCACAAGCAGGCCGAAGGCATGTGGCAGCACGCGCTGAAGGGCAGGGAAGCTGCCGGTTATCTGCGCGATCTCATCGCGCGGCACCGGGCATAGCGGCTCAACAGGTTCCGTCGCTGTGCGTGATTCCGGCCGGGCAGTTCAGAACCGATGGCGGACCATTGGTCTGCGGCGCCGTGTTCTGCAGCGTGTAAGGCGGCGGCGTCTGCGGATACAAGGCTTGCGGATAAAGCGCGCCGGAATTGGGCTGAGGCGTTGCGCCGGGGTTGAAATTGCCGACACCGGGCGCGCCGACCATGCCGGCAAGGGGAACAGTTCCCGTTGACGCCGAACCGCCGACGCCGGGAACGACGACCGTTCCCGGCACGAGGGTCAAACCGCCGGGAACTGGGTTTCCGGTGCCTGTGCCTGGAAGAGGGGTGGGCATCCCGAGCCCGGGCGTACCCACACCGGCGGGGCCGGCGCCCGTGCCGTAATCCTGCGCCTCCGCGACCGATGCCGCGAACGCCAACGTCGCGCAAGCGAGCGCGGCAAGGCTGATTGAAAATTTTCTCATGGAAACCGCCCTTCGGCCGATCTCGGCGTGTTTGGGTCCGGCGCGGCGTCGTGTCTCGCCGTCGCCTAGAAATAGGCGCGACGAACGGGCGGCGAAAGGGGGCGCACATTCACGTTTGGAAGACGGGGGTACGGTAATGCGGAGGAAAGGAGCGATTAATCCGCCGTGATCAGCGTACCCGCGCCGTGCTCGGTGAAGAGTTCGAGCAGCAGCACATGGGGGATGCGGCCATCGAGAATCACGGCCGCATGCACGCCCTTTTCGACCGCGTCGATGGCGGTTTCGATCTTCGGGATCATGCCGCCGGAAATGGTGCCGTCTTCGATCAGGGCGCGCGCCTGAGCGACCGTCAGCTTGGGGATCGGCTTGCCCTCGCGGTCGAGCACGGCTTCGACATCCGTCAAAAGGATCAATCGTTCGGCGGCGATGGCGCTGGCGACCGCGCCCGCCACCGTATCGGCGTTGATGTTGTAGGTCTCGGCATTCGGGCCGACGCCGATGGGCGCGACCACCGGGATGAGATCGGAATTCAGGATCATGTTCAGGACTTCGGCGTCCACGTGTTGCGGTTCGCCGACGAGGCCAAGGTCGATGCTGACGCGTTCGCCCGTCTTGGGATCGATTTTGCTGCGCTCGATCTTGCGCGCCAGCACCATGTTGCCGTCCTTGCCGGAGACGCCGATGGCGCGGCCGCCCGCGGCATTGATGCCGGCGACGATCTGTTTGTTGATGGTGCCGGAGAGCACCATTTCGACCACTTCCATGGCCGCCGCATCGGTGACGCGCAAGCCGTCAATAAAGGTGGAGGGGATGTTCAGCCGTTTCAGCATGGCGCCGATCTGCGGCCCGCCGCCATGGACGACGACCGGATTGATGCCGGTCTGTTTCATCAGCACGATGTCTTGCGCGAATTCTTCCGGCACGCCGCCTTCCATAGCGTGGCCGCCATATTTCACGACGATGGTGGTGTTGTCGTATTGCAGGATGAAGGGAAGCGCTTCCACCAGAACGCGCGCGGTGGCACGCCAGCGGGCGAGCTGCCGGAGCGTTCCGTCGCGCGTGTTTTCTTCCTGCACGCTCATCGATTCGTGGGCCCTCTCGGTCGCGGAGGCTTATAGCCCCTGATGAACGGCATCAAAACCAAAACTTGGGGATGGGGAAACGGCGGCTCACGATTCGGTCAGACTGGTTAAGGTGGCGCGAAGGGCTGCGATTCCATCGCCTTTTTCGGCCGAAGTGGCGATCAGCTCGGGATGTGCGGCGGCGTGGCGGCGGGCTTGGGCTTCGGTTGCGGCTTGCACTGCGGCGAGCTCGCCCGCCTTCAGCTTGTCCACCTTGGTCAGCACGAGCTGATAGGAAACCGCCGAGCGGTCGAGCAGATCCATCACTTCGATGTCCTGCGGCAGGGGGCCGCGGCGGGAATCGATCAACAGCACGGCGCGGCGCAGCGTCGGGCGCCCTCGCAGATAGGCGAAGATCAGTTCCGTCCAGCGCTCCGAATCCGTTCTGGAGACTTTCGCATAGCCATAGCCGGGGAGGTCCGCCAGCATCAGCCGGTTCCCCAGCGCGAAGAAATTGATCTCGCGCGTGCGCCCCGGCGTATTGGAAACACGCGCCAGCGTCTTTCTGCCGGTGAGGGCGTTGAGGAGACTCGATTTGCCGACATTGGAGCGGCCGACGAAGGCGACCTCCGGAAGCTCGGTCGCCGGAATGGAATCGAGGTTCGCCGCGCCCCGGACGAATTCGCAGGCTTGCGCGAAGAGAATGCGCCCTTTTTCCTCGGCTTCGCTCAGCGCGGTCAAATCCGTGCCGGCCATCAATCCGGCGGGCCGGCGGGCTTTTCGGGTGCTTCGCCGCGCCGGAGCCGCGCGCCCATCCCACGCAGACGATCGAGGAAATCGACGGGCGTGCCGGTCGCTTTCATGATCGCCACCTGCTGGATGATGGAAAGCGTGTTGTTCCAGCTCCAATAGATCACCAGGCCCGCCGGGAAGCCCGCCATCATGAACATGAAGATGAGCGGCATGAAGCCGAAGATCTTCTGCTGCACCGGATCGGCGGGAGGCGGATTCAGATTGGTCTGAAGCCACATGGTAAGGCCCATGAGCATCGGGAAGGCGCCGAGCACGAGGTAATGCCCGAGCACGGGAATCTGCGTCGGATCGAAGGGAAGGAGGCCGAACAGATTGAACAGATTGCTCGGATCGGGCGCGGAGAGGTCCGTGATCCAGCCATAGAAAGGCGCGTGCCGCATGTCGATGGTGACGAGCAGCACCTTGTAAAGCGAGAAGAAGACCGGAATCTGGATCACCATCGGCAGACAGCCGGCGAGCGGATTCACTTTCTCCTTCGAGTAGAGCTTCATCATCTCCTGCTGCTGCTGGACCTTGTCCTCCTTGAAGCGCTCGCGGAGGCGCTCCATCTCGGGCTGCAGCTTCTTCATCTTGCTCATGGAGCGGTAGGACGTGTTGGCGAGCGGGAAGAACAGCGCTTTCACGAACACCGTGAAGATCAGGATGGCGACGCCGAAATTGCCGACATAGCGGTAGAGAAAATCGATCGCCAGAAACATCGGCTTGGTGATGAAGGCGAACCAGCCCCAATCGATCGCCATGTCGAAACGCTGAATGCCGAGGGTCTGGCCGTAATTGTTGACGAGATCGACGGTCTTGGCGCCGGCGAAGAGATGATGGATCACCACCTGCGAGCCGTTGGGCGCGACCGTCTTTCCCTTCATGGTGAAATCGGACTGATAGGCCTTCACGCCATTGGCGTCATAGGCCTTGTAGGTGGCGGTGAATTGCTCCGACTGCGGAGGAACGACCGCGGCCATCCAATATTTGTCGGTGATGCCGAGCCAGCCGCCGGTGCTGTCGAAATGCTGGGTATCGTTGGTCTTGCCGAGATCGTCATAGGTCGGGTCCTTCAGCGTGCCGCCGAGCACGCCGACGAATCCCTCATGCACGACCCAAAACCGCTGCGAGGGCGGAACATTGTGGCGCGCCACCAGCCCATAGGGGTAAAGCGTGACGGGCGCCGCACCGTGATTGTCCACCGAATCGATGATGGTGAACATGTAATTGGTGTCGACCGAAATGCGCCGCGTGAAGGTCAAGCCTTCGTCATTGTCGTAAGTGAGTTCGACGTCATGGCCCGGCGAAAGCTTGTCGCCCATCGCGAGCTTCCATTGCGTGTCGGCGCCGGGCGTCTTTTGCGTGGAGCCTTTTTCCGCGATCCAGCCGAACTCGGCGAAATAGGGATGCTCGGCCGCCATCGGAGAAAGAAGCTCGATCTCCGGGCTCTTGGGATCGGGCGTCTCGTGATAGGTGCGCAAATTGAGGTCGTCGAAGCGACCGCCGGTCAGATTGATCGAGCCGTCGAGCGCGGGCGTGTCGATCTGGGTGCGCTCGGGGGACTGTTTGAGCGCGGCTGCGCGCGGCAGGTTGTGTGTGGCTGCGGGCGCGGCCGCGGCACCTGGCTGCACCGCGGGGTTGGCCGGTTTCAGCTGTTGGCTGGTTTGCTGCTGATGCTGGCGTTCCTGTTCCTGTTTGATCTTCGGGTCGCCGACGAAATATTGCCAGCCGAAGACCACGAGCATCGACAGCACGACGGCAATGAGCAGGTTGCGCTGTTCGGACATACGGACTCCGGGAGGATTAGCGCTTGGAGGTTCGCGCCGGGACGGGATCATACCCCGAGCCGGAGCCAAGAATCGTGAAGGGATGACAACGTGCGAGCCGCCTGAGCGCAAGCCAGCTTCCCGTGACCGGGCCGTGGCGCGAGAGCGCTTCCAGCGCATAGGCCGAACAGGATGGGCTGAAGCGGCAGGACGGCGGCAGAAACGGGGACAGCGTGTAGCGATAGGCGAGGATCGGCGCGCGCAAAGCCGCTACGGCAAAACGGCGGGGCAGTTGGCGCAACAATCCGGCCATGGCTTCTCCTATTCGCCGCTTGCTTCGGGCCGCGGCCGGACCGCCATCTGCGCCCGGTCGAGGGCTGCGTGGGCGGACGTAAGCGCTCGGCCGAGGTCCGAGAGAAGCTCGCCAAAGGGGCGCACGAGCGTCTCGGTTCGCGCGACCAGAACATAGTCATGGCCCGGCCGCCCTGAAAGGGGCAGCATTTGGGCTGCCGCTGCGCGCAAACGCCGCTTGGCGCGGTTGCGTTGGACGGCGCCCCCCACCTTGCGGCTCGCGGTGAAGCCGACGCGAAGGGCGCCCGGCGAGAGCGCAAGCGCGGGCGAGGGGCAGGCCTCAAGGGTCAGCGCGGGTAGGGATTGGCGGCGGCCCTTCTGCGCGCGCAGGAAATCGGCCCGTGTCTTCATGCGCTTAAGGGCGAGTTTGGCGGGAGGCGGGGCTTCCGCGGAACCTGCTGCCTGCGCGTTCAGGCCGACAGCCTCTTGCGGCCCTGGGCGCGGCGGCGTGCGATCACCTGACGGCCCTTCTTGGTCGACATGCGCTTGCGGAAACCGTGGCGGCGCTTGCGGACAAGTCTGCTCGGCTGGTAGGTGCGCTTCACGACACGTCTCCGGGAAAGGCCGGTTTTCGGCCCGAAAGAGCCGTGCTTCTAGAAGGCGGGAGGAAGGCTGTCAACTGCAGCATTTGCCGGCGAAGGGGAACCCGGTTCGCCGCGGAAAAATGCGAGCGGACAGGAAATCGCTCAAACGAAAACGGCGGGGTTGCCCCCGCCGCTTCGCGAACTATGGACGATGGCCTAGTTGACCTTGACGATGGCGACGTGGTTTACGCCGCTTTCGGCCATCGC
>Ga0265338_10011341_pt1 | contig 10308 bp, 8 predicted proteins | sample 42126metaG_FD_193579 | JGI IMG/M metagenome (GOLD analysis project Ga0265338, IMG submission 193579) | Rhizosphere microbial communities from Carex aquatilis grown in University of Washington, Seatle, WA, United States - 4-21-26 metaG | ecosystem: Host-associated > Plants > Roots > Rhizosphere >... | reverse complement strand
TTCCCGGGTTGGCGCCACTGCTACGCGATCTGCCGCCGGGCTGCGCGTTCCATCCTCGCTGTCCGCGGGCGGAAGATCGCTGCCGGGTGGAGAAACCGGCGGTGCGGCCGATGGGACCGGGCGCTACCGTGGCGTGCCATTTCGCATGACGTCGCTGATCGAACTGCGCGACGTCACCAAGGTCTTCCACGGCGGGGTGCTGGGGCGGGAACGGAATGTCGCGCTCGAGCGCTTTTCGTTCACGATCGATCCGGATCGCCCTCGCGTCACTGCGGTGGTGGGCGAAAGCGGCAGCGGCAAGACCACGCTGGCGCGGCTGCTGCTGGGTCTGATCCAGCCGACCGAAGGCGAGGTGCTGTTCAAAGGTCACAATCTTCATAGGTTGTCGTCAGCCGGGCGGCGCGACTTTCGCCATCACGTGCAGGCGATCTTCCAGGACCCTTACGAGGTGTACAATCCGTTCTATCGGGTGGACCACGTGCTCGAGACGCCCGTGCGCAAGTTTGGCCTGGCGCGGTCGAAGGCCGATGGGCACGCGCAGATCGAGGCCGCGTTGCGCGCCGTCGGGTTGCAGCCGGAGGAGATCCTTGGCCGCTTTCCGCACCAGCTTTCCGGCGGGCAGCGGCAGCGCATCATGGTGGCTCGCGCGCTGTTGCTGCGGCCTCGGCTGATCGTCGCCGATGAGCCGGTGTCGATGGTGGATGCCTCGCTGCGCGCGACGATCCTCGGCAGCTTGCGCAAGCTGCATGAGGAGCTGGGGATTTCGATTTTGTACATTACGCATGACCTGGCGACGGCGTATCAGGTCGCGGACAGTATCCTTGTGCTGTACCGGGCGTCGGTGGCGGAGGCGGGCGATGTCGGGCTGGTGGTGAAATCGCCACAGCACCCGTATACGCAGTTGCTGATCGGCTCGATCCCGCGCGTCAGCACGGTGCGCGACTGGGCAACGGAGCAGCCGCAGGCGGAGCGGGAGATTTCGGCGGACGGGTGCAAGTTCGCCGATCGGTGTCCGCTGGCGATGCCGCGGTGTCTGACCGCTGCGCCACCACTGTTTCAGACCGAGCCCACGCGGGCGGCGGCGTGCTTCATTTACGAGAACGCGCCGGTGTTGGCCGGGGCGAAGGTTGCGACAGTGCTGATGCCGGCGGGTGTGTAGGCGCCGCGGTTCAGTCGGAGGCAGTCATCGTTCCGCCTATGATCTGATGTGCTTCATCGGCCGGTGCGATGCAACGCAGAATGTGACAAGAGTTGGCCGGTAAGGGGGCTAATCCCTTCGCTCTTGTCGCGAAGGCTGTTGCTGCGACTGCCGTGGCCTGGCAACCCCCCGCCACGGCCCCTGCGACCTGCGGCCAAGTTTTTTCAGCATGGAGGAAGTGCGGAGAACACGGTGCCCACGGAGCAGAAGCGAAAGGCTTCGACGGAGCTATGCCGGTGCAGCTCGATCGCCAATCCGATCGCCCGATGGGTCAACGGTTCCGCGAGAAGCATAATGCCCTCTCCGTGAGCGCCGTGCTCTCCGCACTTTTTCCGTGCCGATAATCCATGAAACGTTCACGCGCTGGCATTGCATGTGTGGCCTCGGCAACACGCCACGCCGGCAGCGACCACACTGCGGCGGCCCGGGTGCGGTTCAACGAACAGAGTTCGCAATGAGAGCGACCCCCTTCCGGCACGGAGAGGGGGAGACCACGTCCGGTACGATCACGCGGCCCGTACGGTGACGAGGAACTCATCGACATCGTGCCGCAATGTCTCCGCCTGTCTCGACAGGTCCCCAGCCGCCCCAAGCAATTGCGTCGCCGCGGCGCCGGTGTCCCCGGCAGCCCGGCTGACGCCTTCGATGTTGGTGGCGATCTCGCCCGTCCCCTGCGCGGCCTGGTGAACGTTGCTGGCGATCTCCCGCGTCGCGGCGCCCTGCTCCTCCACTGCCGAGGCGATCGTGGTGGCGATTTCGTTCATCTCGCGGATGATGCCGCCGATCGTGTGGATCGCGTCCACGGTTTGGCCCGTCGCCGCCTGGATCTCGTCGATCTGCGCCTTGATGTCGCTGGTTGCCTTGGCGGTCTGGTTGGCGAGCGATTTCACCTCGCTGGCGACCACGGCAAAGCCCTTGCCGGCGTCGCCGGCGCGTGCCGCCTCGATCGTGGCATTCAGCGCCAGCAGATTGGTCTGGTTGGCGATGGTCTGGATGAGCTGCACCACCTCGCCGATGCGCTGCGCTGTCTTGCTCAGGCCTTCGACGACCGTGTTGGTCCGTTCAGCCTCGCCCACCGCCTGCTGCGCGATCTTCGACGACTGTTCCATCTGCCGGCCGATCTCCAGCACCGACGACGACAATTCCTCGGCCGAACTCGCCACCGTCTGAACGCTGGCGGACGCTTCCTCAACGGCGGCGGCCACCGCCGTTGCCTGATGCGTCGCCTGCTGTGCGGTGCTGGCCAGCGTTGCCGCGGAGGCTTGCATCTCGGTTGCCTGCGACGACACCGACTGCACGACGCCCTTGATCCCGGCCTCGAACGTATCTGCGAGTTGCAGCATGCCGGCCTTGCGCACCGCTTCAGTTTCGGCCTTGTGCTGCGCGGTCGCATCGCGCAGGCGGTCGGCCTCGATCATGGCATCCTTGAACACCTGCACGGTGCTGGCCATCTGGCCGACCTCGTCCTTGCGGCCCAGGTCGGGAACGGTAACCGTCTTGTCGCCGCCGGCGAGAGCGCGCATCGCCACGCACATACGGATCACCGGCCCGACGATGCCGCGGCCAATCAGCCAGGCAAGGGCCGTGCCGAAGACCAACCCGGCAAGTCCCAGCACCATCACCAGGAACCTGCCGCTTCCGGTAGTGTCGAGTGCTGCCTTTTCGATCACGGCCTGATCGGCGGCATTGCTTTCTGTCGTCTTGACTGCATCGACCGACAAGGCGTCGCCGATCTGGGTCATGAGGCCGTTCACCAGCGTCGTCTGCTCGGAATCGAGGCTTGCTGCGCGTTGAAACGCGGCACTGTAGCGATCGAGCAATGTCGCCTCCTGCTTGATCGTTGTAGTTGCATCGGCGTCCCCGGTCGCCGCAGCCAGCAGCTTCAGGACCTGCACGAGCCCGGCGGTTTGCTGCGCCACTGCCTTGCCTGCGGCTGCATCTTGCCGGCCCAGTCGCTTGGCCACATCGATCTGGATCAGCAGGCTCAACTTGAGTGCCTCGGCGGCCAAAGCCTGAAAGGCACCGTCGCTGGCTCGGACGCCGCTGGTCAGCAGCGCCGAGAAGCCGTCGGTCATTTGCGGGCCGACCACATCGAGCGTGTCGTTTTGGATATTCGCTTGCTCACGGTTCATTGCACGTACGTGCTCGAAGTTCTTGGCATAAAGATCCGCTTGTTTTGCGGCGTCCTCCAGTAGCCGGTGCCGCTCCGTATGGGTGACCCGCGCCAGACCAGTCGCGATGAGTTGCCGCACGGCGGCGCTATCCTTGATGGCAGCCTCGGCGGTCGGTTCATTGTCCGACATCACGTATTCTCGTGCGTGATCGCGATACCGCGTAACTTGCAGATCGATATCCCGGTAAATCGCGGAGTTGGTTACCAATTTGGCATATTCTCCAACCGCGTCAGCGGCCTGCCCGAACGCGATATACGCGGCCGACGAACTGACCACGAGAATGAGCAGGATCACACCGAAGCCCGCGGCAATTTTCGTGCCGATCTTGCGGTCGGTGAACATTGACGCGAGACGGTTGTGGTCACTCATGGGCGTAATCCTTGTGACGGCGTTGGGCGGCCAGAGCAGAAGATTGTGGCTGCGCGAACGTGTCGGGCGACAGTGGATGGGGCGCGGCGAGGTGGCCCGGCAGGTGGGCGCGGCCCGGCCTGATGGCCGGCGCGCAGGTCGCGGCCGGGCGTGTGGAGCCTGGCATCCCCGGTTCGACAGGCGTTGGCGGCATCGGGCCTGGGAGCACGATTTCTCTCCGTCTGGGGTGCGCCAGTGTTTGGCGCGCGACCAGTTGCAGCGGATTTCTAGCGCCAGAGTGATGAACGATTGATAAACGAGCGCGAGGATCGGGCTTAGCCGATTGCTTGCATGCCCGGCCGCGCGCCGCATGCACGCGGAGTCCCGGAAGTGTCGCAAAGGGCCAATCCATTCCTACCTTGCGCGGCCGTATGCGCGGCTTTGGCCAGCCTGGTCGGCCGGTTGCACGGCCGAGGCGGTGACAGCCGGTCTGGCGGGGCGGTTGGGTGGAAGTCGTAGCGACGGAGAGGTCGCTCGTCGAACGGGGCGCTAGTACCCCGAGTCGCTCATTTTGTGGGGCGCGGCCTTTTCAGTTCGAGGTAGCCGGTTGCGGTGGTGAACGACCAATCGGCGACGATGCAGTTATTCAACAACGTAGGGTGCTGGCGGAAGCCGGGCGACAACCCCCTGGCTTGCAGCGAAGGTGCTAACTGTTTCTGGTAAATTTATAAGAAAAGTCAGCCAAGGGACGGAGAACGATGAGGAAAAGTTGCTGATCCATGCCGGTGCGCCCATTCGGGGGACATCATGCGATATAACTGCATTTGCCGAGTCGCTCAGACAGTGCCAGGGTCCGGTTGTCGATAAACATTGCTTTGCTATCTTTGCATCTTCTCTAATTCTTCTTATGAATATACCAGCAACAGTCAGCACCTGCCGACCCCGATGCATCCGTGCACCCGAGGACCGCTGCCGCTCGGCATCCGACATTGCGCCGAGCCGTTGACCTCGGTAGGTCGCCCTGCCCTGGCCGGCCGTGTTCGGCCCGTTTACGGCCGCACCGCACCAGCACCCCAGAATCAAGGACGGACAACACTAGTACATCGATTCCTTGAAACCGCACCTATCGTGCGGTCTTTGCCCGGGACTCGCATGTCGGGCTGGGTGTGGGCGGAGTGTGCCACCAACCGGCCATTGGTTTTGGCACGACGGAAAAACCAGCAATCAAGCATCATCACGGATTTCACGGATCGAAGGTTAAGCCACGGATGTCACAGAAATCGTCCTACGGCTCTCGATCTTTCGAAGCGTGCATGATAGAATAATTCACCTTTCCATAAAATCCGTGGCTTAACCTTCTATCCGTGAATTCCGTGATGATGCTTGATTGCTTGCTCCGCTGCGAGCCCCCGTCTGCTGCGGTACGCAGGCAAGCAGTCCGGTGCCTGGTCAAATGCGATTGACCTGGGTCTGTGCGTGAGTCCTGTGGCCGGGGACAGGCTCACCAGATGGGAGTCGTTCCACGGAAACACAGTACTAAGTGAGCTGCCGCTTCAGCGCTTCGTTCACCAGTGCCGGGTTGCCCTTGCCTGCCATCGCGCGCATCACCTGGCCGACGAAGAAGCCGAACAGTTTTTCCCTGCCCGCCTTGTACTCGGCCACCTTGTCGGGGTTCGCCGCCAGCACGTTGTCCACCGCGGCGTCGATCGCGCTGGTATCGGTGACCTGACGCAAGCCTTGTTCGTCAACGATCGCTGCCGGATCTTTGCCGGTTTCCACCATCGCCTCGAACACGTCCTTGGCGATGCGGCCGTTGATGGTGTTGTCGGCCATCAGGTCGAGCAATGCGCCGAGCGATGCGGCGGACACCGGCGATGTCTCGATGGTCTTGCCGGCGCGGTTCAATGCGGCGAACAGGTCGCCCATCACCCAGTTGGCGGCGATCTTCGCATCGCGTCCGCGCGCGACGGTCTCATAGAAATCCGCGGTGGCCCGCTCGGCGACCAGTACTGCGGCGTCGTAGGCGGTGAGGGCGTAGTCGTGCATGAAGCGCGCCCGCTTGGCATCGGGCAGCTCCGGCAACGCGGCTTTCAACGCGGCGATCCAGTCTTCGTCCAGCACCAGGGGGAGCAAATCCGGGTCGGGGAAATAGCGGTAGTCGTGCGCGTCTTCCTTCGAGCGCATGCTGCGGGTCACGCCGCGCGCGCTGTCGAACAGCCTTGTCTCCTGCTGCACCATGTCGCCGGATTCCCAGACTTCGACCTGACGCTTCGCCTCTGCCTCGATCGACTGCATGACGAAGCGCACCGAGTTGACGTTCTTGATCTCGCAGCGGGTGCGGTAAGGCTCGCCGTGCTTGCGCACGGAGACGTTGACGTCGGCGCGCATGGAGCCTTCCTCCATGTTGCCGTCGCAGGTGCCGAGGTAGCGCATCACGGTGCGCAGCTTGCGCAGGTAGGCACCGGCCTCCTCGGGCGAACGGATGTCGGGTTCGGAGACGATCTCCATCAGCGCGACGCCGGAGCGGTTGAGGTCGATGTAGGATTTCGTGGGATGCTGGTCGTGCAGCGACTTTCCCGCGTCCTGTTCCAGGTGCAGGCGGGTGACGCCGATCTGTTTCGTTCTGCCGTCGGCGAGTTCGATTTCGACCTGGCCGGTGCCGACGATCGGGTGGGCGAACTGGCTGATCTGATAGCCGGCCGGGAGATCGGCGTAGAAGTAGTTCTTGCGATCGAAGCGGCTGACGGTGTGGATGTGCGCGTTGAGGCCGAGGCCGGTGCGCACTGCCTGCGCCACGCATTCGCGGTTGATCACCGGCAGCATGCCGGGGAACGCTGCGTCGACGAAGCTGACCTGCGTGTTGGGCTCGGCGCCGAAGTCGGTGGCGGCGCCGGAGAACAGCTTGGCGTGGCTGATCACCTGGGCGTGGACTTCCAGGCCGATCACGACCTCCCAGGTGCCGGTGCTGCCTTCGATGGCGTAGGTCATGACCCGTCCTTCAAGATGCCTGCAACGTTTGTCGACTTGTTCGGGCAGGTCTTATCTGTCGCTGCCGATGACGGCAACCTTGGGGCGGCGGGGAGCCTTGGCACGTTTCACGCCAAGCCGGCCGGCAGATGCAACGCAATCCGGTTTGTGCTACCATGCCACTCATGGAACGCTCCGAAGCCATGGCCCGGTTGAAAGCGCACGAGGCCGAGTTGCGGCAACTCGGCGTGCAGCATCTTTACATCTTCGGCTCGACCGCACGGGACGAGGCGCGCGCAGATTCCGACGTTGATCTGTTCTTTGATTATCCGCGCGGGAAATTCGGGCTGTATGAACTGATGGACGTGAAGGAAACCGCTGCGCGCATCCTTGGCAGAAAAACCGACATCATGACGCGCGACAGCATCCACAAGGCCCTGCGCGCGAACATCGAAGCCGAGGCCGTGCCGGTCTTCTGATGCCGAGGCGTTCCATCACCTTGCGGCTTGACGATATGATTGAGGCGGCGGCACGCGTCCGCGAGACGCTGGGCGATCTGTCGATTGAAGCGTTGGAAGCCGACTGGCAACGCCATTGGCTGATTCAGCGCGGCATCGAGATCATCTCCGAAGCCAGTCGCCACTTGCCCTTACACTTGAAAGAACGCCACCCGGAAATCCCGTGGACGAAGGTTGCCGGCATCGGCAACGTCCTGCGCCACGGATACGAAGAGATCGCCGCGCCCGTTCTCTGGAAACTTGTCCGCGAAGATCTGCCGGTGCCTGAGCAAGCATTGCCATGTCGAGCGCGCGGCAATTGTGGATGAATCGGCGAAGGAGTGAAGCCGCGGCTAGTGCCACGGTGCTCGGGCGCGTCAAGAGCTTCGAAACACCAGCCGCGCCAGGAGGCAAAGCCGACACGCTCCGCATAGCGTTCCGGTCTGGCCGTGCGGGACTGCGGGCGGTATAGACACACCGATAGAGACGTCATGACCGGTGGGTGTACAATGGTGGTCCATATGGGGCACCCTGCGACCGATCGCGCGGTGCGGCGGCTTGCCAGCCTCAAGGGCAAGACGCTCACGGAGACAATCCGTGACGCCGTGGAGCAGGAATATGCCGCGGCTGTGGGACGGCCCTCGCTGATCGAGCGCCGCAAGCGGTTGCAGGACAGGTTCCGCGACATCGGGCGGCCCGACGGTCTCTCGGCCGATAAGGCGTTCTTCGACGACATGTCGAACAACGTGGGGTAACGACGCACAACCCCGAGGAGAGGGCAAGTTGACATGATCAGCCTTGAACCATCATATTTTGAAACTATCACACGGGCCGCGGTCGATTTCCACGTTCGCATGTCTGGTTTTGCGGTGATAAATGAAGGCTTCCTGCGTGACTGGTTCGCGGTAAACATCCACCGAGAAGGCGGCTACGTTGTGAACATTGAAGTTACGAGCACTCAATTTCGTAATTGGTACAATGTGTCAGAACCACTGAAGGATGGCCGTATCGATGCGATAATTTCCGAGCCAAAAGATAACCCCAATGATGCCTCACCGCTGGCGATCATTGAATTCAAGATGGCCAATCAACTGCGCAAGATCGAGAGCGATATTCGAAGGACCTCTCGTTTGCTAACGCTTCTACCGGGAGTAGCGGGCTATCAAGTAATATGCACCACTGATGATAGTTGGGACTCTCAAATCCGTGTAGACAAAGCTGCTAATGACGTTTGCGGTCTTGCAGCGCGGCTGCACCCACACTGCGAGCCTGCAGCACAGTTTCGCATTTTCTCTGTAAAATTCCCTGAGAACCGGTTGGTTTGGTTTGCTTCTGTTATTATCACGGTGCTTCCGTTCCAGTGAACGCATCTTACCTCCCGGAAGGAGCATCAACATCTGGTTGTCGAGGCCCCGGTCAGGCGGTGGCTCTCAACGTCGGCAAACCAACAAACTCCGCCGCATGTTCCAGCGCGGCCCCGACCGCGAACACCGTCGCCTCGTCGAACGGCTTGCCGATCACCTGCAAGCCCAACGGCAGCCCGTTTGCGTCCAATCCGGCCGGCACGGACATAGCCGGCACGCCGGCAAGATCCGCCGGCACCGTGAACAGATCGTTCAAATACATCTGCACCGGGTCGTCCATCTTCTCGCCCTGGGCGAATGCCGCCGAGGGCGTGGTCGGCGTCAGCAGCGCATCGACGGAGGCGAACGCCTCGGTGAAATCCCGCAGGATCAGCGCGCGCACCTTCTGCGCGCGCAGGTAATAGGCGTCGTAATAGCCGGCCGAGAGCACGTAGGTGCCGATCAGCACGCGGCGCTGCACCTCGGCGCCAAAACCTGCGGCGCGGGTGCGTTCGTACAGGTCGCGCAGGTCGGTCCCGTCGGCGCGCAGCCCGAAGCGGACACCGTCATAGCGCGCCAGGTTGGACGACGCCTCGGCCGGTGCGACGATATAGTAGGTGGGCAGTCCGTACTTCGTGTGCGGCAGAGACACGTCGACGATCTCGGCGCCGGCGTCGCGCAGCCAGGCCACGCCCTGTTGCCACAGGGCCTCGATCTCGGCCGGCATGCCGTCGGAACGGTATTCGCGCGGCACGCCGATGCGCAGCCCCTTTACGCCGCGGGCACAGGCCGCGGAAAAATCCGGCACCGGCAGGTCGGCGCTGGTGGAATCCTTCGGGTCGTGGCCGGCCATCGACTCCAGCAGGATGGCGCTGTCCAGGACGGTGCGGGCGAACGGTCCCGGATGGTCGAGCGACGAGGCGAATGCCACCACGCCCCAGCGCGAGCATCGGCCATAGGTCGGCTTGATGCCGACGATGCCGCAGAACGATGCTGGCTGGCGGATCGAGCCTCCGGTGTCGGTTCCCGTGCCGCCCATGGCCAGCCGCGCCGCCACCGCCGCCGCGGAACCGCCCGACGAGCCGCCCGGCACCAGCACGGCACTGGCGTCCTGCCGCCGCTTCCACGGGTTCTCCACCGGGCCGTACGCCGAGGTCATGTTGGACGAGCCCATCGCGAACTCGTCCATATTGGTCTTGCCGAGAAAGATCGCGCCGTCGCGCAGCAGGTGGGAGGTGACGGTGCTCTCGTAGGGGGGAATGAACGGGCCGAGGATGTTGCTGCCGGCGGTGGTGCGGACGCCCTCGGTGCAGAACAGATCCTTGATCGCCAGCGGAATGCCGGTCAGCGAGCATGCCTCGCCGCGCGCCAGTGCCGCATCCGCCGCGCGCGCCTGGTCCAGCGCGGCGGCGTGGTTCACCGTGATGAAGGCGTTCAGGCGGGGGTTCAGCGCCTCGATGGCGTGCAGGTGCGCCAGCGTCAGTGCCTCGGCGCTGAATTGTTTCGCCCGCAATCCCGCTTGGGCCTGGGCGATCGTCAGGTCGGTGAGCATCACTCCACGACTTTCGGCACCGCGAAGAACGTGCCGGCGCGGTCCGGCGCGTTGGCCAGCACCTTCTCTGGGTACCCGCCGTCGGTCACCACGTCCTCGCGCATCTTCAGCGCCATGTGCGCGGCGCCGGTCAGCGGTTCGATGCCTTCGACGTCCACCTCGTTCAATTGCTCGATCCAGCCGAGGATGCCGTTGAGCTCGACTTGCAGGCGCGGGATGTCGGATTCCT
>Ga0265338_10011340_pt1 | contig 10310 bp, 7 predicted proteins | sample 42126metaG_FD_193579 | JGI IMG/M metagenome (GOLD analysis project Ga0265338, IMG submission 193579) | Rhizosphere microbial communities from Carex aquatilis grown in University of Washington, Seatle, WA, United States - 4-21-26 metaG | ecosystem: Host-associated > Plants > Roots > Rhizosphere >... | reverse complement strand
TGATTGCGGCCAATGTTATCGATCTGCACGGCGACCTCGAGCGTGACCGCAATACCATTCAAGGAGCAACCGCGCTAAACGAAAAGGGCGAGCCCTATATGCCCGCAGACATGCAGAACATGCATGACATCCTGACAGGTTCGGATTCGGAAGGGCGTGCCTTTCCGGCGGGTATAGACACGACGTGCAACAACTGGACCTCCGACACCAATGCCTATCACGCGATAGTCGCCCATGCCGACCGCAGCGGCCCTAACACCTCGTGGAATTCGACACATCTGTCTCGCGGCTGCTCGAAGGAACTCTTGCAGATGAACGGCTATTCCGGCCATCTCTATTGTTTCGCCATCAACTAATGGCGGCGCAACCTTGAAATATTCGGGCGAGCCGATGGCGGGGGCGTGCTCCAGCGCGATGGCGTGGTTATAAGCGGCTCTTGCCTCTTTGGCGCGGCCAGCGCACGCCAGCAATGTACCCAACTATCACTGTTGGTCGGGGTACTTGTCACCGCATTTACGGAATTTAGTGGCTCTTGATACCCGGCTTGACGAACTCCGCTGCGATAGCAGCGTTGATAGCCTTGGCGGCGGCGATGTCGGCATCGCCGCCAACCGCATCACCTTTCATATGCCTGGCGAGACCGCGCCCATAGAGCGAATGTGCGAGGCGGTCATTGGCCGCGAGCGCCGCATTATAGTCGGCGAGCGCGGCATCGGCGTTCTGCATTTTGAGATAGACGAATCCACGGGCGTCGAGCGTGCCGGCATCGCCCGGTTTCAGTTCGAGCGATTGATTGCAATCGGCGAGGGCTGGCTGTATCCGGCCGAGAACGGCCTGCGTCCAACATCTATTGGTCAAGGCGTCTTGGGCGTTTGGATCAAGTCCGATCGCCCTGTTTTCATCCGCGATGGCGAGATCGTACTGACCCTTGTGGTTATAGGCCTTGGCGCGGTTGGTAAAGGCGTTTTCATCACCCGGATCGAGTTCGATCGCCCTGCTTTCGTCCGCAATGGCGAGGTCGTATTCGCCCTTCTCGTCATAGGCGCCGCCACGATTGGCGAAGGCCCCCTCAAAATTCGGATTGAGCGCGATCGCCCTGCTCTCGTCCGCAATCGCGAGGTCGTATTGCCCGGTCTCATCATAAGCAACGCCGCGGTTGGCGAAGAACGGGGCGGAATTCGGATTGAGCGCGATCGCGCTGCTATAGTCCGCAATGGCGAGGTCATATTGGCCCTTCTCGTCATAAGCAACGCCGCGGTTGGCGAAGGCAATGGCATATTTTGGATTAAGTTCGACCGCCTTGGTATAATCCGCAATGGCAAGGTCGTACTGGCCCTTGCCGTGATAGGCCTTACCGCGCTGGTTATATAAAATCACGACATTGGCCGTCGTTTCCGTCCCGTTCGCGATTAGCGCACTGCAGGCAGCGATGGCAGCGTCCGCGTTCGGTGGTGTTACGCATGTCGTTGCGATTTCAGCGCGTGTCTGAGCGAAGGCGCCGCTTGCCGAAAATCCGCCAGTGAAGACCAGAATTGCGATTGTGATCAATTTCACGAAGCGCCTCTTTTTCCCTTACCAAACCTCAGTCAGCCAGATGCATGGTCTCGAAGAATCGCAGCTTAGTCTAGAACTCTTTGTCGCGCATAAGCCCCCATTCCAGGAAGCCGGCCCCTGTCCGGCGCGAGCACATATCTGTCTATAGTCCCAGCCGCCACCAGATCACATGGTCCAGTGAACATTCCCCACCGGCTCCGCTTTCGCACGCATGTTCCCCGACAGGAATCAGGGTCGCTTGCGGGCCTCCATTTTGTCAGCGGTGTTGGCTGCTAACCCGTTTCCCCTTTTTCCAAATCCCGGAGGATCGCTTATTCCTTCCAAATCGCTGCGATAATTTCCTGATCGAAAATATCGTCCAGCGGTTCCACGAAGGACCGGACAAAATCAAAAGCCTTGGCAGGCTTGGCGACCTTGTTGTGATCCATGGAAAACAGCAGCTTTGGTGACCAAAACAGCGAGCGGAAAATTTTGACTTTCTTCTGGCCTGTTCCGACGAAAACTCTGACTGGCGCTTTGCAGCGGCATTGGCCAATTCCGTCCGAACCAACAAGTAGCGAATGTACATTTCGCCAGGACCGCTTCCTTGCCTCAGGTAAATTGCATGAGGTGCTGGCTAGCCCAACAGTACAAGACGAGCAATACGTTTGATGCGGCGCGCGCCGGCTCTAAATTTTGAGCCTCCTGCTGCCATGAGCGATGACTCGCTTTTCTGAAATTGATACGATTGGTTTCATGCCTGCCAATTTCAGCATAGATCTTTTGCGTTCGCTCGAAGTGTTCCTCGGCGTGGCGGACTGCGGAAACATGACGGCTGCCGCGCGTCGGCTCCATATTACGCAATCGGCAATTTCGCAGCACATCAAGCTTCTGGAAGACGATCTTGGAGCAGAGCTCATCGACCGCCATCATCGTCCGTTGCGCCTCACCCCAGCAGGCGTAACCTTGCGCCAACGCGCAATCAGACTTTTGCTGCAAGCCAGCGAAGCCGTCGCCGAGGTTCGCCAAGTAGCCGCCGGTCCTCTGCCGCATCTGCGGATTGCTATTTTTGCAACTTTGGCGAGAACCGTCGTTCCAGCAATTGTTGGCGCTATGGCGTCTAAAACATTGCCGGTCCAGAATGTTGTGATAATGCGCGGTATGTCGACAGATCATGCGAGACACCTAATGAACCGCGAAGTTGACATCGTCATTACATCCAACGCGCTCTATGATGTGGAAGGGATGGAGCGGCACGAACTGATTGAAGAACGATTTATTCTCGTCCTGCCTAAGAAAGCCGTTCCGCCGCAAACCAGCCTTCGCGAAATTGCGGCGTGTTTGCCTATGCTTCGTTATAGCGGCCGCACCGAGAGCGGTCCCATGATCGAGCGTCATCTGCGGCGACAGAGACTCGACATTTCGTCTACTGTTACGTTCGACGCGGCCGACGATTTGCTCCGAGCTGCGGCTGCCGGGCATGGATGGACCATTGCGGCTCCGACGCAGGTCATGCATGTCTTCAATGAGGCGGGAAATGTGGAGTTCCGGGCGTTGCCTCATCCCGGTCTTTCTCACAGCATTACATTGGTATCGCGCGCAGGCGAAATGGGAGGCTTGCCTGCGCAGACCGCCGCTTTGTGCCGCGAAGCGCTGGTAAATAGCCAAATCCCTCATTTGCGAAGGCTGATGCCGGCGCTCGCCAGTTATTTCAGCGTGGTGGATGAAGCAGGCCAAGCGCTCTTCGCTACCTAGAGCGCTTTCACTTTCCCTCGAGTCGCGAAATCGCTTTCGTTTCTTGAATTGCCGCATTGTCCCGGCGAACAGCGAACGCATTTCGGCTGAAAATGCGCCGGCATTCGACCAAATCTGGCAGAATCTTCTGTGGTATTTATCGGGGTAGGCATCATAGGATCAGCTCGGCTTCGCGCACGCTATTAATAAGCGAGGTACGGAGCAGAAATTATCGGGCCAGGCAAAACGGTTTTCGTCCGAACGAGTCGGAAAATGAACCCGCCATCGTTCGGGCGGCGCTTTCCAGTGCAAAAGGTTCAACCACTCTTCCGGATGGGAGATGTAATTACGGTCGGCATAGCCATGTTGAGTAAAATCATAGGATAGAACTTCCCCGCCACTGGGTTGCCGGCGGCTTCCGAACGAGCGCACTCAGATAAGCGAGATTGCCGGTCTACGTGTTTGCGGGTTGTCGCTAGCACGTAGAGCCGTCGCGGTTTTCGTAGCATGTGAAATGCTCGATTCAATTGTTGGCCTTGTCGGGTTGTGGGCGGGGACGACCTGTCTGTGGCACGGGGCTCTTGGGCGCGTCTTATCCGCAAATCTACTGTGGCTAACGAGCGGATTTAGCCGGCCCATCGGATGCGTGTGCCTACTTCGATGAGTGCTCTGTCTGGCGCGTAATCGGCGTTTGCCATCCTGCTCGATCCGGAATATTCGAGCAATTCAGGCGTGATCGCGAAGGGCGTTTGCCCGCTTGTGCAATCGTCGAACGCCCGCGCATAGTTCGTCTCGGCCTTACCGTTCGGTCGCCCTGCGCCTCCCGGAAATCCGCTTACGGAAGCGCCGGCTGATCTCAAAAATCCGACTTGTCGGCCACGGGGATCGGCGCGACGGTGGCCCCTCCTATAAGGTTATTTTGCTCGCAGGGTGCTTCGAGCATCTGGCCTTCAAGGAACTTCCCGTGGAACGAATCGGTCGACACCCCCCCGCGATAGATTTGACGCGCCGACCACGGCATATTGAAAGCACCGGAATCTTCAACACGAACGTCCACCTGCAGCATTTTGCCCCCATCAATAAGTTTGAATCGTTCGATGACGTGCTCCTGCGTTGTGTGGGGCGTGCGGTAATTGTCAACGTATGTATCGTCCGACAATCCAATAGTGTCGACTACGAGCGTGTCGCCTTCATAATGGCCGACGGATTCCCCATAGGGGCTGGGTTTCAGATGGGTCGAGTGCGGAACGTTGAGATGGATGTGCCGAACCTCCGGACCGCCTTCATTGATCAGCACAACTTCCCGCGGGCCTTGAACGATGTACATCGGGTTAAGTCGACCCATTACAAGAAAGCCGGGGACGCCACCGGGATGACAGGCAGCGCGAGCTTCATAAGCCTCCTTGCCAGCCGCGGCGAGATCATTCGCCTTCTTCATTGAGGGGATGAGCCAAGGCTTCAGGATGGGGTTGCTCAGGTCCGCGATGCGTAGCGTGGGGCCGTTCGGACCGCGCCCGTTGGGAAAATAGGGGTGAGCCGGGTCAGACATCACCGGGCCCGGACCGCCCCCCGGAATGGCTACAAAATCATTGTTCAGCTTTGACCATGGGGAATAGGCGGAGCCAAGCTGCGGAATAGATTCCGTCTGTTCGGCAAGAGCTCCACTCGCCGTGAGAAACCCGACAGGCAGCAACGTCAGAGCAAGCCCAACGCCACGATTTGAGAATTTGATCATCGCTACCTCCTCGGCGCAGATGGCAAATGCACGGACCCGAATATTCGGCGCACGCTAGAAATCCGAGACTTTCGCCGTCGGCACATGCACATCCTCTTCCGTGCCGTATTTGTACGGATTTTCGGCGCAGACGTACTCCGGCCAAACGCCCAGCCCCTTCGGCGGTGGAAGCTGCGGGGCGTAAGTCACCGTCGCGGACCACGGCGTAGTGAAAACGTTCGGATCATCAACGGTGAACAAAAGCTGTAGCCATTTGCCGCGGTAATCGAAATCCATAACCGGCGGGGTACCGGCGGGGTTGATCGTGTTGTCCCTCCCCGCGCGCCGAATACCATCCTTGGCCTCATCATAGTCGAGCAGCCGGTACCGCTCGACAACATGCAGGGCAGGAGTTTGCGGCGTACCGAACCAGTCAAGCATCGCAAACGGCCCCGGCTTAAGGGCGATTGTGTCGATTACCAGAGTGTCGCCCTCATAATGACCAACGGAATCGCCGTAGTATGACGGCACAGGTTTCGCCGGGTGCGCGGCATTCATGCGCACGGTACGCACCTGATGATCCAACCGGTAAATGATCGTCAGATGATCGCCGCGGTCAAAAATTTCCATCCCGTCACTCGACAACACGAAAGGCAAACCCATCGGCCAACACTGGTTGCGCGGATTGTGAAAGCCGACATGCATTTTTGACTGCTCGCCCAGCTTCCGTACCGTTTCGGCCGCTTCCGGCTTGAGAATGGGATTGTGATAGTCGCCGACAAGCTGCGCTACGTTGCCCCTGCCGTCCGGCAGCCGCGCCAGATTGACGAGCGCTGTCGGACCGGAATCAAGCGCCTCAAAGCCCGGATCCCACTGATGAGCCCAGATTCCCGAGAAGTCCGGAATGGAGGCGCCGGGCGCTGCCGACGCAGGCGCGACGGCAACCGCTGCCAGTGCCGCCGCAAACCACAGATTCTGTCTGGACTTCATCGTTGCCTCGTGTATTTGGGTGAAAAATGCCAGGCCATTCCAGCTCACGCTTCAATCGAGCACTGTTAGGAGGATTGTCGCGATACGGAATGGCGTCAGCATGAAATATCCTTCAGTCGAACACAAAACGCCGCCCGGCCCCAGCCCGGTTGCAGACAACCATGGGTCCGCGCTGTGACAACAGAAACAACTCAGACCTCTCTCGCAAGGAACGGGCCAATCTTGCGGCAACGCAAACCGCCTAGTTTGCCTCGAAAGCGATGCAGAGCAGGAAACAGGTTTGCAACCGAATTGCACATGTCCCGCCTCCATTCTGTGCAATTGTGAAAGCAACTTTTCCCATCGAACCGATACATTGGCCAACAACGTCTGCCAATGAAGGTAGCCTTTCCTTCTAACAAAAGGCGGTTTTCCCATCATGTCTACCGCCAGCGAGATCGCGGTGGTTGCACCCATGGCGCAATACGCCACCTCTTTTTCATTTCCGAGAGGGAAAAAATGCGCAGACTTGGAACTGCGTTGATGTCCCAGCGAGCCTGGTTCCCAACAACTGGCATCATCACGCAAAAAGCCAGAAAATGCTGAGCGTTTTGGAAGCACATTGTCTATAAACGCATCAAGCGGAATTGCAACCTGTCATCCGGTTTATAGATATAATAAGTTTACTTAATGGTTCTGCGTTTCCGATTTTCTTCGTGCTTAGCGCGTTTCAAGGTTGCCCTTAGCGTTTGTGACGCATCGAGGGGGCTTCATGTCGTTAACGCGCAATGCGCAAATTTCTTTCGGCGTTTCGACTTTTGCAATACTCGCGGCCAATGGTGCAACCGCATCCGACGCTGACAATCAACAAAGCTTATCGGAAAGATACGAGGTCCTACCTGAACAGGTGCTTGTGACCCGCTCACATTATTTCCACACTCGGGCCGCGCTTCCGAACGCCAATTTACAGCGCACAGTCGCCGGAGGCACCGCCGGAGACGGCAAATCCCCGCGCCCCCACGACAATGACACGAACATCGGTCCGCCTTCTTACACATTCGATTCTTCGCTTGGCTATGGCACAGGAGACAGCCCCGTTTTCGGGCAGCTGGGAACGCCTCAATTCATTCGGGCTTTTAAGCTCGCCGCATGATCCTGGCCCATTGACTGACCCGGACGGCCATTCTCATTTTGATTCTGGAGTGGATGAGGCTCATCGCGCTACGAATTCCAATCCATGAATCGGTAATTACAAGAGCCACATTCTTACGCGCTAGGTAGCCGCCAATCTGAAAAACGAAACTGAAAAACCATCAGGGCTCAAAGCACTTGCGGCTCAAAGTAAGTCATCGCGCCGGACGGCTCGAAAATTGCGATTCGATGCGGTGAGATTGTGCTGCTTCGCGCAGGCGACACATGCCGCCGCCATCTTTTTCGCCGCGCCGCGTCTTCGCCGACGCGCCGTGGATCACAAGGCTGTCGAGGGATGCTGCGAGCGATCAGCGCCGCAGCCGCATCGGCCGCCGGAATCAACGCAGTGTAAAGTCTGAGCATTTCTATTCCTCCCCGGAAATGAATTTAGGCGACGTATCGCGTCATGGGCGCAACCACCACGATACCGGTGACGGTAGACATGATGGGAAGGACACATTTGTTGAATAGTAAATCTAGCTTTGTTGGAAAACGTTGTTGGCAAATGTACTGGCTAGATGTGTGCATTTACAATTGCACAAGACGGAGGCTGACATGTGCAATTTGGTAGCAAACCCGCTTTTCTTTTCCGCATCGCTTTTGAGGCGAACTAGGCCGTTTGCGTTTTAGCAAGACTGGCCCGTTCCTTGCGAGAGGGCTTTGCGTTGTTCCTGTTGTCACGGCGCGAACCAATGGTGCGTTTGCAACCGGGCTGGGGGCCCGACGGCGCTTTGAGTTCGACTGAAAAGGGGGAATATCTTTATGCTGACGGCATTCCGTATCGCGACACTGATGGGATCGGTCTCGCTTCTGTCGCTGACAACCGCGCTTGCCGCTCAGGCGCAGACGGCACTGTCCGCGCAGACGGCGCAGACGGCACCGCCGGCGCAGATGGCGCAGGCCGCGGCCGACCAGGTGCCGGAGCAGGTCCTGGTCACGGGGTCGCTGATTCACGGCGCGGTGGCAATAGGCGTACCGGTAACGAATTTCACCACTCAGGATTTCACCGAGACTGGCAGTGTTTTCACCGGCGAGCTGTTCCGCAAGGTGCCGGCGGCGGTGGTTTCACCCGGACCCTCTGCGGTTAATGGCGGCGGCGCAAAGCAGGAACGCATTACGCAAGTCAATCTCCGTGGGCTGGATTCCAAGGGGCCAAGAGAGCTGCTGATGGTTGACGGCGTGCGGTTTCCTCCGCAGGCAGATGGAGGTTGCGGCAGAGATCCGTCGATTATCCCGGCGCTCGCGCTCGATCGTGTGGACATTCTCGTCGATGGTGCGTCGGCGACCTATGGGTCCGACGCGATTACCGGCGTGATCAATCTCATCCTGAAGCGCGGGTACGACGGCGCCATCACGCAGACGCACGTTTCGGCGCCGACCGATGGCGGCGGCGGATGGCTGTTTCAGGCGTCGCAACTGTATGGCCGCACCTGGGACGGAGGTGACGTCACGGTGACCTATGAATTCATGCACCAGAATCCGGTCATGCGTCCGCATTCGAATTTCACGCTTGATTTTTCCCCTTGGGGCCTCGGCAACGGGAGTCCGATCGGCGCCTCGCTCCCGGGCACGGTCTCGACAGGATCCCCAGTGGTCAATAATGGTCAGGGCCGATCGGGCGTCGGCACCATCTGCAGCAACTGCTTTTCCATCCCGAAGGGAATCGGGGCCAATTTTGACCCATCCCTCAACGGCGGCATCGGGCCGACCGCACCAGGAAGTGCGGCGACAATTTCCTGGGCGCTACTGAAGACCGATACGGGCGTGAACAATGAGTTCGATCCGAACCGGACGGGCTGGGAATTCGCGCAGCAGGAGAGAAACGCTTTCGTCGCCACGTTCGACCAGCGGCTGTACCCTGGGGTGTCGTTTTTCTTCACCGGGTTCTACAGCAATCGCCGGGTTGTTGAACGGGCTGAAGACTATTACAGCACGGGCGCCAGCAACGGCCTCCACACATTCACCGTGCCGACGATCAATCCCTACTATCCGACGGGGGCGCCTGCGGGGTTGCAGGTTTCGTATGCTCTCGATGATGCGGAATACCCGCCATGGATCGACGCTTACGAACTGTCGCAACACTACCAGTTCGGATTTAATCTGGATCTGCCGTTCGGCTGGAAGGGGCAGATCTACGATTCGCGATCATACGAGAGCAATAAATTTATCGGGTATTCTGTCAATGACAATGCGGCCAGCATTGCACTGGGCAATACCGTCGGTGGGGTCAGCAAGCCGGCCGCCGTTCCCTATTTGAATCTGTTCTGCGACCCGAGGGCGTTCCAATGCAATTCGCCGACGACCATCGCCTTTCTCGGCGGGGAGCGCTGGAATGGAGATACCTGGCAGGAAGAGATAAAAGGCGGTCAATTTGATGGCTCGCTGTTTGACTTGCCTGCCGGACAGGTGAAGGCGGCCATTGGCGGAACCTATGCTTCGGACAATATTGTCGGGCAGCGGTACAATAATTATTCCCTTACCCCGCTCGCCGTGCCACCTGGAACGCTTCCTTATGGCAACGTGCCCGCCGATCTCAATCAGGCAGCAGCGGCTTATGATTCCGAACCCTACGCTGTCTGGGCCGGGTTTGGGCAGATCGATATTCCGGTGTTCGGGGAAAATTTCAATTTTCCGCTCTTCCGCCAGCTCGACCTGGAAGTATCCTGGCGGCACGACCAATACTCCAGTCCCAACGGCAAGCTCCAAGGCGGCACCAGTAACCCAAAGGTATCGTTTAACTGGCTGCTGGATGAGGCTGCCGGCGTCACGGTTCGCGGCTCATGGGGAACATCCTTCCGCTTTGCCTCCATAGGCGAATATTCGCCCGTTGTCAGTGACGGCATTACCCCCTATGGCATCGGCAGCGCCGCCGCCCTCTCGATCATCTGTGACAGCCAGGGTCAGGCCCCGTCCGGAAGCCTCGCTGCGACGCTACGCGCCGCCGGTTTCGCCTGCGGCGCGGCGCCCGGCGGCATCACTTGGAGCGGCGCTCCACAGTCGGCCTTGCGCAGCTACACCGATGCCGCCGGCCAGCCGGCGACACGCGAAGGCGGGACCGCTCTGCCCCCCGAAAAGGCCATCAACTACAGCCTCGGTGTGGAATTCGCACCCACAATAGACTTCCTGCGCGGCCTTGATCTGCAGGCCACGTTTTACAGCATTAAGATCA
>Ga0265338_10011339_pt1 | contig 10310 bp, 15 predicted proteins | sample 42126metaG_FD_193579 | JGI IMG/M metagenome (GOLD analysis project Ga0265338, IMG submission 193579) | Rhizosphere microbial communities from Carex aquatilis grown in University of Washington, Seatle, WA, United States - 4-21-26 metaG | ecosystem: Host-associated > Plants > Roots > Rhizosphere... | reverse complement strand
TCAGCATCATGTCGAGCAAGTGGCCTGTCCTCGTCTGACAGATCGGCTTGTGCGTGCCCTGCAGGAACAGGGCGTGCGCGATTGTCATCGGCGCGTCGTGCGTGATCATCACGTCTGGCTTCTTCTCCCTGTGGAGCTCCAGCAGTCGCTGGAGCTGCTCGTCGCTCAGCTGCTCATCGGCCCACCAGTCGATGCCCTCGGTCCTCCACGCGCGGTCGATCGACCAGGCCCCGCCGACAAGCATCACCGTCGACTCTCCTATCCGCTCCACTGTTCCATCGGGGATCCAACGGTCGTGGCGCGCGCAGACCTCGGGGTTGTCGTGGTTGCCCCTGATGAACCTGTGCCCGCCGGCGACCATTGCGTCGTGCGACGGGTTGTTCGAGTAGGCGAGGTGACCGTCCGGCAGGCGCGTGACGAAGCCGACGCCCATGTCTCCGACCTGGATGATCGGGCACGCGCTGCTCTTCATGATCGCGTTGAAGCGACCGTACTTGCCGTGCACGTCGCCGACGAGCTTCCTGAGTTCTCTCATAGCCTTGTTATTATGACACGTCGGTCGATCGGTGTCAACTTAAATCAATCCTCATGATCTCCACTCCGGCCTCGGCGAACATCTCCAGGCTCCTCGCGTGCGACATCGCCCACTCCGGGCGGAGGTTGTCGTGACACATCACCACGAGCCTGACGCCGGACTGGATCACGCCCTTCGCGCACTCCGAGCAGACCGGCAGGCCGTAGACGAACAGCGTCGAGCCCCGCAGCGACGACCCCACGTACCCCGCGTTGTAGACGCAGTTCATCTCGGCGTGGACCGTGTACAGCAGCTTCGTCGCGCGGTCGCTCAGCCTCTCCTCGGTGTCCTCGACGCCGCGGGGGAAGCCGTTCCACCCGGTGGCGAGGACGCGGCCGTTGTCCTCGACCGCGACCGCGCCGACCCTACTCGACGGGTCCTTGCTCCACGTCGACACGAGCCTGGCCATCTCCATGTGTCGCCTGAGCCACTTCACGCCGGGCGCGCCACGGGCTGCTGGGGTAACGCTCGTCATACACGCTCCTCTTGACGCTCCTCTCGCCGGTCCTGCCGTAGTTGTCCACGAGGTAGAAGTGCCTCTCGTAGACGTGCAGCGACCCGGCCTGCCACGTTATCCTACCGGCCTGGACGCCGAGCTCGCCCGCGAGCTCGGTCAGCACGTGCTGGTGCCAGGCCCTGTCGTTCTTGTAGCCGAACACCGCGTCCGACGACCGCATCTGTACGATCGCGTGCAGTATGCCGTACCTGACGAGGTACTGAGCGGCGTTGGTGCAGATGAAGTCGCTCATCCCGTCGAAGTCGTAGAGGTGGTGCATCTCAGGGCAGGTGTAGATCATCACCGCCCTGCGGCTGCTGGGGTTAGCTTTGAGCTCATCCAGCACCCTCCGGTACTGGCTCCCCGTCTCAGCCGACCAGATCCTGTAGCCGTAGTTGGAGTTGATCTCGCCGTGCCTGTTCGCGACCTGCTTCCAGATCGTCGGCGCGCCGCCGGGGAAATCGTTGACGTTGAGCGACTGCGACTTGTACCACTCCAGCTCTCGCTGGACGTAGGAGGCGTCGACCTCGCCGAAGATGCTGTCCTCGTCCGCGCAGAACGAGGCGGCCCTGACCTCCAGCACCCTGCACCCGCTCTTGTCGACCTCGAACACCTCGTTCCTCAGCAGGTGGGAGAACTCCTCCCTGACCGAGTCGACGTAGTCTCGCGTTATCACTCGTGTCCCTCCAGCCACTCGATCAGTCCGTCCGCCAGCGCCACGGAGTCCAGCGTCGCTGATGGGCCGAAGAGGTCGGATTCCGTGACGCCGATGAAGTCCCAGCGGTTCTCGTTCAGCCACTCCACCAGGGCGGCCCTCTTGTCCTCGCTCACTTCTTCCTCCGCCTGTTCATGTGGTCGCGATCCGGGTCCTGGCCCTCCATCCTGCCCCTGGCGTAGGAGACGAAGAAGCTGGCGTAGTTGATCAGGTCCTTGGCCGAGTCCTCGATCCCCTCGAAGTTGGGCTCCGCGTCGGCCTCCATCAGTGACTTCAGCCTGAGCATCTTGCCGTGCATGATGTCCCAGATCGTTCGGCACCCCGACGGGTAGTAGTCGGCCTGCCTCACGCTCGACGCCGCGCTCTGGTAGTCCTTGCTCTTCTTTCGCTGGAGCTCGACGCACTCGTTCAACACCTTGACCGACTCGACGTCGATCGCGGCTCCAGCTTGCGTCGCCGGCGACGTGCTCATCACCCTGACCGGCGGTCGCTTCAAGCTCGCCTGCCAGGCGTCGTGCTCGTATATCTCGGCCTGCGTCATCGGCGACCCGTTCATCTGCGCGCCGCGCTCGTACTTGCCGCAGTCGCAGTACTTATTCAGCCCGCACGGGCACCCGCCGCCGTGGTCATACTTCGCCACTCACCGCCTCCTTTGTCAGGTCCACGCACGCGCCCGCCGCGACCGCCTCCTCGGCCCTGAACACCCTTGACCTCCACGGCGTCGGCGTCGAGGGGTAGCTGATGAAGTCGGCGGCCGCCCTGTTGTCGATCAGGAACTTCGGCTTGTACCTCCACAGCGCGGCGCCCTCGGCCCTGCTGCTCATGACGAGCAGGAGGTCGCAGTGGTCCCTGGTGTGGAGGATCGACCTGAACTGCGTCTCGGTCACGTAGAAGTACCTGTAGCTGTCCTTGGTCGTCTTGACCGACACCACTCGCCCCTCGCACGTCAGGTCGCGCATCCTGTCGGCGAAGGTCAGCTCCTCGTCGGCGTCCTCGACGATCGCCGCGGCGGGCTGGAAGAGCCCTGTCTCCTGCAGGGCGATCTCCGCGCCGTACCCGCGCTGGGTGTGCTCCAGCACCATCTCGGGGGTCCTGCCCCCGCTCCTGCGCCGGTTGTTGTTGAACATCCTCTGCACGTCGTCGTGGTGCTTGTCGAGGTCAACCAGCGCGTCCATCTCCCTCAGCACGCGCATCACCTCGTCGGAGAACGGCGTCATACCCTCGAGCGCCTCATCGCCGCCGCGAGCAGGCCGTGGTTGTCTCCGTGCCATGGCGCCGTCCACCCCTCCGGCTTCACCAGGTCCGGCAGGCCGAGCGGGTTCGGGCGACTCTCCTTGACGCCGACCCTCTTCTGCATGTTCGCGCTGTGCACCTGGTCCCAGGCGCCGTGCGCGTCGACGTTGAAGACGTCCAGCGTCCCGATCGCGACGACGCAGAGGTCTATCAGCGCGTCGACCACGTCCTCCGCGCTGCGCTCGCGCACGCCGGTCTTCAGCTCGATCAGCTCCTCCTCGAGGAAGCTGATCCTGAAGTCCAGCATCTGACCGAGCTTCTCGGCGTCGAACTCGCGCACCGCCTCGTCGAAGCCGTAGTGCGCGTGCATGTCGTGTATGTCTTTGACCCAGTCCCTTGTCAAGCTCTCTCCTCTGCTGCCGCTCCGACCCTCTTCGCTATTGTACCCTCTCCGGCTGCCTTGTCAAACCCCTTGTTCAGCCACCGCCTGAAGCCCTGGTCCCTGTGGTACTTGCTAGCTTTCTTAAAGAACAGCACCCCGTCGAGGTGGTCGAGCTCGTGCTGGAACACCCTCGCGGTCATGCCGCCGAAGAGGTGCGTCTGGGTGTCGCCGTTCGGCAGCTGGAACCTGACCTTAACGGCGATTGGCCTCTTGACCTTGACGATCAGCCCCGGGAACGACAGGCACGCCTCCTCGAGTACCTGTGTCTCCTGGGCCGGGTAGGTCACGACGCGCGGGTTGAAGCAGACGAAGTTCTCGGGCGAGCCGCGCATCGCGAAGGCCCTGTGCGGAACCCCCACCTGCGGGGCGGCCAGGCCGATCCCGCCGCGCTCGTACATCAGCGCCACGAGCTCCCTAGAGAACTCGACCGGGTCGAACGGAGGGTCGGCGAAGTCGAACTCCGCGCAGCTCGTGGTGAGGATCGGGTCAGTACGGCTTACGAGCTGCATCCTGTCTCCACTCATCGTACATCTTTCTGGTATCTATCCAGCGCATGCTGGTCTGTATACAATCCTGTGGTTTCAGATACGTGTGGTCCCAGACCCACCACGCGTAGGCGACCATGCCGCCGAGCGGGTCGCTGTCGAAGCGGGACTCGTCGCAACTGAACCTCTGGCTGAACGCCCAGACCCTCGCCGGCGGGCGCTCGCTGAACAGCTTGTAGCGCCTCTGCGACTCGGCGAACGTGAGCCTGCAGAGGAACGCCCCGTACTCGTAGTGCTCCAGCGTCTTCTCGATGAACTTCTGCGCGAGGTCGTTGGCGTACGGGGGGTTAGTTACGACGCCCTCGACGTGCGGCGCCATCGAGACGCAGTTGAGGTAGTCTATCGGCACTATGTTTTTTATGAGCGGGTCGTCGTAGATATGTATGTCGTGCGACAGCACCTCGTGGCCGAGCCTGAGCAGCTCCCTGCTCATCCATCCGCGCCCGCACGCCGGCTCGAGGATCACTCGTGGCAGCGACTCCACCCTCGACAGGGCGTAGGTCACGAACGGCGGGGTCGGGTAGCAGTCGTTCTGTCGCCGGCCGGCGTAGCTCTCTCGCTCGTGACCGCCGACCATCATGTGAAACCCGCTCACTAGCGTATCCTGCTGACGAGCACCGCGAACGCGAGGAAGATCGTGATGAAGACCAGCCACGCGAGGAACGATATCCAGATCGGCGACAGCACCCACCACCACGACCAGCCGACGTATCCCGTCAGCTTCAGCCCGATGAACAGGATCGTCAGCAGACCGACGAACCCTATCCCGCCGCTCGACGGAGCCGCCTGCTCGACCCGCCTCTGCTCAACTCCGTAGTTCCTCATCCTAGTGCTCCTCCAGCTGCGAGAACCTGTTCCTCGTCACGAACCGCTTGACGTCGACGAACCTGTCGACCATCACGTCGCGGTGCGATATCACTATCACCTTGTGGTCCCCAGCGAGCTCGTGTATGATGCTGGACACCAGCTCGATGCCCGCGCCGTCGAGTGACTTGTCGAAGACCTCGTCGAGGATCAGGAGGTTCGTCGCGACGGAGTTCTTCATCCTCGCGACCTCCCTCCACGTGAACAGCAGGGCGAGGTCGATCCTCTGCTTCTCCCCCTGCGAGAAGCACTCGTACGAGAACTCATCCATGTTGCGCGACAGTATCCTCTCCTCGAAGCTCTCGTCGAGCTCGAAGCGGCACATGAACTCCATCCTCTCCATGTAGCGCGCGAGCTGCGCGTTGATCACCGGCACGTACTGCCTAATGATCCTGGCCTTGACGCCGTCGTCCTGGAGGAGGTTGCCGGCGATGGTCATCACGGCTGAGTGCTCCTCGGCCGCGGCGAGGTCAGACCTCAGCGCCTCGAGCTTCCCGACCCAAGCGGCCAGGTCGCCGTCGTCGCCCCGGCGCTCCCTGATGCTCGCGATGTCGGACGCCACCTCCCTGACGTACTCGACCAGGGCCTCCCTCTTCGAGGCGAGCGCGCTCGACGCCCTCTGGTCCTCCCTGGCGCGGTCTATCTTGGTCACCAGCCTGTCGAGGCCCCTCTTCGTCTCGGTGAGCCGCTCGTCCAGCAGCTTGAGCCCCTCCTCGTAGTCCCGGATGTGCATCCTGTGGCCCTGGACCATCATGGCCTTGTGGTCGTCGGTGATCTCCTGCTCGCACTTCGGGCAGCGACTGCTGTGCTCGAAGAACTCGAGCTCGTCCCTGCTCTCGTCCCTGTTGATCTCGATCTTCATCTGCGACTCGCGCAGGCTGTCCCTCTGCTTCAGGACCCTGGCGACGCTGTCCTCGAGCTTACTCAGCTCGCTCGACGAGACGACGACCTCCCTCAGCTTGGCGTCGACGTGGTCGATCTCCTCCCTGGCGATCCTGATCCTCTCCCGCTTCTCCTCGACGTCGACGTCTGTCTGGGCCCTGCGCTTCGCTTCGCGGGCCTCGAGGTCCCTGACGAACGTCGACACGGTCTGCTCCTCGTGCCTCAGCTCCGCCAGCGCCCGGTCGTGCTCGGAGGCCCGCTTCCTCAGGACCTCCTTCATCGCGCCGAACACCTGCAGGTCCAGCAGGTCCTCGATGACCTCGCGCCTCTGCCACGGCGGCAGCTGCATGAACGGCAGGAACGTCGCCGAGCCAAGCACGACCACCTGGCAGAACGACCTGTACTCGCAGCGCAGCACGCGCCTCTCCAGGTCCTCCTGCTGCGCCCTGGGGTCGGAGTCGAGCAGCTTCCCGTCCCTCCAGACCTCGAACAGCGCCGGCTTTACGCCCCTGACGATCCTGTACTCGCTGCCGCCGGACTCGAGCTCGACCTCAACGACGCAGTCCCTCTTGTTGATCGCGTTGACGAGCTGCGGCTTGTTGATCTTCCGGTACGGCTTGTTGAACAGCGCGACAGTTATCGCGTCGAGGATCGTGCTCTTGCCGGCGCCGTTCTCGCCGACGATCAGCGTGGCGCCGGGCGTCGAGAGGTCGACCTCGACCCAGTAGTTGCCGGTCTTGAGGAAGTTGCGCCAGCGGACGCGCCTGAAGGTTATCACTTGAGCTGCTGTATCCCGAGCTCGCGCTCTAGCTTCCTTATTTCGTCCTCCTCCGGACACCTGTTCGCTCGGCGCCTGAGGTCCTCGAGGTACTCCCTCTCGGTCGTGTATATGTTGTACCCGCAGTCCAGGCAGCACTCGCTGAACTCCTGCACGTTTTTGTGCGGGCAGTCTAGGAAGGATATCTCCGGCACGGCTAAACCCTCTGCGTCGCTTCGGCGTGCACCTCCGAGACCAGGGCCTTCAGCCTGTCCCGGCGCGCGTCGATCCCGTCTATCTCGTCTATCACGGCGTGGAACGCCTCCAGCGTGTCGTCGACGATCGCCGCCGCGTCGATCCCCTCGGCGACGGACGTGTCGACGGCGTGGATCACCTGCAGCTCGGCGGGCCCGTCGGCCTCGATCGCGGCGACGTGTCCCTCCAGTTCGTCGTCCTCGGCCCTGACCACCAGCTTGACGAACTTGTTGCGGCACGTCCCCGTGACGTGCGACCACGTGCCGGCGTGCTCGATCCTCTCGAACATCGCGTACGGGTTCTCGATGAACTCCAGCGTCATGTTGGAGGTCTCAAGCACCGCGAACCCGCGCTCGCCCCCGTGGTCGTTCCAGGTGTACTGGCCCGCCGCCCCGATGTAGGTCACGTTGCCCTGCGTCGACCGGTGGTGGTAGTGTCCCGAGCAGACCAGGTCGAACTTAGAGAGCATCGCTGGGTCGTCGCCGTGCGTCGCGAACTGGTTCTTGTACTGCTCGTGCCCCTTGAGCTCGAAGTGCCCCAGGGCGACGCGCGCGTCGCTCTCGATCACCCGCGACCACACCCTGTGCACGTTCTCGTCGCAGATCCACGGGACCAGCAGGACACCGACGCCGCCCGCAGAGATTCGGAGCGCGTCATCCCGCACGGTCCACGCGTTAGGCAGGAGCTCGTCGAGGGCGTTGAGCCGGTTCGTGTTGCGGTAGTACACGTCGTGGTTGCCCGCGATGAAGTACGCCTCCTTGTCCGCCGCGTGGCACCACTCCTCGAGCGGGAGGACAAAGTCCCTCCTGAGCCTGTTCGCCGTGTTGATGTTGACGTACTTGCGCCTGTCGACGAGGTCGCCCAGGTGCACGACGGCAGCGACGTCGCTCGTGTTCTTCCATAAGTACGGGAAGAACACGTCCCCGAGGAACCTGGCCATCGAGTCGAGGAACTCCGGGCGGTCGTTCCTCACGCCGTAGTGCGTGTCACCGATCAGTACGAGCTTCATACCAGCGCCCCTCCGTCCCGCACCCGTCCTCGGAGCACCGGCAGCCGATGCAGTCGTACCACTTCTCGCCCCTGTAGCCAGTAACGATGTCGTACCCGACGTTGTCGGGATGGAAGCAGCGATCGTGTCCCGGCGTCATCCTGTGGTGCTTGCACTCCCTGCATATCTTTGGCTTCTCTCTCGGGCTAAAGACCAGGCTCATGCCTTGACCCTCTGCCCCTGGCGCTCGTGCTCGTCCAGCGCCGCCTGGCAGTAGGCCGCGATGGCCTCAACCCTCATCAGGTAGGTCTCCCTCACGCTCGACGGGAGCCGCTCCCGGCTGAGCAGCTTTTCTACCGCGTCCGAAACGGCCCCGGGGACCAGGTGCTCGTTCTGTACCCTCTTCATCGCTCTTCTCGCTCTTCTTCTGGGCGCGGCGGGCCATCGTGGCCTCGTAGGCCTCGACTATCCCCGACGACACCTCGTTGTGGGGCTGGGGGGCGGCGCGGCCCCCTCCCAGCTCGTGAACGAGCTCGTCGCGGAGGCCGGACCTCTCGAAGTTCTTGTGCTTGACGTACTGCTGCTTCCTCTCCTTGTCTATGCGCCTCAGGAACGCGTTGAACGCGATCTGCGTGAAGTACCCGAACGCGTTGTTGCTCTTGGCCGGGTCGAAGTTGTTGATCGCCGCGCAGCAGTTCTCGATCGCGTCGAAGACCATCTCCTCCTTCCAGTGCTGGGTGTACCTGACGAAGTGGTGGTCCATCGACAGGCCGTTGCATATCTTGATGATGCACGAGCCGATGTAGTCGCTCGCCCTCGGCGCCGGCCCGTCCCCCCTCGCGGAGATCACGCGCGAGCGGTGCTCGGACATCGCGGCGAGCAGCTGCTTCTTGTCGACGTAGTGCGTCTTCTTGTCGGAGGGCGGCTTCCTCACTCCCTTGATGCTCAGTACCTCCTCAGCAGCGTCACCCGCGCGGCTTCAACCACCCCGTACGGCCTGTAGAGCAGCTCGATGCCGTCGTCGGTGTCCGCGACCATCCACTGCACCGGGAGGCGCAGCTCGAAGGACACCTCGTCCAGCTTGAGGCTCAGCCACCGCGCCATGCTGAACAGCTCGGCCGGCCCCTCGTAGCGCCCCAGCCACTCGATCGCCTGGTCGACGAACAGCTCCGCCGCGTGCAGTGAGTTAGACCTCAAGTCGGTGCACCGCGTACTCGAAGTCCTGCTCGTTGTACAGCTTCACCCTCTCCACGAAGTGCCTCAGCGTGTGGTTCATCCTCCCGCCCGCGGAGAGGTCGTCGGCGACGTCGTAGAGCGTCGCGGTGTCCTTGGACTCGTGCGTCCTCAGCACGCGCCCGATCGACTGCAGGTTCCTTATCCTGGACTTGGACGGAGACGCGAACACCAGGTTGTGCAGCTTCGGTATGTTCACGCCGGTCGACAGCGTCCCGTACGAGGCTATGTATATCGCGTCGCTCTCGTCCTCAATCTCCAGTCGTATCCTCTCGCGCTCCTCGGCGTCGACGCCACCGTGGACGTAGTACACGGGGCGACTCCCGGCGGCCTCCCTGATCATCCGCTCGAGCGTCGCCCCGTGCTTCTCGACGTACTGGAACAGCAGCAGCGTGTTTCCCCCCAGCTGCAGCGCCAGCTTCGTCAGGAACTCGTTCCTGCCCCGGTGTGAACATATATAATCCATCTCGGCCTGGTAGTCAAGGTACTCCGCGGGAGCCGGGTGCCGCAGCACGACGGCCTCGATCCTGAACTTCGACAGGTGCCCGTCCTCGATCAGGTCGACCGTCCTGGCGGCGTCGTAGACCGGGCCGAACAGCCCGACTAGCGTCGCGACGTTGCAGTTGACGCCGTCCAGCGTGCCGGTGAACCCGAAGCGGTGCGGACACCTCTTCAGCTTTGTCATTATCGAGACCAGCGTCCTGGCCTTGAAGTGGTGCGCCTCGTCCCCGATCACCAGCCTGAACTTATCGAACCACGCCGCGGGCCTCTTGTAGATCGACTGGTAGGTGACGATCACGACGTCGTCGCTGTCCCGCTCGTCCCAGTCCTTCACCCCGTGTATCCGCGCGGGGTCCATGCCGTAGCTGACGAAGTCGGCCGCGAGCTGCTTGACCAGTCCCACCCTGGGGACCACGACCAGCGTCGGCTCGGCGTAGTGCCTGATCAGGTGGTAGATCGAGAGCGACTTGCCCGAGCCGGTCGGCGAGACCACCAGCCTCCTCCCCAGCGAGAGGCAGCTCTCGAAGATCTCGCGCTGGTAGTCCCTCGCCTCCCTGCCGGTGCCGTCGTTGGCCAGATCTAGGTAATACTCGTGGACCGAGTGCTGCGGGGCGTCGCCCTCGAACCTCCAGCCGCTGTCGATGCAGAAGCGCGCGAGGTCGAGCCACAGGCCGGCGTAGAGCAGGCCGCTGGCCGGCTCGAACAGCCGCACCTTCCCGTCCCACCAGCCGCGCCTGACGCGCCGGTCGAACTTGGCCCCGGGGACCTCGAACGTGTAGCGCTCGGCTATCGCCCGCGTGACTCGCTCGTCCTCGCACCGCACCA
>Ga0265338_10011338_pt1 | contig 10310 bp, 9 predicted proteins | sample 42126metaG_FD_193579 | JGI IMG/M metagenome (GOLD analysis project Ga0265338, IMG submission 193579) | Rhizosphere microbial communities from Carex aquatilis grown in University of Washington, Seatle, WA, United States - 4-21-26 metaG | ecosystem: Host-associated > Plants > Roots > Rhizosphere >... | reverse complement strand
CGGATCGGATTTGGCAATAGTGGTGGGCTTCTACATTCTGGCAAAGGCTTTCGAGCAATGTGACAAGCAGATTTTCAGTGCCGGACAGTGGATCAGTGGTCACACACTAAAACATCTCGCGGGCGCGGCGGCCGGGTTTTGGATCTTGCGAATGCTGCAGAAGCGGCGCCCCATAGCGGATTCGAGCCAGTAAAAGCTACTCTGCGAGTACTCCCGACAGCTCTTCCCATTCCTTCATCAGCTTCTGCAAGGTCGCTTTGCCGACTGCTAGTTGGTCCGTTTGCCGCTGGGTTTCTTCGGAACTCACAAAGCTCTGAAGGTGCGTTTCGCAATCGGTGATCGATGCTTCCGTACGCGTAATTTCTTCTTCAATCTCAGCCAGCCGGTCTTCCATCTGCTTGCGCTTGATCGGATTCATGCGCTTGGCCTTGGAATCCGCGGGCTCTGTCCCCGGGGAGTTTCCGTTGGTTGGCACAACCGCCACGCTGGCCGTTTGTCTCACTTCGTCGGCGGAATTTCGGCCCGAGGACCGCTCGGCCAGGTCTTTTTGAATGGACGCCGTCTGCTTGGCCGCTCCACCCTGCTTGCGCCAGAGATAATCTTCGTAGTTTCCGGGATAGATTTCGACCTTACCGTCGCCGATCTCGAACACCCGCGTGGCCAGGTTGTCGATAAAGTAGCGGTCGTGCGAAACGAAAACGACCGTTCCCGTGTATTTCATCAGGGCCTCGAGCAGGACGTCTTTCGCGCGCAAATCCAGGTGGTTCGTCGGCTCATCGAGAAGCAGAAAATTTGCTGGGTGAAGCAGCATTTTGAGCAGGGCATAGCGGTTGCGTTCCCCGCCCGAGAGCACGCCGATGCGCTTGAAAACATCATCCCCGGAGAACAAGAAGCAACCTAAAAGACTGCGCAGCTCCGTCTGCGTAGACGCGGGCGCCAGCTCGCCAAGATCGTCGAGGATTCGCGCTTCCTGATCGAGTTCCTTGTACTGGTCCTGTGCGAAATAGTCGAGATGGACTTCGTGTCCGAGCTTGTATTCGCCCGCACTGAGCGGCTCGGTCTTGGACAGGAGCTTGATCAGGGTGGACTTCCCTGCCCCGTTGACGCCGACCAGCGCAATGCGCTCGCCGCGCTCGATCATGAAATTCACGTTCGAGAAGACTTTGTGGTCTCCATAGCTCTTGGCGACCTCCGAAAATTCCGCAACGATGCGCCCGCTCGGTTTCGGCTGCGGAAACGTGAAGTGAACGGTCTTTTCTTCTTCCGGAATTTCGATGCGCTCGATTTTCTCCAGCTCTTTGATACGGCTCTGGACCTGTTTTGCCTTGGTGGCCGTGTAGCGGAAACGGTTGATGAAAACTTCGAGCTGTTCGATGCGGTCCCGCTGCGTCTTGTAGGCCGATTCCAACTGCTCTTTGCGCGCAGTCTTCGCCGCCAGGTACTGGTCGTAGTTCCCGGCGTAGAAGTGCAGCTTCTTGTTCCAGATTTCGACGATGCGGTCGACCGTGACATCCAGGAAATACCGGTCGTGCGAGATCAGCACGAACGCGTTGGGATAGCTGCCCAGATACTCTTCCAGCCAGTTGCGCGCTTCGAGATCGAGATGGTTGGTGGGCTCGTCCAACAGCAACAGGTTCGGCCTCTGCAACAGCAACTTGGCGAGCGCAATGCGCATCTGCCAGCCGCCGGAGAACTCCTGAGTCTGGCGCGACCAGTCGTCGCGGTGGAATCCAAGGCCTTGCAGCACCTTGCCTACTTCAGCCTCCAGTGAGTAGCCATCGCGGGTCGTGAATTCATGTTCCAGCTTCTGATAGCGCTCAGCGACTGCGGCATACTCGGTGCTGGCATGATCCAGTTCTGACATGCTTCCGGTAAGAGCTTCCATCTCCCTTTCCATGGCATGCAGGTCATCAAATACTGACATGCATTCGTCAAAAATCGAGCGGCCGGACAAGGCGAGACCATCCTGCGGCAGGTACCCGGCGGATATGCCCTTGGCGCGCGAGATGGAGCCATAGTCAAGGGTTTCAAGACCCGCCAAGATCTTCATCACCGTCGATTTTCCGGTACCATTCGCGCCCACGAGTCCGATGTGCGACTCGGCAGTGATCAGCCAATCGGCATCTTCGAACAGGAGTTTGTGACCGTACCGTTTGCCGGCGCCCGAGAGTTGAATCATGAGGTTCTTTTATCGTCTCACGAAGGGCGGAAAAAGGCATGACGCAGAACGGAAACGGTGGCGCGCGGCATGTTGGAGGTATACTGTGCCGCGTTAGAAGTCCTGTTTCACTTCCGGGACGTCATTCTTCCTCGTTCGACCCAAGGCAATCCAGCTGTTGCTGAAGCGGAGGAGAACTGTGCCGAAGAAAATCTTGTTTTGCAGAGTGATATTGGGAATCGCGACTGCTTTTGCAGGCGCTGGTGTGTTGTCAGCCCAGCAAGTTGACTACAAAAAAGACGGGCCTGCCCTTTTGCCGGACCTCTCGGCCACGACGGGAGCGATCCGGCTGCATAGTAAGACCACCATCTGCTCGATTAAATGGGGCAAGGATGAGCGGCACGTCACGCAAAAGATGAAAGACGACGCCTATGCCTTATACGGAACAGCGCCCGGGAAAGGCGTTTGCGCCTTCAATACTCACACCGGGAAGAATGGAAAGCCGGTGAAGGAGGCGTGTGAGATCGATCACCTGATCAGCCGCGAGCTGGGTGGAGACGACAAGCCTGAAAACCTGTGGCCACAGCCCTATACGCAGCATCCTGGTGCGCACGAAAAAGATTGGCTGGAGAACAAGCTGCACAAAGAAGTCTGCGCAGGGACAATCAGTCTTGCAGACGCCCAAAAAGAAATTAAGGACGATTGGTATGCGGCGTATCTGAAACGGAAGCCAGCTCCCTAGAACCGGCGGAGGGGCTCATACGCGTGGTGTGTGCCCGGCATATCGCTACCGCGCCGCTGCCATCCGCGCCAAGCCCAGGTGTTCGAGCGCGCGGTCCACCACGGTCTGCAACTCCCGCGCGTATTTTACTTCCCGGCCTTTGGCGAGATTGATGCGAGCTTCTTCGGCGTCAAACCATTTGGGATTGCGGAAATCTTCTTCGGGACGACGCGTTTGTCGAACTTCCATCAGGAAGGCCTTCACGACGTATTCCTGCACGCCACCCGTCTGCCAGAAAACGCCCTTGGAGTGCAGGTAGACATGGAAGTGCCGCGGCTCAATCACGCCGATGGCGCCTGCCTCTTCGCGCGCTTCGCGTTCTGCAGCCTGGCTATGCGAAAGACGAGTGTCGGGGGCTCCCTTGGGAAACGTCCACTTGCTGCCGCCGTTCGTGTTGACCAGCAGGAATTCCGCATGGGAATTCTGCCGCCGGTAACACACTGCCGCGACCTGGAGCGGAAGCGCGAGCCGGGATGAACGGGCGGAAGCCATAATCTTCCGCCAGTTTACTGCAAAGATATTTCTGGAGTATTAAATAGCAGCGAAAATGGTGCACTTTGGGGTGATGCACTTGGGTCATGCCAAAGTTAGTCGCGATCAGGCTGGCGAGAGAAAACCTAGTCCGCTGAAACCTGTTACTTTTTCCGGCTCGAGTCCGCGGCTCGCAATGAGGACTTGAAACGTTTCTCCCATACCCGCTGGAGTTGCGAGGTGTTTCAGCTGCAGCGCAACCTTCGCATGCTCCTGCGGGACGCGGCATTCCTCAAACGCATCGGCAAACTGGTTCTTCTCACCAATGCCCATCAGAAATTGCGATTGGGTGACCAGTTTCTGGACGCCCATCTCCGCTTGCTCCAGCGCCCCGGCAAGAGCCGTGAAGTTCACGTGCGCCGTGAGATCTTGCTCGCCGGGGGCCTCGTATGGGTTCGGGCTGGCGGAATGCTGTCGATAGGTCATCAGTGTTCCACGATGGCGTCCGGCGAGTTGCTCGGCGCGGGTGTAGCCGTAATCAATTACCAGGAGAGCACCGCGCTGAATTGCACGTGCCAGTTCCGCAGCCCAGCCCTGGGCAGCCAGGGATACTTCAAAACGCTCGCCGGCTTCAGGATGGACTCCATAGCGATCGAGGATCTCGAGTTCTCCCGCTTCCGGCGGGAGCCAGACTTCGGTCAGGCGATCGCCTGCAAAAGCAAGGTGCAGCTTACCTTCCGGACTGATGATCGCCACCGGGAGGGCGTCAAAAAATTCATTGGCGAAGATGAGGAGAGGCGTTTCGTGCGGAGTGCTGCGGCAAACGGAGATCGATCGGGTCTCCGGAACTCCGCCATTCGCGATAACGGCTCGTCCAGTGGCGATGTGATCGCCCAGTGTCTGAGCGAGTTTGGCACGCAAAGCCGGGGACGACTCCTGGAGCGTGTAGGTCACCGTGTCAAAGAAATCCGGAAATTTCTTGCGCGACCAATCGAGGACGTCGCGCGCGAAGAGGCCGCGTCCCGGGCCGAGTTCGAGAATCTCCAACTGTGCAGGCCGATCGAAAGCGCGCCATATTTCCTCGAATTGTCGGGCCAGCAGGCGGCCAAAGACAGCGTGCACGTCGCTCGAGGTGTAGAAATCTCCCGCCTTGCCAAACTGTTCGGCATTGTGCGAGTAGTAACCGTCGGACGGATCGTAAAGGCAAATTTCCATGTAGCGCGAGAATGGGATGGGACCGTTCTGACGGACCTCCTGCTCAATCTGCTCGCGAAGAGACACCGGCTAGCGCTCCTCGTCCTTCGCAAGGCGCGACGGCGCGCCAGGAGACGAACTGCGCGGGACGGCGCGATCCTGCGGAGTGCTCGTAAACATCTCGATGAAGTAGTCATGAAGAGCGTCATAGAGCTGGCGCTGCAGGTTCCAGGCAAATTGCGGATGATCCAGATCGCGCGGGTGAATCTGGAACACGTAAGTGTGGACGGGAACTGAGGAGTTTTTCAGGTCGATGAGAACTTCGATGACGGCTCCGGCTTCGCGCGCGGAAAAGGCGAGGAGCGGATGTTCGTAGAGCCGCAGATGAGCAAGCACCTTCTCGAGCTGCGGAGAGTCAGACACGCAAACATTCTAGAGCGAATTCACAGGTTGGACTCGGCTGAACCTTAGGCCGCCATGCGCAACGCTTTGCCCTCGGCATGAAAGGCGCGCTTGATTGGAGGCATGGCCAGATACAGAATGATCGCGGCATTGATCGCGCCGAAGACTACCGAGAACACATTCGCGTGCAGCAACCCCGGAAGTATGATCACGAGTCCGATCGCGGAGAACAGCAACGTCAACAGGCGTCCCCAGTTTTGCATTTGCAGCACGCCATAGCCTGCGATCATGTGAATGAGCGCGAAGACGATGACTCCGAGGCCAGCAAAGTGGCCGAAGCTGCGCAACGCGTTCTCGACGGCATTGCCTTCGGCAGCCAGTGAGGCCAGCTTGGCTGTCAATCCGGTAAACAGCATGATCGAGAGTCCAAACAGCACTCCCAGCACGCCGCGCAGAATCTGATAGAAGCCGACCAATGTGACGCCGAGTGGACGCATAAGGCCTCCTGAAATTGGAAGAAATATAACACGGGAGGCGCGATTTACAGCGCTATTCGTAGCGCAGGGCTTCGATGGGATCGAGCCGGGAAGCCTTGATCGCCGGGAGCATTCCGCTAATGATGCCGACTATCCCGAGAATTGCCGTGGAAGCCAGGAGAGTTGCAGCATCGATGGTGAGGTGAATATCGCCCTCAGTTCCGTTCTCGACGAAGGCGCTCCACAAGGTCAGCGAGCCAACGGACCATGAGATCAGATAAGCGAGCACAACCCCGGCTAGCCCACCGAGCAACGTAATTGCCAGGGCTTCGGTTAAAAACTGGATCAGGATGTGCCAGCTACGCGCACCCAGAGCTTTCTCCACGCCAATCTCGCGCGTGCGCTGAGTGACGGAGACGAGCATGATGTTCATCAGACCGACCCCGCCAATACCTAGCGTCAGCAGGCCAATGAAGCCGAGCAGAATCTTGATTCCCGTGGTGATGACGCGCAAATCCAGCAAGTCTGCAAAGACGTCGAAAACGAAGACGGCGCGCTTGTCCTTGGGGTCGAAGTCATGATGGAAAGCCATGGAGCGGCGCACGGCGTCGGCCACCTTCTCATGATCGCCTTCGTATTCGATCGCGACAGCGTTGATGTAGTACGTGTTCGTCAGGTCGCTCATGGCGCTGAACGGGACATACACCTTGCCGTTCATGTTGTCGTCGCCATTCTGGATCACATGCTTGAGCACGCCGATAACTTCATAGGCAACGCCGTTAATGCGGATTTTTTCGCCGAGAGCGTTCTGGCCCGAGAACAGCTTCTTCTTCACGTCCGCGCCGAGGACGGCGGTATGGCTGCGCGTATTCTCATCGAGTTCTGTGAAGAACGTGCCGTTTTCCACTTCCATGCGGCGCATGTGCGAGTAGTACGGATAGACGCCGCTGATCCCGTAGTTTGAACTGCGAATGCCGTACGCCACCGTGCACTGTTTATAGGCTTCCGGAGAAATGCGCTTCAGCAATGGCACTTCGGCTTGCAGATAATCGAGATCGTTGACTGTGAGTTTGACTTCGCTTCCCGCTTTCGTGCCGCCAGCCTGTAGCGAGGTCCGTCCGGGGAAAACGAAAACCAGGTTCGTCCCCCATGATCGGAATGCGACCCAGAGGCCGCGTTCGAAGCCGGTTCCATAGGCTAGCAGCAAGACAACGGTCGCGATGCCCCATGCCATCCCGAGCATGGTCAGGATGCTGCGGCGGCGGTTGTGCTTCAGCGCGTTGTAGGCCTGGTGACCGAGTTCGAAAATCATAGCTACTCCTGGCGCAAGGCCTCGACGGGTGGCAAGAGCGCGGCTTGGCGCGCGGGGTACAGACCAGCGACAATTCCGGCTGCGGCCAGTGAAAAAATTGCGATGGCGGCAGATGCGGGAACGATCCTCGGGGTATCAAAACCCTCCGGCGCCGGCAACGCAGCTAACACGGTGACGAGCGCCGTCGTTATGGCGAGCCCGATCCCTCCGCTCAATGCCGTCAGGAATGCTCCTTCCACAAAGAACTGCGTCATGATCGCGCGGTGCGTCGCGCCAAGAGCTTTGCGCAGGCCAATTTCTCTCGTGCGCTCTGTGACCGAGACCAACATGATATTGATGATGCCGATGGCGCCAAGTCCCAGCGTCACCACGCCCACGACTCCAAGAAACCAATCCATGCCATCAAAAATTTTGCTGACTCTCTTGTTGTCCTCGATAGTGTCCCAGTCCTCGAACGCATCGGCCAGCTTGGGATTGAATCCATGCCGGCGCGCCACGACTTCGTGAACTTCGCGTTGCGCATCGAGATGCTGGCCCGGCGTCAAGGGACGATAGTTGATGAACGAAACAGCATCTTCGCTGTTCTTGTCCTTGAGCGGAAACAGGTCCCGCATCGTTTCAATGGGGATGAAGATTCTCGCATTTGTCCCGTTGTTCCCGTCCTGTCCCACCTTGCTGACCACGCCGATCACATCAAAGCGATAGCCGTTCAGAAGAATCGTGGAACCGACGGCGGGACGGTCCGGAAACATGTTCTTGAGCAGTTCCCATCCGACCACCGCGACACGTCGGGTTTCACTGCTGTCTTCGTCGTTAAACCAGCGCCCGGGGCCGACCGGCACGTTGCGAATCTTGTTGTACTCGGGAGCAACTCCGAAGACCTGGCCATTCGTGGACCCGTAATCGCTGACCGCGCGAATGTCTTCGCGGTTCAGCACGGGCGAAATGTACTTGATGAAGTGCGTTTGACTTCGGATCGCCTGCGCATCCGCGTAAGTGAAATGGTAGGTCCGTCCGGACTGCGTGCTTCCCTCCACGGCAGGAATGCGGCCGCTGAACGTGAACATGATGTCCTGGCCGAGATTCGCGAGCTGCTTGTTTTGCCCGCTGCGGAAACCCTCTCCCAGCCCCACTAGGAGGAGCAGCGATCCAACACCCCAGGCGATCCCAAACATCGTCAGGAAAGAGCGGAGTTTGTGCGCCCACAGCGTGGAAAGCGACTGGCGCACGATATCGGTCAGCATTCGCATGGTAATGGAGTTCCGCCGCAGGATGGGCACGCCCATCCTGCTCTACAAGGTGATACGTCGGAACAGGCGAACACGTTCCCTAAAAACACACTGGTCTCTTCTGATTGGACTCGGAAATTGATAGGCCGTTAGCCGGTCCCCGGAAAAGCCGCGATCCCTCTGAGCATAGGCAGGTTAGGGCTGCTCACCCTAACACCCACGGAACGTCTAAGACAGGCGAGTGGAAGGGAAACTCATGACCCGCCTTCCTGCAAGTCATTTTGCACCAGTAGTTTCCGAATCCCGATTCCCACGAGGAGGCTTTCTCCCATGTTTCGAGTTGCTCAACGAGCCCTACTGTTCTGTCTGCTGACCGCGGCGACCCCTTCAGTCATCTTCGCGCAGTCCACTGTTCTGGATCTGCCGCGCCCCAGCCAGCACGCAAAAATCACCCAGCGCATCGGCATCACCGACATCACAATTTCCTACCACCGGCCCCTGATCAACGGACGCAAGGTCTGGGGAGGGTTGGTTCCGTACGGGCAGGTCTGGCGTGCCGGAGCCAACGAGAACACAACAATTACGTTCAGCGATCCGGTCACGATCGAAGGGAAAGCACTGGATAAAGGCACGTACGGTCTGCACATGATCCCCACAGCCGACGAGTGGACCGTTATTTTCTCGAAGAATTCGACGTCCTGGGGAGCATTCACTTACAGCGAAGCCGAAGACGCGCTGCGAGTCAATGTGAAACCACGCGCCGCGGACAACCATGATGCGCTCACGTATGACTTCGACGCGGTTCAGCCCGATTCGACAGTAGTCACCATGACCTGGGAAAAGGTTGCCGTACCCTTCAAGGTTGGAGTGGACGTCCATGGCGTTACTGAGGCTAGCCTCAAGAAGCAGTTGCGCGGGCTTTCGCAGTACACATGGGAAGGCTGGGATGATGCCGCCAATTATCTGCTGGCAGAAAAAGTCGCGCTTGACGATGCCTTGGCCTACTCCGACAAATCGATCGGCGTGGAAGACCGCTACGACAACGAGATGACAAAGTCCAAGGTCCTGGCCGCGCTCAACCGCAAGGACGAATCAACGGCCGCGCAGAAAAGAGCTTTGGATCTGGCCAGCCCGCTGCAACTTCACATCTACGCCCGGGGCCTGCAAGGTGAAAAGCGCAGCGACGAAGCGTTTGTCATCTTCCGCGAAAATGCCAAGAAGCATCCGGACATGTGGTTCGTGCATTCCGGCTTGGCCCGTATGTATTGTTCGCAGGGCAAGTTCGACGACGCGGCCAAGGAAATGAAACTGGCCTACGCCGGCGCACCTGAAAATCAGAAGACCTACGTCGATGGCCTGGTGAGGAAACTGGAAGCGAAGCAGGACATCAACTAGTTGCTGGGAGGGCTGCTAGTCGCCTTTGGCGGTAACCGCTGCCGGGGCGACTGGCGGCTTGGATTGCTCCGGATATTCGAAAACTCCGCGGCCCGATTTCCGTCCCAAGCGGCCTTCCCTGACATACTCGACCAGCAAAGGACAAGGGCGGAACTTCTCGCCTAAAGTCTTGTGCAGGTACTCAAGGATGTGAAGGCGGGTATCGAGGCCGACCAGGTCCACTAACTCGAACGGTCCCATGGGATGGTTCAAGCCCAGTTTGAGCGCCTTGTCGATGTCTTCGGCGCTGGCGATGCCCGCTTCGAGCATGTAGAAGGCTTCGTTCCCGATCATGGCGTTGATTCGGGTAGTAATGAAGCCCGGCGCTTCTTTCACAACCACGACTTCTTTCCCCATGCGCTTACCGACCGCTACGGCGGCGGCCAGGGTCTCATCGTCGGTTTCAATCGCGCGCACCACTTCAATCAACTTCATCTTGTGTACAGGATTGAAGAAATGCATACCGACGCACTTTTTCGCGCGGTAGGTCACCCCCGCGATCTCGGTGATGCTGAGCGAAGAGGTGTTCGAAGCCAGAATCGTGCCGGGGCGGCAGATCTTATCGAGCAGCGTGAAGATCTCGATTTTTGATTCCAGTTCTTCCGGAACGGCTTCGATGACGAGGTCCGCCTGGCGGGCCGCTTCATCGACCGAACCGGCGTACTCGATCCGCGAAAGTGCTGCCTGCGCGTCGGCGGCATTTACCTTGCCGAGTTCCACCGCTTTATCGAGGTTGGCGCGGATTTCGCTCTCCGCCTTGCGGAGCGCGTTGGGAAGCAGATCTTCGAGGATAGTACGGTAGCCTCCTAGGGCAGCAGCATGGGCAATACCGCGTCCCATGATGCCCGCCCCG
>Ga0265338_10011337_pt1 | contig 10311 bp, 7 predicted proteins | sample 42126metaG_FD_193579 | JGI IMG/M metagenome (GOLD analysis project Ga0265338, IMG submission 193579) | Rhizosphere microbial communities from Carex aquatilis grown in University of Washington, Seatle, WA, United States - 4-21-26 metaG | ecosystem: Host-associated > Plants > Roots > Rhizosphere >... | reverse complement strand
CGGTTAGTGCTGCGACGGCGCCGGAGGAGATAAGGGTTACGGTCGCCACCTGAAACAGGTCGGCGTGAGACATGCGGAAATGGAGCGGCGCGAGCTCGACGAGCACTGCACCGAGAGACAGCGCCGATCCAGCGGATGCGATCGCACTCCAGCGCGCACGCAGGACTCCCCCTGCGACCGCGACGATCGCCGCGGCAAACGCCGCGATCGCACCGAACGACGCGTGATGGATGCCATCGGGGGTCGAGATCTGGAACCCGAGTGCATACACCGCGGCACCGAACGCCCAAACTTGGAGCGCGAGCGCGAACCCGCTCGCGGTGAGCTCTCCGCGCCGCCACGGCGCGAGGAACGCGACGAGCCCTGCCCAACAACTCAGCGTCAGGACGCCGAACCCGGGGCTGATGACGCGCCACATGATCGCCGGCAGCAAAAAGAACGCTGCGCCACCGAGCACGATTGGGCGCGCCCAGCTCAGCCGGGCCGCCAGCGCGACCGCAAGCAGGCAGCCGAGCCCGAGCTCGATCCCGGTCACGCGCCACAGTCCATCGAACGGCAGGAGATCGGTCGCGCAGCCGATGAGGATCAGCCCAAATAACGCGGTCGCACTCCACGCGCGAGCGCGCGACAGCTTCGCGCCGAATGCGGTGCGAACCCGAGCATGCTCGCGAGCCACCGAGCGCGGCTCGCCGAGTCGGCGCGCTGCTTCGGCGACCGCCTCGGCAGCTCCGAGGCCGGTAGCGCGCAACTCGGCGGCGAGCGTGCGCAAATGGTCCTCGATCTCGTCGAGGTCGCCGCGCGCGAGCTCGGCTTCGGCGACGAGCTGCAGCCGATACATTGCGATGGCACTATCGATATCGCGGTCGTCACTCATGCCGGTCTCCATGACTTGGTGAGGGCGGCGTGCACGACGTCCCACTGGCGGCGCTCTTCAGTGAGCGCGCGGCGGCCGTCGGGGCGCAGCCGGTAGTACTTGCGCTTGCGACCGGTGTCGCCGCGCTCTTCGAACGATTCGATCAAGCCCTGATCCTCCATGCGATGGAGAACCGGGTACAGCATGCCTTCGGACCACTCGAGCTGACCGCCCGAGAGCGATCGCACCTCTTGGATGATCGCGTAGCCGTAGCTCTCGCCACGCGACAGGATCGACAGTACGAGCGCGGTCGCCGACGCCGCGATCAGGTCCTTCGCGATCCGTTCGGGTTCCTTCGCTTGCCTCACGCCTCTATGCATAGGACTGCTAGGTATCGTTGTCAAGCCCTGCGGCCGGGCTCCGCAGAGCCGAGGGTGTCTCGCACCTTCGCGGCGAGTGCCTCGGGCGTCAGCGGCTTCTGAATGAACGCGATCGTGGAGTCGAGAATCCCGTGGCGGACCACCGCATCGTCGGTGTAGCCGGACATGAACAGCACCTTCATCTCGGGACGTAGCTTCGCCAATCTCTCCGCGAGCTGGCGGCCGCTCATCCGCGGCATCACGACGTCGGTCAGCAGGAGGTGGATCCTCGCCTCGTGCTGCTCGCACAGCAGCAGCGCGTCGCCGCTGCTCGCGGCTTCGAGCGCGTTGTAACCGTATTTGCGCAGGATCGCGCACGCGAGCTGACGGACGTCGGCATCGTCGTCGAGCACGAGGACCGTCTCGAATCCGCGCAGGGTCGCACGCGCGGTGCGCTGCGGCTCCACCCGTGTGACCCCTGACCTGCCACGCACCGCCGGGAAGTACATCTTGAACGTCGAGCCCACGCCGGGCTCGCTGTAGACCGAGATCGTCCCTCCGCTCTGTTTCACGATCCCGAACACGGTGGCGAGGCCGAGACCGGTACCTTTGCCGACCTCTTTCGTCGTGAAGAACGGCTCGAACACGCGCGCTTGCGTCGCTCGGTCCATCCCGACGCCGGTGTCGCTCACGGAGAGCATGACCTGCAGGCCTGGTTGCACGCCGTCGTGGTGCGCTCGATGGTCGTCCGAGAACACGACCTCCGAAGTCTCGATCGTGAGCTTGCCACCCTGTGGCATCGCATCGCGCGCGTTGACTACGAGGTTCATGATCACCTGTTCCATCTGCCCGTGATCGACCAGGATCCGGCTGAGCGATGGTGGACACACGGTCGTCAGTTCGACGTCCTCACCGATCAAGCGGCGCAGCATCTTGTCGAGGCCCTGTACGATCGACGAAAGGTCTTCGACCGTGGGTAACAACACCTGTTGCCGGCCGAACGCGAGCAGCTGTCGGGTCAGCTCGACCGCGCGCTTTCCAGCCTGGTGGATCGCGTCGGCGTCGGCGCGCGCCGGATCGGTAGAGGTCATGCCTTCGGACAGGAACACGCTGTAGCTGAGGATCACCGACAACAGATTGTTGAAGTCGTGCGCGATGCCGGAGGCTAACCGTCCGATCGCGTCCATCTTGCCGGCTTGGCGAAGCTGACCTTCGAGCATCCGCCTCTCGGTGACATCGTCGACGACGCCCGCAAACCGGTAGACCTCGCCGGCGTCATTGCAGATCGGGTAGCCGCGGTCCCGCACCAATCGCTCGCTGCCGTCGGGCCGCACCACCCGGAACTCGATGTCGAACGGCACCATGACCCCGGCGGGGATCATCTCGGCGAACACCCGGGCTCGATCGTCGCGATGGATCGCATCCGTAAACGACATCGGGTCGGCGTACAGCTCCTTGCAGGTGCGCCCCCACATCGTCTCGTACGCCGGACTGATATAGAAGATCTCGGTGACCGTCGGGTTCGTGAGAAAGAACACCTGCTCGATCGTCTCCGCGAGCTGACGGAAGCGCTGCTCGCTCTCGGCGAGCGCTGTCGTGCGAGCGCCGACCGCGGTCTCCAGCATCTGCCCGTAGCGGTCGTGGTAGTCCGCATTGGTCTTGAGCCGGACGAGGTTGCGGACTCGCAACGAGAGCTCGGCGCGATCGACCGGCTTGGTGAGGTACTCCTCGGCGCCGGCGGACAACGCCAACATCCGCCTATCGCGATCGTCGAGCGCGCTGATCATGATCGTCGGGATGTGCTTGGTCGCGGGGTTGCTCTTGAGAGCGCGGACCAGCGCGCAACCGTCCATCCCGGGCATCATGATGTCGAGGAGGATCAAGTCTGGCGGCTGTTTCGCGACCATCGCGAGTGCCTCGTCGCCGCTCGCCGCGGTCGCCAGGTCGAAGCCATCGGGCGCGAGCATGACCTCGAGGAGGTCGCGGTTCATCCGTTCGTCATCGACGATCAAGATCCGCGCGCGCCCGCTGGGGCGTTGGCTCATGGCCGCGCCAACCGGCCGGCGACGGTGGCGAGGAACTCCTTGTAACGAAGCGGCTTGGCGATGTAGCCGTCACAGCCGGCGGAACGAATTCGCTCCTCGTCGCCTTTCATCGCGAGCGCGGTGAGCGCGATCACCGGAATCGAGCGCGTTGCGGCGTCAGCTTTGAGCAGCGCGGTCGCGGCGAGGCCGTCTATGCCGGGGAGCTGGATGTCCATGAGGATCAACCCGGGTTGTTCGCTGCGCGCCATCGCAAGGCCGGCCTCGGCATCCTTCGCACTGACGACGGTGTGTCCAGCCGATTCCAACAGGAACGTCGCGAGCGCCAGGTTGCCGGGGTTGTCTTCGACGACCAGGATCTTCGCCATCTCAGGCCGCCGCCGAGCGCCCGGTCAGAGCGCGCCGGACCTCCGCGGTGAACTGGTCGGGATCGAAAGACAGCTTGTCTACGATCGCCGAGACGCTGCCGTTCAGCCGGTGGCGATCGTCCGCGGTGATCACCTTCGCGGTGACCACGAGAATCGGGATTCGCTCGGTCGAGGGATCGCGGTGGAGCGCATCCACGACATCGAAGCCGTTGATGTCCGGCATCATCAAGTCGAGCACGATCAAGTCTGGGCGCTCGCTCGTCGCGAGCTCGATCGCGGCGCGACCGCCATGGGCGCGGATGACCCGGGTCGCGAGGTCCTGCATACGCAGCGCCATGAGCTCGACCGCCTTCGGGTCGTCGTCGGCGACGAGCACGGTCAACGACGTATCTCCAGCGATAGGCAGCAGCTTGAGCCCGACGAGCGAGTCGTAGAGGTCCTGGCGAGACAGTGGCTTCTGCATGATCGCCGCTGCGCCGAGCGCGAAGCCCTTGTTGTGATCGGCGATGATCGAAATGATCACCACCGGGACATGCGCGAGCGCCGGGACCTGTTTGATCCGTCCGAGAAACTCCCAGCCGTCCATGTTCGGCAGCATGATGTCGAGCGTGATCAACGCGAGTGGTTGTTGCGCCGCGAGGATTAGGCCGATCTCGGCGGTGGCCGCGTGGATGACATTGAAGCCCTCCGCCGCTAGTTGCACGCGGACGAGCTCGGCGGACTTGGGATCGTCCTCGACCACGAGCGCGGTCGGCACGCCGGGGAACCACTCGAGGCGCGCCTTCGTTTCGCTGAACACGGCCGTCGCGATCGGCTCGCCCGCGGCACGAAGCGGGATCCAGACCGTGAAGCGTGAACCTTCGCCGAGCGTGCTGTCGACCGCGACCGTGCCGCCGTGGAGCTCCGCGAGCAGCTTGACCATCGCCAAGCCTAGGCCCGTGCCTTCGAACCGGCGGGCCAAGCCACTGTCGATCTGGCTGAACGGCTTGAACAGCGCCTCGAGCCCTTCCGGAGACACGCCGATGCCGGTGTCGCTGACGCTGATCTCGACAAACTCCATGAACTCGTTTGTCGCTAACGCGAACGCTCGGGTGACCCGCGGTCCAGCCGACGTGCCGACCGCCTCGCGCGCAACGCGCCGCGCCCGCAACGTCACCTTGCCGCGTTCCGGCGTGAACTTCACCGCATTCGACAGCAGGTTGTAGACGATCTGCTTCATCTTGCGGGCGTCGGCTTGAATCGTGCCGACCGCGTCCTCGATCGCGAGCTCGACGTGGATGCCACGAGAGGCGGCCTTCTCTCGAATGATCGACAAGCTGTTCGCGAACAGCGGCGCGAGCACCACCGGATCGAGATCCAAGATCATCTTGCCAGCCTCGACCTTCGACAGATCGAGGATGTCGTTGATCAACGACAGCAGATGGGCACCGCTCGTGAAGATGTCGCCGATAAACCGCTGCTGTTGGTCGGTCAACGGACCCATCAGACCGTCTTTAAGCACCTCCGAGAACCCGATGATCGCGTTGAGCGGCGTGCGCAGCTCGTGCGACATGTTCGCGAGGAACTCCGACTTCATGCGACTCGCTTCTTCGAGCTCGACATTTTTCTGCTGCAGCTTGCGCTCGATATTCTTGAGCTCGGTCACGTCACGCGCCGCGGCGAACACGCCCTGGAGCCTGCGCTCGCGGTCGTGAAACGTGCTGGCGTTGTACGAGACGACGGTGAGATCGCCGTCGCGCGTGCGCGCGGTCAGCTCGTAGTTCGTGACCTTGCCCTCGGTCAGCACTCGAGTAATGCCTGCTTCAGCGCGGACCGGATCCGTGAAGTGCTTCTTGAAAGGCGAGCCGATCAGCTCGTCGCGCGTACATCCGGTGAGCAGCTCGGCCTGCTTGTTGAGGTCGGTGATGATCCCGCGCGGGTCGGTCGTCATCAGGGCGTCGATGTTCGATTCCAGTAAGGACCGCGTGTAGAAGTGCTGATCGCGCAGTCGCTGATCGAGCTTCGTACGCTCCTCCTCGAGCTGCTGGCGGACGGTGTTGTCGCTACCGATCAACAGATAGCCGATGATCGTGTTGTCGGGATCGCGCAATGCGGTGACCGACACGACCGCCGGGAACCGGCTTCCGTCCTTGCGGATGTACGTGAGCTCGTAGATGTCCTCGATGCCGCGCGCGGCCTTGAACACGAGTGCTTCGAAGCCAGGCGCGATCGGCGTCGCGAACTCGAGGCTCAGCGTGGAAGCGCGCGCGATCACCTCTTGGACGTCGGACATCTCGGCCGGCGTGATCCGATTGACCACGTCCGCCGCCGCGTAACCGAGCATGCGCTCGGCACCGACGTTGAAGATCTGGATCACGCCCTTCTCGTCGGTCGCGATGCTCGAGAAGTTCGCGCTATTGAAGATCGCCGACTGCAGCGCCCCCGCCTTGATCAGCGCCTCCTCGGCATGCTTGCGCGCCGTGTTGTCGATACCGATCAACAGGTAGCCGATGATCACGTCCTGCGAGTCTCGCAACGCGGTGACCGAGACCACCGCCGGTAGCCGGCTACCGTCCTTGCGGATGTACGTCAGCTCGTAAATATCTTCGATGCCGCGCGACGCCTTGAACACCAGCGCCTCGAAGCCCGTTTTGATCGTCATCCCGAGCTCGGCGCTGAGCGCGGCAGCACGCTCGGTGATCTCCTGCGGATCGGAGACATCGGCCGGCGTGATCTTGTTGACCACGTCCAGCGCGGCGTAGCCGAGCATGCGCTCGGCGCCAGCGTTGAAGATCTGGATCACCCCGTTCGCGTCGGTCGCGATGCTCGAGAAGCTCGCGCTATTGAGGATCGCACGCTGCAACAGGCCGGTCGTCAGCAGCGCTTCGGCTTGCCCGGCGCTTGTGAGGCCGCGTGCTGGCGTTTCGTGGGGACTTAACACTTGGCCTCGATTTCTGGTGATCCAGAGGTGAGGCCCGCATCACGCAACTCGCCCCTCCTGCGTACATCACGCTATGCGCCCCTTACGCGTCGGTCTATGCGTAGAACTACTCGTGGCGTTTTGGCAGCGGTCGCGGTTTCGCAGGAAACCGCGTGAGATCACGGGCAAGTGTTTCGGAATCGCTCACGTACGGCGAAGATCCGCAGCTTACGACAGGCTGTTCCTGACACGATCATTGACGAACGCGCGCAGCTCGCTGACCTCGAACGGCTTCTCGATCTTGAGATTCGGCACCCGATCGACGAACGCACGTGAGCCTTCGGTGAATGCACCGCCGCTCAGGAACACGATCCGCGCGGCCTGGTCCGGCGACGTGCACGACAGCGCGTGATGAAACTCGGCGCCGCTCATCAGCGGCATCATCAGATCGCACAAGATCACGTCGAAGCTCGGGCCCGCCGCGATCGCTTCGAGGGCGGCGTGCCCGTCGGTGAACACGACCACGTCGTGGTGGGCAGCGAGCGCACGACGCACCGCCGCTCCGATCGTCGGTTCGTCGTCCACCAACATCACGCGGCCACGCCGCACCGGTGGCTCGGCCGGAGGAGCTACCAAGCGACCTCGGGAAACGAGCGGCTCGGTCGTGCGAACACGTAGCCCTGAAACAGACCACAGCCGATCACGATCAGCAGTGGTTCATCATCAACCACCAGGACCCGCCCGAGTAGCCCAGCTGCAGACAACCATTCATTGTACCGCTATATCGCCAAGTCCACGCGGCAAGAATGTAGCTCCTTCTTGCGATCGAGCTCGGCGAGCCCGAATCGCTCAGCCGGACGGCCGATCGACAAGTTCGAGCTCACGGCGCGTGAGGAACGCGTGAACTGGATGGCCCGACCTCTGCCCGGGTCGCACGATGCTTGCCATGAGGCTCTTCGCTGTGTGCGTCACCCTCATGGCTTGTCGGGATCCGGGGCCACCGCCGCCTTCGAACGCACGCGTCGCGGAGGACGCTCCCGCGCTCGAAGCGTTGCGCGCCGCGGACTTCGCGAGTGCCGAACGCCTGTCGGCCGAGCAGCTCGTGCTGTCGCCGTGCGATTCGGAGGCCGCCGCGATCCACGCGCTTGCGAGCTACGCGCAGACGGCGCAGGCGCTCTACATCGATAGCGGGATGGCGAGTCGGCCCGGTGCGATCACCGCACTGCTCGACGACGCGGCGAAGCCCGCGATGGTCGGGTTTGTCGATCGGCTCGATGCGATCGATCGCGATCTGCAAGTCGCGTCGGGTGATCCGCAGTTCTCGCTCGAGCTTTGCGTCGGCTGCTGGCAAGTCGATTGGAATCGCGACGGCCGGATCGACGAGCGCGAAGCGCAGTTTCTCGCCGAGCTCGGACCCGATGGCCACGAGCTGCCGCTCAGCGATCCGCGCGCGCGACCGACGTATCGGTTCGATGTCGGCGATGTCTCCTGGGCGCGCACGTCGCTCGCGCTGCAACGTGCCGCGATCGATCTGCTGCTCGCGTATCGCTGGAACGAGGTCGTCGATCGGCCGGCGGATCGCGATGCCGTCGCGCATTTGGTCGCGCCCGATCGAGTGGCGCGAGCGCGCGAGCTGTTGCTGGCAGCCACCGGTCTTGCCGACCAGACGCGCGAGGCGTATCTCGCCGAGCCCGACGACGACCACGAGTGGGTGCCGAATCCGCGCCAGCACGACCATCCGGTGCCGCTCGCGGTCGATAGCGCGCTGTACGACCGCTGGGCCACCGTGACCGCGGATGCCCGTCGCCTCGTGCTCGGCGAAGAAGGCGTGCCGATCCGCGAGCTCGCGCCGTTCGTGTTCATCGCGGCGACGAGTCACGCATACATCGACGTCGGCGCGATGCTCGAGCATCCGACCGATATCGTCGTGCCGCGCAACCCGGCCTCGGTCGAGGCGTTGCTGCGCAGCGTGCTCGGCAATGGCTATCGCGACTCCATGAGGCCGTCGCCGATCGTCGTCGACATGGGTGCGACGGCGGCGCAACTCGAGAGCATCGCCGAGCTCAAACGAAAGCTGAGGTACCTCGTATGGCTGAACTAGGAGCACACATGACGAAGTCACTCGTGATCGCGGTTGCATTGGCCGGGTGCTCGGACGTTGCGGCGTTGCCACCGCCCCGGACGCCGGAGCGAATCGCCGCTGATGCGCCCGCGCTCGACGCGTTGCGCGCCGCAAACTTCGACGCCGCGTTCGCGCTCGCCGCCCAGCAGCTCGCGATCGCGCCGCAGGACTCCGAAGCGGCGGCGATCCACGCGATCGCGGGGTATCAGCAAGCGGCCGCGAGGCTCTACGTCGCGCTCGACCTCCGCAGCAGCTGGTTCATCTTCGACCACGTGTTACGCGACGAGGCGCAGCCGTCGGTGCAAGCGTTCGACGAGCGGCTCGACGCGATCGATCGCGACCTCGCGGTGGTCGCTGCCGATCCGGCCTTCACGCTCGAGTTGTGCCTCGCGTGTTGGCAATACGACTGGAACCACGACGGCACGATCGACGACCACGACCAGCGGCTGTTCGAGATCGAGCGCGACGACAAAGGCGAAGGACTGCCGCCGAATGACCCGCGGAGGCGGCCGACGTTCAAGTTCGATGTCGGCGATGCGCTGTGGGGGCGCGCGATGCTGTCGTTCCAGCGTGCTGCCGCGGAGCTCGTGCTTGCGTATCGCTGGTCCGATATCAACAAGGACGGTGATGCGAAGACGGTCGTGGTCCACCTGCTGTCCGCCGATCGGGTCAAGCGCGCGCGCGCGTTGCTGCTTGCGGGCTTGGACTTCTCCGACAAGACGCGCAAGGCGTACCTCGCCGAGACCGACGACGATCGCGAATGGGTGCCGAACCCGCGCCAGCACAGCCACCCGGTGCCGCTCGACGCCAACGACAAGCTGTACGACACGTGGGAAGGCGTGGTCGGCGATCTGCGCCGGCTGGTCGCGGGTGACGAAGGCATCTCGATGCGCGAGCTCGGCCCGTTGATCTCGACCGAGCTCGCGTGGCTCGTGCCGGACGCGTACGTCGATGTCGGGCGGATGCTCGACGAGCCGGTCGACATCCGGATCGAGAACGAAGGCCACGGCGACAAAGCCAAGGCGGTCGAGCGGGTCCTGCGCGGCGTGCTCGGCCACGGCTACCGCGAGTCGATGAAGCCATCGCCGTTGGTCGGACGGATCCGGTCGATCGCGGGCGAGCTCGCGCGCGGCGGCGACACGTTCGACGAAAAGCTGCGCTACTTGATGTGGATCAACTGAGCCGGCGAGATGCGCGTTAGATCTCGAACCGGGCTCGTACGTTTGCTCGACATGCTTCGGACGTGTGCGCTCGTGATCGGCTTCGCCGCCGCCGGGACTGCTTCCGCCTATCCGGTCGTCGTGGCGAGGCAGTCGGACGCGGTGCGCGCCGAGCGCGAGCGTGAATTCCGCAAGCGCAACCCGATCAGCATCAAGACGATCGAAGTCGGCCAGCACGGCTTCATCAAGCACGTCGTGCTCGACGAGCCAACGCTCGTCCCGACCCTGACGTTCTCGAGCTCCGGCTGGCAGTGGCCCGACGCCAGCGTCGCCGCGGTGCGCGATTTCCTGCGCGCGAACGCCGATCTGTTCGGGTTCGATCCGGCGACCGCGGATCGCCTGTCGTGGACCGGCAATCCTGGCCTGGTCCTCGACGACGTCATCGGCGGCGCCGTCCTCGGCGAAATCAACGTCCGCGTGGTCGGCAAGACGCTCGATATCGGGTCAT
>Ga0265338_10011336_pt1 | contig 10311 bp, 6 predicted proteins | sample 42126metaG_FD_193579 | JGI IMG/M metagenome (GOLD analysis project Ga0265338, IMG submission 193579) | Rhizosphere microbial communities from Carex aquatilis grown in University of Washington, Seatle, WA, United States - 4-21-26 metaG | ecosystem: Host-associated > Plants > Roots > Rhizosphere >... | reverse complement strand
GCTGGAACGGCAGATCATGCGGTCGCCGGTGAGAAGAGCCAGAGCGGCTCCAGCAGCTCCCGTCAGACTCAAGGCGCGGTCGGTAATAAAGTGGAGGATGGAATCGCGATTCGCGCTGGCGGGTGTAGCCACGCCTTGAGCTTCCGATTGCTGCGCTTCCATCTCTCGAACCTGACGACGTACGTCGTCGAGTGTCGAGAGCAATTCTCCCCGGTCGGGAGCCTCCGCCGTAATTTCTGCAATGGCAGGCGATGGCGAAGGTGCCGTGAGGTGGTCCGCCGTAATCTCATCGGCCGGAGGTTCCAGTTGACGATGGAGTGCCAATTGTTCGGTGCGCGCCGCATGGTTGGCCGACGCTACCAGCAGGTTGGAGAAGAGCCATTCCTTCAGAACGTGGCGGGAGCGGTCCGGCAGAAATGAAAAGCGGATTCCGGTGCGGCCCGAGTCGTCGCTCCAAATCACCTGCCCGCTGCCGTGAATGTAGCTCTTGGTCTCCGGGAGATCGAGGCAAAGCGTCACAGCACGGTTGACCTCTTGCCGGGAAGCAGCCTGGACGGCAAACCCTTCCTCATTCAGGTCCAGCAACTCGCTGAGATCGATCACCATGCCAGCCTGCGCCGCGTTGAAGCTCACGTAGACGGGACTGTGGAGTTTTTGGCGAACACTGCGGCGGCGCTCTCCTTGCGGAGGGAGCGGGGTTGAATCCGGCGATCGAAGGATGCTCCGATCCATGGACAAACCATATTAACTCAGAGGTCGAAGAGATGGGAGCAAGATCTACGAAGGATGGAACTTAGAGGTTTGCGGCGAGGTAGGGCATCTCGCCCTGGCTCTGCGCCACCAGCACATCCGGCACAGCCAGCACCCGGTCGAGAGCATCGGCCAGAGTCACTGGAAACTCGGAGGTCAGGAGGTTTACGTCCAACTGCAGAGCGCGGTCACTGTACATGCGGTACGCAACCAGGGATCCCCGAGGCTGGCTGGATGTGGTTGTCAGGTCAAGCGTCAACTTCCACGAAGGCTGGCTGGAGATCGCCATCATGTGCGGGGCCTTGCTCCAGTTAAAGCGGCGATCGGTTTCGGAATGAGCGTGATCACCGTAGGGAGCGGTCACGTGCAATTCAAACGCGTCAAAGTCATTGCCGGCGAAAGCAGCAATGAGAATGTTACGGACCTGTTCCAAGTCGCGCGCAACCTTGAGTTCCTGAACCGCCCGGCGGATGGAGAGATTGTTGATAACGATCTGGCGCTGCTCAATGGTGCGCTGTGCAACGCGGCGAAGTTCTCCGAACTCCAGATAGTTGAGATGCTGGACGCCCAGCCAGATGCCCGTTCCTACGACCGCCAGAACCAAGCCGAGCGTGCTGCCCGTAGGCCACAGCAGAAACAGACTTAGCATGGCGAACATGGCGGAAACAGCGTAAAGGACGATCACGACCTGACGGTGCGACAGGCCCAACTGCAGGAGCTTGTGGTGAATGTGCTCACGGTCCGCCGTGAAGATGGGACGTCCACTGATCAAGCGGCGTAAAACGGAGAGCAACGTTTCAAGAATCGGTAATCCGAACGAAACGACCGGAATGGCGACGGCCACAAAGGTAGGCGCTTTCTGAGCGCCCGCCAGCGCGAGAGCGCTAAGCATGAAGCCGATAAACAGGCTCCCGGAGTCTCCCAGAAAAATAGTCGCCGGATTGAAGTTGAAGCGCAGGAAACCGAGAATCGCGCCGGCGAGAGTCACGCTCATCAGGGCGCCGAGCCACGATTGCGTGACCAGCGCGACCACAAAGAACACCATCGTCGAAAACAGAGCTGAGCCTGCTGCCAATCCATCCAGGCCGTCAATCAGGTTGAAGGCGTTGGTGACTGCCACGACCCACAGTATCGTCAGGGGGAGACCGACAAACCACGGTAGCGTGTGCGATCCGAAAATCAGAGGGAGGTCGAGAACGCGCATGCCGCCGGCGAAGAGCATTCCAGCGGCCACTGCCTGCACGGCAAACTTCAGATAGGGGCTGGCACCGCGAAGATCGTCATAAATGCCAACGCAAAATATCAGGCAGGCCGGAACGTAAATGCGGAGGAGCGTCCCGCCATCGACGCCGACAACCAACCGGGGGAATATCAGGGAAAGGGTTAGCCACAGAATCAAGCTGATCGAAAACGCCAGGAAGATCGCGACGCCACCCAGGCGGGGGAGCGGCGATTGGTGGACATGGCGCCCGTCTTTGGGCGTGAACACCCAGCCCCGGCGGGTCGCGATGTCTCTGACTTCGCGCGTGGCGACAAAAGAAAGCGCCAGCGAAAATGCAAACAACCCAAAGAACAGCAGCGTCAAAATCCGTTGTCCCTTCCGGCTGAAACACCCGGCATTTCAGACCAAGTCCGCAGAGCGGAGCTATCAGTCATTCTTCCAGACAGGGTTCCCTACGTTTGTGGCGCTCAGGGCTTAAAGAACGTTTGTTGTTTTTCCAGACTATACAACTCGTAGATGCGAATGAGCAATAGTTTGGGCAAGTTTCTATGTTGATTATTGAGTGTCTGATCGCGACTGAGCGCGATGCAGAACGCGCGTCTCGAGCGCATCGCCGTGTTAGACTTTTGGCACGCACAAATCCAGGAGCCTTGGTATGTCCGGGTCGAATCGCCGCTTCCTTCAGCGGAGCGCTCAGTTGTTCTTCGTCAGTTTGTGCAGCCTCTATCTAGCGGCCCAAACTCCCGTTCCCTTGGATGCAGCACAACCGGCGCCTGCAAAGCAGTCTGATTCTTCCCCAGCCGCAACATCATCTCGCCCTTTGCCGGGCTCCAACGTGAAACTGGGAATCGGCGACCTCATCGAGGTCAGCGTGTTTGGGGTTCCCGACCTTGCGACCAAGACGCGCATCAGCGGGTCCGGCGACATTTACCTCCCGCTGATTGACTACGTTCACATCGCAGATCTCTCGACCGACGAGGCGCAGGAAATGATCCAAAAGCGGCTCGAGGACGGTGGCTTTGTTCGCGGCCCGCATGTTTCCATTTTTGTAGACGAGTCGGCGTCGCAGGCCATCACCATGGTCGGGGAGGTCAACCATCCCGGGCCGTACCCGGCGATTGGCGACCGCCGGCTCTTTGACCTGATTTCGGCGGCGGGCGGACTGACCGATAAAGCCGGGCGCAGCGTCACCATCCAGCACCGCGATGATCCCGACAAGAGAGTAACGCTGCAGCTTTCTTCGAATCTGGCGGAGGACACGCAGAACAACGTGGATGTCGAACCCGGTGACACGATCATCGTCTCGCGAGCCGGCATTGTGTATGTGGTCGGTGATGTGAACCGTCCCAGCGGATTTCTGATTGAAGACAATTCGTTGACCGTGCTCAAGGCTCTGGCACTCGCGGGCGGCAGCACGCGCACGTCCGCATTGAACAAGACTAAAATACTCCGCCAGACACCGAACGGTGTGCAGCAGATTCCGGTTGAGTTGAAGAAAGTTCTCTATGCCAAGGCGCCGGACGTGGCTCTGATCAAGGGCGATGTCTTATTCATTCCCGGCAGTTCGGCGAAGGCGGCAGCCTATCGCACGGCCGATGCCGCCATGTCGATGACAACGGCTCTGGCGGTGGTTGCAGCCCACCCGTAGTGCCGGTTGCTATGCGGGCCGTTTGATCAGCTCCAGCACCGAGATATATGTACGCGCGGTTTGCTCACGCGATAGTTTTTCCACGATGTAGCGCCGCCCGTTGATTCCCATCTGCCGTCTCTGTTCCGGTTCGCGCTCCAAGGCACAGATAGCCATTGCCAGGGCCTGACTGTCTTCCGGCTCGACGAACACTCCGGCCTGCGCCTCTTCGACAATCTGACGGGCCTGGCCGTCTACCGCTACGAGGACAGCGCGCTCGCAGGCCATATATTCCAGAAGCTTTGTGGGAATCACGGTTTTGAACAGATCGGTCTTCTTCAGCATGACCAGGCAAATGTCAGCAGCAGACACGAATGCAGGAATCTGGTGCCGCGACTGCTGTCCGAGAAACTGCATATTGGTGAGTCCGCGCGCAGCAGCCATGTCAACGATGTGTTGTTTTTCGGCACCCTCGCCGATCAGTAAGAACACGGCACGCGGCAGCGTCTTCTCTAGTTCTTCAGCGGCAGCAATCAGCGTCTCCAGTCCATGCGCCATGCCCATCGTACCGATGTAGCAGATGAGAAAACGATCGTTTCCCTGGACTCTTTCCAGTCTAAGTTCTTTGCGAACTTCGACAGCCGCCGGATCAGGTCGAAACAGACCGGTCTCCACTCCGTTTTCAACGATCGAAATCTTCTCCTCAGGGACACTCCAGTAACGAATCAGGTGGTCCTTGAAAGCTGGAGTCACGACGACGATGCGGTCGGCGCGACGGTAGAGAAATCCGGCGATCGCGCCCAGAGTGCGATGGAGCAACGTTCCCTCGCCTCCCACCCCGACAGCCGCCAACGATTCTGGCCATAGATCGCGCACTTCGAAGACGAACGGCACGTGTTTCCACATTGCAATCCACCAGGCAGATAGTGCGACCAACAGTTGTGGCGACGTTCCGATGACCACGTCCGGCTTCGCCACCCCCAGCCCACTCAGTGCTGCCGAAGCACAAAACGAGGCATAGTTGCGGATTCTCTCGTGTGCCTTTCGATTCGGCAGCGGCCAAAGCCATGTGCGCACCACACGCACTCCGTCGACTATTTCGCTGTCATGAAGCTTCCGGAAGCGTGTACGCCACTCGGGCGGAACCACTCCGGTGGGATGATTCGGAAATCCCGTGAGGACGGTTACGTCGTGGCCCATCTCCGCCCAATGGCGCGACAATTCGTCGGCGCGCGCGGCTGGCGCTCCCATTTCCGGAGGAAAGTACTGCGAGACGTAGAGAATCTTCACGAGGCTCTAAACTTCGCTGGCAAGAAAACTATGCACTACTCGATTCCGTGTTGCGGTAATTTTCGACTGGAACGGCCTGCCCAGTGGCGCGCGACTCTTCGATCGCGAACGTCGCGAGCATGGTCGTCGCGATTTCTGAAAAAGGGATCGGGGAAGGCGCACCATTTCGAATAGCATCCACAAACGCTTGCCATTCGCCCACATGTCCCTTGTCCTGGCGCAGAAACGACCGAAACACTTTTTTCGGTCCCCGGCCGATCAATTCCAAACGTCGAAAATCCTCGAGCACCGCCACCGCGCCCCCACCAAATACTTCCAACCGCTCCTTCGAATATGACTTGTCACCATTCGCGAGGTAACTGATCGTGCCCTCCGACCCGTCGGCGAAGCGAACCTGGCTGACGACGTTATCGTTGCTGTACTGGCCCGGATTAGCGAGGCTGTGCGCTTGCACTTCGACCGGCGGCGCACCGATCAGGAAGGTCATGAAGTCCACAAAGTGGCAGACCTCGCCAATGATGCGGCCCCCACCCTGCTGCGGATCATTCAACCAGTGATCAGCGGGAATAAACCCAGCATTCACGCGATAGTGGAGCGCCAGCGGCTCGCCAATTTCCTGCACGAAGCCTTTCAAACGAACCGCCAGCGGAGCGAACCTTCGATTGAACCCGACCATCAGTAGCGAGCCAGGCTTCAGCGCGCGATAGGCCTCGGCAATTTCTGCCAGTTCCGCTGCATTCAGACAAAGCGGCTTTTCGCAGAACACATGCTTTCCCGCGGCAAGGCCAGCAAGTACCTGCCGGGCGTGTAGATGATGACGGGTGGCAATCACGATCGTGTTGATCGCATCGTCATTCAAAATTTGTTCGTCCTGGGTTGCGCTGTAGCGGAATCCGAACTTCTTCTCGGCATGGTGCGAATGCGCGCCAGAGACGGCGCTCACTCCGATCAACTCGACGCCATCGATGCGCCGGATCGCGGGAAGAAGTGTGCTCGTAGCGAAATTGCCCGCACCGAGGAGACCGATGCCCACTTTGTTGCTTGACGCGGCCGCAGCACCAGGCTTGGGCCGTTCCGTGCGTCGCATTTCACTTTCGAGCCCGTGCTCAACCGTGCCCGGGTAAGTGATCAACACGCCGAGAAACACTTCGTCTGTCTTTCCCGTGATGAGGTCATAGGCCGAGCGGGCGTCGTCGATCGCAAACCTGTGAGTGATGAGCGGCGCAACGTCGACTTTTCTATCCGCTAGCAGTTGGAGGAATGCCTCCATGTTGCGCGTCTCCGTCCAGCGCACGTAGCCGATGGGGTAATCGATCCCCTTCTGCTCGTAGGCGGCATCATATCGACCAGGGCCGTAGGAACGGGAAACGCGGAAATCCAATTCCTTCTCGTAGAACGTCCGCCGCTCGAGATCCATGCCAACCGTTCCCACAGCGACGATAACGGCTCGATCCCGCACGACTTCCGCTGCGAGGTTCACGGCTTCGCTGCCCGCGGTTTGTGCCGTGATGAGAACGGAGTCCAGGCCGCGCCCGCCAGACTGCTCCATGCATAAATCCAGGAAGGCAGAGATCGAGTCGCTGGCGGCATCCGCACCAAGGCGCAGGGCAAGTTCGACACGCGCCCGATTGATATCCATGCCCACAACGCGGCAACCCGCCGCTTTCAGAATTTGCGTGGTGAGTTGTCCCAACAAGCCCAGGCCAATGACTCCGACCACGTCGCCGAGTTTTACATCGGCCGTCCGAACCCCGTGCAGTGCGACCGCACCCACGGTCGTCGAGGCCGCTTGTTCGAAGCTGACCTGCTCCGATGGAATCTTTGCCAGCAGCAGACGTGGGATGCAAGCGAGTTCCGCATGCACGGCGTGGCCAGCTCCCGCGCATGCCACTCGGTCGCCCGGGCGAATGTCGGTGATGCCTTCTCCGACCGCTACGACAGTGCCTGCGCTGCTGTAGCCCGGCGCGCTCGGCTGGTCGAGCCGGTTCCGCACCGCGGCCACGGTCGCCGCCAGCCCGTCCCGCTGCATCTTGTTCCACACTTCGCGAACGAGGTCGGGGCGCATTCTTGCTTTCTGCAGCAGATTCTTGCTGGCAAACTCGGACGACGCGCGTTCCGTGCCCACCGAAACCAGCGACGCGGCGGTGCGTACCAGCACGCAACCGGCGAGCAGTTTGGGCGCAGGAACGTCGACGACTTCAATCTCGCCGCCGCTGACTTCTTGTAGGACCTGCTTCATGAGAATGGCAATTGCAATTGTACGATGACGTTCAGTGTTTGCTGTTTGCCTTCCGCATACACTACTGAACGAGACTTACCGCAATACGGAGCCCGGAGCTGTGCCGGTTTGAAAGAGCTGGGAATCAGCCCGCCACAACTCCAACCGCTCAGCGTCTCGTCGAATCTGAATCGACTCGTCTGCCAGAATTGCTGTAATCAAGCGAACGGGCAACCGCGCTCGCACGTTGTAGACGATCGAAACTGCCGGCTTCCGTTCGCCATAGGTAGGAGATTCCCAACCGAGCAACTGTTCATCTTCGCCGACGGTATCTTCGGTGACTTTGTTCCCGGCCCGGACGATTCCGCCGGTTCCCGGCGCGCTGCCTGAGATACTCCAGCGAAATCGAGTTTCTTCCCCCTGGAACGAAACCGAAAATGGAGCGCGCGCCACCATCTCGAAGGGCAGATCGAGAGTAAGCCAGTGCAGCCGCAATTCGTGCTCATCGGCGCCAAGCAGGTCATCAACAATGACCCAGGCATTTTCTTCGATGCCGTAGACCATGCGGCGATGAACCACACCGCGGCGACGATAGCCATCGTGCTCTCCCTCGAAAGAGTCGGAGAAAGGGCCGGGCGCACTCGCCGCCTTCATTGCGGGCGATCTCGAAAACGATCGGCCTGACGCCTGTGCCCAATCCAGCCAGAGAAAGCGGCCCGCACGCCGCATCTGGTCGCGTCGATCGACCATCACCGTGTTGTGTACCGCAGTTCCGGCAAAGCCGTTGTTCCAAGGAGGATCGCCGTTGTAGAGATAAGTACTGGCATCCCGCGCCAGATTGAGGCCATGCCACCAGAGGTCCACGTGGAGTTGGTCAGCCTGCACGGGTCGACGCGTGTAGCGTCCGGCGCGCACCATCGCCCAGGAGGTTGCGCTGCCGATACGGTGATAACCCGTAGCGGTTGAGAGAACGCGGGCAGGCGTCACCTCGCTCCTCGCGGGAGGAGCCCCAACGAACCACAACGACGGCTCATCCCAGGGACCGGGCTTCAAAGACGAGGGCAGCCCCAGAATGCTGGCTCCAAGTTGCAGCACGGGCCGGTAGTCGCCATACTCACACGCCGCTAGCGGCAAGATCTGGCTGCCATCGTTGGAACCATAGTTGGGAGCGTGCCCCGACGCTTCATCTACAAAATGCCGAACGAACTGGAGGCTTGCCTCCGTGCGGACACGAATCTCGGGGTCTAATTCAATCCGATGGATTTCCGCCAGACGAAGCGTCCACAGCAAAAGGTGCAGCACCATCCGCTGATAGTTGAAAGAATGCTGGAGAAACGCGCCTTCCGGCGTGATCTGGTCGCGAACCGCTTCCGATAAGAGCTGTGCACCGCGCCTCTGCCACCCCGCCGCATGCTTCAACTCCGCAAAGAGCGTGCCCGCAGTCCAAAGCCCCACCGCCTCGCTGAAGAGATGGTTGCTTCGCTGGGAGCGGGCGTAACCCACTGTCTGCTCGGTCCGCCAGGCATGCGCGGCGACCATTGATAAGAGCAAGCCTCCCCGTTTCGGAGTCGTCGCTGGCGAATGAACGAAGGCATAGAGTGCAAAGCAGAGCGCAAGGATCCGCAACGAGGATTCTTGTCCGCAGATCCACAATGGGCCTGACATGGGCGGACTGCACCGCGCCCAATCTTCGATGGCGGTCCAGAAGGCCTCAGGAACGCGCTCGTCGCCACTGAGTGCATACGCGCGAGCGAGAGGATAGAGGAACAGGAACCGCGAGGGCTCGAGAATGAATTTGAGATCGCCATAATCAGGGGACGAAAATCGCATTCCGGTCCACGAGCGTTCCGGCGAGACGTGCTGACCAGTCACTGGATTCTGAAACCAGTTTGGCGGCAATCCGCAGGCGAACGACAACGACCCAAAATATGGAAGTGTCCCTTTCAGGATGTTGTCGGCCTCCGCCTGAATCGAGGCTTCGCCGTCGGTGCCAATGACCTTTCTTAGGCTGGAGGCAAGGGTGCGTGAATCCGCAAAGAAAAAGGGATGGCTTCCCTTGCGGCGGCTGGCCAGAACATCTTCCGGCTGAACCTCGGGCGCAATTCGTTTGAGATCCCAGTGATCCCATCCTTTCACGGACTGCATACGGCGGGACATAACGCCGCTGCCGCGCTGCAACTCGTAACCGAGGCGGAGAATCCCGTCGCGCGCGCCGAAAGTCCGGCCGACTTGCCACAGCGTGGTGAGCTTACCCATGGGATTTGGCGTCCACAAGAACCCCTCGAGATTGCGACAGGCGACGAGCGGCAATGCTCTTCAAACGTTCGTGCATCACGAAAAACTGGTTGTCCTTGTCACCATCGGCCTGCGGGATCGCCGCCAGAGTACCGCGATCAAGCCCGGTCACCGCTTCGCCGATCAATTCGATCCCCTCGGCGATCATGCGATTGCGCAGGTCTGTCCATGACTGGGATTGATCCACACCAGACAATTCACGACGAAGCAGGACTGGGCCGGTGTCAATGCCGCTATCGATGAAATGTATTGTGATACCGAGAGGAACTCCGCGCATTAAAGACCATTCTGGGCTGCTCATCCCACGGATCTGGGGAAGCAGCGCGAGATGGGCATTCAGCACGCCCAGGCGCGGGACCGCCAGCAATTCACGCCGCAGAATATCGCCTCCTGTAAAGACGATCAGGTCTGGGGTCCACTGCTTTAACTGCGCGATTGCGCGCGGCGAATTTTGATCGCCGCTCGTAAAAATCGGGAATTTGTGCGCGCTCGCAACCTCTGCCAAGTTGCGAAAAACTTTCTCTCCATGACGCAGCGCAGACTCTAGATAAGGGTTACGTACCTGTTTGCCGCCCGTCGATTTCCCCGGCGCGAGTTTGGAACCAGCGTAGCGAAGGGATTCGCGCAGACCCCACTGTCCCAACTTCCTGGTCAGCGTGCCGCGATCCCAGGATGGAAGTGTCAGCGCGCCCACCGGAGCATAGCCCAGTTGCGAGAGCCTCGCCGCGGCGGCGCATCCAGTCTCGCTGTACGGGCTTGAACAAAGGATCGCTACACGCATCAGGATACCTCGACTCTTCCTTCGACCGGGCTTGCGGACCTTGTCTCGAATTCCACCTCGACTTGATGCATCAGGAGTTGCTCTAGCAGGAGCGCATCGGCAAAAAACTTGCATCCCCAGCTGATATA
>Ga0265338_10011335_pt1 | contig 10313 bp, 11 predicted proteins | sample 42126metaG_FD_193579 | JGI IMG/M metagenome (GOLD analysis project Ga0265338, IMG submission 193579) | Rhizosphere microbial communities from Carex aquatilis grown in University of Washington, Seatle, WA, United States - 4-21-26 metaG | ecosystem: Host-associated > Plants > Roots > Rhizosphere... | reverse complement strand
TGTGCGCGACGAGGGCGGAGTCGATGCCGCCGGACAAGAACAAGCAGACGGGCGCGTCCGAAACGAGGCGCCGACGGGCGGCCGCGCCCAGCGCCGCGTCGACCAGATCCGCGGGATCGCCGGACGGCGCGGCGCCGCCGAGCGGCGACCAATAGGGCAGCAGCCGGCGTCCGCCGGGCCCGAGCTCGAGATAGTGGCCGGCGGGCACCTTCTCGAGCCCCTCGACGAGCGTCAGCGGGGCGGGCGCGAACTTGAGGGTCAAAAACGCCTCGAGCCCGCCGGCGGACAGGCCGGGGCGCCGCGGCCGCAGCGCCTGCGCCGCGGCGAGCTCGCTGCCGAAGGACCAGGCGCCCGCGTCCTGGGCGAAATAGAGCGGCCGCTTCCCCGCTCGATCGCGGACCAAGAAGAGCTTGCCCGCCCGGTCGTCGAAGAGCGCCAAGGCGAACGCGCCGACGGCCCGCTTGAGCAGGCCGGCGAGGCCCCAATGCTGGTAGCCGCGGATGAGCACCTCAGTGTCGCCGGCCGTGGCGAAACTCAGGCCCGCCTCGCGCAGCTCCCGGCGCAGCTCGTCGACGTTGTAGAGCGCGCCGTCGCAGGCGGCGACGACCTGCCCGTCCGCGGCCGTCATCGGCTGATTGGAGCGCGCCGAGACGTCGAGCACGGCCAACCGCCGGTGCCCCAGGCCCAACCGCCTCTCGGGCCACACTTCCACGGCCCCCGCGTCCGGTCCGCGGTGAATGAGACGGCTGAGGCCGTTTTCGAGATCTCGGCGCGCCGATCGCGTGTCGAAAACGGCCGATCCCGGTTTATATAGGCCTACGATCCCCGACATAGCGCCAAGACCCCTGCCATCACGATGGGCATCCACAGGTTGTCGTTCAGCCATCTCGTGGTGGGCAATATCTCGACGAGCGAGGCCGCGGCAGCGGCCAAGATCGTCGAGTATGAGGAGAATCCGTTGCTCCATCCCACGAGGAGGCACACCACGAAACAGGCCAGCGACCCCTCGATCGATTTCCCCGTCCGGATCTTGTGCCGCCCGAACGCCTTGCCGAACAGCGCCGCCGCCGCGTCGCCGAACGCCGCGCAGTAGATGCCCGCCGCCACCAGCCGCGGCTCCCGCCCGAAAAGCGCCATCACGGCCAGCACCCCGAGCGTCGTGTGGATCACGCCGCTGTACTTGTCTTTCTCCTCGGGCCGCGCCAGCCCGCCGAAGAAGCCCGTGAGCGCTTCGTTGAGCCGCGGCGAGCGCAGCCGCCACGTCTCCAGCACGGCGACGACCGCCGTCCAGGCGAGCATCCAGGGCAGCACCGCCGGCCAACCGATGAGCGTGTAGGCGGCGAGGTAGATCAGCGACAGCAGGTGGAACGCCTTACGGCCGAATTCGTGTCTCACGGCTTCTTGAGCTGCGCGACGAACGTGCGCCGCAGCGGCGCCACCAGGCCGTACAAGCCCAGCCAGAACGCCTTGCTGCGCGACGCCGCCAGCCTCGCCGCCGCCCCGGCGTCGACGGCCGCGGGGAACAGCGCCTTCACCAGCGCCAGCACGACGACAGCGTTGGCGAGCAGGATGATGGAGAGCGAAAAGACGACGCCGCCGGCCGCGGGCAGATCCGGCTGCTCCACGTCCCAGAGCGACTCGAACGTCTTCACCAGGTGAAAGGCGATCGAAGCGCCCATCAGCGCCAAGAACGGGCCGCGCCCGCCGACGGCGGGCTTGAAGTACAGCAGGGCGCGATAGCCGCCGACGACGGCCAGCGTGTAGAACGGCACGCAGTACGGCGCCAAGGCGACGAAGGCGTTGGAGTGCGACAGGTCGACGTGGCCGCCGTCCTCCCCCACCTTCAGGTCGAGCACCTTCGCGCCGACCGTCCACGCCGCGACGGCGTGCGTGAGCTCGTGCGCCAGCACGTGCAGCCGCGTGGCCAGCGCGGCGACGCGGCCGCCGGGGCTCTCGCGCGTCTCCAAGCCGTAGCGGAAGAACGCCCAGAGCGCCGCGCTCGCCGCCATGCCCGCGAGGAAAGGCCAGGCGGCCCCATGGGACGTCAGGCGCAAGACGGCCTCGGAGGCCGCCCAGACGGCGACGGCCGAGGTCGGCAGCAGCGCGATCCCGACGAGCAGGCGCGCCATGCTACTCGAGCATGTAGTCCTTGTAGGGGATCTTTTGGGCGTCGAGCTCCTTTTTCCAGAGCTCTTTGGCCACGGGGGCGCGCTGACGACAGAGGACGACCCATTTGCTCTCGGGCGGGGTGAAGAGCTCGATGGCGGTGCGGTACCACACGTAAGCGTACTTGAGGGAGCTCTCCTTCATGCGGCTGTCGTGGTCGAAGCGCGCGAGATAGAGCCGCTGGTCGAGCTTCTCGGCCGGCCAGGCTTCCTTGGCCGCCTGCGCCCGGAGGTCGGCTTCCTGGGAGGCCAGCTCGGCGTCGAGCGCCGCTTTCTTGAGCGCGGGCTCCCGCGCCCATTGCATGTACTTCTCGCCCTCGAGATAGGCGTGCCGGGCGCGCAGCGTCAAGTCGACGTAAGCGACCGCGTAGACGAAGAGCAGCCCGCCGGCCGCCGTGAGGAGAAGCCGGCGCCAACGCACGGCTAGAGGATGCCGCCGCTCATCGGCCCGCGGCCTGAGCCGGGCGCCCGGTTGATGTCCGGCGGCCGGGTCTTGAGCACGTTGTGGAGGGTCGCCGCGAGGACGGCGGTGCGGATGGGCTTGGGCATGAACTCCTTCACGTTCGACTCGAGGCGGATCATGTCGATCTGCTTTCGGTCGACGACGCGCCCGGTCACGACGATGATCGGGATGCCGCCGTTGCCCGACGCCTGCAAGGCGCGCACGACCTCGTAGCCGCCCATGCCGGGCAGCATCAAGTCGAGGACGATGAGATCAGGATTGAGCGCCTCCGCCTTGCGCAGCGCCTCGTTGCCGTCGGAGGCGCGGTCGGTGCGAAAGCCCTCCTTCTTGACGACGTGCTCCATCAAGTCGAGCAGGCTCTCGTCGTCGTCGACGAGCATGACGAGCTTGCTCGAAGGCTCGGCGAGGTCGGGCAGGCTGAGCGCCTCTTCTTCTTCCATCATAATCAGGGTTTCGCCTTGGCGGGCTGGGTCTTGAGGATCTTGTGCAGGACCTGGCCGAGCACCTCGGTCTTCACGGGCTTCTCGAGGAACTCGACGACGTTCGACTCCTGCCGGATCATCTCCGCCGTCGTGCGGTCGGTGTAGCGGCCGGTGACGATGACGATCGGGATGCGCGCCGTCGGGCCGGACTGCAGCTGGCGCAAGATCTCGAAGCCGCCGTAGCGCGGCAGCATGAGGTCCAGGACGACGAGATCGGGCAGGAGGGTCGTGATCTTCTCGAGGCCGGTCTCGCCGTCGGCGGCGGTGTCGGCGCGAAAGCCCTCCTTTTTGACGATGAACTCGAGGACCTCGCGGACGCTGTCGTCGTCGTCGATGACGACGACGAGCTTGTCCTGCGGGCGCGCGGCCGCCGTGGGCTCCATGGTCGCTGTAATGCTAACAGGAGGTCACCGCCTTGTCAACGCTCGGCTCCTCCGATCCCCTAGCCGCCGCCGGGCGCGATGAGCTAGAATCGCTCGTCGGACACCGGATCACAGGAGACGTCATGAAGACCCTTTTCGCCTCGGCTCTGCTCATCCTCCCCTCTATCGCCCGCGCCCAGTCGGCCCTGACGGACGGCCTCCAACAAGGCACGCGCCAGCTCGCCGCCCAGATCGGCCAGGAGCGCCAGCAGCGCGCCGCGACGAGCGGCCCCGACGCCGTGATCCGCCGCACGAGCTGCAGCAACGACGTCGCCCTCGTCGAGGAAGCGAGCGGCCGCACGGTCCGTTCCCATGAGGTCAGCCTGCAGACGTCGAGCTCCTGGCTCGTCGGCGGCCAGCGCTACGACCTGGTCTATTATTTCGAGCAGTCCGACGGCCGCCAGCCGTATCCCCTCCTCGGCCAGTTGATCTCGCGCGAGACGCCGCAGGACGCCGGCACGCTCAGCGTCACCGACGCCCGGATGCTCATGCAGCTTCCCGGCGGCGGGTTCCAGGACGTCCCGGTCCACCGCGAGTCCTACAGCGAAAAGACCCAAGACGGGCACGGCACGCTCTACGCCTGGGAGAACGGCGCCAAGGGCCGGCCGCTGACCAGCGGCGTCGAGACGCGCCTGCCCGACGGCCGCTCGCAGACCGTCTCGCGGGAGCTCGACCAGACCGCCCACGGAGGCTGGCGCGACGCGGGCAGCGTCTTCACGTGCACCGCGGCCGAGATGAGCCGCGCCACGTGGCTGGCGCTGGCCGGCGATCCCGCCATGGCCAACGAGATCACGACGCTCGACGCGCTCTCCTACGCCGTCAGCCGCGCCGAGCAGGCGCAGGCGCCGGACCTCGACGCCCAGAAGGCCGCCTTCCTCGCCGCCTGGAACAACGTCTACTCCAACCGCAAGGCCGCGCTGCAGCGCAAGATCGAGCAGGCCCGGCGCGCCGAGCGCCGCCGCCGCTCCACCGTCGACCAGTGCGACGGCGTGTGCTGGGCCCTGCGCGCCATCGAGTCCGCCAAGCAGCAGAGCGCGATCAACGAGCAGAAGCGGATGGCCGACGAGCTCGAGCAGATGAAGCAGGAGCTCGAGCGGCGGCACCGCCGCTAGGCGAAGCGCCTATAGGTTGGTGGTGACGAGCGTCTCGGTCCCGGAGACGCCGTCGACGGCGCGGATCTGGGCGACGATCAGGCCGCTGAGCTTGTCGATCGTGTCCGCTTCCGCGGCGCAGATGACGTCCCAGCCGCCGAAGGTCATGAAGACCTCCGTGACGCCGTCGATGGAGCGGATGCGCTGGACGGCCTTCTGCTCCTTGCCCGGCGCGAGCTTGGCGAGCACGAACGCTTTCATTTCTCCCCCGAGACCTCAGCGCTTCTTGTTCCAGCGGTCCGAGCGGTAGCGCTCGGCGAGACGCTCGCCTTCGGCGTAGGTGTCCGCGGCGATGTCGAAAGAAAGGGACGAGAATTCGGAGGCGAGGCCGCCGGCGATCGCGCGATGGATGGTTGGAATGGAGACGGCCACCAGATCGGGGCGAAAGGAACCCTGATATAAACCAACGGCGCCGCGCCGACGGAGCGCGCCTCCGAGGATCTTCAAGCCGTCGGCGCGGACCAGGTCCATCTTTTCGGGCACCCCGCCGAAGCACGCTCTTTCCAGCGCGCCGCCTTCGGCGGCGCGCTGTTGACCGGTCCAGATGTGGTTGAGGACGCGCGCGGCCTTGAGGCCCGTGTGCACGCCGCGGTGGATGTCCTTGTACATCAGGCCGGGCGAGGACAGGCGCTCCCAGGGAAAGACCAGCGAGAACGTGACGTCGCCGTCGTGGAAGACCACGCCGCCGCCGGTGGCGCGGCGCACGAGATCGGCCGAGCCCATGCCGCGCGAGGCGGCGAGCTGACGCGCCAGCTCCCAACGCTGGCCGTAGCCGAAAGTGACGCCCGGCCGCAGCCAGCGGTAGAACCGCAGGACGGCGCGGCCCTCCAGGCGAGCGCCGAGCAGCGCCTCGTCGAGTCCCATGTGCCCCGCCGCGTCGAGAGCGGGCGCCTCGACGGCGACTAGGTCCAAGGCACGCATGAGCAGAAGAAGTGGCGGTCGCCGTACGCGGCGTCGATGCGCGCCACCGACGGCCAGAACTTGCGCGCGCGCGTCCACGGCGCGGGGAAGGCGGCCTTCTCGCGCGCGTACGGATGCTTCCAGGCGTCGCCGCAGACGGCCTCGGCCGTGTGCGGGGCGTTCTTCAAGACGTTGTCGGCGCGGTCGGCGCGGCCGGCCTCGATCTCGGCGATCTCCGAGCGGATGGCGATCATCGCGTCGCAGAAGCGGTCGAGCTCGCCCTTGTCCTCGCTCTCCGTCGGCTCGACCATGACGGTGCCGGGCACGGGGAAAGAGATCGTCGGCGCGTGGAAGCCGTAGTCCATCAGGCGCTTGGCGATGTCCTCGACGGCGACGTCCGCCGTCTCCTTGAAGCCGCGGCAGTCGAGGATGCACTCGTGGGCGACGAGGCCGCCGCGGCCGGAGAACAAGAGCGGGTAATGCGGAGCCAGGCGCTTGGCGATGTAATTGGCGTTGAGGATCGCCGTCTCTGTCGCCTTCTTGAGGCCCTGCGGCCCCATCATGGCGATGTACGCCCAGGAGATCGGCAGGATGGCCGCCGAGCCCCAGGGCGCCGCGGAGACGGCGCCGTGCGCGCCCTGGCCGACGTCGACCACGGCGTGGCCGGGCAGGAACGGGGCGAGCGCGGCCGTGACGCCGATCGGGCCCATGCCCGGGCCGCCGCCGCCGTGCGGGATGCAGAACGTCTTGTGCAGGTTGAGATGGCAGACGTCGGCGCCGATGTCGCCCGGGCGGCAGAGGCCCACCTGGGCGTTCATGTTGGCGCCGTCCATGTAGACCAACCCGCCGTGGCGGTGGACGACGTCGCAGATCTCGCGGATGCCTTCCTCGAAGACGCCGTGCGTGGACGGGTAGGTGACCATGAGGCAGGAGAGATCGGCCGCGTGCTCCCGGGCCTTCGCCTTCAGGTCCTCGACGTCGATGTCGCCGCCCGGGGACGTGGCCACGCCGACGACGCGCATGCCGGCCATCGCCGCGGAGGCCGGATTGGTGCCGTGCGCCGAGGCGGGGATCAGGCAGACGTCGCGCTTGGCCTGCCCCTTCGACTCGTGATATTTGCGGATGGCGAGCAGGCCCGCGTACTCGCCCTGCGAGCCCGCGTTGGGCTGCAGCGAGACGGCGGAAAAGCCCGTGATCTCGGAGAGCCACTTCTCGAGATCGGTGAAGAGGGCGCGGTAGCCCTGCGTCTGCTCCGCCGGGGCGAACGGGTGGAGCTTGGCGAAGCCGGGCCACGTGATCGGCAGCATCTCGGCCGAGGCGTTGAGCTTCATCGTGCACGAGCCGAGCGGGATCATCGAGCTCGTGAGCGAGAGGTCCTTGGCCTCGAGGCCGCGGATGTAGCGCAGCATCTGCGTCTCGGAGCGGTGGGTATTGAAAACGGGGTGGGTACAGAACGAGGAGCGGCGGCGAATCTCGTCCGTGATATTCTCGCTCGCCGCTCCGAGCAGCTCCTCGATGCGCAGCTCGGTCCTTTTACCGGCAAAAATCTCGAGCAATTCGGCCACGTCGTTCTCATCCGTGGTCTCGTCCAACGCGATGGTGTATCCGCCCTCGACGGAGCGCAGATTGATCCGGCGCAGCCGAGCCTCCGCCGCGATCCGCTTGGCGTCCCGCGCCGGCACGAGCACCCTCACCGTGTCGAAGAAAGGCGCGCGTCCCGTCTCGAGCCCGAGCTTGCGCAGCCCTTCGTTGAGCGCCAAGGCGAGCGCGTGCACCCGGCCCGCGATGCGCTTGAGGCCTTCCGGCCCGTGATAAACGGCGTAGAGCGAGGCGATGACGGCCAGCAGCACCTGCGCCGTGCAGATGTTGCTCGTGGCGCGCTCGCGGCGGATGTGCTGCTCGCGCGTCTGGAGCGCCAAACGATAAGCCGGCTTGCCCGCGGCGTCCTTCGACACGCCGACGATGCGCCCGGGCATCATGCGCTTGAACTCGTCTTTCGTGGCGAAGAAAGCGGCGTGGGGCCCGCCGAAGCCGAGAGGAACCCCGAAGCGCTGAGTCGTCCCGACCGCCACATCGACGCCGATCTCCCCCGGCGATTTGAGCAGCACGAGAGAAAGGAGATCGGCGCAGACCGAGACGAGGGCGCCGGCGTCGTGCGCCCTTTTCACGGTCTCGGAGGGATCGGAGATCCCTCCGAAAGTATCAGGATACTGAAGAAGCACGCCGAACGGCTTCCTCTCGAAACCCATCTTCTCGGGCGAGCTGATCGCGACTTCGATGCCGAGCGCCTCCGCCCGCGTCTTCACCACCTCGATCGTCTGCGGATGGCAGCCGTCCGATACGAAGAAGAGCTTGGCCTGGTCCGGCCGCGCGGCGTGGCAAAGCTGCATCGCTTCCGCGGCGGCCGTCCCCTCATCCAAGAGGGAGGCGTTCGCCACCTGAAGGCCGGTCAAGTCCATCACCATCTGCTGGAAATTGACGAGCGCTTCCAGCCGGCCCTGGGAGATCTCCGCCTGATACGGCGTGTACGCCGTGTACCAGCCCGGGTTCTCGAGGACGTTGCGCAGGATGACGGGCGGGGTCACGCAGTCGTGGTAGCCCATGCCGAGGTAGGAGCGGAAGACCTGGTTGCGGGACGCGTAGGAGGCCAGCGTCTCGAGCGCCTCGCGCTCGGACAGAGGCGCGGGCAGCTTCAGGAGAGGAGACTTGAGACGGATGTCCTTGGGGACGACAGCGTCGGCCAAGGCCTCGAGGGAGGATTGACCGACGACGGCCAACATGGCGGAGATCTCATCCGCCGACGGGCCGATGTGGCGGGCGGAGAAGAGGTCCTCCGCCGGCAGATTGCGCCGCGCGGAGCGCGGCGCGGCGTCAATGGCCACTGCTGCCCGCCGCCGACTTCACGAAGTCCTGGTACGCCTTCCAGTCCATGAGCGCCTGCAGCTCCGCGGCCTGGCCCTTCACCTTGAACAGCCAGCCGCCCGCGTGCGGCTCGCGGTTGACGAGCGCCGGGTCCTTGACCACGGCGTCGTTGACGGCGGCGATCTCGCCGGTGACGGGAGAGTAGATGTCGAAGGCGGCCTTCACCGACTCGATGACGGCGACGGCCTCGCCCTGCTTCACCTTGCGGCCGACCTTCGGCAGCTCGACGAAGACGACGTCGCTGATCTCCTTCTGCGCGTGCTCGGACACGCCCACCGTGATCGAGCCGCCTTCTTCGGCGGCCCACTCGTGGGACTTCATGTAGCGGGAGGACTCTGGCTTGGCCATTAGGGGTGTTAGGCTCCTTTCTTGTAAAACGGCGTCTTCACGACCTCGGCCGCGACGGAACGGCCATGGATCTCGACGGCGACCTTCGTGCCGGCCGGCAGGTCCGGCCGGTCGAGATAGCCGACGCCGATGCCGACGTTGAGCGTCGGCGAAAAAGTGGCGCTGCATAAACGGCCCGCGGCCTTGCCGTCGACGAGCACAGGACATTCAGGCCGCGGAACCCCGCGTTCGAGCAATTTGACGCCGGTCAGCCGCCGCTTCAGCCCATTCTTCTTCTGTTCCAGCAGGACGTCTCGGCCGATGAAGTCTCCCTTCTCCAGCTTCACCACCCAGTCGTACCCCGCCTCGAAGCTGCTGTGCTCGTCGTCGATGTCGTTGCCGTAGAGCAGATACCCGGCTTCCAGCCGCAGCGTGTCGCGCGCGCCGAGGCCGCAGGGGACCAGGCCGAGGGCGCGTCCCTTGAGCAGCAGGTTGTCCCACAGCCGCGAGACGATCTCGTTGGGCACGATGAACTCGAAGCCGTCCTCGCCCGTGTAGCCGGTTCGCGTGATGACGCTCGGCTGGTCGAAGACCGGCAGCTCGAGCGCGCCGAAGCGCGGCGAGGGCGTGGTCTGCGGGTAGAGCGACGCCGCGATCTCGGCGGCGCGCGGCCCCTGCAAGGCGATCATGCCGTAGTGGTCGCTTAAGTCCTCGAGCGTCACGTCCAAGCCCTTGGCCTGCTTCTGAAACCACGCGAAGTCCTTCTCGCGCGTCGCCGCGTTGACGACGACCAAGTAGCGGTCGGCCGCCAGGCAGGAGACGATGACGTCGTCGACGACGCCGCCGCGCTCGTTGGGCAGGTGCGAGTAGATCGCCTTGCCCGGCTTGATGCGGCCGATGTCGTTGGTGTTGACCTTCTGGAGGAAAGAGAGCGCCTGCGGGCCCTTCACCCACACCTGCCCCATGTGCGAGACGTCGAAGAGCCCGGCGTGCTGGCGGACGGCGGCGTGTTCCTTAAGAATGCCCTCGTACTGGATCGGCAGCTCCCACCCGTGGAAGTCCACGAGCCGGCCGCCGAGGGCGCGGTGCTGGGCGTTGAGGGCGGTCTGCCGCGGCTGCGTCGCTGTGGCTGACATACCTCATAAATAGCAAATTTGGAAAGGCTCGGCTGGACGACGGCGTCGCGGCGCTCAGCGGCTCAGCACGTCGGCGAGGACCTGGGCCACGCGGCGCCGCGTCAGCGGGTCGAGGAAGTCGACGTCCGCCGTCCAGAAGCCGTCCTCGTCGCGCGAGCAGTAGTCGACGCGCGCCTCGACGTCCTCGAAGCGCTCGCCGTGGAGCTCGAAGGAGAGCGCCAAGGTCTCGTAGCGGTGCGGCTCGGCCTGGCAGGAGAGGCGGGCGCGGCTCGGGGTCAGGGCCTCGAGGCGGCCCCAGGCGTCCGCCTCGGACGAGCAGGAGACCTTCACGGGCAGGAGCCAGGG
>Ga0265338_10011334_pt1 | contig 10313 bp, 11 predicted proteins | sample 42126metaG_FD_193579 | JGI IMG/M metagenome (GOLD analysis project Ga0265338, IMG submission 193579) | Rhizosphere microbial communities from Carex aquatilis grown in University of Washington, Seatle, WA, United States - 4-21-26 metaG | ecosystem: Host-associated > Plants > Roots > Rhizosphere... | reverse complement strand
AAGAGTATACTAATTATTGCTATGAAACCTGATAAAAAATATCTGCGTCCACCTTTTATTCTTTCCAAAATTATAAATCCGTTGATAATACAATTTAATCTCGTTCCGATTCTGACTGTCAAAGGCAGAATCAGCGGGAACTGGATCAAGGTTCCTGTCACGCCACTTGAATATGAAAATGAAACATATCTTGTCGCGCCCCGGGGAGAAACACAATGGGCGAGAAATCTAAGAAAAAATAGTGATGGCAAACTCACTATCAAAGGCAACTCACGAAATTTCAAAGCAATTGAAATCTCGGATAAACTACAAAATGAAGTGGTGGCAGAATATCAGAAAAAAGTCCCAGCAGTAAAAAGCCAATTCACTGAGCTCCCAGACCCCAAAGATCACCCTACATTTAAACTCCAGTTCTAGATAAATAATTGTATAATAGGATTCAATGACGCAACAAGAAGCACTCAATCTTCTCATGATGGGAAAAAACGTATACCTGACAGGACAAGCAGGAAGCGGGAAAACATACATCCTAAATCTCTACATCCAGTATTTAAAAAAACACAAAGTCCCCGTAGCTGTAACTGCATCCACAGGAATTGCCGCGACGCATCTCAACGGCGGGACCATTCATTCGTGGTCTGGCATCGGCATCAAAAGTCAGTTAACATCTCATGACATTGCAAAGATTCTTGCTAATGAAACCAAACGCGCAAAATTACAATCCGCGAAAGTGCTTTTTATTGATGAAATCTCGATGTTCCATTCCTATCGGCTCGATATGGTAAATCAGATAGCCAAAGTTGCCCGTCAGGATGATCGTCCTTTTGGCGGACTCCAAGTCGTTTTGTGTGGAGATTTTTTCCAATTGCCTCCTATCAATGAACAAGGTCTTGAGAGATCAGGCTTTGCCTATAAATCCGATTCTTGGAAAGAACTTGATCTGACAATTTGTTATTTGAACGAGCAGCACCGTCAATTGGATGATTCGTTTCTCAAGATACTCAATGACATCCGTTCGCAAGAGGTAACTGAATACACCTTTGAAAAGCTCGCAACGCGACTCAATAAAGAACTCTCAGGAAATATTATTCCAACCAAACTCTACACCCACAACGCAGATGTTGATGGGATTAATAATGCTGAACTTGAGAAAATTGACAAACCCGTCCATCAATATCATATGGCAACCCAAGGAATGAAAGAACTTGTTGAGGTTCTGAAGAAAGGCTGTCTCGCGCCCGAAGAATTGTTAATTAAAGAGGGAGCCCTCGTTATATTTATCAAAAATAATCCTGCAAAAGGGTACATTAATGGAACGCTAGGGAAAGTAACAGGATTTGATACTGACGGCAACCCGATAGTACAAACCTATGATGGAAGAGAAATTATCGCAGTTCCTACAAGTTGGAAGTTTGAGGAAAATGAAAAAGCCCTTGCCGAAATCAGTCAAGTTCCTCTCCGTCTCGCCTGGGCCATTACTGTTCACAAAAGCCAAGGGATGAGTTTGGAAGCAGCCGAGATTGATCTTTCCAAATCCTTTGCGTATGGCATGGGCTACGTTGCTCTTTCCCGGGTAAAATCTTTGGAAGGTATCCGCCTTCTCGGAATAAATCCAAACGCGTTTATGGTCGATGGGGAAGTGGCAAAATTCGATGAGGAGTTAATCAAATTATCCCACGAAGCAACCCGTGAATTGCAGCTATTAGAAGAAAGTAAAATCAGGGAAATGCAAGAAGAATACCTAAAAAGTATCAAACCAAAAGATGAAGAAGCAAATCATGAGAGTGGGATAAAAGAACTGTTCACCAAGTTCTTCGGGTAAATCCTTGCCAAAACAATTTTGTAAAAATCGCACACTCAACTACCAAAACCTTCTCAAAATAGCTATACTATGGAGACAAGCCAGTTGAAATATTCATTTTATCCTTAGATATAAAGGCGCGCAATAAAATTGTACGCACTTTAGAACATTTAGAAGAATTTGGCCCAGAATTAGGATATCCTCATTTAAAAAAATTGACAGGAACTACATTATGGGAATTAAGAATCCTCGGCAGTGATAGCATCCGTATTTTATATATAACTATTTCTGGTAAAACTTTTCTTCTCTTACATGGTTTTAAAAAGAAACAACAGAAAACACCATCAAAAGAAATAACAGTTGCAGAAAAAAGGCTTACAGAATTTATTAAAAGAAAGAAACAATATTGACAAATATAGCAATATTGTGATAAATTTAGCTTATGAAAGATTGGAATATTTTAAAAAAAGAACTTTTACAAAACCCTGAACTTCGCAATAAGTATGAAGCTACTGAGTTAGAATATCAAATTGCTCATGCGGTTATTGGTGCAAGAGTAAAAATGGGCTATACACAAAAACAGTTAGCTGATAAGTTACAAACCAAACAATCTGTTATTTCAAGACTTGAAAGCGGAACGACTACACCATCTCTTTCTCTGCTTAAAAGATTGGCACAAGCACTCAACACTTCACTCAAAGTACAATTTAAATAAAACCGAATAACAATATAGCAATGGGATATCTCATTAATCTTCACTCCTAAATCTTTAATCTAATTTGCTACTCTGCTTCCTAATCCAAAAGGGATGACGTATAATCATCATATGACTCAAGGCGAATCCTTCATCAGTATTCTTTTACTAGTTATCATTTATTTCCTTTACCAAATTGCCAAACAGTTAAGTTATCTTACTGGTAGACGTCTCAAAATCTCCTTCTTTAATTGGCAAACCAACAAAATACATTTCAAACAAAAACCACCCAAAAAAGACTCTCCCGAAAAACTGCCAAACTAAAATCAACTTTCAAACTAAGGCTACATATGATATAATACTATAAGTTTCTGCCCATTTAGAATGAAAACAAGAATAAAAATCATTCTTGGGGCAGTTATTTTTTTCCTCTTTTGTGGAGTGAGTACTTTTTTTGGTTCTCCTGCAGATGCACAAGTTCAAACATTTCCAGTAGTACAAGTTGTTGATGGCCAAACAATTGTCACAGATATTCGTGGAAAAAAAGAAACCGTAAAACTTCTTGGAATCCAAACACCTAAAACAACACAATGTTTTGGAAAAGCCGCAGAGGATAAGCTCAAATCATATATTAACGACAAATCAGTAATTCTCATTAATGACAACACCAAAGGCAATCGTGATAGTTCAGGAGAACTTATTCGGTATGTCTACCTTCCAAACAGCAAAAGAACATTTGTTAATGGTGAATTAGTCAAACAAGGATACGCATATAGTGACAAGCAAGATAAAACAACTCTTCTCAATAAATTTAACTCATTCGAAGCATATGCAAAGTTACATAGTCTTGGTATTTGGGAAGCATGTCCGGCAAACACAATAGCTCCTACTATTTATGTAGCTCCAGTAGTGCAATATGTTGCTCCTACCACTTATATCGCACCAACTACGCCACCTGCTGCTCAATCTTCAAGTGGATTAAGTAATAACAATTATTATCAAAATGTCGACGGCAACGAAGTCCATTCTCCAGCAGATTCAACAAATGGTTCCGTCCCAGCTGGTGCAACTGCACAATGCAGTGATGGGACATATAGTTTCAGTCAACATCATAGTGGTACTTGCTCTGGTCATGGTGGAGTATCACAATGGTTATAGGTAATTAAAACATGAAACTTTTTCGCTACCGCAGACCTTCGATGAACACAATGCTCGGCATCACTCGCGCAAAAAGATCTTTCAACAGAGCAACCAACATCAGTACAGTTGAAAAATTTACAAAACCTTCAAGAATCAAACAAAGTTACAAACAGAGACTAGGTCTATACTCACCAACAATGCGCCTAATCCGTCAAACCTCCAAAGGCAACTTTCCGAGTTTTTTGGGTTTGTTTAAAAAGAGATAATAGCCCCCAAACTTTCAAATCGAGCCTAATAAGAGTATAATAAAGCTCATAATATGAAAACTCAAATAACACTTAAAGATTGGCAGCAAATGATTATTGAATTTCGTGATAAAAGAAATTGGAAGCAGTTTCATAATCCAAAAGATCTTGCGCTCTCTTTAAATTTAGAAGCAGCCGAAGTTCTAGAACATTTTCAATGGAAAAATAATGAAGAGCTTGAAGGGTATTTGGGAAAAAATAAAAATGCATTGGGGGACGAAATTATCGATGTTATTTATTATTGCTTACTCCTTGCTCATGAAGTAGACATTGATATTAATAAAGCATTTATTAAAAAGATGAAACTTAATGCTAAGAAATATCCTGTTAAAAAAGCAAAAGGGAAACATACCAAATATACAAAATTATAAATTATGGACTTTACACCCTCACTCTATGCAAAAGGCTTTTATAGATTTACCGGTCCACCGGAAAATTGGCTAACAGCAATTAAATACATGACATGGGGATTGGAAGCCAAATATAAAGATCGTTGGCAAGAAATTCAACCTGGAGATATTTTTGCAATCCATAGTACGGGTAAGTCTTTATACGGCAATGCACGATCAGGTATTATTGGGCTTGGAGTTGTAGGAGATGATTTTTCAATAAAGGATAATTTTTTATGGATTCACGAATTAAAAGATAAAGTAAACCGATGGCCACTTTTAGTACCTTTTTCTGAAATATATTTATTCAGCGAAATTCCATCGCCAGACACATGGCAAGCACCAAATGAAAATAATATTAGTGATACGAAACATTTGATTGATTTGCTACTAAAAAATGCGATACCGCTTAGTAGAATAAAGGGATTCCCGCAAATGGGAAGTTTTTCATCAGTATCAAAAGATGTTGCGAAACAAATTTTATCTGATAATTTACCATTGTATGTATACTCCAACAATCATATGCCATGGAAAAGTAGCATCATAAATCCAAAACCCACCAAACTTCTCAGAATAAATGATGCTTCAGAAACGATGAGATACGCAGATTCATTAAAAGTATTTAATACAATTCAAGCAAGAATGATTAACAAGACGCTTAGTCAATATACGAAAGATAACTCACTGCTTGCAAAAGCAGAAAATATCCATTCAACAATTTTACAAGAATTAATTCAATTATTTAAAAGTAAAGGCTATGATACTCGATCAAATCGCTTTGTTGATTTGTATGCATATAATGATAGCCGTTCATTTTTATTTGAAGTTAAAAGCACTGAAAATAAGAACTTTCGTTCTCAAGCAAGAAAGGGAGTTTTGCAGTTATTTGAATATGATTATTTTGACATAGCAAAATTTGTTCAGGAGAATAATTTACAATTTGACGAAAAATATAAAATTCTTGCCGTTTCTCAAGAGCCAAAAGATAAAAAATATATTGAGTTTATTAATAGTTTGAATGTCGGAGTTACTGTAGTAGAAAAAGAAAAATTAAAGCCTATTGGCGAGGATTCAGGAATTTCTAAAATTTAATATTTAAGTTAATTCATTTACCTTTGTGCTTTACCATTTAAATTATCAAAACCCCCAGAAACCATTAGGGTTAGGCGTCGGAGTAGGAGCCCAAGCTGCATTGAAAGTGTCACATTCTTCTTGTGTTGTTTGGAAGTGTTTACCATCGGGTCCGGTACAATCTATTTGTGATTCTGATGGCGACGGTGCTGATTGCTGATCAGATGCAGTTTGCACTATTTGTTCCTGATCTGTAGTATTATTAACTTCTGGAGCTTGTAAGGAAAGTTTTTGAGTGGTTGCTTTTTCAATAAAATCAGCTATAACACTTGTCGGAATAATTACACCCAAGTTTTGATAATTGCCTTCTTCAACAGCAGATGGAATACCGACCATACAACCCGTTTTAGAATTAACAGCAAGCCCTCCTGAATTTCCACTATCAACTTGTGCAGATGTCAGTATATTTCCGTTATCAGAAAAACTGCTTATTATTCCTTGTGTAATCGTTAAGTTACTCCCCCCGCTTGTAACAGGATAGCCATATATTGTTATTGGATCTCCAAGTTGCGGTGTTATCTTGCTACAAGTATTTGGTGATTGATACGCCGGAAATATCGTCGGATAAACTCCCCAAATTTTTCTATTAGAATCAACATAAGAACCAGTAACTTGAACAACAGCGATGTCATATAACTGACTCAGATTCGGAACTACTAAAGGTTGTGCTGTATAAATTTCTGTAGGAGCTCCTGTTTGAGGATCAGGTAATGATACTAAGCAAGTGCTTGCTCCTGTTATCACATGGTTGTTAGTAAGAATCAATCCATCTTTTGTCATTATAGTTCCTGATCCGCCCTCATTATTATCGCAAGCAATATTTACTACTGATTGAGCACTATTAACAGGAGACGTCGTATCATTCTTAGTTGAAATACATTCGTTGATTGCGCTGTTAAGTTCTTGTGGGGTTTTACCAGTAGAACTATATTTATTGCTTATACTTGTTAATTGAGAATCAGTATATTTATTTATCAATTTATCTGCTACGCAAGTACAATATGAAGCAGTTGCTCCTTTTGCTGGATCTGTGCATGATTTTACAAATGAAGTTTTGTAATTTGTCTTGAAATCAGTTGAATTATTTGTATAAAAAGCACCTTTAATAACTGTAATCATAAGTAACAATCCCAGGACCACAACAAATGCACTCCCTAATCCAAAATTAGACTTTTGTATTTTGTCTCCATATTTTTTACTCCAATAATAATTGATAATATTTTGTACTGGTAAGAGTGCAAAAATACTTAATTCAGCTAACATCCAATAATTACCTTGTAGTCTACCTAATGCACTGATAATTAAATATGCTGTTGCAAGCAATGTAGCTTTTAATTTTCTGCTAGCATCTACTTCTTTTAAGTCTTTAGCTATTATTTTAAAAAGCCAAAATGATGAAAAACCAGAAAAAATTGATACTAATAAAAGATTAAACCACCCATGTTTTTGATTATTTACTGCGTAAAATGATTTCCATTGTTTATAAAACCAGTAGAACTCATATATACCAAAGGTTAGAATAGAGAGAATAAAAAATTTCCATAATGATATGACATATGGATAAGGAGGATTATTCGTACTTATCGATCCATTAATTTGTAAGTCACTATTACTTGCATCTTCCACGATATGAACTGCAAGTTTTGCTCCACAATATTCGCAGTAGTTACTATTCTTTGGATTTAATTTACCACAGTTATTACAGTACATATTCTCTTTTAAAAAATACTCTATAAAAGCATTTATTTATCCTATATTATATCATTTAATGACTTATAGTCAAGGCTATTTACAAATTATACATAATATATTATAATCCTTTAGTATTTTATTGGGTGCTGGATTTTATGAATAAAATATTTTCAAATTTTACAACTGGCTTTCAGATTCCATTCCAACATGCTTTTCAAAAAAGTGAAAAACTTATAAAGCATCTCAAGATGGACACTTTCTTAGGTGGATTAATTATTGGTGCAATTTTCAGTCTAATTGTTAATATGATAACAATATATATTACGGATGAAATTGCTAAACAAAGAGCCCTTGAATCAATGGAGAACGAAATTGTAAATAATGAAATTCAAGCAGAAGAAACTATCAGTCTTGATAATAATTTAATAAAAACTGATCAAAATCCTAATATATTCTATACATATAATACTTATTCGGATAATGTTTGGAATAATCCTTTAACATTACAATATTTTGACCAATTAGAACCAAATTTACAAGAAAAAATAGTTGGTTATTACAATTACTTGTTAAAATACAATAATAATTCAGTTACTAAAATAAATAGTTTTTCACAGTCATCATATATGCAAGGATGTTATACCTTGGATTCGTTACCTTCTAAACAAATAGTAGGTTCTTGTAAAAAAAAGAACTTAGAATTATTGGAGACTGAAAGAAATATTGCTATTAGTGTATATAATAGTTCATTAAACGTATTGAAAATATTTCATCCAACTAAAGACCGATTAAATAGTTGGTACTTGAAGTTATTAATGGGAAATAAAGCATTACCTATTTTAGCTTTACCCATAAGGAAATAAATACTAAGAGAAAATTTCAAGCAGAGAGAAATAACTTTACAAAATAATTAGCAGCTAAAGTAAAGATATATGACGCAAGAGATAAAGCAAGAAAAATTTTCAGTTGAGTATCAAAAATTTGTATATGGTGCGATGTTGGCCTTTATTATAGTACTTCTTCCCGCAATCCTTTCATTACCCAAACTAGACATTTGGCTTTATCTAGCAACTGGATGTTTTGCGATAGCAGCACCGCTTTTGGCATTATCTCTCACAATGATTCATTTTAAATACAATACACCACCCGGTATCAATCATGACTGGTATACAAGGTGGAAAAAGCATCTACCAACTGTAATTAATTTGTCATTAGGGGGTGGGCTTATCGGCATCGAATTTATTTTTATTCATATTCAACCAATTATTGGTCTACTTTATCCCATATCAGCGGGTTACTGTGTCTATATTCTCTATAAATGCATACCCCTCAAATAATTAAATATTTCTCTATGCCGCCAGCATGAGGTCTTTTTTATTTTCTCCTTGATGAACTTTTTCTTCATCCCTTTCAAATTCAACAATGATAGTTTCCAGATTCTTATCTGTTTCTTCTCTATATTCCTTTTTTCTCCCGGACAGATCAAAGACGACGATAATGACTTCCGAGACGCCTCGTCGTACTTTGTCGGCTTTTTCGTACGCTACCGCAACATCTCTTTTGGAAATAGTTTTTTTCTTTTGCAGTTCACCCGCGACTGCTTTGACCTCTAGATCTTTTCCCTGGAGTTCTGCCCGTGCCGCGGCTTTTGCGGCTCTAAATGAGACACCCAAAAAATGTACTGTGATAAACTCATCCCAACTCGTTCCGTCATGTCCAAATGCGGCAGCAGCGGCGGCTCCAGCAGGAGTGAGTCTTGATGGGACGGTTGTTCCCAAGGAATTTCCATCAGGGACAATAGTTGCAGATACGATATCTCCTCCAGAGGCAACAACGTGTAACGCTTCATGGTGGGCAACATCTCCTGAAGATCCAAGGGTAATTGGATTTTTAGTGGCAGCGATATGTTGGCCATGTTCGGTCGTCTTTTGAACACTTTCGCCAGGGATTCCATACCCAAAGCGCTCCATAACACCTGCATTATAGGATTAACTTATCAATTAATCAAGCACACATTATTTATATCTTAATAGAACCTATCTGTTAGAATAGACATATGAGTAACGAAGTGAAGCAGGTGACGCGGTTCCGATTTATTACCAACTATCTCGAATATGTCTATGAAGGGATTTTGGCATTTATTATTCTTCTTATTCCGCCTCTTATAGCTCAAGAAAAACTGGATATATGGCTTCGTCTGGCTTTGGCTTGTTTTGCTATCGCGATACCTTTTCTCACACTTTGTCTTATCATGATTTTTTACCGCAAACATGATCCTGATGAAGTACATCAAGACTGGTATGACAAATGGCACAAATTTCACCCTTTTTCGCTTACGATTGGATTGGGAGCAGGATTAATTGGAATTGATCTTACCTTTTTTCATGTTGCTGTTTTTCTGGGAATCATATTTATAGTCTCCACACTCATTTGTTTTATTATTCATTACATCTGCGTTGATAGGAAAAAAAATGGGTGATTACTCCAAAACTCATTCCACAAACCAAAGGGGACTTTTGTTGTTTTTTTCCTGTACATAATTCACCGTTATTTCCTCATCTTTTTGTATATCTCTCAAAGCGATAAAATCAATGGTCTGCTCTTTTTCATGTTCTTTGTAGGTTGCATTGGGGGAGTCGGTATGATTATAAATTGATCCAAAACCGAGGGCAACTGCCATTCGTTCTCTTTTCTCCCCAAAAAAATAAAAATAGGTGAGGAGAATACTTTCTGATAAAGCAGCGACATCATGCTCGGGGATCGGAATAACAGGACATTTTTCAATAAGTTCGCCCTTTTTGATAACAACTTTCGCAAAAACACCCCTGCCTGCGTTAGGCATGAGAGATTCGGAAATATATAATTTATTTGAAGATTGGATATGTTTGATAAGTAATTATATCATGGTCTCATTATTCGCTTTGAATAAGTTACGAAACATATTAGACAATTCGTAACTATGGATCATTACGCAAAAGCATACCCAATCTTTAGTAGAATCAAAAGCATTGAGGAGGTGAGAACAATGCTTACGAGTCTAAAAAGATTCTCTAAAGATGAAGTCGCACAGGAAAGATTAAAAATTATTGAGTTTTATGATGAATATGGAGAGAAGGTAACAAAGAAAGCCTTTGGTGTTGGAAGAAACACCATCTTTGTAT
>Ga0265338_10011333_pt1 | contig 10314 bp, 4 predicted proteins | sample 42126metaG_FD_193579 | JGI IMG/M metagenome (GOLD analysis project Ga0265338, IMG submission 193579) | Rhizosphere microbial communities from Carex aquatilis grown in University of Washington, Seatle, WA, United States - 4-21-26 metaG | ecosystem: Host-associated > Plants > Roots > Rhizosphere >... | reverse complement strand
CGTATCTCCTGCCGATGTATGTCAATGCATGGCTTAAACAACCCTTCAGTTATTGGCCCGGAAAGTATCCATCGGGAGGTCCGCTGCCGCAGGTACTCGACGTGTGGCGGGCAGGCGCGCCTTCGATCGACTTCCTTGCACCGGACATGTACCTGGACGAGTATACGTGGGCATGTCAGGAATACACGAGAAGCGGCAATCCGTTGTTCTCGCCCGAGACCCGCGGGGGAGAGTATGGCGCGGCAAGGTCATTCTATACATTTGGCGAATTCGATGCAGGATGTTTTTCTCCATTTGGCATTGATGACGACCGCTCTGCGAACAACGACCCGTTGGATGAAAGCTATGCCGCGTTGAGGACGATGGCTCCTGTCATTCTCGCAAATCAGGGCAAGGGGACCATGAGAGGAATGCTCGTTGATACTTTGGTGCGTGTCCAGCGTTTTGATTTGGGAGATTATACCATCGAAGCAAGACTTGAAGGCGAGAGAATTCCGGTCATCGCAGGAGGTCTTATCATACAAACGGGTCCGCAGGAATTTATCGCTGCGGGCAAATCCATTGATGTTTATTTTATTCCAAAGACCGACTCTTCTCTGCGCGTAGGAGTAAACGCCGTGGACGAAGGGAGGTTTGAAGATGGTACATGGGTGTCTGAACGAAGGTTGAACGGAGATGAAACGCATGCAAGCACAACGGACGGGACGGGGTTGAAGTTCCGCGGAAATAAGGTGAGTATACAAAAGATATCGTTGTATCGATTCAAGTAGCTTTAGCCGCGCCTTTTGGGTGCTCCGCATGCTTTTATTGCAATACACATTCTTCATGAGCGAGAATCTCATACACAACTTAAACGGGTGGCTTTATGAATACACGTTCGGCAACGATCAAGATTTGTTTTAACGCCATGATCATCATCTCCCTTACGCTTATCAGCACTGTGAGCGCTTCGGTGATTTCCTTCACCAAAGATGCGAAGGGAGTCACTTTCGTTCTGGATAAAGGGTCGATGAAAGTCAATGTGTGCAAAGGCGACATTATTGAAGTGAAGTACACCGCTCTTGCGGCTTTGACTTCGAAGACATCACTGGTCGTATCAAATCCCTGGGACGTGCCGCCTGAATTTAACGTTGCAGATGCCGGCGATAAAATCGTGATCACTACCGACAGGCTGAAGATCGAAGTGAACAGGGTGACAAACGCCGTTACGTACTCCGATCTGCACGGCAATCTCATCCTTGCCGAAGATGGAGCGAACGGTACGGCAATGGCTGCTGACACCGTTGCCGGCATCAAGACCTACTCGTGTTCGACACAATTTCGTTCGCCCGCCGATGAAGCGCTCTTCGGTCTCGGCTGCCACCCGGAAGATTCATTGTCCATAAACTACAAAGGCCGTGATCAGGATTTGATCATAAAGTACATGACGGGTGCTATCCCGGTGCTTTTATCCAACAAGGGTTATGGACTCATGTGGGATAATTATTCCGCCTCAAAGTTCCACGGCACCGAGGCAGGCAACACCAAATATAGTTATGTATCGGAAAGCGGAACCATGGTCGATTACTATTTCTTCTACGGTCCGGAATTCGATCATATCATTGCGCTTTACCGGGAGACAACGGGCGCGGCGCCGATGTTTGGCAAATGGACATTCGGACTCTTCCAGTCGCAGGACAGGTATCAGAGTCAAGCGGAGGTCCTCTCAGTAAAGGACAATTACCGCAAGAATCACATACCCATTGACTGCATTGTGCAGGATTGGTTTTACTGGGAGCCGAATGTCATTGGCTCGCATGTGATGTATCCGACACGGTATCCCGACCCGAAAGCGATGGTTGATGAACTGCACAGGGCGAACATTCACGGGATGATTTCCATCTGGCCGGTCTTTGCAAAAGGGACGCAGAATTTTGATGAACTGAAGAACGCCGGAGGACTCACTTCCCTTACCTGGGACAACGTGATGACTCACACCTTCGACAGTTATTATGATGCTCACGATTCAACAGCCCGCGATCTCTACTGGAGAGAGGCAAAAGACAGCTTGATCGCTCGCGATGGCTGGGACGGCTGGTGGGTAGACCAGTGCGAGCCGGAGAACGGAGACCTCCTTGACGCGCGAAGACAAGCTACGTTTTCTATCGGCAGAGGCATTGACTACTTCAATACGTACTCGCTTGCACACACGATCGGCCTCTACAAGAACTGGAGAAACGATATCCCCGGAAAGCGTGCGTTCTTTCTTGTGCGCCAGGCATTCGCCGGTCAGCAGCGGAACTCGGCAACGTTGTGGTCGTCCGATATCACCTGCACATTCCATTCTTACAAAAACCAGGTAACTCAGGGAATCAATGCGTGCGCGTCGGGCATCCCCTACTGGACCTCGGATATCGGCGGCTATCATCTGCATTGGATGCCCCCCGATTGGACTACCTCCGCCAACAGAGAGTTGTTTACGCGTTGGTTCCAGTTCGGGAGCTTCTGCCCCGTCTTCAGGATCCACGGCAAAGGCGAGAGGGCATTGTTCTCGAATAACTGGGATGCAAATACGAAAACAATTCTGTTACGGTACGACAACCTCCGCTACCGCCTGATGCCGTATATCTATTCATTGTCGTGGAAAGTCACCAGCGAAGGCTATACGATGATGCGCGCTCTTGCCTTCGATTTCAGGACGGACCCTGCAATCGACAACATTCAGGATCAGTACATGTTCGGGCCCGCGTTCCTCGTGAATCCGGTTACCCGAGAGATGTCTGAAACCGCAGCAGCATCTCCGGAGAAGAACACTCGAAAGGTCTATCTCCCGAAATCGTCTGAGTGGTACGACTTCTGGACGGAAAAGGCTTTTGCAGGCGGAGAAACGATCGACTCTCCCGCGCCGCTCGAGACGCTCCCGCTGTACGTGAGAGCCGGGTCGATCGTGCCGATGGGACCCTTCCTTCAGTATGCCGCCGAGAAAGCGGCCGACCCGCTGGAGTTGCGCATTTATCCGGGAGCAAACGGGCGATTCGTCTTATACGAAGACGCAAACGACAATTACAATTACGAAAAGGGGGAATATGCGACGATCGAATTCGAATGGAATAACGATGCACGGACGCTGACAATTTCAGACCGGAAAGGGAGCTTCCCCGGAATGCCGGCGGAGCGGACGATCAACGTCGTTCTTGTTGGACCAAATCACGGCACGGGCGTCGACATTTGTCCGCAGCCCGACAAAACGGTGAAGTATGCTGGAAGAAAACTGGAGATAAACGTGAAAGGAAATTAGCAGGTCGATAGATCCGAAATGATTCTTCCCGCTAAGACGCAAGGGCGCGGAGATGTTGTTTTTAGAGTTATTTTGCACGTTGCATATTCGCGCGCCCAGGCGGTGAAATGAGTTTGTCACTTTAGCAGTACAGTCTTTTTTGTCTCTAAAAAGTTTCCGAATCTCATTCTGCGAAACATACTCCGTCCGGATTCACCCAAACCCTTAACCGAAGAGCGCTAATTTCCTGTTCCTTCAAAATTTCCATGCAATTCTTTGGAATCCCCGAATCATCTTTGAATATGTATCCCTCATCCCCGAACAGGGATAATCACCAGATATCAGCGCCATCGGAAAATTGGGCCATGACCTCCGGAGACTGCAAAAGCAACAGACAAGAAAGTGCCAGCGTCCGAAAGGACTTTGTCGATATTACTGGACAACGATACATCAACAACACTCCTCGGTCCGTGCTGCTATGGGCATGCCGAAAAGTCTCCGTCCATATTCGCTTTGCATGGCCGTACGGATCGTGAAGTCGTCCATAGCCACAAGATGGTCATGTCGATTCCCGAATGATTAATTTCGACTCTACGATGAAAGTTTTTGGCTTTTTCCTTCTGCCTTCAATCATCTCGATAAGCATTGAAGCAGCTTTTTTTCCCATCTCGAAAGGGAATTGATCGACAACGGTGAGCGTCGGAGAAACCAATGTCGTCAGGCGACTGTTTGAAAAACCCATCACTGCAATATCCTCTGGAATACTGAGCCCCGCCTCCTTGATTCGACGGAATGCGCCCATAGCAACAATGTCGTTTATGGCAAAAATGGCATCGGGTATATTTTTCTTCTCAAAGAGTCCGTCCATCGATTTGTAACCGTGAGATTCATGCAAGCCGCCGTCGATCATAAAATCGTCAAGGAGAGGCAGATTTGCATGCTTCAGCGCATCGCCAAATCCCTTCTTTCTTGCTTGAGAAATATCCAGCGTCTTTGAACCGGCAAAATGAGCAATTCTTCTGTAGCCCTTCGCTACGAGATATGTCACCGCATCGAACGCACTTTTATAATCGTCAATGACAACCTTGTCTGCGACGACGTCGTTGCAAGAACGGTCAAAAAATGCGACCGGAATTCCGGCATTCAATAGATCGTTAAAGTGTCCCCCGAACCTGGTATCTTCTGAGATTGAAACGATGACACCGGCAACTCTTTGATCCATCAAGAGATTCGTGTTGGCGACCTCGCGTTCATACTTCTCATCCGATTGACACAGGATAATTGTATAGCCTGACTTATAAGAAATTTCTTCAATGCCGCTAATCGCGGAGGAAAAAAAATCATGTTTAATCTCCGGCACAAGAACGCCGATCGTGTTTGTTCTATTCGTCTTGAGGCTCTGGGCAATCGGATTCGGCCGGTAATTGAATTCTACCGCAATCTTTTTAATCTTTGCTCGTGTCGATTCCTTGATATCAGGATGGTTATTCAACGCACGGGATATCGTCGATGGCGAGAGTTTGAGCCTCTTGGCGATATCAATGATTGTTTTGTGCTTCATTCCTGCCGCCATTACAATGAGCGTTAAACTGCAAAAAAAAATCAAATAACCGAATAGTCCGCCTTTGAAAATGAACCGCCGCGCCTCGATACCAGTGTGATGCGTGTTATGCTCAGCGCGCGGAGTTGCGTGTGCGGAAGCAAAAGCCTGCTATTTCAGCAATAACATTCTTTTCGTGATAGATTCTCCGGCACATTTCAATTTATAGAAGTACATTCCGCTTGGCATATTCGCACCGGTGAAGAGAGCTTCATGCAGACCTGGAGCCTCTTTTTCATTATTTACCAGAACCGCCACTTCCCGGCCCAAGAGATCGTATACCGAGAGGCGGACGAGTCCTGCGCTTTTCAGGCTGTAGATGACCTCGGTGCTCGGGTTGAAAGGGTTAGGGTAATTCTGTTCCAGCGAAAAAACGCCGGGACGTGCGCCCAAATCAACAACCGCACTCGGAGTATATTGAAGCTGCGCATCAATCCAATCCAAGCGCGACGAAACAAATGATTCCAAATAGTTGATTTCCTTCTGGTACGTATTGCGATCCTGATAACCCGATGTTTCACGCCAAATAAATACTCCGAGGACAGGCCATTTAACAAAATTCCTTTCCTGGGCTTCGTTCAGGTAACTGGCACAGGAATCGATGAATGCCATTATCTTGTCAGTGCCGAAAACGCTTTCCCTCAATTCTTTCCACCTTCGTTGTACTCTAGTTTTAAAATTAGGGTCGGAAAATAATTTTGCCCAGAAAAAGGGCGTATTGTTCGTCTGAGTATTGGAAAACATCCAGCCTTCGACAACGCCGTCATCGGGATAATTGGAGTTTCCCGCAGACTGGTCAAAATCCCACACGGGTCCGGCAGCAAGTTTCTTATCTTTATCCTTGTAAAAATAGGCACTCCAGCCGTACGCATCGCTATTGCGCATTGTCTCTTGCACTATTAATTCAGCGATAAATGCGTCCACATCAATCCACTTACTGTATCCATTTACCGTATCATTAAAAGTAGATAGATTCATTACATTTCTAAAACTATCATCATAATTTCTAATGTAGTTCAATTGGGCGTTGACAACATCTTCAATTTTAGGGTACTCAAGAACACGATGATCGCCAAAGTCATCCCCAAAGCCATCGACCTCATAAATGTAGCCCCCAGTGAGATTGTCTCCTGAAGTATCGGCCGAAGCAAGTTTACTAAGATCAAGCCTGTTTTTGGTCCTCTTTATTTTTTCCAGCACAATATATATTCCCTGGTACTCACCGTTGAGAATAAGTTCACAAAAGCGGCAGCGGCTTGACCACCTTCCGGTCAACGTTGACAAATAGTGAGCCAGGGGATCTCGTATAAAAGTTCTGTCGAGATACGAAGCTAAGAACGTCCAATCATTTTCTGCCGGCATGCCGAGGATCGACACATCCAAATTGGCACCGGTGCTGTCTTGTGTCTCAACAGCATACGGCTTTTTCGGAAACATCTGGGTCGAATTGCCGCGCAGCTCGATGCCGATCGTACCGCTGTAATTATTGAACGGGTCCGTCACGTTATTCCTTATTCCTTCTCCGTTCCAGATAATTCCCATGTCTGCCGTGATTTTAGGATTGTCGGGAATCGCCTGCCCATTGGTGTTGATCACCACAATCGGCAGATTTGATGAGGTAAAACTGGTAGAAGAGGAATCGTCCTTCGCCGCATCGGACATCATCTTCTCTTCCCCGCGCAAGATTTGAAGATTCAGGAATGCGGCGGCACATGAAAAAATTGCGATCGATCTCAGAAACATATCAGCACTTCCCTGGCAATCAGGTATTGGAATCAGAATATGCGCTCCGCTCCGCGCAAAAACTATTTGATCACCGCCATTTTGTTCGTCTTAACAAAGCTCTCCGTTTGAAGGCGGTAGAAATAAATGCCGCTGGCAAAACTTGCGGCATTGAATGAAACCTCGTATTCGCCGGCAGGCTTTCTCTCGTTGTTCACCAGCACTGCCGCTTCCCTCCCCAGGATATCGTACACCGAGAGACGCACGGTGCTGCTGCTTTTCAGCGTGTAGGTAATTTTCGTGGCCGGGTTGAAGGGATTCGGATAGTTCTGCATGAGCGCGAATTCTTCCGGCATCGTGCCCGCGCCTCGCACTCCGGTCACGGTAAGGTCAGTCCCGGTAAGTACAATTTCGGTTGTCCCTCCCGACGGGTTAACCGTAGTGGCGCCGCTCGGCCAGACGCCGTCGGCATCTTTTACAACTGCGACGATTGCCCCATCGGCGTGCGAACGCTGTTCGATCCGGCGTACGCCGTTGGATAAGATGTTCGGAAGTACCAGGCCGAATGCTCCGTTCACCGCATCAACGCTGCTGCTGTAGAATGCCGCATAATTTTCGGCAACAGAGTTCTCAGTACCGTCGCTCTCAACAAACGAGCCCGAGATCGGGCGGCCGGCCCCGGCTGTGTCGTCGTAGGCAAAGACAAAATCCTTCGGGCTCGCAGAACTCACGGCTCGGAGTGCAGTGCCTGTGCTGTCCCCGGGCCCCGAATCAAGTTTCACGACACGAACAGAGTCTGTGCTTGTGCACAGAGTCGCTGCCGTTGTTCCTCCCATGCCGTCGTTCAGGGTGATCCGCATAAAAACGTACTTGCCGGGAACAAAGCGTCTGTTTCCGGTTGGTTCAGTGATGAACCATCCTTCATACGCGCCCGTTCCGTCGGTGACAAATGTGCCGTAATTTCCCGTTGTCGCAAGGCTCGGGTTGCCCGTGCGGACGAAGTCTCCCGACGCCGATGCAAAAATGCAATTTCCCGAGCCGTTCGCGATACTCGTATCTGTCGAGACGACCACCTGATTGTAGAACCGGTATGTTGTGTCGGGGAGCAGGCCGGTCAGTCTCGCCCGGTAAGCAAATGGAATGCGATTGGAATTGGCCCCGACGATCCCTTCGATGTATTTGGGAAGGGTGATCGTTGTGACCTGCGGGCCCATCAAGGTGACAGCATGAGTCACCGGTATGGTGCCGCTCGTTCTGTAATTGTAGGTGGCGGGATGCGACCCATCCCAGGCGTACGGCAGGAGCGAGTAGTGATACGAAGTGGCAGCTGTAAGCCCCGCAACGGTGACAGAACCGGCCGTCCCCGATGGGATGAGCGCAGCGACTATTCCGTCGCCGATCGTATCGCCGGACGCGTAGCCCGTCCCGTCCGCCGGCAAGCCGGTCGGATCAGCGCCGGTTCGCTGAAGCGCAATGTATCCGGCTGCCCCAGCAGCGGCGCTCCACGAAAGACGAATGCTTCCCGAAGAGATCGCGGCACCCTTCAGCGATTCTGCCTGGGCAGACGGCTCGGCGGAAAGCGTATAAAATGCCGCGTCCGTTGAATAGCCTGTGCCGGCGCTGTTGATCGCATACCCGCGGAAGTGGATCAATGTCCCGGCCGGCAAGCCGCTTACGGGAACCGTGAACACACTCGACGTATCCGGTACGCTGACTTTGGTATCGGACGTTGTTGGATTGGCGGCCGTTGACCAGACGATGCCCCGCTCGCTCACTGAGTCGTTTCCACGCGAGATAATTTTTGAACCGAGGGTTGCCGTGGTCGATGTAATATTTGTAACAGTCGGCAGTATTAACGTTGGTGAAAAAGTGTTGATCGCAAAATTCGCCGTGAGAACCCGATTCTGGTTCATGAGAACGGTGAGGAGTGTGTCGGTTTCATGTCCCGAAGGAACGTCTCCGGTCCATGAGACAAAGTGGTATGCGCTGTCCGGAATTTCTTTCAACTGAACGCCTGCGCCGAACTGATAACTAGGTTGATCCGGCGTCTTGATGACCGTTCCATGGGAGAAAATCACGGTCAGGGAATACGAAAGCAGATCTGTCCCAGCCATGACAATCTCAGCCGTTCCGCCGGACGGATTTATCGTGTTCGCGCCGCTTGGCCAGAGGCCGTCGGCATCGGAGGCTGAGGCGACAACCGTTCCGGCTGCGAAGGAGCGCTGTTCGATTCTGCGAACACCGCTGGATAACATATTCGGCAGGACTACACCGAACGCTCCGTTTACACCATCGACGCTATTGCTGTAGAATGCCGCATAGCTGTTAGCTTCTGAATTGACGGTTCCATCACTTTCAATGAACGACCCCGAGAGCGGGCGGCCCGTGCCGGCGGTGTCGCCGTAGACAAAAATAAAATCCTTCGGGCTCGCAGCAGTCGTGCAGCGAAGACCCGTGCCGGTGCTGTCGGTGAGTGCGGGGTCGAGTTTTACCACCTGCACGGAATCCGATGCCGTAAGCCGTTTGACCGCCGTCGTTCCGCCGGCACCGTCGTTCAACGTGATGCGTACAAACACATACTGACCGGGAACGAGTCGCTTGTTCCCGGTTGGTTCCGTAATGAACCACCCTTCATAACTTCCGGTTCCGTCGGTTGTGAATGTGCCATATGTTCCCGCCGTCGAGAGTCCTGGACTGCTGGCGCGAACGAAATTACCCGCCGCCGGCACGTAAATACAGTTGCCGGAACCGCTTTGCGAGGCGGCGTCAGTTGAGACGATGATCTGATTGTAGAAGCGATACGTGCTGTTCGCCAGCAGCCCGGCAAGTCTTGCGCGGTAGGCAAACGGTATCCGGTTGACATTCGTCGGAGTCACGCCTTCGATGTATTGGGGAAAAATGACGGTCGTGAGTGATTGCGAAGGTGAAACTGAATAGACAGCTATGGCGAGAAAGCATACAGCGATACGTTGTATCAAGACCGTTCTCCTTGGAAACAATAATTGCGACACTTCTTCATCGCGATGAATCTTAAAACTGTCTTTCATAGATGACATTCCTTATCAGTTTGAAACACCTGCAGTTCCTTTGAACGGCAAATGTAATGCGTCATTGAGAAGGAAAGAAGCTCGTGACGATCTATTTCAGCAGTATCATTTTCTTTATGATCGTTCGACCGGAGGTTTCAAGCTTGTAGAAATAGATTCCGCTGCCAAGATTTGAACCTGAGAACATCACCTGATGGTTCCCCGCGGTTTGTACACCGTTCACCAAAACTCCAACTTCGCTGCCCAATATGTCATACACTGCCAGGCTGACTCTTTCGTCGCTGGTCAATGAGTAGGTAATCGTCGTTGTCGGGTTAAACGGATCGGGATAGTTTTGCGAGAGGGCGAACACCTGTGGAACGGTCCGGACTTCAACTTCGGCCGATTGAGAATACTTGAACGAGCCGTCCCGGTCAACTTGTTTCAACCTGTACCTGTAGCACCCGGAAGTGATGTTTTTATCGTTGAACGAATATACATGCGGGGCGTTGCTCGTCCCTGCACCGTCGACAAATCCGATCTTTTGCCAGTCCGTTGCGGGCGCGGTATTTAACACGACAGATCTCTCCACTTCAAATCCAGTGTTGTTCACTTCGGTTGCTGTGCTCCATTTGAGTATTGTCATCGAATTTCTTGCTGCTGCGGTAAAAGCAGTCAACTCAACGGGCAGGTCGACGTCTCCAGAAGAA
>Ga0265338_10011332_pt1 | contig 10315 bp, 7 predicted proteins | sample 42126metaG_FD_193579 | JGI IMG/M metagenome (GOLD analysis project Ga0265338, IMG submission 193579) | Rhizosphere microbial communities from Carex aquatilis grown in University of Washington, Seatle, WA, United States - 4-21-26 metaG | ecosystem: Host-associated > Plants > Roots > Rhizosphere >... | reverse complement strand
TCACCAGTTCTGTTGCCAATCTCGTGGTGCTCGATCCGCCGACGATTCTGTCGCAACCGACGAACCTGACCGTGACGCTGACCAGCAACGCGACTTTTAGCGTCATCGGCTCCGGATCGCCTGTTTTGAGTTACCAGTGGAACTTCTACGGGACAAACATTGCGGGGGCAACCAACACTTCGCTGACGTTGACCAACGTCGGGTGGAATCAAGCGGGCGGTTACGCCGTTTGGGTGACCAACCGCTACGGCTCCATCATGAGCTCCAATGCCACCCTCGTGGTCAACCCGCTGCTTTACTTCGTCTGGAGCCAGGTTCCGTCGCCGCGATTTGCAAACACTCCCTTTGACATCGTCATCCAGGCGCAGAACTTGACAAATGGGATAGTCACCAGTTTCACCAACACGGTCGTTGTCCTGTCAACCAACGGTGTGCCGGTCAGTCCGGCGGTTTCCGGCAACTTCATCCAGGGCGTCTGGACAGGCTCGGTTACCGTCACTCAAATTGCCACAAACCTGGTGCTGCAAGCCACGGACAGTCTTGGGGATTCCGGCTTGGCCAACCCGATCAACATCATCAGCCTGCCATCGCTGAGGACACTGCCTTCTGGCGGCACTTTGAATATCCTCTGGCCGACTAATCCGTCGGGTTTTGTTTTGGAAACCTCGCCAGACTTGTCCCCGGGGAGCTGGGTTCCCGTCTCCGCTCTTCCAGCCCAGAATGGCGATCAATATCAACTGCCAATCCCGACGCCTGGAACCAATGCCTTCTATCGCTTAAGGTTCATTGAAAAATAATTACAGCGGTGAATTTGGAAGCTATTTAGTCTGTGGCGTCTCCTGAATGACTTTCTTTTTCTCCAGTTTTTCCAGCTTGGGCGCGATGACGACCTGGCAATAGGGGGCGTTGGAATTGTTGTCGTAGTATTGCTGGTGATAATCCTCTGCCCTGTAAAACTTCCTGAGCGGCACGATTTCCGTGACGATGGGGTTCTTGAAGTTCGTTTGCGCCGCGTGCTTTGACTTTTCCGCTTCGAGTTTCTGTTTCTCATCGCGATAAAGAATGATGGAGCGATAGGAAGTGCCTTCGTCCGCGCCCTGTCGGTTCAAGGTTGTCGGGTCATGCGCCTGCCAGAATACTTCGAGCAGCTTGTCGTAGGAGATTTTCGCGGGGTCGAACTCGATTTCCGTGACCTCGGCATGGCCGGTCGTTTCGGTGCAGACCTGCTGGTAAGTCGGATTTTCGGTTGTGCCGCCGGCAAATCCGCTGGTGACGGATTTGACACCGGGCAATCTTTCAAAGACGGCTTCCATGCACCAGAAGCAGCCGCCGCCAAAGTCGGCGATTTCAGTTTTGTTTGTGCTCATAGGATTGGTGGGTTGCGCCAGCGCGGATAAATTTATCGCGCTCAAGGTCATCAAGAAACAAATCATCCCATTCATAATTTCAACTCGCGGGCGGAACGGCTGCGCCAACTCCTTTTGGCATACGAGGCAAACGGCCCCGTGTCGCTCATTTGGTTTGGCTGGCAATCGTTTTGATGTCATTGACCACGTTTGCGGTCTCATCCTGCGACGCCCCGCCGTCGGTCAAAATCTTTTGCACGCCGTCGAAAATCATAGTTTGTTGGGCCGCCGTCAAATGCGAGCTGTTGAAGATGGCGTGAACAAATTGGGCAAGTTTCTGCTGCGGTGCGCGGAGCTTTTCCTTTCCGGCAATGGCCGTTGCCAAATCATCGGCCAGTTTGGCAATGGACGCCGGCTGTGGCTTGGCGCTCTGGGCGGCAATGGCCAGATCATTCGTCAGTGATTGTTTCTGGGCGGCGAGGGAGGTGTTGGCGGCCGCATTGCCGATGGCGGCGAAATCGTTGCGCAAGCTCTCGATGTTTTGCAGAGTGGCCTGAAGCACCGGATTGGGCGGCGGCGGATTGTTTTGCGCCGGCGCAGCGGGCGGCGGGTTGTCCATGAGCTGCTGGTTTGCGGCGGTTTCCTTGGCGGAAACAGTTCTCGCCTGCCGTATCGCCGCCGTATAAGGGTCGGCCAGAACGCCCTGCGCCATGAACAATGCGCAGGTGAGTGCGATGAACGGTTTCATAATTCAATGATCCGCGATCAATGTGTGGTTCGAGGACGAAAGTGCAATATAATCTTCCAGGATACGCCTGGCCTCATCGAGCATCGGGTCGGGTTGAATCGCATTGGAAATGACCGGCTTTGAAAGCTGGTTTGTCGGCGAAATGGAATTACCCGAAGTGACGGATTTGTCCGTGGGAATTGTGTAGGTAGTCGTAATTTGCCGCGGTTGTTGAAAAGTCAACGGCGGTGCCTTGATGCCTGAAATATTTGTGCCTGTAGTTTCGGATATTTGATTTGTTTCAAAAAAATCTGTTGCATTGAGGTTGTAGGTGACAATCGAACTGGATGCATAATTGGTGGTGGTCAGCGGCATTGGTGCCGGCAGTCCCGGGTCGTCGGCATTTTCGACGGTAATTTCGAAGATTTTTTCATTGGGCACATTGCGTTTGGCGCGTTCCTCATCACGTGCTGTTTTCCGAGCATTGTTTTCCCTGCGCTCTTTCAATGCGTCCTGTTCGTTGAGCGTGGCCGTCTTGTCGGCTTGCATTATTTTGAATTCATCAATGTCCTGCCGGACATAATTGAAATCCTGGTTGGTGGCGATGCGCGCTTCCGAGCGCAGGCGCAAATCGGCGAGATAAGGCTGGACGAGGTTGAACCTGTTAAAGTCCACGCCGCGAATGGAGTCCCATGGCAGCGGGTTTTCGAGCGCGCCTTCGCCGATGTCTGTTGAGTAATTCAACACGTCCGGCAGCACGATGTCCGACTCGACGCCCTTCAGTTGCGTCGAAGCGCCGGTGATACGATAGAATTTCCTGATGGTGATTTTAAGAGTGCCGGGGTCGTTTGTGGCGGTCGGTGTGGCCGGCCAGATAAGTCTATCGAGGGGCGTGAGGCTTTGCACCGTGCCCTTGCCATGTGTGGAGATGTCGCCGACGACGACCGCGCGGCCATAATCCTGCAGGGCCGCGGCGGCGATTTCAGCGGCGGACGCGCTGAAGCGGTTGAGCAGAACGACGAGCGGCCCGGAGTAAAGCGCGTCGGGACTGGTGGCGGAATCCAGTTGGACCTGTCCATCGGTATTGCGCGCGAGAACGACGGGACCTTGCTTGATGAAGAGGCTGGTGAACCGGATGGCCTCCTCAAGCGAGCCGCCGGGATTGCTGCGCATATCAAGGATGATGCCGCCGACTTTTTCCTGTTCGAGTTTCTTGACCAGCTTTGCAACATCAACGGAAATGTAACTTTGCCTTGAATGCCCCGTGTTGCCGGAGACTTCAGTCGGGAAATAGAATTGCGGGACGCTGATGATGCCGACCCGGGTTGTTCCGCCGTGGTCATCGGGCTGTTCGATGAGACGGGCCTTGGCTTCCTGGTCTTCAAGCTTGATTTCGTCGCGGGTCATGACTACCACGTGACGTGATGACGGATTGTCCTTTTCCTCGAGTGTCAGTTGCACCTGCGTGTCCTTGGGGCCGCGGATCAATTCGACGACTTTGGACAGTTCCATGTCCACGACGTTGACGGGCGGCTGATTGCTTTGGGCGACGGCGATGACGCGGTCTTTTCCCTTGATTTGCTTGCTTTTGTCTGCCGGCCCGCCGGGGATGAGCGACTCGATGGTGCAGTAGCCGTCGTCCTCGGACAATTGCGCGCCGATGCCAAAAAGCGAGAGGCTCATTGAAATTGAAAAAGTCTGCGCGTGCTCCTGGTTCAGATAATCCGTGTGCGGGTCGTAGGCGTGGGTGAGCGCGTTCAGATAAATCTGCAAAATATTGTCGCCGTCCCAACCGGTGAACATGTGCAGGGTCCAGTTGTAGTGCCGTTCCAGTTGGGCGGTGATTTCCGCGTCGGCGGATTTGGGCAGCGTCAATACCGTGCCGCCGTTGGTCGGCGAAAATTCGCGGCCCAGTTTTTCCTGTAAATACTCGTAACGCAACCGCTCGCGCCACACTTTCTCCGCTTCGGTCAGGTCCTTCGGATACGGCGCGTGGCGGCGGTCGAGGAGGATGCGTTCGTCGGAGTTGAACTGGAACCGGTCCTGTTTGAGCACTTTGTTCACGTAATCCGTGTGCTGCGTGATGCGCTCCAGGAACCGCCCGAAAATTTCATACGCGGGCGTGAGGTCGGACCGGCCGCGGCCGCCGACGGTGAACGTGTTGAGGTTCGTCCGGTAGGGCGCGAACCCGTCAATGTCAGACTGCAGGAAGTTTTCACGGCGCGGGTCGAGCATTTCCAGATAGCCATCGAAAAACTTTTCAGACATGGCCGTGTCAAGCAGCTGTTGGGAATAATGGTTATCTTCCAGCAACCGCGCGGTCCGGTAGGCGATACGCGCGTCATTGGGCCCGGGTGCGAGCCCCGTCGCGGTGGACACGGCGGTTTTTGGGGCCGCGCATCCGGCGGGGATGAACACACAAAGCGCCACCGCAAACGCGATGACAGCGCAACTTTTGATTTTCAAGCAACTCATTGGATTGGCACAGCTTCGACCAAATGTAGCTCAATTTGTTCAGAAAGAAACCTTTTTGCTCGCGATGGGGTTGATTGAGTTGGAAAAGTGAATTGCAATTTTGAACCAAATTCAGACAATGGCCGTCCGAAATAAGAACTATGAAGATCATAATCCGTGCTGTGACCATTTGCTTGAGCGTAGCCGGCTTGGCCGTCTGCGCCGCTCCGTCAAAACCAACCGCAACTGCCGACAAACCAAACGCCGACGCCAGCCAGGCTCCGGTGGGCGCCGGCACAAATGTCCTGGGTAGCGACAAATCGCGCTTAAGCTACGCCATCGGCATGATGTTCGCCAACCGATGGAAGGAGCAGGGAGTGGACGTGGACCCGGATTGGGTCCTGCGCGGGTTGAAGGACGGCCAATCCGGCGGGCCGACGCTGATGAGCCAGCAGGACATGCACAGCCTCATCACCACATTCCAGCAGGGTCTGGCCGACCGGCAGCAGAAAATGCGCGAGGAACTCCTTGTCAGGAACAAAGCCGAGGGCGAGGCCTTTCTCGCCAAAAACAAAACCCAGCCCGGCGTCGTGACTCTGCCGGACGGATTGCAATATAAGGTCATCACCGAGGGCAACGGTGAGATTCCCGGCGCCGACGACACCGTGACGGTGACTGATCGCGGCACATTTGTTGACGGCACGGAATTCGACAATTCGGCCCAGACCGGCAAACCCCTGCAGCTTTCCGTCAGCAGGATCTTTCGCGGCTGGAGCGAGGCGCTCAAGCTCATGAAAACCGGGTCCAAGTGGCAGTTGTTCATCCCGCCCGAACTCGCCTACGGCCAGAATGGCATGTCTCCCCGCATCCCGCCCAATGCCACGCTGATTATGGAAGTCGAACTCCTTGCGGTTCAACATCCCAACCCGCAACCGGCGACCGTGCCGCCTGCTCCCGCCAATCCGCCCCTCACCAGCGACATCATCAAGGTGCCGTCCGCCGAGGAATTGAAAAAGGGCGCGAAAGTCGAAATCATCAAGTCCGAGGACGTTCAGAAGTTCCAGCAGTCGCAGTCGCAGCCGGCAAATTGACCGTGCGCTTTTGAACATTTCGCGTCGCGGCGCTGTCCATTTTCCAGTTTGGACAATTTGGGAATTTGCTTATGAAAAATCTGCCGAAACCGGTGCTCGGGGCTTTTGCCGCGCTGATGGGTGCGGCGATGACGGTGTGTCTGTTTTATTATGCCGCGCGGGCCATGGAGTCTGCCCCGGCGATCAACGTTGATACGACGCCCATCGTCCGCGACGCCAAGGCCGTCACCAGTTTTGCGCCCGTCGTCAAAAAGGCCGCGCCGAGCGTCGTCAACATTTTTTCCACGCACATCATCCATGAGCGGCTGTATCGAAATCCCATGTTCAACGACCCGATTTTCCGTCAGTTCTTCGGCGACCCCTTTGGACAGGATGGCGGCAATCAGCGGGAACGCACGCGCCGGGAACAGAGCCTCGGCTCCGGGATCATCATTTCACCCGACGGATACATTTTGACCGCCAACCACGTTGTGGAAGGCATGGACGAAATCAAGGTGGCCATTCCCGACAGCAAACAAGAATACACCGCCAGGGTGGTTGGCGCCGATCCGCTGACGGATGTGGCTGTGCTGAAAATTGACGCCACCGGTTTGCCCGCCATCACCCTAGGCGACAGTGACCAGTTGGAAGTCGGCGACGTGGTGCTCGCCATCGGCAATCCCTTTCGCGTCGGGCGCAGCGTGACGATGGGTATTGTCAGCGCGCTGGGACGCAACGGCAGCAACATCGGCATGCCTGACCGTGGCTACGCCATTCAGGACTTCATTCAAACCGATGCGGCCATCAACCCGGGAAATTCCGGCGGCGCGCTCGTGGATGCCGAAGGCCGGCTCATCGGCATAAATACCCAGATTAAAAGTAGTTCCTACGGTAACGAAGGCGTCGGTTTCGCCGTCCCAATCAATCTTGCGCGGCACGTCATGGAGCGCTTCATCAGCGGCGGCAGGGTTGCGCGCGGTTACCTCGACATTCACATGCAGGACGTCAATGCTGACCTCGCTCCATTCTTTAACCTCCCCAGCCAGAACGGCGTGCTGGTGGATGATGTCATTCCGGGCACGTCCGCGGACAAGGCCGGCATCAAATCCGGCGATTTCATCACCGAATTCAACGGCAAGGCGGTTGACGACGGGAACAGTTTGCAACTGGCGATTTCCGAATCCGCGCCCAACTCCGATGCGACGGTGAAACTGATTCACAACGGGGCAACCGAGACCCTCACCGTCAAACTGGTGGAGCTGCCAATCGAGGTTTCTCAAAGCAAAAATGACCAGACCGCCCCGGCTTCAACCAAGGCTGACGCGCTCGCCGGCGTGGCCGTGGCTGATTTGGACCGCGACGCGCGACAAGTGCTGCGAACTTCCGACAGTCTTCAAGGCGCGGTCGTTTTATCGGTGAACCAGAATTCCAACTCCGCCGAGGCCGGATTGCGCCGGGGTGATGTCATCGTGGAAATCAACCGCCAGCCGGTGCGCGACGCCATCACCGCCAAAAAGCTATGTGAGCAGGCTAAGGGCAAACGCATTCTCGTCCGGGTCTGGCGGCGCGAAGGTGAGGTTGATGGGACGCGATGGATGACCGTTGACAACACCAGGAGGCAATGAAGAAAGACTGAAGGCTAAGGGCTGAAGTCATTTCGTCCGGCGAATCACTCCGCTTTGGACTTTAGCCTTTAGCTTTTAACCTTTAGCATTGATTGGCAATGCCTGTTCAATACAAAGATTATTACGAAACCCTCGACGTCCCGCGCACCGCGAAGGATGACGAAATCAAAAAGTCCTTCCGCAAGCTCGCCCGCGAATTTCATCCGGACGTCGCCAAGGACAAAAAACGCGCCGAGGAAAAGTTCAAGGAAATCAACGAGGCCTACGAGGTCCTTTCCGACCCCGAAAAGCGGAAGAAATACGACCAGCTCGGCGCCAACTGGAAGTCCGGCGCGGAATTCCGTCCTCCGCCCGGCCAGGGCTTTCGCGGGAGAGGGCAGGGCAGCGAGGATTTTGAATTCCAATTTGGCGGCACGGGCTTCAGCGATTTCTTCGAGCAGATTTTTGGCTCCCGGATGCGCGGCGGTGGATTCGGCGGCCAGCGCGGCTTTCAACAGGAGGAGGAATATGCCGAACGCGGACGCGATATTGAAGGCGACATCATGGTCACGCTGGAGGAAGCCATGCGCGGCTCGATTCGTTCCGTCAGTGTCCGCCGTCCGTCAGGCCGTTCCGTCAAGACCGAGACTTATCAGGTCAAGATCCCGCCCGGAGTCACCGAGGGGCAGAAGCTGCGCGTGGCCGGTCATGGGGAAGCCGGCAGCGGCGGCGGCGAATCCGGCGACCTTTACCTGCGCGTCCGCCTTGCGAAACATCCCGACTTTGACGTGGACGGACACGATTTGATTTACGAGGCGGAACTCGCCCCGTGGGAAGCGGTGCTGGGCACTGAAATTTCCATTCCCGCCCTCGATGGTCGCGTGAACATCAAAATCCCCGCCGGAACCCAGGGTGGCCAGAAACTCCGCGTGCGCGGACGCGGTCTGCCATCCCGTGACAGCGGGCACGGCGACCTGTTCGTCGTCACAAGGATTGTTGTGCCGGCAAAAATCACCGACGCGGAAAAGAAATTGTGGGAACAGCTCAAGCGTGAATCGAAATTCCATCCGCGAATTTGAAGGTAGGGACAGCGCGCCGCGCTGTCCGGACGCCGCAGCGCGGCGTCCCTACCAAAATTTTGAGAACCATCCTCATCACCGGTGTCTTGCGCGGATGGGTCCGCGATAAGTGGAAGCGCAAGGGCAGGGGAGACCATTGAAAAAACTTGCGCTTGAACCGCGATGTGAGACAAATCGGTTATGAACTTCAATTCCTTCTTCAATATCAGCCGGATAGTTCTGTTCGCGGCCATCCCATTGCTTGCCAGCTGGCAAATGACTGCCGCCTCCGAGGCAGATCAACAAAAGCTCGTAGCCGCCAACAACGCTTTCACCTTCGATTTGACGGGGCAGATTGCAAAAGGGCAACCGGACGCCAATCTTTTCATTTCCCCCTTCAGTGTTTCGAGCGCCTTGCAGGTGGTCGAAAACGGTGCGGCGGGCCAGACGAAAGCGGAAATGCAACAGGTTCTTCATACTGCCGATTTGACGTCCGCCCTCGCAAACTCGGCTTTCAAGGACTTGAACCAACAACTTGCCTCGCGCAAGGATGTGATGCTGAATCTTGCGAATGGCATCTGGTTCCAGCAGGGGTTTCATTTGAAGCCCTCATTCGTTGCCGACAATAAAAATTTCTTCGAGGCGGAACTGGCGGCGGTGGACTTTGGCAGTTCCAACTCCGCCAAAACCATCAACAATTGGGCCGACAAACAGACGCAGGGTAAAATCAAAAACGTGGTGCAATATCCCTTTGATCCGGCGACGAGAGTTATTCTGGCCAATGCGATTTATTTCAAGGGCAAATGGTTTACCCCATTTGACAAAAGCCTGACCCAGCCGCGTGATTTCCATTTGCTTTCCGGCGCAGTGAAGCCCGTCCCGATGATGGCGCAGGAAAGAAAATTCAGTTATCAGGAGACATCTGATTTTCAGGCCGTGCGGTTACCCTATTTGGGCTGGTTGGATATGAAGGTCTTTCTGCCCGCCACAAATTCAAGTCCGCAAAAGCTGCTCGACAGTTTTAAGACGGGTGGGAACTGGCAGCACAACATCCAGCCGGGGTTCAATATTCGCGAAGGAACACTCATGCTGCCAAAATTCAGCATGGAATATTCCGTCGGGCTTAACGATCCGTTAAAGGCCCTGGGACTGAAACGCGCTTTTGAAAATGACGCCGACTTTTCTGGCATGGCCGAGGAACCCTTGTTCATCAGTGAAGTTAAACAGAAAAGTTACGTGGACGTGGATGAGCAAGGAACCGAGGCCGCCGCCGTGACAACGGTGGAGATGCATGCGCTCGGAATGGCACCGCTACCTCAGAATGCGTTTCGCATGATTGTGGATCGTCCGTTCCTGTTTGTAATTCTGGACAACACCAGCGATTCCATTTTGTTCATTGGCATCGTGAACGATCCAACCACCGCCAGCGCGAATTAGCCAGCCCGTGACAGCCGTAGCGGCGGCTCGGCAGAGCGCCGTAACCGTCGACAATTAGAGAGTGCGGCTTTCTGCCGAAAGCCGCTACGTTCCTTTCGCAGAGGTCTCGATTTATTTTCCTAGCACCGGGGAATTGCGAATCACGATGCCGCTCACGTTGTCGTCGAGCACCGAAGCCTTCACGCCGTCCGCCACCTGCGCCTTGAAGTTGTCAATCTCCAGTCCGTCCACGTCCGAGCAGATGATGGCCGGGCGGAAATCATTCGTTTTGAAGCTCAAATTGATGTTTGCCAGCTCCAGCCCCTTGACGTGCCGGGCGAATATGCCATAGGCCGGCATGGTGCCTTCGCGGCTCGGATCGGGATAATCATAGGCCAGTTCCCGGGGCATGCGCATGGCGTTGGTCTCGGTGCCGCCGCCATTGCTGACGATGCGGATATTGTCCAGCCGGACGCCTTCGACCGGATGGTCGGGCAATCCAAAAATCTCGATACTGGCCGCCTTGCCAACGTTGTCCGAGATGACATCGGAAATGGAGATATTCCGGCATACGCTGGGCGTTTCGATGACCGGCCCGCGGTTGCGTTTGCCGGTGGTGATGTAAATCGCGTAATCCGGC
>Ga0265338_10011330_pt1 | contig 10316 bp, 10 predicted proteins | sample 42126metaG_FD_193579 | JGI IMG/M metagenome (GOLD analysis project Ga0265338, IMG submission 193579) | Rhizosphere microbial communities from Carex aquatilis grown in University of Washington, Seatle, WA, United States - 4-21-26 metaG | ecosystem: Host-associated > Plants > Roots > Rhizosphere... | reverse complement strand
TTAGACGAAAGGTGCCGCAAGGCACCGGGTTAATGTCAAAACACCGCGGGAAAGTGCTGTTACACTTTCCCGCCCATTTCGCCGACGATGATAACACAAACCAACGAGGGCTTAACTGAGAGTGTCACACTACAGCAGCCAACACCGGGTAGCGCTGGCAGTTCCGGTGAGGCTTCCCAAGCCTGCCACAGATGGTTGCCCATTTGTGAGAGACGTTCGCTTCGCGAATTGTGGACGCGGTTCACGTCCTTTGGTCCCGCGTGCCTGAGCTCTGGACGTTCGGCGCTGCATATATGAAATCTATTTTTCAGCGTAGTGGAACATACGTTAGAACGAGAGACACTTTGAGCTGGTTTCTCGCCGTTGCGGGTTTCGTTGTGGTCGCGATGCTTTTCGAAAGTGTCAAACTTCATCGTGAAGTGGGGCCTCAAGGTGGACATCACGGTGATGTTGCGGGTGGTCTCAGTATGCTCTCCTTTTTTCTTCTCATGACTCCGTTTATTCTTGCCTTTGCAGGTGTTGGCGGGCTGCTCGGCAAATCGACGATGCCGTTCATTGGCGCGATACTAGGGCTGATAGCGTCCATTCCCATGTCCATTGTGCTTGGCATCATTAGCTCACTCCTTTTATATATTTCTCCATTTCTCGCCATACCATTTCCTTTTGTGGTTGGAAGCGCTCTTGTCGTCATGGGCTTCCTCAGAAAAACAAAGAAAACGACCAAGACATGCTCGGACACACCGTGAACCAAGCACCCGGAGATTATCCATCATGACGAAAGAGCCGAACAAGGTCGGTGCAGCCAACGCCGGACAGCCGTCGCAGTTCCGCTTTTGCGGTCCATATCATCAACCTGGCGTGGCTGACCTCGCCCGTTGATTGCTTCGCGCATGACCACCCAGCAACATAAGATTGAGAAGCCAGTCTGGACTGAGGCTGATTTCGAGCAAATGGGTTGGCACGACGTTCACGTTCACGCCGTTGCGTTTCGTCCTGAGACCTTTGAGTTATGGCTGGACATAGACTACATCTTTAGTTGGGTTGATCCCCAGGGTAGCGAGACGCATTACAGCTTTTGGGTGGCACCGGCGACATTGGTATTTGAGAATGTTTACAATCTGAAGTTCGACATCGAGTCCCCTGACGGGGATATGTCGCTTCAGGGCATTGAGCGTAGCGCCGCGTCCACCCCACGTAACGCAGTGACGAAGCATACGGAGTGGCGTTGGCAATTGGATTTCAACGAGGGTCAGATGACCTTGCGTTCGGTCGGCTATTCACAGTTCACCCGGCGTCCTCCTGTTTTGGTGCGTGCTCAGCAGCTTACACTTGAGCAGCGAGGAGGGGTTTCATTTGACAGGGACTATGCAGGCTAATGCGCCGCAGCCAACCGCCGCTGGCGCGGTCAGTTCCGCTGTCGCGGTTCACGTCGCGAATCGGCGGCAGCTCGGCTTTTTTCGTTGGACCAATGACGGTGATTGATCATGTCACTCTTTGATGTTCTCTTCATCGCACTCTATGGCGCGTGTGGCCTTGTCTCGGCTCGTTATCTGGGGAGCAGGTATGGAGCTTTCTACGGGCTCGCAGGATTCATCGGCGGTTTTGCACTTGCGATGGTCGCGACGAGAGGCATTCTTCGGATTTGTTGCAGTCGTGGCAGGCGAGGCAACAGGTCGGAGTCCGTCAGAGGCAATGATTCAAGCGGGCAAGTGTGATGCGAGAGACAAACAGATGATTTCAGAGTCCAACAAGCCGGATGCAGTGATTTATGTGCGTGCCGACAATTTCTGCCCACGTTTGAAGAACTCGGTTGCCCCGGCGGTTTGCGCGCCGCGAATCTGGCGGAGTCCGGTCTGGATGTAGCTCAGCAAAGCGACCCACACCACAAAGCCGAGCGCGATGCTTTTCAAGTGAAGTGGCAGATTCAGCGGGGAATCCCAAACCATGTGCATGGCCACAGCTAAACCGAAGACTCGCAAGAAGCGTGCGTCGCCCAGCATTCGCCATTCAAATTTTTGATCTCCCCGTACGCGCCACAGTGCGCCGCCGACGAGGGCAGTCCACAAGACGTGCCCGCCGCAAATCGCCAGTACGCCGCGTGTCGTTATCACCTCAAGCCCGTAACGATACGCATAACCCGCAGACTCGAACCCCGCGAAACCTGCGCCGACGGCGGCACCAAACAACATGCCGTTAAGAATCCAACGGTATTTCAACTTATTCAAAACGAGTAATAGGGCGGCGGCCTTGCCGGTTTCTTCCACCAGCCCGACCCCGAGCGCCCCGAACCAGTTATCGGTCCCGCCCAGCTTGGTCCATTGATAAAGAAAGAGGGAAAGGATCAGTGATAAAATGCCGCCCAGAAGGGCCAGTTTCAGGACCTGATAGAGTGGCACATTGCGCAAAACGTTGATTTCGAAAAACAGAATCAGCAACGTCGTGGGCATCACGAAGGAGCCCATAACCAACAGGCCGGGCAGAAGATTGTCATTCTTAAACTGGTCATAGGCAAAGACGAATCCCCAATACACGAAAACGGCCAGAATGAACGTCTTGAAGAAAAACCAGGGTTTGGGCCAACTCGGATCGACCTCCGCAAGTTTGGGCGTGTTGCACGGTGTGCCGACCGCGAAATAGGTCTCCATGTCTTCATCCGTGCGCTTGCGCCAGATTTCGGAAAACATTTCGGAGATTTTGAATCCTTCGATTTTCTCACCGCCAGCCACTTCGCTGATCCGATCTCCCAGACCGCCGATGAACGAATAGAAATCCCCCATGGCCCCCGCGGCGCCGCCTTGAATTTGCCAGAGCGAACGTCCAATGCGCAGTTGTTGTCCCGCGATGATATTTCCTTTTGAAATTCGCTGCCCGTCGATAAACGTAACGCAGTCCGGGGAAGTGTTGAAAGTTAATTTCTCGCCCTCGAATTGAAGCGTCAGATGTTGTTGGCCAACGTCCGGATCGTCGCTCGCGATTTCGCATGTGCTCGCGCGCCCGATGGTGGCCGGCTGTTCCGACACCGAGACCCGTTTGCCGGAGTCGGGGCCTTGAATACAAAGCAAGAGCACGGATTTTGGCCTGCCATCGGGGGTCATGCCGCGATTTTGCAGCAACATTTTTTGGCCGTCAAGATCGGTGAATACGGAGTTGAAGCCGGCCCTTCTTCGCTTCCGCCGTCGCCGAGGCTATGGCGGACAGGATGGCGGGACAGTCGCCGCGCTGGCGTGAAAGTGATGGGTTGACGGGTTTGAGACCCGGGTAGCCTTTTCTAAATCGGGCAACCCCGGCTGATTTCCTCGATACCTTTGGTGTCGTTAGGTTAGAATGGCGCGCGAGGCCGTAAATTTCTTCTCCGGCTGTTATTGCGGAACGGCGTGAGTGGTTGAGGGGGCCAATGGTTTACCCGTGCCGTCATTTCCAGATGCGGTTGTCGGCTTCCTCGGCTGGGGCGTTTTGCCCCGAATCCGATTCAATAGCGGCAGCGAGAAGTAGCGATAGACAATGACCGATAAACCGAAGCTAAGCACCAATGGCAAGATGGTTTTAGCGGTGTAAAGAATCAGATTGCCTCCCGTCTTGCCAAACAGATCGCGAAAACCAATCACGATAGGCTCGTGGAACAAGAACCACTCGTAACTGACAAGGCCTATAAAACCAAGCCATGAATTCGACAGAACGCGTGATCCTATGCACGTGGGGTCAAATATAAAAAAAAGTATCAGAAACGCGGCGGCACCCGGTAAAAATTGAAAAACCTCGCTGTTCCACCTGCTTGATTGATCTCCATCGCCGAATAACGGCACCCACAAAGCATACAGGGCCATAGTTGCCACTAGCAATACCAGCCCGGCGTACCCCAGCAAGCTCAGGTTGCGAAGTTGATCGCGCATGGCCGACAAAGAGACAAATAGTCCGGAAAACAAAACGCCCCACGCAAACAAATCGAGCTGACAGGGAAAACGATGCATCAGGAACCAGATTGAATTTCTGTATTCATGCGACGGCCAGGTGAACTGGCGTACCGCGAGCGGGGCCATAAAAAGAATCAAGAACAGGCAGGCGGTCGCATACCGCACTTTGAACCCTCGGGTGACCCAAAATACTAGTGGTAGGAGAATATAGAAATGGGCCTCGACGATCAGGCTCCAATACGCGGCTTTAAAATCAATAGCCTCGGGAACGAAGTTGGGCAAACCGAGAGCCCACTGCCAGGCGGCGTGGAGGTAAGCCGGATTGCGAAAGCGCAGAAAATAATAGGTCGCAAAAATCACTATCGACAAATAAAACGGAGGGACAATTTTCCCTACTCTCCTGCGTACGTAACCGGGTGTATACCAGGACCGCACATCGGTGGCTCGCCGGCGAAAAAACGGATAGGAAATTAAAAAACCGGACAGCACAAAAAAGAGCGGGACACCCATCCAACCCGCTCCATTCAAGCCGCCAACAATGCGTGACGCCAAGCCTGCTGCCGGATTGGTGTAAATACCGTGATAGAAGACCACCATTAGAATCGCGATCCCGCGAACGCCATTCAGAACGTCAAAATGTTTCCCGGTACTGCTTTGGATTTCCCACGATTTCACCGAATCTGTGTTCATCAATTGAACGGTATAGGTAACGGGGAACGCGGCAATGAAACAAGCACTTTGCTTAAGTGCCTCAAGAGAGTTATTTCAAACGTATCCCACAGCGTCGCAAATCGGTGCAAAGTTAGGCTTTCCCCTTGTACTTTGAAAGCAGTCCTCGAATGCAATACGGCTGCAGACCCGGGCTTTCAGTCCGAGATGCGGTTGGAACGCGGACAATCCTGTCCGCAGCAACCTGAACGACCAATTAGTGCGAATTCTTTTTATCGTTGCCCGCGGGCGCGTACATCCAATAAACCGCGACGGTGTGAATGCAGGCGAACGTAATGTCGAGGCCAGTTCACATTGCCGCCAACTGCGTCGTTCCGGAAAAGACGGTATCAGGTGTAGGGCAATTCTTCGGAGAAGCCTTGTTGGCGGAGGGCTTCGAATAAAACCAGGGCGACGCAGTTGGAGAGGTTTAACGACCGCGCGTTCGGATTGAACATGGGGATGCGCAGCCAACGCTCGCGGTTTTCGTCCAGCAATTGTTTGGGTAATCCCGCGGTTTCGCGGCCGAAGACGAGGTAATCGTCAGGCAGAAATTCGGCGTCGGAGTAAAGCTTCGGGCCATTGGACTCCACGAACCAAAGGCGGGCGGGCGCGGGAAGGCTTTGCGTGAAGGCGGACCAGTTTCTCCATCGATGCCACTCAACCTGCTGCCAGTAATCCATCCCGGCGCGTTTGAGTTGCGAATCGTCGAGTTTGAAGCCGAAGGGCTCGATCAGATGAAGCGTCGTGCGCGTGGCGGCGCAGAGGCGGGCGATGTTGCCGGTGTTCGGCGGAATTTCGGGTTCAACGAGGACGATGTGCATATCTTAAATTCCGAATGACGAATGGAATTGTGCGGCTCGCGGGCACGCTTGCCCTACCGGCTGCAATAGTTGAAAGGACCCATTGCACTTAATCACCATTCGTTATTCGTCATTTGTAAAAAACCTTCCACAACACCAAACCTTTCGCCGGCGCGGTCATGCCGGCGGCGCGGCGGTCTTTTAGCGCAAGCATGGACTTGATTTCGCCAGCGGGGAATTTTCCGAGGCCGACCTGCACGATGGTCCCGGCGATGCCGCGACACATTTTGTAGAGGAAACCATCGCCTTCGATGATGAAGGTGAGCAAGGGCCCATTTTTTTTGAAATCGCAACGCGTCAAGGTGCGGACGGTGGATTCCATTTCGTAATTTCGATTGGCGGCGAAGGATTTGAAATCGTGTTGGCCGACAAATAACGCCGCGGCGGCGCGCATAGCCTTCAAGTCGAGTGCGCGCGGAACGTGCCAGGCGGTGCCGCGAATCAACGGGTTCATCGCGGTGTGGTTCCAGACGAAATAGCGATATTGCTTTCCTTTGGCGCCGAAGCGGGCGTGAAATTTTTCCGGCGCGCGCGTCGCGGAGAGCACGCGAATATCTTCCGGCAGCCAGTGGTTGAGTGCGAGGGTGAGCTTGCGGGCGGTCATCTTGTACTGGCCGGCGGGCACTTCGAAATGCGCGACCATGCCGAGGGCGTGGACGCCGGTGTCGGTGCGGCTCGAACTATGCAAACGCGGTTTGGCGGGAAATAGTTTTGCCAGAGCGTGCTCGACTTTTTCCTGCACACCCGTGCCGGTTTTTTGCACCTGCCAGCCTTCGTAGGCGGTGCCGTCGTAGGCGATGACGAGTCTAAATTTCACACGTTTCAACCGCGGATGAACACAGATAAACACGGATCGGAACAGCTTATTCTTGCGTCCGGCATACCCGCCGGACTGAGGCGCTCAACATTTTTGAAAGTCGCATCATCCCGAATGTCTTTCACCGGTGGTTGTCGGTGTTGGTGATTTTCTTTCGAAAACGCGGATGAGACTTTCCGGCGATTTATTGTTTGATGCTAATTGAACTGGTCTGCAAATTCCACAGGTAACTTGTAGCCGAGGCGTTGTGAGCGGCCTTAGGTTGTAAAATGCTACGATGTCATCGAAGGCCGTCAGTTTGGCATCGGCGAGTAGGCCAGCCATGTGGAAATTTTTGTAATGTTGAACGGATTTGGAAGATAATTTTTCCGACGAGTTGATTTGAGTCTGGCCCAACGCCAAGATGAAAAGCTTGTGATCAACACCACCAACTCGGAGCAAGCGCGCTATCGAGCGCCAAAAAACACAATATGAAACACCACGACCAACAGTCCGAGTCTCATCTAAATTTTTGGGCTTCTTCTTTGGACATCATCGGTGCGTCGCAAAACATATTTCCCAACTTTTCACGGATCGCTTCGAGTCTTATAATGTCCACGGCGGGGGGTGTGGCTTGCTTTTCCTGATCTATGAGCATTACGAGCAAGAGTATATCTCCTCGGTTTAGGACGTAGTTTTTGTCAGCGCTCTTATCATCATTTTGCAGACGATCCGCCAGATACGTTCTTGCGGTCTCATAATGCTTGCGTTGTGCGTCGTTTATCATGTATGTGGCCACCGATCCAAAGCTAAGAAGCAAATACCCTATAAAATATTTCTTATACCTAATTGTCGTGAGAATTTCAAGTGCGACAAAAGTTTAAAAGCACACTATTGAGAATCCTATGGCGGCGCAAGGTTTTTGAAAATTGCTTTGAAAGGACTTCCCCCCAATGCGATTCGATACTCCCGCCAAAACGATGTCGGAGCGCCCTCCCGAAAAGCTTGACATAATTTCATCTTAATTCAGCGCATTGTTAAATTAGTAACTAAGAGTTTCTGGTTTAGATCCGCTTTGCGATCGGCCAATTAGGAAATGGCCTCGCAGACAAGACGAAGCATAACTCCCACCTGATGCATCCCTAAAACCCAAGACCATCGAGAATTGCTGTGCTTCCACCTGCCCCGCTTGACTCGCGCCCGAACGCCCATAAACTCTGGGCATGTCAACTTTTGTAGTCACCCATCCGGGCTGCGCCTTTGTCGCGTTTGAATCATGAAAAAAGGCCCTTCCGTTTTGGTCATATTCCTGACCGTCTTCATCGACCTGATCGGCTTCGGCATCGTCGTGCCCCTGATCGCGCTCTACAGCAAAAGTTTCGGCGCGAGCGGCTGGCTCATCGGCGTCATCGGCGCCTCGTTTTCCGCCGCGCAATTCGTTTTCGCCCCCATCTGGGGCCGCATGTCCGATCGCATGGGGCGCCGTCCAATCCTGCTCATGAGCACTGCGGGCGCGGCCCTTTCGTACGTCCTTTTCGCGATCGCCTCCAGTCTTTCGAACAGCACCGTGGCACTCGCCGTCCTGCTCATCTCACGAAGCTTCGCCGGCGCCTGCGGCGGCAATATCACCGTGGCGCAGGCCTACATTGCCGATATCACCCCCCCGGAAAATCGGTCGAAACGCATGGGCCTCATCGGCATGGCGTTCGGCTTGGGCTTTATTTGCGGGCCAATTATCGGCGGGCTTGGGCTCAAATATCTCGGCCACTCCGGCCCCGGCTGGCTCGCGGCCGGCATTTGCGCGGGAAATTTCCTGCTCGCGTTGTTCATTCTCGCCGAAAGCCGCACGCCCTCCTCCGAACACGCCAAGGAACGTCCGCACTTTCAGCAATGGGGCCACACCCTGGCCCAACCGAAAATCGGCCTGCTCGTTTTGATCTTTTTCCTCGCGACCTTCGCCTTCAGTTGTTTTGAAATCACCTTGCCCCTGTTGATCAATGACAATTTCCATCTCGGCATTTCCAACATCGATGAAATCCGCGGCGCCACCACCATTGTTTCGCTGTTCGTGTTTTGCGGATTCATCGGCGCCTTCGTGCAAGGCGGCGCCACGGGCCGGCTCGTGAAAAAATTGGGGGAACCAAAACTCATCGCTTTGAGCCTCGTGATGACCGGGGTCAGCCTCGCGTTGCTGCCGCTGATAAAAGGCGACGGCCAACTTTTGTGGAGTCACCTGTTTCGCTCGGATGGAGGACCCTGGATGAAGATGCTGGTCGTCCTTGCGCTGCTGTCCATCGGCTCCAGCCTTACGCGACCGCCGGTGTTTGGGTTGCTGTCCAACTTCACGACCGAACATGAACAAGGCGCCACCATCGGCATCGCGCAAAGCGCCGGCAGTCTCGCGCGCATTCTCGGCCCGCTCTTCGCCGCGACGCTCTATTACACCATTCCCGCGCTGCCCTATATGATTTGCGGGGCGATTTCAATTGTGGCCGGGCTCATTGCCGTGGCCTATCTGCCCGGACGTACCGCCGTTAACACGACCAACGCTCCGACGATTCCTGCTTAAGCCCGTCGGCCCTCGCGGCCGTCTTGAGCAATCGCGGTTGCGCTTCGCGCAGCATCTTCCGCAATCGTTTGGGCAATCTACCGATCAATTTTTGAAGCTGCGGCATCTGCTTCGCCGCGGCCGCCAGCAATTCCACCATGCTTAACGCATCCGCCAGGCTGACGAACTCCGCTCGGATGCGCTGGCCTTCCGCGCAATTGTGGTAATTGCCCAAAGCGACGCACACCGCCGCGGTTTGAAAACCGAATTCCTGGTACGCCGTCGCTTCGCACGTGCCGCCGCTCATCAACGCGCGCTGAAATTGGAAATGCTTCTTCTGCGCCTTCAAACTCGCCGCCACTTCCCCGAGAAAACGCATCGCCTCCGAATTGAAAATCGACGTTCGATCTCCCACGCGCAAGATCACCCCCTGCTCCATCTTCACGCCCGGCAATTCGCGGCTCGTTTCCAGCGAGACAACCAGGGAGTCTTTTGGCAAAACGCCGCCGGCCACGACCGCCATTGCGCCCAGAAAACCAATCTCCTCCGCGCGCGCCATCACGCCGATGACATTCACCCGCGCGCGACTCCGCCTGAGGTCAATGAGCGTTGCGAGAATGGACGCCACGCCAATAAGGTCATCGCAGGCGCGTCCGTGAATTCGACCATTGCGCACGTTGAAATCTTCCAGTTCCCACACTGCAAATTCCGCCGGACCTTTCAACGACAGCTTTCCCTGAAGCTCAAACTCCTTGGCCTTGCCGGAGCGACGGCCAAGTTTCGCGGCCACACTGCCCGGCATCAGCCGCACCGGCACGCCCGACCGGAAGTAATCATCCGGCACACCGCCCAAAAAACGGGCAAGCCACTTTTTCGGAGAAAGCTGGCGGATAATTTCTAAACCTGGATGATCCAGGTGCGCCGCCAGCACAAATGGACGCGCCTGGCGAGCCGTGCGCAGCCGGACAATCACGTTTCCGAACTTATCGCGCTCAAACTCAAGGCCGTTTTCCGCGCAAATCGTTTCCACCTCCGTGCGCACGGCGTGTTCATGAAACGGCACCGCGGGATGGCGCATCAATCGTCCCGCCAATTTGGAAAATTCAGAAGCTGTCATATCACAACGGCACGACGCGGGTGTCCTTTTATCTCAAAAACATCTCCGCCGCGGAATCCGCGAAACGCAATCCCTGCCGCGTCAGTTGAAACCGTTCCGGCGCGATTCTTCCCCAGCCGCGTTCCGACAATTGCTTCATCTCGTCCGCCCATTCACGGCGCAAATCATGACCCGTAGTGCGCTCGAAATCCTCAAACGGCCACCCCGTCACCATCCGCAAACCAAACGCCGCAGTCTCGCCGGCGCGCGATAGCGGCCCTAATTCCTCCCGCGACTCAATCGCCCGTCTGCCCTTTTCCAATTGCTCGCAGTAAAGCTGTGTATTCGACCAGTTCTTCGTTCGCACACCCCGCACATAACCCGTCGCGCTCGG
>Ga0265338_10011329_pt1 | contig 10317 bp, 7 predicted proteins | sample 42126metaG_FD_193579 | JGI IMG/M metagenome (GOLD analysis project Ga0265338, IMG submission 193579) | Rhizosphere microbial communities from Carex aquatilis grown in University of Washington, Seatle, WA, United States - 4-21-26 metaG | ecosystem: Host-associated > Plants > Roots > Rhizosphere >... | reverse complement strand
ATCGGCGCCGGATCGCCGGGCGGTCCGACGATCATGCCGAAGCCCAGACGGAAGGTGAGCAGGTCCCTGAGCGTGATCGGCCGGTTGGCCGGCACGGTCTCGTCCAGCGGGCCCCTGATGTCCTTCAGCACCTGGCGGTTCGCCAGCTCGGGCAGCAGCCGGTCGACCGGCTCGTCGAGCCTGAGCTTGCCCTCCTCGACCAGGATCATGGCCGCCGCCGCGGTGATCGGTTTGGACATGGAGGCGATGCGGAAGATGGAGTCGCGCTCCAGCTTGCCCGGCTTGTCCTTGTCCTTGAGCCCCGTGACGTCCACCACGGTCTCGCCCTTGCGGTGCACCAGGGTGATGGCGCCGGCCACCTCGCCGGCCTCCACCGCCTGCCTGGCCCTTTCGTGCAGCCGCTTCATCCGGCTGTTGGACAGGCCGCTCTTGGACATGGATTCCACCCTGTTTTCTTAGATGATCTGGCGTTCCAGCACGCCCGCCGAGGGGGTGCGGGTCAAGTCCTGGGGCGTGTCGACGTCGTAGAGCACGCCCTCGTCCGAGGTCTCGATCAGCTCCAGCCGGTCGCCCAGGCCGGCCAGCACCCTGGCCGCGCCACGGTCCCCTTCCAGCTTCAGCAGCTCGCCGAACAGGGCGCTGGAGATGGCCACCGGATGCCCCCGCTCGCCCTGGCGGCTGGGCGCGGCCGCTGGGGCGCCCCGGGCCAGGGCGTCGACCAGGGGCTGCAGCACGCCGGCCGGCACGCCGGGCATGTCGCCCAGGAACAGCAGCATCCCCCGGGCGCCCTCGGGCAAGGCGCCGATCCCCTGTTTCAGCGAGGCCGAGAGCCCCTGGGAATGGTCGGCGGCATGGACCAGCTGCAGTCGCGATCGGTCCGGCCGGGTCTCGGCGAAGGCGCGAGCGCAGGCCCCGACCTGATCGGCATGGGCCCCTGTCACCACCACCACGGTCTCGGCCGGCGCGGCGAAGGCGGCGGCGAGGGCGCCGTGCAGCACCGGAGCGCCGCGCCAGGGCTCGAGCAGCTTGGCCCCGCCGTAGCGCGCGCCCTGCCCGGCCGCGAGCACCACGGCATGCAGGCCCGCGCCCGAGTGGGGGGCCGGCCAGCCCCGCGTCTCCTCCGCGCTCCTCAGCGCCTGGACCACCTCGGCGATCACCGACACGGCGATCTCCCAGGGCGACTTGCCTGCCAGCGGCAGGCCGATCGGGGCGTGCAGCCGGCCGATCTCGGTCTCGCTCAGCCCCAGCGCCTTCAGCCGGGCCAGCCGTTCGGCCAGGCTCCGCTTGGACCCCAGAACCCCGACATAGCCGGCGTCGGAGCGCAGCGCCGCCGCCAGCGCCTCCTCGTCCAGGTCCATGTCATGGGTGGCCGCGGCCACGCAGGTGAACGGATCGAGCCCGGTCTCAGCGAGGGCCGCGGCGGGCGAGCTTCTGAGATAGCGAACCCCACTCAGGGGTGGGGCGGCGCGCGGCCCCTTGGGGCGCGCCAGGGTGGTGTCGAAACTCATCTGGGCCGCCAGCGAGGCCATGGCCAGGGCGGGCGGGTCCGCGCCCAGCACCACCAGCCTGGCCTTGGGATCGAAGCGGCGGAACATGGCGAAGGGCGCGATCTGGATCCCGCAGAGGCCGCCCTTGGCCGCCAGCCGCACGGCGGCCTCGAGTTCGGGCGGCAGGCCCGCGGCGTCTTCGCCAGGCGCCAAGCAGTGGTGGACGCGGCCGTCGGTGACCCAGAGCGCCGGGAGGCGCGCCTCGCCCAGCTCCAGCAGGCGGCGGGCCGCTGGATCGCCGGCCGGGATGCGCTCAACCAGGGCTTCGATGCGGCCGCCGCAGGGCAGGCGCACGTCCGCAGGGCCGCCGCGGCCGTAGACCAGACGGCGAGGTTCGCCATCCTGCATCACCTGTTCGGCGTGCAGCGCCACGTCCGCCTCCACGCAGCCGCCGGAGAGATAGCCGGTGACCTCGTCCTCGCCGAACAGCATCTGGGCACCCAGGCCGCGGGGAGATCCGCCGTCGGCGGCGATCAGGGTGACCAGCACGGCCGGCCGGCCGGCTTCGATCAGCGCCTTCAGGGTGGGGCGGACATCGTCCTGGAGGCCGAACTCAGGCCAGTCGATGTCCTGCAGCTTCACGCCGGGCTCCGGCTCACTTCGCCGCCGGCGACAGCGTCTTCAGATAGGCGATGACGTCGTCGCGCTGCTGCGGATCGGAGAGGTTGGCGCTCATGGCCGTGCCGGGAACCGCCTTGGAAGGATCCGACAGGAAGGTCGCGAGGCTCGCGTCGTTCCACACGATCCCGGATTTCTTCATGGCGTCCGAATACATGAAGTCGGCGGTCCCGGCCTTGCGGCCATACACCCCCGACAACGGCGGCGCGGAGAACCCGGGACCGGTCAGCACATGGCAGCCCGAGCACTGGTCCTGGAAGACGTCCTGACCCTTCTTCGGGTCGCCCTGCGCCAGGGCGTTGGTGGCGCTCAGCGCAATGGCCAAGACCAGAGCCACCTGCCCGATCAGTCCGGCGGACCTGCCTCCCGCCGCCCGCGGCGGGGAAGAAAGCTGCACGAGCGCGGTGGGGGTGCGGATCATGTTCAGGCCTTGAGCAGGGATGTGTCGACAGGCAGCGAGCGGACGCGCTTGCCGGTGGCGGCGAAGATGGCGTTGGTCATCGCCGGGATCGCCGGCGGCAGGGCGGGCTCGCCCAGGCCCGTGGGCGGAAAGTCCGTGATCTTCCAATGCACCTCGACGATCGGCGCCTCGTTCATGCGGATCAGCTGGTAGTTGTTGAAATTGGTCTGCACCACCTTGCCCCCCTCGATGGTGATCCCCTGGTGCAGAGCCGCGCCGATGCCGTCGATGCAGGCGCCCACCACCTGGTTTTCGGCTCCCGATGGATTGATGATCTGGCGCCCGGCGTCGGCGACGATCCAGACCTTCAGCGGGTGCACCGTCCCATCCGGATCGACGCGGACCTTGGCGACCTCGGCGAAGTACCCCAGGTGGCTGTAGTAGCAGGCGAAGCCCATGCCGGTGCGGGGGGGCAGCTGGTCCCTTTGGCTCCAGCCGGACTTGTCGGCCACAAGCTCGACCACCCCGCGCATGCGACCGGTGTGGAACTGGGGCTGGGGCCCGAAGGGACTGGGTCCCGCCGGGGCCTTAAGTTCGCGCGGCTCGCCGAACAGGGCGAGCTGGAACTCGATCGGATCCTTGCCGGCGGCATGGGCCAGTTCGTCGAAGAAGGACTGATAGACAAAGGCCAGGGCATTGGAGCCGGGGGCCCGGAGCGGTCCGGTGGGCACGCCGAGCGGGATCATCGAGCTCTCGTAGAGCAGGTTGTCCAGCACCCGGGCCGGAAACTCCGCAGCGCCCATGTCGCCGCTCGAGGTCACCTGGCCGTTCTTGCCAAAGGTGACGAAATGGTCGTGCAGGGCGGTCAGCTTGCCGGCGCCATCCAGGCCGCCCCGGAAATAGTGGAAACCCGCCGGCCGGTAGGCGACGTCGTGCTGGACGTCGTCGGTGCGGTCCCAGACCAGCTTGACCGGCTTGCCCACCTGCTTGGCGATCCACACCGCCTCGACCATGAAGTCGCTGGACAGCCTGCGGCCGAAGCCGCCGCCTGAACGGGTGATGTGGATGACGATCTCGGGCGTGCCGGGCTCGGGCTTGGGCGGAGGGCCGCTGGGCGGCGGGCCGAACGGACCGGGGCTCGGCGGCAGCTTGATGCCCAGCGTCTGGGCCACCAGTTGGCGCCCGGCGTCCGGGTTCTGGGTGGGCGCCCAGATCTCGATCTTCGACGGCGTCACCTCGGCGGTGCAGTTCATCGGCTCCATCGGCACGTGGGCCAGGAACGGATAGGCATAGGCCGCCTCGACCACCTTGGCCGAGTTCGCCAGCGCGGCCTTGACGTCGCCGTCGCTGCGGATCACCTGCTGGGCGGGCTGTTTGGAAAGCGCCTCGGCCTGGGCCGCGAAGCCGGCGCTGGACTGCTGGGCGGTAGGGTGGTCGGCCCAGACCACCTTGAGCGCGCGGCGGGCCTTCTGGGCCTGCCACCAGCTGTCGGCGACGATGGCGATCCCGGGATTGAGCGCCGTCAGGTCGCCGGAGCCCTCGACCACGAAGGCGTGGCGCACGCCCGGCAGCCTGGCGATCTCGTCGAGATTGGCGCTGGAGACCTTGGCCCCGAACACCGGCGCCTTGGTGAAGGTGGCATAGAGCATCCCCGGCCGCTCGACATCGATGCCGTAGAGTGGATGGCCGGTGACGATCAGCGGATTGTCCACGCCGGGCGTGGCCTTGCCGATGATCCGGTAGTCCTTGGGGTCCTTCAGGGCGACCTTGCCGAGATCCGGCGGCGGCAGGGTGCAGGCCGCGGCGGCCAGGGCGCCGTAGTCGAGCGTGCGGCCCGTGGGCATGTGCTGGACCAGACCTGCCTCTGTGGCGCAATCGCCGGCCTTGCAGTTCCAGTGCTGGGCCGCCGCCGCGATCAGCATCTGCCGCGCAGCCGCGCCGGTGCGGCGCTGGGGATCGTAGTTCATCGGGGTGGCGAAGCTGCCGCCCGCGAACTGGGCTCCGTATCTGCTCGGATCGGAATCGGCCTGTTCGATGCGGACGTCCTTCCAGTCGACGTCCAGCTCCTCGGCGATCAGCATCGGCAGCATGGTCTTGATGCCCTGACCAATCTCGGGGTTCTTGGCCATGATGGTGACCACCCCATCCGGCGCGATCCGGATGAAGGCGTTCAACTCGGGCAGGTTGGTCTGTTCGGGGGCGAGCCAGGTGGAGGCGGCCTCGGCGGCCACGGGTACGGTCAGGGCCAGCATCATGCCGCCGCCGGCGATGGCGCTGACCTTCAGGAAGGCGCGGCGCGAGGCGTCGTGAGGCTGGTCGTCGAGCAGGGGGCGATGGACCTTGTGCAGCATGATCAGGCCCTCGTGTCCGCGGTGGGCAGGCCGGCGGCCTGCTTGATGGCGGCGCGGATGCGCGAATAGGTGGCGCAGCGGCAGGCGTTGCCGCGCATGGCGGCGTCGATGTCGGCGTCGGTGGGCTGGGGCGTGCGGGTCAGGAGCGCCGTGGCCGACATGATCTGGCCGGCCTGGCAGTAGCCGCACTGGGGCACGTCGATCTCCATCCAGGCCGCCTGCACCTTGGCGCCGACCGGATGGGCCGCCATGCCCTCGATAGTGGTCACCTCGCTGGATCCCACCGCCGAGACCGGCGTCTGGCAGGAGCGCACCGCCTGGCCGTTGATGTGCACCGTGCAGGCCCCGCACTGGGCGATGCCGCAACCGAACTTGGTGCCCTTCATGTCCAGCGCGTCGCGCAGGACCCAGAGGAGCGGCGTGTCGGCGTCGACGTCCGCCGTCCTGGACTTGCCGTTGACCGTGATCGTGTACGCCATCTCAGCCGCCTGGATGCATTTGGAGTTGCCCTGAATCTAGAGCGCCGGCCCCCGCGAGGCCAGTGAATTGATGGCGTCGAGCCGCCCGGACCCTCAGGGTCCCATACGAAGACCCCATCATCCCGGACCGAGCGCCCGCGGAGCGCGTGGGTCCGGGATGACGGGCCTGTCGAACTGATGATGCGATCAGAACGACCGATGCAGGGTGACCAGCCACTGGCGCGGCGGGGCGATGTTGCCCTGCTCGCGGCCCAGCGAAGCCACCGCCAGCCCCAGCTTGCCGTAGAAGTAGACCTTGTTGGTCAGGTTGGAGACCGACAGGGCCAGCGACCACCTGTTGTCCGGCAGGTCCCAGGTGAGCCGGCCATTCAGGGTGGTGTACCCCGGCTGGTAGTCCAGCCCGCCGGCCACGCCCGAGGCCGCGGTCGAGAGCAATTCGGCCTTGTTGGGATTGACCACGTCGCCGTCGGGGCAGGCCGCGCCTGGCGTGACGGCCACCGAGCAGGTGGCGGCGATCGGGATGTAATAGACCCGCGAGATCACCTGGGCGTCCAGGCGCGGGGTGAAGGCGCCCAGGCGCCCTGCCTCGATGCGGTATTGGGCGCCGGCCGAGAAGGTCCACTTGGGCGCGCGGGTCTGCGGACACAGAGAGCCGTCCGAGAAGTGGGTGCAGATCAGGGTGGTGCGGGACTGCTCGTCGTCCTTCAGCCGGTAGTGCAGATAGCCCAGCGATGAGTCGATCTGCAGGTTGGGGATCGGGCGGGCGGCCAGCTCGACCTCGAAGCCCTCGTTGATCGAATTGCCGGCGTTCAGCTCGTGGAACCAGGTGGCGCCGGAGGAGTCGACGTCGGTCTTGTAGTTCTGCTGGCCGTCGTCGAGCATGTAGAAGACGTCGGCGTTCAGACGCACGCGGTGCTCCAGCCACTCGCTCTTGAAGCCGATCTCGTAGCTCCTGACGTCCTCCGGCCCGAACGGGACCGGCTGCAGGGCGTTGGCCGGACGCGGGCTGAAGCCGCCGCCCCGGAAGCCGGTCGAGTACAGGGCGTAACCCATGAAGTCCGGATTCAGCTGGTAGGACAGCTCCACCATGGGATTCACACGGGTGGCGTGCACGTCCACCGGCTCGGAGAAGTCGCCGACGGTGGTGTAGCGGTTGGTGACGCCGACGATCGCGTGCTTGGTGTCGTTGGTGTAGCGGACCCCCGCCGTCAGGTTCAGCTGGTCGGTGAGGTGATAGACCCCGTGGGCGAAGAAGGCGTAGTCGGTCGTGGTCTGACGATCGTTCAGGTCGTGGTCGTAGAGGCCGAAATCGCCGATGCCGATGCCGGTGAAGGATCCGGGCGGCAGGGCCGGCAGGTTGGGCGGCACGGGCAGCAGCGAGTCGAACCCCGTGTTCTGGTCGAAGGCTCCGTAATAGAAGGCGCCGAAGGTGTAATCGAGCCGCTGCAGCGTGCCGATCAGCTGCCACTCTTCCGTGAACTGATGGTGGCGGGTGTCGTCGAAGGTCTCGCTGTTGCCGAGCGGCGAGGCGTCGCCGCGGCCGAAGGTGTTCCACCAGTTGCGATAGGCGGTGATGGTCTTCAGGTGGAGCATCCCCGAGAAATCGTAGTCCGTGGTCGCTTCGAGGCCCCAGTGGTTGAGGTTGTTCTCATTGGGGGTATTGCGCCCGTCGATCGCGTTCACGCCGTAGCGGGCATAGCTGGTGTAGGGGTCGGAGGTGACGAAGCGCTGGTCGTACATCACGCCCGCGCCGTAGACCTGCTGGGGAACATTGGTCCAAAGCTGCGGCACCGCGCCGTCGATGCCGAACGGCCCCGGGAAGGCGGTGGGGTCGGCGATGTAGGTGTATTTGTCGGCCGGCGCTTCCTGGCGCTGGACGGTCAGGTCGCCGATGAGGTTGACCTCGAACTTCTCGCTGGCGACGTAGCGCAGGGCCAGTCGGCCTGCGTCCACGCCTTCGCTGCCCAGATGTCCGTCCACGCAGCCCGGCGCATTGGTCGCCGCCTGGATGTTGCCCAGGCTGCCCGCGCCATGGGCGCAGACGTAGTCGATCAGGTTGAAGTAGCCGTCGGCGTGCTTGCTGGAGACCGAGATCCGGAAGAACAGCTTGTCGGGCACGATCACGCCGTCGTAGGCGCCGCGGAAGTTGATGCGGTCGTAGCTGCCGTAACCGGCCTCCAGGTAGCCGGTGTCCGAGCCGGACGGCTTCTTGGAGATCAGGCGGACGGCGCCGCCGATGGCGTTCTTGCCGAACAGGGCGCCCTGCGGACCGCGCAGCACCTCCACCCGATCCAGGTCCAGCAGGTCGAAGATCGAGCCCTGCGGGCGGCCGTTGTAGACGTCGTCCACATAGATCGGCACGCCCGGTTCGAAGGACAGGATGTTGTCGCCCAGGCCCACCCCGCGGATGAAGGCGGCGAGCGTCGATCCCCAGCCCGAGCCCAGGGGGCTGATCACCGTATTGGGCACCGTGCGGGCGAGGTCGGTGACGTTGGTCTCGCCCATCGCCTGGATGTTCTGGGCGGTGATGGCGCTGATCGCCAGGGGCGTCTGTTGCAGCTTGGTTTCGCGGAACTCGGCGGTGACCACCACTTCACCCACCGTGGCGCCCGAGTCGGCGGAGGCCGCCTTGGTCGGTGGATCGGCCGCCCAGGCCGAGCCTGCCGCGGCCAGGACGGCGGCGAACGCGCCTCCCGCCAACAAAGCCGCCGCGCGGCCGGAAGTCTTCTGTCCTGAGCTCATGAGCCGTCTCCCCTCTGTGGCGTCGCCGAGACGGAGAAGGCCCATACTGACGCCGGACCCTACGCCCGCACGGTAGAGATCGCCGACAATCAAACCGGCGCGGACAATGCGCGCCGCTGGTTCTTGTGGTTCTGGAACGAGGGGTCGGCGGGCCTTGGCCGGGCTGCCGGATCTACCGAAATCAACGCATCCCCAGGCGCCAAAATCGATAGAAGGCTAATTACAAGATTTCTGACTTGTCAAATGGCTGAAACGGCAAAGCTCAGCTCCGGTCGAGCCGCTCCATGACGCGGTTGAGCACCGACAGGCAGAGGCTCAGGTCCTCGTCGGAGATGTCGTCCAGCAGGCCGTCCCGGAAAGGCCCGCTCAGGGCGGCGATCTGGGCCAGCGCCTGCTCGGCCGCGGGGGTCAGGCGAATGGTCTTGGCGCGGCCGTCGCCCTCGGCCTTGTGACGCACGACCAGGCCCTCCTGCTCGAGCTTGTGCAGCATGGTGACCAGGGTCGGCCCTTCGACCCCGATTCGTTCGGCCAGCTCGATCTGGGTGGCGCCCTCGCCCGACACCGAGATCCAGAACAGCGCGTCCCAGCGGGCCTGGCTCTGGCCGATCTGGCGCAGCACCTCGTTCAGCCGGGTGCGGTAGCGGCGGGCGATCAGGTTCAGGCGGCCGGTGAAGCGGAAGTTCAGCGCCTGCCGCGAGCCCGGCGGATGGTAGCGGTGGCTTTCCCAGAACAGCTCCGCCGCTTCGCTGATCGTGGGCATCTGGCGGCGGCGGCGGAGGGATGCTTTGGCCATGGCTCAGATCACCCTGTCCTGGGGCTGGCGCCCGTCGAAGAAGGCGTCGAGGTTGTCGGCGACCTTCATGCCCATGGCGGTGCGGCTCTGCCCGGTGGCGCTGCCCAGATGGGGCAACAGCACCACGTTCTCCAGCGTCATCAGCTCGGGGGTGACGCGGGGCTCCGCCTCGTAGACGTCCAGGCCGGCGCCGGCGATGGCGCCCAGCTTCAGCGCCTGGGCCAGGGCCGCCTCGTCCACCACCGGTCCACGCGCGGTGTTGATCAGATAGGCGGTGGGCTTCATCAGCCGCAGCCGGCGCTCGTCGATGAGGTGGAAGGTCTCCGCCCCCCCCGGACAGTGCAGCGACACGAAATCGGCCTCGGCCAGCAAGGTGTCGATCTCGGGATGGAACGTGGCGCCCGTTTCGACCTCGATCGCCTCGGAGACCCGGCGGCGGGAATTGTAGAGGATCCGCATGCCGAAGCCGTGGTGCGCCATGCGCGCCATCGCCTGGGCGATGCGGCCAAAGCCGATCAGGCCGAGCGTCGCGCCCGTCACCTGCATCCCGACGTTGTGGGTGGGCCGCCAGCCCGTCCAGCCGCCGGAGCGCAGTTCGCGCTCACCCTCGCCCGCCCGGCGCGCGGCCATCAGCACCAGCAGCATGGCCAGTTCGGCGGTGGCGTCGGTCAGCACGCCGGGAGTGTTGGTGACCACCAGGCCGAGGTCGGCGGCGGCCTTCAGGTCGATGTGGTTCACGCCCACGCCATAGTTGCCGATGATCCGGGCCGGACCACCCTTGGCGTGGGCCAGCACCTCGGAGTCGATCCCGTCCGAGACCGTGGGACACAGGGCGTCATGGGTCTTCAGCGCCTCGCCCAGGGCCCTGGCGTCCATCGGCAGGTCGGTGGGGTTGAAGGTCGCCTCATAGCGCTGGGCCAGGCGGCGCTCGACCGCCTCGGGCCAGCGGCGGGTGATCAGGATCTTCGGACGCGCCATAGATTGTCCCTGCAACATCAGGGGCGCTGATAGCGCGCGGCCGCTCCAACGGCAAAGCCGGAGGCGCCCGGCGCAATTGCCACGGCCCGCCTCTGCCCTTATGCCGGGCGCCGTTCCTCGACACCTCAGGCGAGCCCGCGATGATCATCGATTGCCACGGCCACTACACCACCGCTCCGGGCCCGTTGCAGGACTTCCGGGAGCAACAGGTCAATGCGCTGGAGGACCCCGCGCTGCTGGCCTCGCTGACCCGCCCGAACATCTCCGACGACCAGATCCGCGACAGCCTGGAGGGCGCCCAGCTCAAGCTGCAGCGCGAACGCGGCTCGGACCTGACCATCTTCTCGCCCCGCGCCTCGGCCATGGGCCACCACATCGGCGACGAGCGCACCTCGCTGGAGTGGTCGCA